>Ga0210410_10002146_pt1 | contig 17872 bp, 16 predicted proteins | sample IncBWC4MmetaG_FD_161058 | JGI IMG/M metagenome (GOLD analysis project Ga0210410, IMG submission 161058) | Forest soil microbial communities from Barre Woods Harvard Forest LTER site, Petersham, Massachusetts, United States - Inc-BW-C-4-M | ecosystem: Environmental > Terrestrial > Soil >... | reverse complement strand
CGAACTTGCCCATTACAGGCTCGGAACGAAATATTTCGGCTAGGGTTTCCGCGTAGCCCGCGCCCGCGGGCGATTCCCCGTTGTACTCCGCGAATTTGAGCGAATCGGGAAGAAGGAAGGCATCGAGACGAGAAGCGGTGCTGGCGAGGCCATAGCCGGTCGGCAGCCGCGCGAGGCGTTCCTCTTCGGGCCGCAGATGGAACTGGGCAAAGAGATTCTTGTCGTCCAGCGCGGCAGTGGTTACTCGTTCGCCGAGATCGGCGATGGCTTCCGCAACGATGCGCACCCGTTTTTCATCTTGCGGGGAAAGGAAAAAAGGCCGCAGGAAAGGGCAGTGGACACGGTCCCCAAAGGTGAGTTTCGCCGAGCGCAGACGTGAAGAAAACTCCTCCACAAAGCCCGGAGACTTGGCGAGCACGGGCTTCAGCAAGGAGTCCCAGTATTCGGCGGGATTCGCAGACATCGCCGGCGACGAAGCAGCGCTGGTCATTTTGTTTTGGCTCCCGCCAGTCCGCTCGTGGCAGAGGTAGCCTGCGCGCTCGCCGCGACACTCTTCGGCGCTCCCGTAAATCCTCCTGCTGCGCCGATGCCCAGCATTTCTTCCCAGCGCGGCCAGGGATTCGACGCGTTTCCGTTTACCGCGCGGTCGATCACCAAGCGGGCCATCTTCTCGACGACGTGTTCGAAGTAAAATTCCGTGATGCGGTCGCGCTCGAAATCCGGCGCGGGATTCAGGAAGTCGATGGCGTAGGGGACGCCGTCCTTGACGGCAAACTCGATGGTGTTCATTTCATAGCCTAAAGCCTGATTGATGGTTTGCGCATCCTTCACCACGTGGGCACCCAGTTCCGCTGTCAGGTAATCGTGATCGACCAGGTATTTCCGCTCCTTAGGATCATAGTGCACCGGCAAAATGTCGTTCTTTCCGAACGTGAAGCAGCGCACGTATTGCGTAAAGTCGATGAACTCCTGCAGCGTCATGCAGTACGGCGAAGTTTTATCATAGGCCTCGAGCAGCTCTTCGCGGTTGTGTACTTTGTAGACGTGCTTCCATCCGCCGCCGGAAAAAGGTTTGAGAATCGCGGGGCGCCCGACGTGATCGAGCAGGGCGTCCCAATCCACGGGATATTCGAGGTTGTGCAGCGATTCGGAGGTGATGTCGACATTGCTCGGATATCCTTTTTGCGGGAGCAGCACGGTTTTGGGGATGGCAATGCCCAGTTTTGCCGCTACAGAATAATTGAAGAACTTATCGTCGGCTGTCCACCAGAAAGGATTGTTGATGACGTAAGTTCCCTGCAGCACCGCGTGCTTCAAATAGCCTCGGTAATATTCAACTTCGTGCGAGATGCGATCGACGATCACGCTGTACTTCGCGGGTTCACCCATGCGCGTGCCGCCGAGTTTGACGAACTCCGCGGTTACGCCGTCCTTCCCGCCGAGGCCGTTCACGCGCTCGATAAACGCGGGAGGAAAGCTGTGTTCGCGTCCGCAGAGAAGTCCAACTGTTTTCATGAGTTCGCTCCTGAAAAAGAAATTGGGAAATAACGCCGCGCGTGGCGAGTGGTTCAATTCACCGCGTGCGCCGCGCCAGGGCGCGGCTCCGTGACACCGGCGCGCGTCTCGGCGACGAGGTGTCTGACGACAGCTTTTAAGTCGCCGGTCTCCTGGTAGACGCGCAATTGCCGCTCCGCGCTGGTCCCTTCGCGCAGGATAGTGTTGACGTACTCGACCGCGCTGCGGCTGCCCAATTCATCGACGACGTCGTCCACGAATTCCAGCAATTCGGGGATAAGCTCGTGCATCGGCACTTCCACCTCTTTACCGAAGTCGATCAGTTTGCCCTCGATGCCGTAGCGCGCGGCGCGCCATTTGTTTTCTTCGATGAGCGCGCGACGGTACAGACGAAAACTCATGTTCCCGGTGTAGAGGCGGTGAAGCTTTACGACGATGGCTTGCGTCAGTGCGGCTATGGCTACCGCTTCTTCGACCTTCGTCGAGCAGTCGAACATCCGGAATTCCAGTGTTCCGAATACCGGATGTGGGCGAACGTCCCACCAGATCTTCTTCCCGTTGTCGATGCAGTTCAGTTTGACCAGCAGATTCACGAAATTTTCGTAGGCGCTCCAGGATTCGAACAGTTCGGGCACGCCGGTGCGTGGGAACCGCCGGAAAACCGTGGTGCGGAAGGATTTCAGTCCGGTGTTGCGCCCCATCCAGAACGGCGAGCTGGTGGAAAGCGCCAGCAGGTGCGGCAGGAAATAGCGCACCATATTCATCATATCGATGGTGGTCTGTTTGTCCGGCATGGCAACGTGGACGTGCATGCCGAAGATCAGCAGCGACCTGGCGAGTTGTTGCAACTCCTCGATAATGTGTTCGTAGCGTTCGCCCGGTGAAATTACCTGATCGATCCAGCTCGAAAACGGATGCGTGCCTGCCGCCGCAACCTGCAGGCCCGCGCGCTCGGCGGCCGCAACCAGTTCGCCTCGCGTACGATGCATTTCGACACGCAGGTCCCCAACGTTTTCGCAGATGTTCGTGCCGGTCTCCACGATCGACTGGTGCATTTCATGCTTCACCTGCTCGATGATGTTCGGTGAAGCCGCGGAAACGATTTGCATGACGTGGGAACGCAACTCGCATGTCGTAGGATCAATGATTTGAAATTCTTCTTCGACGCCGATGGTAAAGCGGTGAGCCATGGGGTGGCCTTCCGGGTCACATGGTCTTGCGGGGACTTCGAGGCACGTATCATACCCCTGTCATCACAAAATTACACCCTGGCCTTCGGCTCAGGGTGCTATGGAGCGCCCGCCCCAAGCTTTTTGGGCGGCAAGCGGGGACAATTACATGTGATCCAAGGAGATTCGCGTAACGGGGGGAGGGCGGATAAGACGTAACAAAAAAAAGGACAGACATCCCTGTCTGTCCCACCAGAATCTTCGTCAGCTCGGGGAGCTTTCTTGCTTGGCGATCGGAAGACTTTCAGTGCCTGTTAGGCCGCGCCCATGGCCCTGCGCTGCTGGAAGCACTCCCGGCAGAACACCGGACGTCCCTGGGTCGGCCGGAAGGGAACGGTGGTTTCCTTGCCGCACTGGGAGCAATTGGTCTTGGTCTCCGAGCGCATCTGCGAATTGCCCCCGCCGCCACCACCGCCTTCGGCGCGTTTCGCTTTGCAGCCTTTACATCGCTTTGGTTCGTTCTTGAATCCCTTGTCGGCGAAGAACATCTGTTCGCCGGCCGTAAACACAAACTCGGCGCTGCACTCCGAACACTTCAATACCCTGTCGTGATATTCCATGAGCCGCTCTCCCCTCGGCCTTTACCGGGCAGGGGATTGGGCACACTTCGAACAGGAGAGCCGAACTGCGTGGGTAAACCGGTATCCGGGGAAGCCGGGCGCGGATCCCATGGGCCTGCTGGTACGAAGCTGGGAGAAAAACCCAAACGTCTCTGCCTTACGGGGGCCTGATTCTCGGAAGTGCGGCGCAGAGCCTCGACGAAAAACGGAAAGCCGGCCCCGTGAGGGGCCGACCCCAAGCTTAATCCGCTTCCCGCCGCTGCTTCTTGCGCAGTCGCTTCCGCGAAAGCGCTTCTTTGGCCCGGCGCTTCTCGCCGGGTTTCATGTAAAAACTATGCTTCTTGATTTCCTTAATGATGTCTTCCTGTTGCACCTTGCGCTTGAAACGGCGCAGGGCATTTTCCAGAGACTCACTCTCTTGGATAATCACTTCAGCCACTTTTTTAATTCACCCCCAATCCGGTTAGGATTGGTTTCATGCGGTGCCACTCTTTGCCTCGAACACCGCCCTGTAGATTATGACACGAGGTAGATGGCATCTTCTAATCAATTACCCGCATCGAAGTCAAGGAATCTTTGTGTCTCCACTCATTTTTCTCGTACTCCCCCCACCCCTTATCCACTCAGTTACCGGATTAACGCTCTGGTATAATCTGCGGCCTGCGCGCCCCGCGCCGCTCATTTTTCCCCCGGAGCCCTCCTTTTGACCCTGCGCTCCTGTTTTGGACCAAGCGCCTTTCCTCTAGGCGTGCTTGTACTCCACAAGGCCCTTGCGTAGAATGAGCCGCTTCTCAGCCGCGCCACTGGAGTTCACCCATGTCAGCGATGCGCGATGCTATCGGAGTTCTTCTCGCAGGAGGCCAGGGAGAGCGTCTCTGGCCGCTGACCCGCGACCGCGCCAAGCCCGCCGTGCCCTTCGGCGCGCTCTACCGCATCATCGACATCACGCTTTCCAACTGCATCAACTCCGACCTCCGGCGTGTCTTCGTTTTAACCCAGTACAAGGCACTCAGCCTCAACCGTCATATCCGTGCGGGCTGGTCGCCGCTTGCCGGCCTCGGCGACTACATCGAAGTCCTGCCGCCGCAGATGCGCGTCTCGCAGCAGTGGTACCAAGGCACTGCCGACGCGGTATACCAGAATATTTATTCTATCGGCAGCGAGCGGTCCAAATACGTCTTCATCCTCTCCGGCGATCACATCTACAAAATGAACTACGCCAAGATGCTCGCCCAGCACATCGATTCAGGAGCGGAGGTCACCGTCGCCACGATCGAAGTTCCCGTCGAACAAGCCGCGCGGCAGTTCGGCGTCATCGAAACCGACCACGAATGGCGCATCGTGGGCTTTGAGGAAAAGCCCGAGGCCCCTAAACACTCCCCGCACCACCCTGGCCACTGCAACGCGTCCATGGGCATCTACATTTTCAATACCCAGCTCATGATCCCCATCCTGCTAGCCGATTCCGAGGATCCCAAGTCGCATCACGACTTCGGCAAGGACATTCTTCCGCGCATCATCAGTAAACACCGCGTCTTTGCTTACAATTTCGTCGATGAAAACCAGAAGGATGCTTTGTATTGGCGGGATGTTGGGACGCTCGACGCGTATTACGAAGCCAACATGGATTTGGTCAGCGTCTCGCCGGTCTTCAATCTTTATGACAGCGCGTGGCCGCTGCGCACCTGGCTGCACCAATATCCCCCCGCCAAGTTCGTCTTTGCCGATCCCGAGCGCATGGGCGTAGCTCTCGATTCCATCGTCGCCGGCGGCTCCATCATCTCCGGCGGCCGCGTCCAGCACTCCTTGCTTGGCGCCAACGTGCGCGTCAACAGCTACTCGGAAGTCTCCGAGTCCATCATCTACAATCACGTCAACATCGGCCGCCATTCGCGCATCCGCCGCGCCATCATCGACCGCCACGTCAGCCTCCCCGAACGCACCGAGATCGGCTTCGACATTGAGGCCGACCGCCGCCGCTTCCACGTCACCGACTCCGGCATCGTCGTCGTCGTCCGCCAGGAATCCCTCATCGAAGAACCTGAATCCGCCTAAGTCTTTGTTCTGGCTTTCCGCGGTGATGGACTCTCTCTCCTGCCGTATTCCCGCTGTTTCGCGACTCTTTCCCCTAGCGGCGAAGGGTGTTACGGTTTTGTTGACAGTAGCATTGGAAGTCCAGTATCATACCTTGAATTGAGGTAATTACCTCAGCTTGGGGCTGCGACCATGCCGACCAAAGAGCATTTGAAGATTGCCGATGAGGTCTGGCTAGCCACTGCGCAATTGCACCAAGAGCATCCAGAGGCCGATGATTTTTCAGTTGAGGTAATTGTTTGGCGCGCGGGAAAATTTGAAGATCCCGCTGCGATTCGGCCAGGGGTATACGTTCATGTGATTCAGCACTGCGTCGCCAACCGCCCGCCAAATCCTGGCAAGTCCCGGATACTCTTTGAGACCTCGGAAGGCCGTCGCAGACTATATCGAAAAGCGGATCCGTTTCACCCGGCGCGGGCAGGCTCTAAAGTCACTCCCGAACCGGAAGACATTCCCGTTGAATATCAAAAACTTCTGCTTTGGTACGAGGACTGGTCAGAGAGCGCAGCGCAGAATCAATCGGCGAAAGATCCTCTCCTGCGTCTAAGCGGGTCGGGAAAAGAACTGTGGGCGGATGAACCTGCCGATGAATACGTGAAACGTCTCCGTGAGGGATGGCAGTGAGCCGCGTCTTTTGGGACACCAATCTTTTTATCTATCTATTCGAAGGCTCCCCCGCGTTTGGGCCTCAAGTAGTAGCGCTCCGACAGAAGATGCTGAAACGCGGAGATGAGTTATTGACATCAACGCTCACTCTTGGAGAAGTGCTCGTAAAACCAATGAAACTGGGTGATGCCATACTCACGAACGAATACCGGCGCGCGATTCCTGCGACGGCCACGCTTTTGCAATTTGATGAGAAAGCCGCGATTTTATACGCCAAGCTGCGTTGCGACTCGGCTCTACGCGCCCCGGACGCCATTCAGCTTGCCTGCGCCGCATCGTTCGGAGTCGATCTTTTCGTTACAAATGACGAGCACCTTCACGGAAAGCAGGTGGACGGGATCCAGTTCATCACGCCTCTAGACCGAGTTCCGATTTGACCGCGGACTGGTTTTATTGAGTTGTTTGCAACACGGCGCCTCCTCCGGCCTTTCGGCCCTCTCCGGCGCCTCTGCTACAATCGCGGGTTAATCTTCGTTGAGGAGAACACATAGCGATGTCCACAAAGATCACCAAAGTCCACGCTCGCCAAGTCCTCGATTCGCGCGGCAATCCCACCGTCGAGGCTGACGTTCTTCTCGAAGGCGGCGCGCTGGGCCGCGCCGCGGTTCCTTCTGGCGCGTCGACCGGCGAACACGAAGCGCTCGAGATGCGCGACGCTGACAAATCCAAATACCTGGGCAAGGGAGTGCTCAAGGCCGTCGCCAACGCCAACGGAGAAATCACGAAAGCCATCACGGGGTTCGACGGTGCCGACCAGCGCGGTCTCGACCATGAAATGATTTCGCTCGACGGCACGCCAACGAAATCCCGTTTGGGCGCCAACGCCATCCTCGCCGTATCCATGGCCGCCGCCCGCGCCGCCTCGATTGCCGTGAAGCAGCCGCTCTACAAATATCTTTCGCGCTATTCGTCGGACACTTCCGCGAATCTTCTCCCCTGCCCCATGATGAATATTCTCAATGGCGGCGCGCATGCCGACAGCTCCGTGGACTTTCAGGAATTCATGGTCATGCCGATTGGTGCGCCGAATTTTTCGGAAGCGCTGCGCTGGGGGGTTGAGATCTTCCACGCGCTCAAGACCGCCCTGAAAAAACACGGCTACTCCACCGCGGTTGGCGACGAAGGCGGCTTCGCTCCGAGTTGCAAATCCAACGAAGAGGCCATCCAGATCGTCCTGGAAGCCATCGCCGCCGCAGGCTACAAGCCCGGCGAACAGGTCAGCGTTGCGCTCGATCCCGCCTCCAGTGAGTTCTACGACAAAGCCAGTGGCAATTACGTTTTCAAGAAATCCGACAAGTCCGTGCACACTTCCGCGCAAATGGCCGCCTACTGGACTGGCTGGGTGGAAAAATATCCTATAGTTTCCATCGAAGACGGCATGGCCGAAGACGATTGGGCGGGATGGAAAGCTCTGACACAATCCATCGGCGGTGGTGCTTCATCGCAAGCCGCTCCTGCTTCCAGCGCCAAAGAAACGTATCAGGTGAGTGGCTACCCAACTCCCTATGTCATCCCAAGCGGAAAAACCGCCGCGCACTCCCCGTCGTCAAAACATATCCAACTTGTCGGCGACGATCTCTTCGTCACCAACACCACGCGCCTGTCGCGCGGGATCAAGGAAGGCATCGCCAACGCCATCCTCATCAAGCTTAATCAGATCGGCACGGTGACGGAAACCATCGACGCCATCGAGCTGGCCCGCAAGGCCGGCTACAACTCCATCATTTCGCACCGCTCCGGCGAAACGGAGGACACCTTCATCGCCGATCTCGCCGTGGCCACCTCTGCCGGCCAGATCAAAACCGGCTCCGCAAGCCGCACTGACCGCATTGCCAAATACAACCAACTGCTGCGCATCGAAGAAGAACTCGGCTCCGCGGCCCGCTTCAACGGCAAAGCCGCGTTGAGCTGACTTTTAATCGATTGGCGAGCACCATGTCCAACCTGCGTATTCGCGGAGCAGCCGCAAGCGATGCCAACGCCATTTGGGAAATTCTCGAGCCCACGATTCGTGCCGGCGAGACCTATACGCTTCCCCGCGACATGACACGGGAAGAAGTCCTCGCCTATTGGTTTTCCTTCGGTCACGAAGTATTTGTCGCGGAAGAAAACGAAGCGGTCCTCGGCACGTATTTTCTTCGAGCGAACCAGAAGGGCGGAGGAGAACACGTCGCCAATTGCGGCTATATAACGGATCCACACGCGACCGGCCGCGGTGTCGCTCGAGCGATGTGCCAGCATTCCCTGGAGTTCGCGGCAGCTAGCGGTTTTCGCGCCATGCAATTCAATTTTGTGGTCTGCAGTAACGAGCGTGCCGTGAAGCTGTGGCAATCCCTCGGTTTCGAAATCGTAGGCCGTCTGCCGGAAACGTTCTTGCATCCAACGCTTGGCTACGTGGACGCTTTCGTGATGTTCAGGAAATTGTAAAACACGTTTCTCGTGAGTCGCGAAAGCCAGGCGGAAACGCTTGCGCGATCAAGGTAGCGCCGCGAGCAGCGCGGGAATTGCCGCATTGTCGCCAAAAGTTTCACTGATGTGCGCGAAGCGGTCGACATTACCTGGGCCGAAAACAAAACTACCGCCCAGCTGAAATGGATTTTGCCCCAGCTTGACCTGCCGGTGCCCCGCGGCGCGGGCTCGCTTGCGCGCTTCCACATTATCGGGCCGAAGAAGATGCAACAGGTTGGCGTTGCGAAGTTCCGCCACCTGGTAGGCCTGCCGTTGCTCGTCGATCAGCAGCGGAAACGTAATGCCCGTCTCCTCGCGGAACAAACGCGCATAATTGCGGTCTCCCAGTCCAATGGCCGCCAGCGCGGCTCCTTTGTCCCGGAAAGCTTGCTCGTGTTCGCGCAACTGCGCGACATGCTCGCGGCAAAAAATTCATCCATAATGCCGCAGAAAAACGATCACGGCAGGCTGGCTGGCCCACAACGATCCCAGCCGCGTCTCTTTGCCATCGGCGTCCGGTAAAACAATTTCGGTAAGTTTGCCGCTAAGCGGTTGCGCCATGATTTCTCATTCTACCAGCAGTTCCCGTGGAGCAACTGCATTTGCTGCTCGCGCATCGCATATCCTAAAATCATGACCAGCCCAATGATCTTCACACGCGTCCTGCTCGCCGTGTTGCTCGCGCTACCCTCGGCTCCGTCGGGCGGAATTCCTTGGGACAAGAAGCCCGAGCAATGGGACCAGGCCGACGCCTATAAAATTCTGCGCGATTCGCCCTGGACGCCTGCGGAAATCAAACTGGAATCGAACTACACGGACCGGCGCACCGACCCGCAGTCCGGTATCGTGACGAACTCGCCGCTCAATCCGGAGAATACGGGCCGCGCGCGGGGCATCGAGATCTCGCACAATAAGGCGCTTCCCGCGGTTGCGGTTTTGTGGTGGTCGGCGAAAGTAGTGCGATTGGCGAAGCAGCGGCTCGCGCAGCTGCGCAATTCCGGCGCGAAGACGGAAGCGTTGCACGCGGATGCGCTGCCGGATTTTGTGGTGGCCATCGAAGGTTCGGAGCAACTGCGCATTTTGCACGACGCCAAAGAAGATTTGCACGATACGGCTTTTTTGGAGCTGCCAGACGGCTTGCCGCTGGACTTGCAAACCATTCAGTTCGTCGAAGGAACGGAAGAAGAGGATACGCGCGTGGAATTCCATTTCGCGCGCGAAGTGAACGGCAGTCCTTCGCTGTCGGCGGATGCGGAGCGCGTTGTGTTTCATTGCCGCGCGACCGCAAAAACGCAAATCCACGGCGAGCCAAACGAAATTTCGCTGCGCGCCGAATTCCGCCCCAACCGCATGCGCGCCCAAAGCCAGCCGGATTTTTGAACCGGGCGAACGCTTGGGCTTTGCGTCTCCCATCGGGTTAAACTAGGAGCGCATGCCGAAATTCGAGAAGCACATTTTCATCTGCATCAACCAGCGCGAAGCCGGCCATCCGCGCGGCTGCTGCAATCCCACCGGCGAGGGCGAACTTCAGCGTCTCTTCAAGGTCAAACTTGCTCAACGCGGCTTGAAAATCCTGGTCCGCGCGAACAAGTCCGGCTGTCTGGATCAGTGTGAACTCGGCCCCACGGTAGTTGTTTATCCCGAAGCCGTCTGGTACGGCGGCGTGAAACCCGAAGACGTGGACGAAATTATCGAGTCCCACATCATCAACGACAGACCCGTGGAACGCCTTCGCATTCCCGACGCGATCCTGAACACCACGCACCAAAAATCATCGGGCAAAGAAAAATAGCAAGTGCGGACCAGCAAACCAAAATTAGCCGCAAGCGGTCGTACCCAGAATTTCCATTCCCATGCACATTGAGGCAAAATACCTGCGCCAATCTAGGGGGATTCATGAATCGTAGTTCGGTCATTGCAGCAACAGCTCTCTTCGCCGGCCTCTCGCTCGCGCCTATCGGAACACACATTGTTGCTCCAGTTTCCGCCGATGAGCCGGCACTTTACGGCTATTCCGTCGAATCCTCTCACGCCGAGCGCCAGTGGGAAGAAAAGCTGCGCGCCATTCCCAGTCCGGATAATCTCCGTGCTTACATGCAGCGCCTCTCCGCGCGCCCGCACAACGTTGGTTCTCCCTACGATAAGGACAACGCCGAGTGGATCGCCTCCAAGTTCAAGGAGTTCGGCCTCGATGCGCAGATCGAAACCTTCGAGGTGCTCTATCCCACGCCAAAAGAACGAGCCGTGGAATTAGTCGATGGCGGCCCCAAGTTCTCGGCCAAATTGCAGGAGCCTGCCCTCGCAGTTGATCCAACTTCCGATCAGCAAGCGGAACAACTCCCCACCTACAACGCGTACTCCATCGACGGCGACGTCACCGCGCCGCTCGTCTATGTGAACTACGGCATTCCCGAAGACTACGAGAAACTCGAGCGCCTTGGCGTCTCCGTGAAAGGCGCCATCGTTATCGCACGCTACTTTCACTCCTGGCGCGGAATTAAGCCCAAGGTTGCCGCCGAGCACGGCGCGATCGGATGCATCATCTATTCCGATCCGCACGAGGACGGTTTTGTTGCGGGCGATACGTTTCCGAAAGGTCCCTATCGTCCCGCCGACGGTGTGCAGCGTGGCAGCGTCGCCGACATGCCTTTCTATCCGGGCGATCCGCTTACGCCCGGCATTGGCGCAACGAAAAATGCCAAGCGTTTGAAAATAGAAGACGCAGCCACAATCACAAAAATCCCTGTGCTGCCGATTTCGTATGCGGATGCGCAACCGCTTCTCGCCGCTCTCGGTGGACAGGTTGCCCCAGCGGGCTGGCGCGGTGGGCTGGGCATGACCTACCACGTCGGCCCCGGCCCCGCGAAAGTGCATTTGAAAGTGAAATCCAACTGGGACATCAAGACAATTTATGACGTTATCGCCAGGATTCCCGGCTCCACGATCCCCGGTGAATGGGTCATCCGCGGAAATCACCACGATGCCTGGGTGAATGGCGCGGAAGACCCCATCTCCGGCCAGGTGGCCATGATGGAAGAGGCCCGCGCTCTTGGTGAATTGCTCAAGTCCGGCTGGAAACCGAAGCGCACCATCATTTATTGCGCGTGGGACGGCGAGGAGCCGGGCTTGCTCGGGTCCACCGAGTGGGCCGAAGAGCACGCCGACGAACTTCGCGCGCACGCCGTCGCCTATATAAATTCGGACGGCAACGGCCGCGGCTACCTGGGCATCGAGGGATCGCACACGCTAGAAAAATTCAGCAACGATATCGCCCGCGAAATTCAGGACCCGGAAACGAAACTCTCCGCGTGGAAGCGCAATCAACTCAACGTAATCTCCAATGCCTCGTCGGCGGAGGACCGCGCGGAAGCCCGCTCCCGCGCCGATTTGCGGATCGCCGCACTCGGCTCCGGCTCGGACTACACCGCGTTTTTGCAGCACGACGGTGTTGCTTCTCTGAATATCGGTTTTGGCGGTGAAGACGGCGGCGGGATCTATCATTCGATCTACGACGATTTTTACTGGTACACGCACTTCAGCGACGTGGATTTCGTTTACGGCCGGGCTCTGGCCCAGACCGGCGGCACCGCTGTCTTGCGGCTCGCCGATGCCGATCTGCTGCCCTTCGAGTTTGGGAATTTTGCGGACACCGTGCAAACCTACGTGAAGGAGCTGAAAAAACTTTCGGATCACATGCAGGAGGAGATTCGCGAGCGCAACAAGGAAATCGAAGAAGGCGTTTTCACGGCCACGAACGATCCCCGCCACCCGCTCGTCGCGCCGAAAACGGAGGCTGTTCCACCGCACCTGAATTTCGCGCCGCTCGAAAATGCCGCCGACGCGCTTACGCATAGCGCCACGGAATATAAGAAAGCCTTCGAGCAAGCCAACGCCAACGGAGGAGCCGCGCTCGCTTCCGCTTCCTTAGCCGATGTCAACAAAATGCTCATCGCCAGCGAACGCAAACTGACGACCGCGGAAGGACTGCCGAATCGTCCGTGGTTCAAGCACCAACTCTACGCGCCGGGTTTTTACACCGGGTACGCGGCAAAAACCGTGCCCGCAGTCCGCGAACCCATGGAACAAAAGCAGTGGAAACAAGCCGAGGAAGGGATTGCTGTCGTCGCTCGCGTATTGCAAGACGAAGCCGCCCTCATATCTTCCGCGGCGTCGAAACTCGCGGCAGCCGCGCATTAGAAGTTTTCTTTGTAGGGGCGCAGCATGCTGCGCCCCTACAAAGAGCATCGTTCCGCAATCTAGTTTGCATTGCACCGCTGAACGGGAAGGAGCCGGGCCATTCCGTCATACAACCTCGCTATCGTCGGCTTCGGCAACGTCGGCCGCGCCTTCCTGCGGCTCCTCATCACCAAGGAAACCGAGCTCCGCCGCCGCTACGACATCCGCTGGCGGCTGACGGGTGTCGCCACGCGCCGGGCCGGCTGGGTCGCCGATCCCGACGGGCTCAATCCCATTTCCATTTTGAATGGCCACTTTCCCGCCGCAAATCCACAATCACCCCCACCGCAAAACATCCGCGAGTGGCTGGAAAAATCGCGCGCGGACGTTTTGCTCGAAGCCAGTTCGCTTGTTCCCCAAACCGGCCAGCCGGCCACCGATCATTTGAGAGCGGCGCTCGAACAAGGCGCGCACGCCATCACCGCAAACAAAGGACCTGTCGTACACGCGTTCAACGAACTTTCCGCAGTGGCTCGCGAAAAGAACAAACAATTTCTATACGAAGCCACAGTGATGGATGGCGTGCCAATTTTCGCCATGTTCCCGCTGGGGTTGCCCGCCGCGGAATTGCGCGGCTTCACCGGTGTTCTCAATTCCACAACCAATGTGGTGCTTACGGAAATCGAAAAAGGCCGCTCCTTCGACGAAGCAGTGAAGCGCGCGCAGGCCATGGGCATCGCGGAAACGGATCCCACTGCGGATCTGGATGGATGGGATGCCGCGGTCAAAGTAGCGACGCTCGCGATCGTCCTGATGGGGGTGCCCGTCAAGCTCGAACAAATTCATCGCACCGGCATCCGCGAGCTTAGCGAAGAAAAAATCCGTTCCGTGCGCGCCGCCGGAATGCGCTACAAACTCGTTTGCCGCGCCGAACGCCGCGGCGATGGAGTGGATTGCAGCGTCCGCCCGGAATTGCTTCTGGCCTCCGATCCTCTCGCGAACCTTGAAGGCAGCAGTTCCGCCATCCGCTTCGATCTCGACGTTTTCGGTCTCTCGCTCGTCGAGCACAATCCCGGCATCGAAGCCACGGGCTACGGCCTGCTCGCCGATTTTGTCCGCGCCGTGCAGCAGTAGTCTTTTTATCCCGCGCGTGTGCCGTTCGGAACGGGCCGCTCCGGAACGGCCAAGACCGGCGTAATGCTGTCCGCATAGCCAATATCGAAGAGCATCCCTTCCGACATTTCACCCGCCATCTTTCGCGGCTCCAGATTCAACACAAACAACGCCTGCCGCCCCTCGATTTCGCGTGGATTCTCTCGCTCTTTTCGGATTCCCGCGAGAATGGTCCGCATGTGATCGCCGAAATTCACGGTGAGCTTCATCAACTTTTCCGAGCGTGCAACTTCCTCAACGCGCTCAATGGTGCCAACACGAATGTCCAGCGCTTCCAGCGCCGCGAGAGTCACGGTGGCCTTAACGGGCGTAGGCGTGAAGTCCATCATGATTCACCGTATGTAATGCGCCGCGTAAGCGGGCAACGGAATCGATGCATCGCACCGTTCATCGCGCACCGGCGCGCCCGCAATGAGCTGCAATGGGATGATGCCCGCCCAAACAGAAAGCGCATAGTCGGGTGCATCGTCCTCGACGGGCCCCACGCGCATCTTTGCGGAAACTTCCGTTAGCGGAAGCCGCAGGATACTGGTAGCTTTCAATTCTTTTTCGTTCGGTTGGCGTGTATCGTTCCAGCGCCCAGGAAGAATTTTTTCCGTGAAGCCGCGCAATGCGGCAAGTTTTTCTTCCGTTGCGCCAACCAGTGTCGCCTTCCCCAGCGCCACTACCGAGCGATAGTTCATCGAGTGGTTGAAAACGGATCGCGCCAGCACCAGCCCATCCACAAGCGTCACCGTCACGCAAACGGAGAGCCCTTCGCTGACACCGCGCAGCATGCGGCTCGCTGCCGACCCGTGGAAATAAATGAAGTCGCCTACGCGAGCAAACATCGTGGGAATCACGAAGGGCTGCCCATCCACTGCAAAGCCCACGTGGCAAACAAAACCCTCATCAAGAATCTTGTAAATGGTTTCGCGATCGTACGCGCCGCGATGCGGCTCGCGCACCACACGAGTACGCGCGGTTGGCGTGAAAGATTCAGACACGATGCACCTCATCGAGAAACGTGGCGCGGAGTCGACCGCCTCGCGGTCACCCGCCATTTTTTTAGCCGGCGCCAAAGCGGCATGAGTGGGGAACAACCTTAAAATCCTACCACGCCAGCGGCGTTATTGGCCGTTCCTCATTTCGCAGCTAGGGTCAAATCCAGCGCCAATTTGGTTGCTGGCGTGGCGTGCGCAATCCCGGCCCTACAACGAACTGCCCGCATGTGAGAAACTGGCCGTCCGGAGAAATCGCATGAGCACAACGATGCTGCGTGAAACAGAAAGCAGAGAACTCGATACGGTGTGGGTGCGCGAGCAATTCCCGTCCCTGAAATTGCAGGTCAACGGCCATGCGGCGGTTTTTTTGGACGGGCCAGCAGGGACGCAAGTCCCCAAGCAAGTGATGGATGCCGTCCAAAATTATTTCGCGACCATGAATGCCAACACGTACGGCGCGTTCGCCACCAGCCGGCGCAACGATGAAATGATTCTCTCGGCTCGCGCGGCGATGGCGGACTTTTTCAACTGCTCGCCGGAGGAAGTAGTCTTTGGCCAGAACATGACCACGATCACCTTCGCCCTGGCGCGTGCGATTGGCCGCGAACTGCATGCCGGCGACGAAATCGTGGTCACCACGTTGGACCATGACGCCAACGTCGCCCCGTGGCGTGCTCTCGAAGAAAAAGGCGTCATCATCCGCCAAGTGGACATCCGCGAAGCCGACTGCACACTCGATCTCGACGACCTGAAACGCAAGATCACATCGAAGACCAAACTGGTGGCCGTAGGCTACGCCTCAAACATCGTCGGCACCATCAATCCCGTCGCGGAAATCACCAGGCTCGCGCATGCCGCCGGTGCGCTGATGTTTGTCGACGCCGTGCACTACGCTCCACACGGCTCCATCGACGTGAGCGCGCTCGATTGCGATTTTCTCGTTTGCTCGCCCTACAAATTCTTCGGTCCGCACATGGGCACGCTCTTCGGCAAGCGCAAGCATCTGCAAGTGTTCAATCCGTACAAGGTCCGCCCGGCCACCAATGTGCCGCCCGAATCCTGGGAAACCGGAACGCAAGTGCAGGAATTGATCGCCGGCATCACAGCCGCGGTCGATTATCTGGCGGAGTTGGGACGCCGCCACCAGCCGGCTGTGAATACCCGCCGTGAAGCCTTGCTGGCCGCGTACCGCGCGACACATCGGCATGAAACCGGTTTGCTCGTGCGGCTGATTGAGGGACTGCAATCCGTTCCAGGCGTGCGCATTTTCGGCATCACCGATCCGAACAGGTTTGGCGAACGCTGCGCGACGATATCTTTCCGGATCGGGAACCATAATCCCACGAAGATTGCGGCGTTCCTCGGAGAACGCGGCATCTTCACCTGGGACGGCAATTTCTACGCCCTCAATTTTTCCGAGCGTCTCGGCGTTGAGCAACTTGGAGGCGTTCTGCGCGTGGGCTTGGTTCATTACAACACCGCCGGAGAAGTAGACCGCCTGCTGGCCGCGCTTCGCGAATTCGCAACAATGTAATCCATTACTGGGGAATCATGAGCAAACGACTAAAGCCAATCGTGCTGACCGTGTTGGACGGCTGGGGCTATCGCGCGGAAACGCAAGGCAACGCCATCGCGCTGGCGCGTAAGCCTGCCTACGACGAACTATTGAAAAAATTCCCTAATACGCTGATCCAAACCTCAGGTCCGTTCGTTGGCTTGCCCGAAGGCCAGATGGGCAACAGTGAAGTGGGTCACATGAACATGGGCGCGGGCCGCATCGTCCACATGGACATCACGCGCATCGACCTGCTGGTTGCAAACAAGCAACTCCAAAACGTGCCGCTCTTCCGGCAAGCCATGGAACGCGGACGTTCCCGCCAGCTCCATTTCCTCGGATTGCTGAGCGACGGCGGCGTGCACTCGCACATCCATCATCTCTTTGCCCTCCTCGAAATGGCCAAGCAGCACAACGTCGAAAAAGTTTTTGTCCACTGCTTTCTCGATGGACGCGACACTCCGCCGCACAGTGGCCGCGACTACGTTCGCCAGTTGCAGCAAAAAATGCGCGAGCTCGGCCGAGGCGAAATCGCCTCTCTCGTAGGCCGCTACTACGCCATGGATCGCGACAACCGCTGGGAGCGTATCGAATTGGCCTATCGTGCTCTCGTCCACGGCGAAGCCCAGACCCGCACCGACGATCCCCTCGCAGCCTTGCAGCGCAGCTACGAACAAGACGTAACCGACGAATTCGTAAAGCCCATCGTGGTGACGAAAGGCACCGGTCTATCCGCAACTCCGGTGGGCCAAATTCGCGATGACGACGCCGTCATTTTCTTCAACTTCCGCGCCGACCGCGCCCGCCAAATGACTTACGCGCTGGCCGCTCCGGACTTCGACAAATTCGCCGACACAAAACGCCCCAAGAATTTGTTCTACGTGGCCATGACCCAATACGACAAAAACTGGCCCTGGCTCAAACACGTAATCTCCCCCGAAAAACTCGAACAAATCCTCGCCCAGGTTTTCGCGGATCTGCAGTACAAAAATCTCCGCTGCGCGGAGACCGAAAAGTACGCCCACGTGACCTATTTCTTCAACGGCGGCGTCGAAAAACCCTTTGCCGGTGAAGAACGCATCCTAGTCCCCTCTCCAAAGGTAGCCACCTACGACCTCAAGCCCGAAATGTCCGCGCAAGGAATCACCGACACGGTAGTGAAAGCCATCGAAAAAGGCGAGTTCGACGCCATCATCATGAACTACGCCAACGCCGACATGGTCGGCCATTCCGGAAAGCTGGAAGCTGCCATCAAGGCCGTCGAAACGGTAGACGCCGGCCTGGCGCAAATCTATCAAGCCCTCAAGCCGCGCGGCGGCGCCTGGATCATCACCGCCGACCACGGCAACGCCGAGACCATGATCGATCCCGCAAACGGCGGCCCACACACGTATCACACCACCAATCCCGTTCCGTTCATCCTCGTAAGCGACGACAAGCTGCAATTGAGGCCGGGCGGATCGTTGCGCGACA
>Ga0210410_10002144_pt1 | contig 17881 bp, 13 predicted proteins | sample IncBWC4MmetaG_FD_161058 | JGI IMG/M metagenome (GOLD analysis project Ga0210410, IMG submission 161058) | Forest soil microbial communities from Barre Woods Harvard Forest LTER site, Petersham, Massachusetts, United States - Inc-BW-C-4-M | ecosystem: Environmental > Terrestrial > Soil >... | reverse complement strand
GGCAAGTTCACACCCCGCCAGCGCGAAATCTATGAAATTGTTCTCGGCGCGCAGAATGCCGCTCTGGCAGCCATCAAGCCCGGCATGGACTATTGCCAAAAAGGCGCCAAAAGCGTCTACAAGATTTCCTACGACTACATCAATTCCCACGGCAAAGATCTGCACGGCAAATCGCTCGGCCAGTACTTCATTCACGGGCTCGGCCACCATATCGGTCTGGATGTCCACGACCCGGGTGAATACTGCAAACCGCTCGAACCCGGCATGGTCATCACCGTCGAGCCGGGCATTTACATCCCCGAAGAGAATCTTGGCGTGCGCATTGAGGACGACATCCTCATTACCGAAACGGGATCGACGTTTCTCAGCGAGCGCCTCCCCCGCGACCCCGATGAAATCGAAAAAATCATGGCCCAGGCCGCCGGCGAGCGCGCCAAGCAACTCCAGAAGGGAGATGATTGACCGCCGCGAAGGCTGGCCTTTATACTGTTATTTCGCGTTAGGCGCGAACTTTGCCCAACGTGCCTCGAGTCATTCCGCGTGCACCGCATCAGAGAGCGGGCTGCCTGCAGGAATTTCCGAATTCAGAATCGTTCAGGGAGCATATGAGCAGCGTTAAAGCCACACAACTCCGCCCCGGTATGGTCATCCAGCACGAGGGCCAGCTTTTCACGGTGTTCAGCGTCGACCATCGCACGCCCGGCAACAAGCGCGGTTCGATGCAAACGCGCATGAAGAATCTCCGCAGCGGCACCATGATCGACTACCGGTTCCGGGCCGAAGAGTTCATCGACCGCGCCATTCTCGACGAGGTGGAATTCGAATACCTCTACAACGAGGGCGACGAATTTCACTTCATGAACACGCAAACCTACGAACAGATGCAGATGACCCGCGAAGAGCTGGGCGAAACGGTGTACTATCTGGTTCCCAACACCACCGTGAAGATCGAATTCTTCGAGGAAAAGCCGATCGGCGTCGATCTGCCGGACACCATGGAGTTAAAGGTTCTGGACACCGAGCCAACGCTGCAAAAAGCGACCGCCAGCGCAGTGATGAAGCCGGCGACGCTTGAAACGGGCCTGGTCATTCAAGTGCCGCCGTTCGTGAATTCCGGCGACCGCGTGAAAGTGGACACTACCGAAGCGCGCTACGTCCAGCGCGTTGAGTAGCTTCTGAGTTTAGGTTTTTGACGTTTTGGTTTTCCGCCTCCGCAGCTAATTTCCGCGCGAGCGAAAATTAGAAGAGGCGACCGAGCCCCGGGCAACCGGGGCTCCTCGTTTTTCTCCCACACGCTGGAGCCCCCCGCGCCTACAATCCCTACGCGTTGTTGGCGGCGGATTTTTCGCCGGCGGGATGCGCGCCGAACACGCGGTCGAAGATCGCATCGACGTAGCGCAGCTGGCGGTCGAGAGCAAAGGTGTGCGCCAGGGCTTTCGAATCGAGAAACTTCGTGATCCGCGCGTCAGCGGCCACGCGCTCCTGGAAACTTGAGTCTGTTTCCCACGCAGCCATAGCGTTTTCCTGCACTGCTTTGTACGCGTCGTCGTGCGGCATGCCTCGCTCCACCAGGTCTTGCAGGAGTTGCCCGGAATACACCAGGCCGTGCGTGGATTCGAGGTTGCGCATCATGCGCTCCGGAAAGACGCGCATGTCCGCGATGATGGTGGTCATCTTCCCGAGCATGTAGTCCACGAGAATCGTGGAATCGGGAAGAATGATGCGCTCGACGGAGCTGTGCGAAATGTCGCGCTCGTGCCAGAGAGCCACGTTTTCGAATGCCGCGACCATGTTTGAACGCACCAGGCGCGCCAGGCCGCAGATCTGCTCGCACGTAACAGGATTGCGTTTGTGCGGCATCGCTGAGCTGCCGCGCTGCTCTCCGCTGAAGGGCTCTTCGGCTTCGCGAACTTCGGTGCGCTGCAAATGCCGAATCTCCAACGCGATTGTTTCTAGCGTCGCGGCGATGAGTGCAAGCGCGCTGAGATACTGCGCGTGGCGATCGCGCTGAAGGACTTGCGAAGCAATGGGCGCAGCGCCGAGCCCGAGCTTTTTGCAGATGCGCTCTTCCATTTGCGGGCCGAGATGAGAAGCGTTGCCGACAGCACCGGAAATTTTGCCGACGGCCATTTGCATGGCGGCAGCACGGAACCGGCCGATGTTGCGCTGGTTTTCCGAAAACCAGTTCGCTATTTTCAGACCAAAAGTAATCGGTTCGGCATGAACGCCGTGCGTCCGGCCGATTTGCGGCGTGTTGCGAAACTGGTGCGCGCGCAGGTCCAGCACTTCGCCGAACAGAACAAGCGCCCGCTCAATAATGTGGGATGCATCCCGAATCTGCAGGGCCTGGGCTGTGTCGACAACGTCGTTCGAAGTCAGGCCATAGTGCAGCCAGCGCGCGGCGGCGGGATCGCCGATCGATTCTCCGACGTTCATGGTGAACGCGATGACGTCGTGCTTCACGCGAGCTTCGAGTTCATGAATGCGCGGAACATCCACTTTGGCGCGCGCGCGAATTATCGTAGCGGCATCTTTGGGCACGAGGCCGGCTTCGGCAAGCGTTTCAGTGGCAGCCAGCTCGACTTCGAGCCACTTCTCGAATCGATTCGAATCGCTCCAGACCTGCCCCATCTCCTTACGGGTGTAACGTGGGATCAAAATTTCTCCCTCGCAGCCATACTTTCAAGCCGCACGGTCTCAAATGGCCTTGAATCACTGCAATGATACGGCATTTTAGAGCCGCAGGCGACCTTGCTCGGAAATGCTAAGCAAGGGATCTCGCGGGCACGAGGAGCGGTCGGCCTCGGAAGGCCGATAACTACAACCGCACGGAATTGCCAACGCCGGGATAGCTGAGGCGGAGGACAAATACTGGGAACACAAACAGAAGCGCGCAGGCCGCCGAAAAAAATGGGAGAGGCGTCTGAGCCCTTCTCATTCTGCGTTATGGAGAGTTGTCTAGGGTTTGATGCGCAATCCAAGCTGAATCCAGCGCGAACCCTGAATGCGATCTGCTGGAGCGAGATGGGTGTTGATTACGCTGAAAGTGGAGGGGCTGGGGGTGTCGAGTGATGGATCGAGGAAACTGACATGATTGGAGAAGTCGACAGAAAACTCGACTTTGACCCTTTCCGCGCTTCACCGGAAAGACGCCAACGCCACTCGCCAAATCATCTGGGGATGTCCCCCGACCCAGCCGCGAGCGAGCTGGAAGAGGCGTATGCGCCGCGCACGTTCCTTACACATGCAACAAATGTTACTAGCGAGGGATGTGCCAAAAAAATGATGTTCTTGATCGAAAGTCACCCTCTTGACAGCAAGATATCTTGCGAGTAGCCTCCCACCATTCGGACAGCAACATATGTTGCAAAAGCCAGAGGATTATTTGCGGCTCCCGTCGAGGGGAACTCTTTCTTAGGCAACATCGAGTGGAGGATAGGCTAATGGCCGCAATTCAATATTTTCTTTATGGCATGGATAAGCAGTGGGACTGTAGTTCGCAGAAATGGAAAGGCTTTCTGTGCGCAACGCTTGTTGGACTGATTCTCGGCGTGATGCCCGCAAGATCCGCCGCGCAAACCGCGGGCACGGGCGCTCTTTCTGGCACGGTCACGGATGCCTCCGGCTCCGTCATCGCTGGTGCGCAGGTGAGAGTCACCAGTGAAAACTCCGGCGAAGTACGCACGGTCACAACCGGCGCCCCAGGCTCGTTCACCGTTCCCCTGCTGTTGCCGGGCACCTACCGCGTCGACGTCACCAAAGACGGCTTCCGCACGGCAACGGTTCCGCACGCGCAAATCACCGTCACGGAAACCAACGCTTTAAATATCCGGCTCGAAGTCGGCCAGGTTTCGGAGAAAGTTTTCGTCGAAGCACAAGTCGCGCAACTCCAAACCGAATCCAGCACTCTCGGCCGCGTTACGAGCAGCGAGCAGGTCGAGACATTGCCTCTCGCCATGCGCAATTTTACCCAGATCATCGGCCTCAACCCCGGAGTTTCGGCGGAAATCGCCAACGCCGGCGAGTTGGGCCGTGGCGGCGGCGGCAACAACCAGGATCCCACCGTCTCGGCCGGAAACTGGGCCTCCGACAACAATTTTCAAATGAACGGAGTCGGAGTCAACGACATTCAACAGAGCGGCTACTTCAGCGCAGGCGTCGCCATTCCCAACCCCGACACGATCCAGGAATTCAAGGTGCAGACCGGCCAGTACGACGCATCGTACGGACGGAACGCAGGCGCTAACGTCGACGTCGTCACGAAAGGCGGCACAAACGCATATCATGGTGCCGCCTGGGAATATATCCGCAACGACGACATGAATGCCAACACGTTTTTCGGAAATTCACATAAGCAGCCAAGAGCGGTGCTAAAGCAGAACCAATTCGGCGGCGATTTTGGCGGCCCAATCAAAAGAGACAAGCTGCAATTCTTTACCTCTTATCAGGGTACCCGTCAGCGGAATGGTCTGGATTTGAACTGTTCGTCCACCATTCAGGAAGCGCCCTTAACCAATGATCGCTCGAAGGCCGCGTTGGGTGCTCTCTTCGCTGGACAGACTGGCTTATTCGGCGGGACGGCGATCGCTGCGGATGGCTCGAACATCAATCCCGTGGCTCTCAATTTGTTAAATCTGAAGCTGCCGAATGGGCAATACTTGATGCCCACTCCGCAGACGGTTAATACAAGCCTTCCCTTCGATTCACAGGGATCTTTGTCGTTTAGCGAGTCCTGTCCCTTCACCGAAGACCAATTCATGGCCAACGCCGACTACGAAATGTCCTCCAAGAGCAAACTGAGCGGCCGCTTTTTCTTTGCGAATAGCGGGATTACCTACACTTTGCCCCAGACAAATCTCACGGCCGGCGGCTCGCCTCCGGGAGCCCCTGTAAACCTTACGCAGAACTTCCGAAATTTCTCGCTCATGCATACCTATATCATCAGCCCGACTCTTTTGAACGAGGCCGAGTTAGCTTTCCATCGAATCTTTGCAACCTTTGCCCAGGCGAAAAGCTTTAGTTGGTCGCAGGTAGGAGCCACTGTTGTACCGTTCGACGACAATATCCCCGCGATCGCCATCGACGGCGGGGGACCTACAGGGCTATCACTTGGAGGAAACGGCCAGAACGTTTTAATTGCCGAGAATACTTACACGTTTCAGGATTCTGTTTCCTGGACCCACGGCAAGCACAACTTCCGCTTTGGCGCCGGCCTTTCGCGCGAGCAGAACAACCAGATCGGCTTTCATTATCTATCCGGTGCGCTGTTCCTCACTTGGGCGGATTTCATGCTCGGTCTGCCGGGCGGGGCCGGCGGAAATGGCACGCCCTTTAGTAACGTTTTTCTCTCTCTCGATTTGCTTGGACAGTTTGACCGCGCCTACCGCGACTGGGAGATCTTGAACTACGTTCAAGACGACTTCAAGGCGACTAAGCGGCTCACGATCAACTTGGGTGTTCGCTATGACCATGTCGGTGACTTCGGTGACGACTTGGGGCGCAACTCCGGGTTTGACAGCTCCTTGGCCAATCCCAATCCTCCCGCAGGCGGCACACTCGCCGGTACAACCGTCCCCAACAATTACATTGGCACCGTACCCCCCGGAGTCAAAAGACTTAACAATAACTTCGGTCTGAACGGCATAGGCCAGAACACTTGGAATCCCCGTTTGGGTTTCGCTTATCAGATGCCTCGGACACACGATCGAGTCGTAATTCGCGGTGGGTATGGAGTCTATCACTCGCGCTCCACCGGCCAGCCTTTCCTCCAGTTGATATCCGCGCCGCCCTATGGAGACTTCCGCATATTCCAGGCCACCTCAGCAGCCAGTTTTTCGCTCCAGCAGCCGCTGCCATTGGATTCTCCGGCGTTTCCGACATTCATACCCTACTCGCCGACCACATCGAACGCCATCACCACGTTTGAGCCCAACTATCGTCCCCCGATGGTGCAGGAGTACAGCCTAGGCACTCAGACGCAGCTAACCCCGAGCTTGGTTCTCGAGGTTGGTTATTCCGGAGCTCGGGGATCGCACCTCATCAATATCCGATCGATCAACCAGGCCGGTCTTGCCAGCGCCACCAATCCCATTCGCGGTGAGACAACCAACACGCTAGCCAATCTCCCCCTGCGCGTCCCCTTTGAGGGTTTCTCGAGCAATTCGATGACGCAAATCGAATCCTCTGGGGCGTCCTGGTACAACGCACTGCTGGTGAGCCTCAACAAACGCTTTAGTCACGGATTGCAGGCGCAAGTCTCCTACACTTTCTCTCGAGACATGGCCACCACCTTCGGCTCTACCACGGGCCCGAACGGTGGTGCCGTTTACGGAAATCAGAACGTACCCGGTTCGCGATACGGCTTGGACAACTTTATCCGTCCTCACCGGCTGATTATCAATTACTCGTACCAGTTGCCAAAACCCCGCGGCGACAATTCTTTCGTCCAGCAAGCGCTTGGAGGCTGGTCTGTCCAGGGCGTCACTACCTACCAGACTGGACATTACCTAAGCATTACAAATACCAACGGGGCGAGCGTCTATGGAATCGCCACGGACCGTGCTCAGCTCACAGGGAAATGCACACCAAGCCAATACCTGACCAGCGGGTCGATCACCTCCAAACTGAGCGACTACATTAACGCAACCTGTTTTGAAGCGCCGCTCGTTGTCGGCGCGGACGGCGTCGCCACCGGATTCGGCAACTCCGGTGTTGGCATACTTCAAGGACCCGGCGAACTTAATTTCGATTTCTCCCTGATTAAACTTTTTCCGCTTCACAAGCTCAGAGATAGCGCCAACCTGGAGTTTCGTTCCGAGTTCTTCAACATTTTCAACCATCCATTGTTTCAGGACCCTGACACGAATTTTGGTGACCCAACATTTGGACAAATTACAAATACCTACGGCAACCCCCGAATCATTCAGCTGGCGCTGAAGCTGACTTTTTAAGAGGAAGCTGGGCCAGATACTGTCTTTGGGGCAGACAGACGAGATTTTGATTGTCGGCAGGCCCAAGGTAAATCGCAGCCGGACGCGGTTCCCTGTTTCCTCATTTATGAGCCAGCGAAAAGAGCGAAGTGAAACATATGTAGCAAGCGTAGTGATCGGAAACGACGAAGGAAACAAAAGAGTCATGGAAACGCGGCGATACGCTGAGATGCAGCTGATCTTGAAGTTAGAACTCGATACGGCTGGAGGGAAAACGGAGGAGCCGCATGTGGGTGCGGACACGATTGTGGTGCCGGAAAAGAAAAAAGAGGCGGGACGAATTCCGGCTCCTCGATAGAGCATCATTGTGCCATAAGACGCCAGACAGTGAGAGATAGTTTCTAAGGAGAAGACTGGAATTCTTAAGATAAATTCCCAGGAAAGAATTGTTGCGGAAGAATTGAGCCCAAATGACTCGATCCTGGCAAGTTACAGCCGAAAACAGCGTAAGTAGTGGGTCGCTTAAACCGTGGCGCTCTGCCCTATGCAAGCTACAGAATTGCTTGGCGGCGGTGCGGCCGTATTCACGAGCCTCCACTTCCCGCTGAGGGGCCTGGCATTCATAGGATGCTTCAGGAGGCGCTGGTGATCTTTCACGGATGGCCGAAATCACGTTAGAATCATAGAGGATGCTTACACAGATCAAAGGAACTGACGCGGCGACTAGCGGGCGCCCTCGGCGAAAGACTTACAGCGTGCGCGTTGGCCACGTGCTCGTGGGCGGCGACGCACCGATCGTCGTGCAGTCCATGACGAACACGGACACGGCCGACGTGGCCACGACGTTAAAGCAAACCATCGAGCTTGCCGAAGCGGGCTCGGAAATTGTGCGCTGGACAGTCAACGTGCCCGAGGCCGCGGCAGCTGTTCCCGAAATCAAGAGACGCTTGCTGGATGTTGGATGCGGCGCGCCGATCATCGGCGATTTTCATTACAACGGACACGTTTTGCTGGCGAAGTATCCGGAGTGCGCCAAAGCGCTGGACAAGTACCGCATCAATCCGGGCAACGTGGGCGCGGGCCAGCGGCGCGACGAACAGTTTTCCACTATTTGCAAAATCGCGCGCGACAACGGCAAGCCCGTGCGCATCGGCGTCAATGGCGGCTCGCTGAATCAAGAGCTGGTCATGCACAAGATGCAGGAGAACACCGACAAGAACCTGGGTAAAGAGTCCGAAGAGATTATCAACGATTGTATGGTGCTCTCGGCGCTGCAGTCGACGGAATTGGCGCTGGAGTGCGGGCTGCGGCACGATCAAATTATTATTTCGTGCAAGACTTCGCGGCCGCGGGATCTGATTACGGTGTATCGCGATTTATCGAGCAAGACGCAGCAGCCGCTGCACCTTGGATTGACCGAAGCGGGCATGGGGATGAAGGGGCAGATCTGGTCCGCAGCATCGCTGGGCGTTTTGCTGTATGAAGGGATCGGCGACACCATCCGCATTTCGCTGACGCCCAAACCGGGCGGCGACCGGCGTGAAGAGGTGTATGCCGCGTGCGAGTTGCTGCAAGCGCTGGGGCTGCGATCGTTTTCGCCCAGCGTGACGGCGTGTCCTGGCTGCGGGCGCACCACCAGCACAACTTTCCAGGAGTTGGCAGAACGCATTCAGGACTACATCCGAGACAGCATGCCGATTTGGAAAACGCAGTACGAGGGCGTGGAGACCATGACGCTGGCGGTGATGGGCTGCATCGTAAACGGCCCGGGCGAATCGAAAGCCGCGAATATCGGCATCAGCTTGCCAGGGACCGGCGAAGCGCCGCGTTGTCCTATCTATATTGACGGAAAAAAAGATGTGACGCTGGAAGGAAATTACGACGAACTGGCGGTGGCGTTTCAAGCGCTCGTCGACAATTACATCGCGAAAAAATATCCCCGCAAGACCGCCGAAGTAGTTCCAGCCAGAGGCTGATCCGAAACGTTAAAACGAAAAATGTGAACGAATGCGTTAGCAGACGCGGTAAAGGTGTGTGCGAGATTACGGACTGGTTGGTGACTAGGGCAATCGGGGCGATTGCGGGGTGGCGACGCTGCGCATCTTCTCGAGCGCCATCATGCGCGCGCGTGAATACGCTTGACGGTCCTCCAGCAATTGATGCGCCCAGTGCGCCCCTATGGCGATGGCATGGAACTCGAAGGCCAGACGCGTGGCGTCGAGTTTCGGGTCGAGGTGGCCGGCCTGTTGGGCGCCTGCTACCGCGCGAGTGATGGCCCCGATCCATTCGTGCATGATCGCGGCAATGCGGTCGCGCACGACGCCGCGGCGGCCATCGAATTCGAACGAAGCGGCGGTGAAGAAGCATCCACCTTCGAAGACTCGTTTTTCGACTAGCACCAGCCAATGATCAATCAAAGACCATAAGCGGGGCATGCCCCTCGGAGCGGCAATGGCCGGGAGGGTGACCTTATTGATAAAAACCTGGCGCGCCATTTCAATGGTGGCGAGTTGCAATTCTTCCTTGGAGCCGAAGTGAGCGAAGAGGCCGCTCTTGCTCATGCCGAGCTGCTCGGCGAGGGAGCCGACCGTAAGGCCTTCAAGGCCTTGCGCGGAAGCGATATCGACGGCGCGGGCGAGGATCGCTTCGCGGGTTCGCAGGCCTTTGGCCTGGCGGCGAAGTGCGGGCCTATGGACGGGCTGGCGGACGCGTTTTTTGACAGGCTTTTTGGCGGAACGGGAGCCGAGCGCGTAGGGCATTTCAAAGCACTCTAACACAGAACACAAATAAGCACGAACGTTCGTTTGTTGTGGTATGCTCTTCGGCAGGGGGTGTGTTCCATGGGAAATGCCATTGTCCTCCGTCCACTTCTTCTGCCAGAAATGTGGCGCTCCGCGCGGGTTTTTCAACGCGCGCTCAAGCGCATGCCATGCGCTAACGGCTCGCCGCTATTCGCCGGGCGACCAAGCGCTGGCACGGTCTGGCGCAGTGTAGTTCGTCTTGCGGCGTTGATGGCATTTCTCTTGCACGCCGGGATGGTGGCGCGCGGCGCCGGCGCGCAGGAGCTGCCCATGGAGCGCTGCGACGCACTTCCGGTGATCGACGTGGAGGTCGCGGGGCTGCACAAATGGTTTCTGGTGGATACGGCCGCGACTTCGATATTGAATCTGGAATCGTTTGCCGCCGGGCAGGCGCGCGACATCCACGTGACGTCGTGGAGCGGCACGCTCGCAACCAGCGCGAAGGAAGTGACGCTGCCTGATTTAACCGTGGGTCGAACAAAAGTGGTTGAGCTGAAACTGCCAGCCATTGATCTTTCGGCGATTGGAAAAGCCTGCGGACGGAAAATCGACGGCATCCTGGGCGTCGACCTATTAGGAAAACTGGGGGCCAGCATCAATCTGAAGGAGCAGACGATTCACGTCAGAACGACAGACGAGGTGCATGGCGCGGAGCTGGTGACGGCGATGCAGCACGAGATGCACCGCTGCGTGGATGCTTTTAATGATTCCGACGAGCAGAAGTTTGGCGACTGCCTGGACCCCAAGATTGTGCTGTTCTCCATCGACACCGAACTCTATGGCCGGGAACAAGTAGTCGCGTATTTCCGCGAGCGCTACTTTCATCAGGTGCCGGCTGCCCGGCTGGACATCCGCGAGAGTGCGTTTCATCCCATCGGCGAGGCGGTCTGGTACGAGTATGAGTTTACGATTGACTCAGCGCGAGGCAAGTTGCACGGGCGCGGCATGGCCATGTGCAAGAAGAGCGAAGGACATTGGCGTATGGCAAGCATGCATCATTCCATTGCCGAGCTGGAATCCGCCGCCGTGCCGAGGGCCAAGCGCTAGAACGACTGACCCAGAGTCGGACGTCGAGGGCTCGGCTCCTGAGGAGGCTTCGGAGGCCGTTTTCTTCCGGACGTCCGCCGGCTGTTTTCTTGAGGATTGACGAGCAACCTTTCTTCTCTACAATGCGTAAGGCATGCGGGGCTTCAAGCCTCGAGGCCCTCGGGGGTTTTCCTCCGGACGGAGAAGAGATGAAAAAGCAGCGCGCGGCAGCGGTCGTTCTGGCGGCCTGTTTCGCGTTTACGACTGGCACGCGGGCGCAGAACGCGGAATTTGCGGACGTCTTGAAGAAGAACCGCGGGGTCATCAGCGTCCAGGATGGCAAACTCGCGGGCCCGAGCGCGGAAGTACTCCGTATCGCAGTAGCCGAAGCGCAATTTGTGGCCCTGGGAGAAGACCACGGCATCCGGCAAATTCCTGAGTTCGCTGCCGCGCTTTGCGCCGAACTTGCGCCGCACGGATTCCACCATATGGGACTCGAAATCGGGACCTACGTTGCGCCGGAACTTGAAAAGATGGCGCGTAGCGCAGATGGAACGAAGCAGCTGGCTGAGTTCGAGAAGAAATACCCGGAAACAATCGCGTTCTACAATTGGCTAGAAGAATTCAGCATGCTCGAAAAGTGCGAGAGCGCGGCTTCGCCGGGTCACATGACCATCTGGGGGCTGGACCAGGAGTTCATGGGCGCGACGGGCTTTCTGGCAGACAAGATTCTCGCGACCAACCCCGGCCCGGAAGCGAAAGCCGCCGTCGAAACGCTTTCAAAGGAGGCGAGCGAAGCTCGCGCTGCCGCGGCGAAGAGCGGCAACCCCGGCGATCTGTTTATGATGACGGCCAAACAAGAGGAATTGGATCAGGTGCGGGACCTGCTAAAGAAACAGGGCAAGCCCGAGGCCCAGAAACTATTCGAAGCCTTGCTGTTGAGCCGGGAGATCTACCAGAAGAACATGAGCGGCGACTATTACAAATCGAACCGGCAGCGCGCGCTGCTGATGAAAAAGAACTTCGCGGAGCCGTTTGCGGCTTCTTCCCAGAGCAACGGGGTGCTGCCGAAGGTTTTCTTCAAGTTCGGCGCTTATCACATGTTCCGCGGGATCAATCCGCTGCATTCGAGCGAGCTGGGCAACCTGATCAGTGAAGCGGCCGAGGCCAACCAGTTCAAATCGGTTCATATTTTGATCGCCGGAGTGAAAGGCGAACAATTGCATTTTGCCGGCATCGGAAAACCAGCGGAGGCCGCGCCGCTCGATCTTCAAGGCGACAAGGATTCGCCATTTCTCTTTCTCAAGCCGCTATTCGATGCGCTCGTCGAGAATTCCTGGACGCTCTATGATTTGCGCGCCTTGCGGGACGGCTTTTCGAAGTACGGAAAGATCGATCCGGAACTGGAGCGCGTAATCTTCGGCTACGATTTCGTAGTGTTTATCCCCGATCCCAAGGCGTCCCACGTAATCCAGTAGCGGCCCGGGCAACCTGGGGGGATATGTTAGAATTTTGCTGCGTTGCTAGTGGAATGAAAGCGGGAAATTATCTTGAAAATCAGCCGCGAAGATGTGGAAAGAGTTGCCGAGCTGGCCAATCTGGATTTGAGCGAGGCCGAGCTGGAGATGTACCGCACGCAGATTGACGAAATCCTGGAATACATCGGGAAATTGAACGAGTTGGACACCACAGGTGTCGAACCGATGGCCCAGGTTTTGGCCGACGACCAATCCGCCGACGCAACACTGCGGGAGGATCAAACGGTGCGTTGCGATGTGGCTGCTGAGATTCTCGAACAAGCACCGGATGCCGAGGCGCCTTATTTCCGCGCGCCGAAAGTCATCGAACGATGAGTGCCGCCTGGACAATCGACGGAGTGCGCGAGGCGCTCGGGACAAAAAAGATTTCGGCGCGGGAACTGGCGTCGGATTTTTACAAACGGATTGGTGAGCGGAACCAAGAGCTGAATGCCTACCTCGCTCTTTCTGAAGAACGCGCTTACGCGCAGGCGGACCGAATCGATGCGCTGGTTGCGGCGGAGCGACCGCTGCCTCCGCTGGCAGGCGTTCCCATCGCCATCAAGGATGTGATCAGCACGCGCGGGGTGCGCACCACGTGCGGGTCGAAGATTCTGGAAAATTACATCCCGCCGTATGACGCGACTGCCGTCGAACGACTCGAGGCAGCCGGCGCGGTGATTCTCGGCAAAACAAATTGCGACGAATTTGCGATGGGCAGTTCCACGGAGAACTCCGCGTATGGGCCGGTGCGGAACCCGGAGGCGACGGACCGGGTGCCGGGGGGCTCGAGCGGCGGGTCCGCGGCGGCCGTGGCGGCGGGCTTGGCCGTGGCCTCGCTGGGGACCGATACAGGCGGCTCGATCCGGCAGCCAGGATCGTTCTGCGGGATTCCCGCGATGATGGGTAGCTACGGACGGGTCTCGCGGTATGGGCTCATCGCGTTTGCATCTTCGCTCGACCGAATTGGGCCGTTGGCGACGAACACACGCGACGTGGCCGCGGTCATGGGCGTTATCGCCGGCCGCGACACGAACGATGCGACTTCGACTACCGCGCCCGTGCCGGACTATCGGGCCGCGATGGAGAAACCCGTCAAGGCGCTGCGTATCGGCATTCCTAAGGAGTATTTTGGCGCGGGAATGGACGATGGGGTCCGTAAGAAGATCGAAGCGGGGATCGAGGTTTTCGAAAAGCTCGGGTGCGAGCTGCATGAAATCCACATGGCGCATACGGACTATGCCATCGCGACCTATTACATCATCGCGACGGCGGAGGCGAGCTCGAATTTGGCGCGGTATGACGGCGTGAGGTATGGCTTGCGCGTGGAGGGCGATTCCCTGCTAGCGATGTACCGGAAGACCCGCGGGGCGGGATTTGGAGCCGAGGTCAAGAGACGGATTGTGCTGGGGACCTATGTGTTGTCGGCCGGCTACTATGATGCGTATTATCTGAAGGGGCAGAAAGTCCGAGCGCTGATTGCGCAGGATTTTCGTGATGCGTTTAGGAAAGTGGACGTACTGGTGACCCCCACTTCTCCCGTTCCTCCCTTTCTGCTGGGGGAGCGCACGAGCGATCCACTGCAGATGTATCTTGCTGATATATATACAGTTACGGGATCTTTGGCGGGCGTGCCGGGGATCTCGGTTCCTTGCGGAAAGATCTGCGGGAAGCTGCCCGTGGGCTTGCAGATCTTTGGACCTGCCTTCGGCGAGGCCAGGGTCTTGCAACTTGCGCACGCCTTCGAGCAGGCCGGGGGCGCCTCTGTCTGAGGAGCCGAACGGGAAGAGGCGAAGTGAAAGTTAGACATGCCACAAGAACTTGATTCCATCATCTCGTGTATGACTCGAGCGCAAACGGGACTTTTGTCCGCAGCCGATGCGGTGGCGGCGGATGAATGGAAAACGCAGCCAAGCGAGGGGAAATGGTCGGCTGCGGAATTGGTGGCGCATTTGGTGATGGTGGAACGAGCGGTAATCGGAAAGGCGGACCGGGTAGCGCAGCATCCGCCGAAGCGCGTTTCCCTGTTAAAGAGAATTCACATTCCGATGGCGCTGGTGGAATCGCGGTGGATTCGCCGCAAATCGCCGGTGCCCGTCGAGCCGGAAATGCTCGCCGATAAAGAGGTGATGCTGGCGGAATTACGAACCGTGCGGGAGCGGTCACTGGCATTTCTGGAAGAAACGAGAAGCCGAAATTTGGCTAAATATTGCTGGGCACACCCTGCGCTGGGAACCTTAAACACCTATGAATGGATGCAACTCATCGCGTCCCACGAAGTGCGGCACACAAAACAGATGCGGGAAATTGTAGCCAGTCTACCGAACGCCATAGAGAGTTTGCAAAAGTAGGACATTTTTGCCCTCCGTTTCTAGTCCTTTCCTCTTCGTGCCTGCCGACAATAATGTGCGCGATGGTGATTAATGTCTTTTTGCACAGGAGGTTGGAACAAAAGTACTAGCCATTTCGTTTTAGGTTATGAGAACGGAACTACTATTGCTCTACAAAAGGTGCATCGCTTACGCTACAAAAAGCATCAAACGGATTGGGAGCGGACAGTTAAAGGGAAAAGGCCATGGTCACCGTAAAATCAAGCCAGAAGATCTTCACGGACGCGGAGATTGCCAGCCTGACTGGTATTTGCGTCGATCACATTCGAAATTTTGCGAAGAGCCGGCATCTGGGGTTCATTGCGCGGGCTGCGGAAGCGGCAGGCAAGCAGGCGGACCAGTGGCTGTTTACGCTATCTGACTTAATGGTGCTGGTGACGTTGTTTCCGCGTTGCACGCACTAAGAATCTAGCGGGCTTCAAAGTCACAAAAGGCTCTTTCCGGGATTCCGGAAAGAGCCTTTTGCTTTTGGGACCCAGTTGCAGGGCCGTGGGCAGGGGGGTATGCTCGACCCAGGGCAAACCGATTCTTCCAACCGGGCATCCTATTGCCCATAAACTGTCATGAGATTGTCTTCTACGCTCGTCTTGATCGTTCCATTAGCCCTGCTGAGCTGGAGTGGAACGACCCGGCATGCGAGTTCCGGGACTGATTTCGCCCCCGGGCAGGATAGTCCGAGCACCAAGATGCCCCGAGACGAAGCGGAGGCTAGAGTAGCCGCGCCAGCAAGTCTTCCCCGCGGAAAAAAACTAGTGCTAACAGATGGAAGCTTCCAGCTTGTGCGCAATTACGAAAAGAAGGGCGACCGAGTTCGCTACTTCAGTATAGAAAGAGGAGCCTGGGAAGAGATCCCGGCGGCCATGGTGGATTGGGACGCCACCAAAAAGGCCGAGGCCGCCGACGAGAAATCCACAACAGAATTGCTAGAAAAGGTTCGCATCCAAGAGGCGGCTGCTAAGGCGGAAACGCCTGTGGATGTGGACGCCAGTTTGCCGGTGGCACCCGGGGTGTTCTTGCCTGACGGCGAGGGCATGTTCGCGTTCGAAGGCAAGTCGGTCAAACGGCTGGGACAGGCTGGCTCACAGGTGAAGACGGACAAGAAGACGGTCCTAAAACAGGTATTTTCGCCCATACCGATCATTCCCAGCAAACGCAACGTGGAAATCCCCGGTACCAAAGCTACCGTGCGGCTGACGACTTCGCTGCCCGAGTTTTATCTGCGCGAACCGGCGCCGGACGCGGACCGCGATTCCTCGGTGTTGCGGACTGGGCGGCAGGGCGAGTCGGGACCGGAGGTCGCTCTGGTGCGCGCGAAAGTGAAGGGAAACAAGCGGTTGCTGGAGTCCATACAGAGCCAGTTCGGCCAGGAGATCGCGCAGCAACGGGACGAAATTGCGATCCAGCGATGGGAAGTGGCTCCGGACATCTACAGGTTTACGTTGAGCGCGCCACTGCCGCCCGGAGAGTACGCGCTCGCGGAAATCCTCGAGGATGGATTGAACCTGTACGTGTGGGATTTCGGCGTCGACCAGGCTCCCACATCCAAGGTCGCTCCGCACTGAGTCCCCATAAGGGAGCCGCTCCTTAACAATAAGCCGCGCCTTCCTCTATGTCTTTCATAACGCTGATTCTAAACGATTTAATCCTTGCCTGATACGCTTCGAATCCATAGTTGCGGGCAGGATTGTAGGTGTTGCGACAGGCCTCTAGCTTTCCAAGAGAAACGCATTGTCTACCACTCGAGTACTCACTCGCCTAAAGAATGACCGAGTAAGCCCAGGGTAAGCCTCTATTCCTGACGCAGCGCCTTCAGAGGATCGATCCGAACCGACCGGCGCGCCGGCACGTAACAGGCAACCATGGCCACCGCCGCCAGCAGCAATGGTGCGCCAATGAGCAAGCGCAAATCGTCGGTACCGACCCTAAAAGCCTCGACAAATATGCTTGTCAGCGCCGAAAGTATTTTGGCCATCGCCATCGCGCCCAAAAATCCCAGAACCGTTCCGATGCTTACCAGCGCCGTGCCTTCGCGCAGCACCAGAAGCAGCACCTGCGCCCTGCTTGCGCCCAGCGCCGAGCGGATGGCCATCTCCTTGCGCCTTTGGGCAACCGCGTACGCGGTAATCCCGGCGAGTCCGATGGCGGCCAACACCAAGCCGAACACTCCAATTCCGCCGTATGTCTGGACAGCGAACCGCGTAGAGGACCGGCTGCGATCCAGGTAATCGCTGAGCGTTTGCACATGGAAGATATTCAGAAGGGGATCGATCAAAGCGACCTCGTCCCGAAGGCCACGCAACGCATGCGGTCCCGCATCCGACCGCACCATAATGGTTATGCCATCGGCTGGCGGCCGCCGAAAATTGCGTGGCGTTAACGGCAAATAAACTACGGATTGGCTCATGCCCATTCCGTTCTTCAAGTTGCGAACCACGCCGACGACTTCATAAGACTGTTTGTCGCCCCTAACGCGCTTCCCAAGCGCATTCCCATTTCCGAAAAATCCGCGTGCCGCGGTCTCGTTCAGCACTACGGGCAGAGAGAGAGTCTTCGATCCGTCTGCCTGGCTCCGTTGGTCGCGCTCCTGGAATTCCCGGCCGGCCAGCATCGTCTCGCTGAGCGTGGCAAAATAGCCCGCGCCTACCGTTTCCTCAATCACCGACTGCTGCACTCGTGAGGATTCCCCGGAGTCTTCCGCAGTCAGTTGCGTGGTTCCGTCTTCATCTGCAATCGAAAAGGGCACCTGTGCCGCCAGGGCGATGCTGCGCGTCGAGTCGGCGGTCTTGAGCCGTTCGGGAAGTCTCTCGAACAGAGCTTGCGCTTTTTCGGGCGCGTAGCCGTCACGCACGGGATCGATGGACAAGAGATACATGGTGTTTGGATCAAATTTGGTTTGGATGCTGCTTTCCTTGCTGATTCCTATTACTAAGAACCCGGTGATCAGCAGTAGCATGAGCGATGCCGCAACTTGGGCGACCATCAGTAAGTTGCGCAGACCAAAGCGCCGGTAACCCGGCAAGCGCAGCATGGAGCCCTCTTTGAGTGCCGGGGTCAGATCGGCCTTCGTCGCTTGTAGCGCGGGGGCCAGGCTGAATCCGACGCCGCACGCGACCGCCAGACCGAATGCGAAAACGGCTGCGCTCCAATCCAGGCTGAAATCGGATTCGACCGGCACTCCCATGGGTGGGCTCAATCGGGAGTTCAACACCGAGAGGCCA
>Ga0210410_10002143_pt1 | contig 17891 bp, 8 predicted proteins | sample IncBWC4MmetaG_FD_161058 | JGI IMG/M metagenome (GOLD analysis project Ga0210410, IMG submission 161058) | Forest soil microbial communities from Barre Woods Harvard Forest LTER site, Petersham, Massachusetts, United States - Inc-BW-C-4-M | ecosystem: Environmental > Terrestrial > Soil >... | reverse complement strand
CGCTTTATCCACCTCGATGGACCCTCCGGGAGAACCCGTCATCTCAACCCGGAAGAGACCTTGCCAGAAAATACAAAACGGCTCAGAATTTCCGGAATTGGTGGCTCAGAATTCCCGGAACCCACACCAAGAAATCTCATCCGTTTGGCAATCTACGCGGCGATTCCGCGCGAGAGCAGGCCGCGCTAAGGAATTATTCGATGCGGACTCTGACCAGCAAGCGGGGGTTCCTCTTCACTCTTGCCTTCTATCGATTGCGGGCATGCTAATTGCCTCTCCCGCCAAAGCTCAATCCACTTGCGATCCAGGCAGTTGGTCACTGCTTACAGGGGAACGCGCCATTTATCTCGCCCTTGAGTGGACTGAAGTTGGGCTGAAACCCGTGCGGTGAAACCCTTAGAAAGGCACGGTTTTTGAGAAGTCGGGACATGGGGCCTCCTCCCCAGACAACTTACTTCAAGCGTTAGCTACAGGCTGCAACGTTCGCCCCCACGCGCAGCGTCCGTCGCCGGGTGGTTTCGTTGTGACGCGGAACTCTGACGTACCGCGATTAGGTAAGGGTTGACGATCCAGGAGTTGGCCAGAGCACGCAATACAAGCGCGTTATCAGGCTCCTTCTACCAGACGTGTTGTTTCGACGTGGATGTAACAGAAACAGTGTTAGCCCCTGCTGGGAACGGTGAGCCGGTCAGCAGAGAGAGATGTCCCGTCTCGTCATCAAACTGAAAGGCATACACTCCAGAAAAAGGGTCCGAGGCGTATAGAAAATGGTTGGTCGGATCCACCGAAACAGAGTTTGTAAATCCACCCGCAGCGAACGGCGAACCGGAGAGCGGTGCGAGAGCCCCTGAACTGTAAATCGCGAATCCAAACACGCCGGCTCCCCCTGCAAGATAAACATATTGACCTGAAGCATTCGCCGTTACCGCAGACGTGTAGGCCCCGGTCGAAAACGGCGATCCCAACACCGGCTTCAGCGAGCCATCAGATTGAATCGCATAAGCGGAAATATTGTTGGAAGCTGTGTTAGCGACATAGAGGAATTGATTCCAGGGCTCGACCACAACGGAAATCGGACTGGTCCCTGCTAGGAATGGCGAACCCTTCACCGCCGTCAGCGCGCCTGATGTGCTGTTGATTCGGAATGCGGAGACCGTCCCAGATCCATAATTCGCCACATAAGCGAATCTCCCAGTAAAATCGACCGCCACGGAGTAAGGAAACTGTCCCGACGTGAACGGTGAACCAGCAACGGGCGTCAGTGCGCCGGTCGCCCGATTGATGGTGTATGCCGAAACGCTGCCCGCTCCGGTCCCGGAACAATCAGCCCCGCAACTCGGCACATAAAGAAACCTCCCAGTAGGGTCTATGGTGACTGATACTGTTCCCGATCCAGCGGGATACGGTGATCCTAGAACCGGCGTTAGCGTCCCGTCGGTTGCGATGCTGTATGCCGACACGTTATCGGACAAAACATTCGCCACATAAACGAACTTTCCTGCTGGATCCACTGCTGCCGCGTTGGGAGCCGCCCCAGTCGTGACCGGTGACCCCGGAAGAGCCGTCAGCGCTCCGTCAGCCCCGATGCGATAGACCGAAAGATTGTTCGAGTTTTGGTTTGCCGCAAAAGCGAATTCCGTTTGTTGACGTGGGCCATCTAGGCCCTGTGTCGATTGCAGCGTTCGGGTTTGCGCGGCAACCTGACTCGCACCTACCATCGGAACAACGATCGCAATCGTTAAGTACACTGCTCGCAGTAGAGGTTTCAAGAGTTCGTCTCCAGTCGGACGAGTTGAAATTAATCGGTCTTAAGATCTTTCGTCAGCTACACTTTTTACTATTTCATCAGTTATGAGTTTGTACCGCGATAGGACTAGAGTACTACTCGCTCGTACAATGGATTCCAGATTTGCTTTATCGAATGCTCGTGCCGGATGAAGCGAAAGTTTCAAGTCCGGTTCTTAGAGGGCTGGCCCCCAGCAATGGGGGTCGGCTACTCGGCGAGTGTTTTCCTCTCGGCGGATTCAGAAGCGTCTCGCGGAAGACGTGGCTTTCCGCGTATTGGCCGCCGGCAATCAGCCGGATTTCCGCACCATATCCGATTTTCGGAAACTTCATTTGAAAGCGCTGGCAGATGTTACGCCTGGTGTTAGAGATGGGAGCGCTGAAGTTGGGACGAGTGGCTTTGGATGGGAGCAAAGTAAAAGCCAACGCGAGCAAGCACAAGGCCATGAGTTATGGACGGATGGAGGAGGCCGAGACGCGGCTGCGGGAGGAAGTGCAAGAGTTGAATCCTTCGAGTGGGTCAGTGCCATTAAGAGTGAGGGCAATTACGGAAGCTGTAGATTCAGCGTTTCGTCTTTCACCACATACTCCAGGCGATATTTCGTATCTTTCTTACGCCTGGCAAGAGGAAAGTAGAGATACCCGGATACCGGAATCGCAATTTTCGCTTCAGGGAGACCCTTCTCGCTCAACTCGCGCTCTATCACTTCGCGGTCGTGCTCGGCAACCGTCGCTGGCACGCGGTCTCCCACGCCCACTGCCACGCCAGCAGAAGTGGTCACGCCATGTGCACGGACGGGCTGACCCGTCACAGGGTCATTGTAAGTCCCCGACTCATATCCGATGCCTGCGCTCGTGGAAGTTGTAACACCGCCGTTCGAGCCTTTCTCCTTTTCCAGCTTGGCCGAAATCACCGTCGCGCTCTGCGGTCTAATCGGCGTGTCGGTCCCTCCCACAATCAACGTAAAATCATCCAGGGAAACATTCAGCGGTTCATCCTTCTCGGGATACACGGCTACTTGCACTACAAGGCAGCAGCGTTTCACATCGGCCGCAAACTCCTTCGACACTTCCTTGCGGGTCAGCAGTTCTGCCCCGATGCTCACACCCCGATGCTTCGCGTGCGCATGGTATTTGTCAGCCGAGCTCCGGGGCGCAGTTCCTCTCCGCTCTACAGAGGAGTCGTCCGTGGCTTGAGCTCGAAGGGACAGTGCAGAAAAGGCTAGAATAGGGAGCAGCAGAGAGACAATGACTGACAGCTTTGCCAGGCGCATGGAGCACCTCGTTGCCCGCTATAAGGCTCAACTCTCGCCAGTATACCCCCTCTCTCTTCGTGGGTCGCTTACTATTTAGGTCGTTTGCTCAGAAACAACGGTGAACAGGAGACTGCTTAAACCGCTCAAGTCCGTATCGTCATGTGGATTTGTAGTTTCCGATTACGCGACGCGAAGACCATAGAAGCGTAATCTGATGTCCCTTTCTAGCGTGCATTATTGAACAGAGGCATGCGCGCGACCTGCCCGTAAACCACTCGGGACTCAGATAAGTGACGCGGAATGAGGCGATTCAAGCCCGCGACACAAACCGCATACAAATCATATGATTTTGGGCGGGCGTAGCAGGGCTCCGATGTTTCTCCCCGCCTCACAATTTGATGGTCGAATACTCCGGGTGTTCCTCCAAGCGTGAGCTCGGAATCCGAATGCGCCATTTCGTCGTTCGACATTTGGGCGCAAACTGCCTGCGACTCTCAGTGCAACCCTACTGAACCACTCACCGACTGAATCAACCTTGCAGAGTCGTATCCAATCCCATCTTTGAAGACCATCTCCACATTTTCGATGTCCCCAATGTGCGCCGCAGGATTACCGCGGATCACCACGAGATCTGCCTGCTTACCAGGTGCCAGTGTGCCGATGCGGTCTGACTCTCCGAGCCAAGCCGCCCCATTGGCGCTGTAAATCTGAATGGCCTCAACTGGGGTGAACCCAGCTTCGACGAGCAGTTCCAGTTCACGTTGGTCACCAAATCCCGGCAACGAACCTCCATTCCCAGTTGGATCTTCGCCGGCGAGGAGCAAGCCTCCCGCCTTGACAAAGGCGCGCTCAAACTGCATCTCCTTCTTGAACAACTCCGTTCTTAAGCCGCCTCCTGCGTCGGCACTCTCGGCGATGTGGGCCCGCTCACCCAAGTACTCGATGCGCGCTTCGGGCAACATCGCATCGAGGACGCGCTGCGAAAGTGGCGGCCGATTCGGGAGCGAGCTTTCGAAAACTGAGAGAGTAGAGGTCACAGCCACATGATGGCTGACCAAGTCTCGAATCATTTCTTGAACCGGTGTGCTCATCACGTCCAGCTTGGAGAGCGCCGTGTCAGCTTCCTGGTAAGACGGGCAAACGTCAGGTTTTTTCCCAGGTACGAACTCGGTATCAACCAAGAGCCCATGCTCGAGGTCGTCGATGCCGAGCTCCGCGGCCTCTCTAAAACCCACTGCGCAAAGATGCCCCGTGACTTTCAATCCGCGTTTGTGGGCTGCCTCGATTGCCGAAGCCAGTTGGGAGCGCGTGATATGTCGGTAGCCCTTAAAAGAGGTAACGCCCTCGTCGGCCCAATACTCTACCGTCTTGCGCGCGTCCTCCGGGCCGGTGAGGTCGTGCATTTGAGGGTAGGACGTTGAGTTTTCGAGGTAAGGTCCCGTAACGTGCATTTTGGGTCCGACCATGCGTCCCTCATCAATCCACTTTTTGAGGGTGAGATCGGCATAAGGCTCCATGGATCCCGCCGTGCGGATGGAGGTGAGTCCGCAGGCCAAGTATAGGCGCGGAGCGCTGAAACCCAATTCGTTGTACCAGAGGGCTCCGCCACTCTCGGCCATTGGACCACCGGAGGGGTAGAACATATGCTCGTGCATTCCGACAAGACCTGGAATCAACGTGAAGTCACGTAGGTCGATCACTTTCGCACCGGCTGGCACCGAATTCTTTGCCGAGCTTCCCAGCGCCGTAATACGGCCACGTTCGATTACCACTGTCTGGTCCTCGAGAGGCGCGGTGCCGGTTCCGTCGATCACCCGGACGTGCGTCAGTGCAACAGCGGGGTCAGCCACGCGCACGAATTTCCGAGCCTCCGGAGAAAGGGTCGTGGCGTCTTGCGCTGCGCAGAACAAAGGGGCCACGATTGCCATAATAGAGGCAGCCAACAACAAACCACGCCACATCGGTTGTTTTCCACTGCGTTCCCTAGAATTTCTGCACTGGAACTCGAGCGCCAATGTCATTTACTTGGGTCTCCTTCTGTGGATGTCGTTGTCAGATCAGCGCGCATGACAGCCCCTGGTAATTCGGTAAGGGGCCGCAGGGCTTCGATCAGCGTGCCCGCGCTTTGGCTACGCACGAGTGCGTGCAGCGTGTCGCGCCACCCGCCGGGCATCTCAAAAGAACATCTTCAACGCTACTTGTCCGATACGTGGGTCGCGAGCGCTATTGACCACTCCGAAGGTGTTGGAATTGATGTTTCCGCTCGGATTGTTGAATTGAGCGTGATTAAAGGCGTTAAAAAATTCGGCCCGGAACTCGACGCTGACGCGCTCCGTGATCCGCGTGTCTTTCAACAAAGACACATCAAAGTTGTTGATGCCGGGACCGTGGAAGAAACGCCGAGCGGAGGTGTTCAAGACACCCATCGGTTCCAAGCTGAATAACGACGGATCGAAGTAGGGTTGATTTGATCGTGGATTCGTGAAGTGCAGCTTACCACCGTTATAAATGGGTACGTCCATGTTGCCAAAAAACTCACCCACGAAGGAATGGTCATCGGTTTCGTACAGCTGAATCGGGAGGCCACTAGAGAATCGGGTGATACCCGCCAGCCGCCATCCTTGCGTCAGGCGCGGCCACCGGTTTTTGCCGAAGAAATCAAAGGGCAGCAGATAATTATAGCTGACAACAAAAATGTGTTTGATGTCGAAGGAAGACAGAGCTCGGCTCAGTGACGGGTTGGATGGATTGAGCACGTTGTCTCGTTCATCCGAAGCGTTGTCGATTGATTTGCTGAAACTGTACGCGGCCTCCAAACTGAGTCTCCTCGAGTTGTGGCGCACACTGACTTGTAGGGAATTGTAATTCGAGTTCCCGATCGTCATGTAAAAGGGATTGCTAACGAAATTGGCCCCCAATGGCCCGCGAGTGCTGTTGACGATCGTCCCGTCCGCTCGTGTATAAACGGTGTTTTCTCCGAAGGGTCCGCACGTTGGTGTGCCCGGCGCCACCTCAGACGGTTGGCTCAGACTCAAGCAAAGCTGGCTATTACCGGGGTTGCTTTCAAACGCATCCATGAGAGCATGCCCCTGGCTCCCGACATAGCCGACGCTCAATACTGTTTCGGGACCGAACTGTCGCTGAATCGTAAGATGATAATCCTCGGCGTATGGCGTGCGGTTATGGATGGACCAGACTGGAACTCCGTTCAAAGGCAACTCCCAGTTAATGGGCCCCATAGGACAAGTCGGACAGCCCTGGTACATGGTAGCGCCAGGCGGAGGAGCAATGTAGTTCGGATATGGAGGGGATTGCAGGATTGTGCCGTCAACTCGGTCTCTATACGGCGCCTCGAATAGCGGAGGAGTGGGTGAGGTCCAAACAGCCACAAAGGGAGGCGCGCCCGTAATTAGATAGGCCTGATACCCACCATTGTTGCTGTAGAAAATGCCGTATGCTGCGCGGATACTCGTCTTGCCGGGGCCGCCTAGCACCCACTTGAGTATCCCGCCGTCCGCCGAAGGGGCATAGGCGATCCCGATCCGGGGCCCAAAGTTGTCACGCGGAGTGTTCGCGACCGTTCGAGGGATAGTGCCACCGCCCGGCCTAGGATCGCCTGCAAAAACAAACCCTAGAGGTGCTGTGGGATAGAGTTTGGACTGTTCGCCCAGGATAAACGTATCCGAGGTCCCGTTACGTTTTTCGTACCAGTTCTGGATCCAATCCCACCGAAGGCCGAAGTTGACGGTCAAGTTCGGCCTCATTCGCCAGCTATCCTGCCCATAGATGCCTACATAGTTTTTTCGATTGTCGTAGTCGTCATCGCTCGACTGGAGAAAAGCGCTGGGCGCGCCAATGAGATAGTCTGCAAAGTCCGAGCCGGTTTCGCTGCCCGTAAATGAAAAAAGGCCATTTGCGTCGGCCTCCGGAAAGCGCTGACGGAAACGGGTGTAATGATATTCTCCGCCCATCTTCGCAGAATGCCTCCCGATCACTTTAGAGAAGTTATCCAAAAACTGCGGTGACGTCTGATATTGCTGATAATCGAACTGCGGAATCCCCATCGAGTAGTTGTTAAACAGGACGGTCGGGATGCCTTCCACGCGAGGGTCCGCGGGACTTATTCCGCCCGTGCTAAGGCTGGCGGGCGTGATGAAACCCAGGGAACTGAGCTTGGGGCCCAAGCCCTGCGTAGGATTGTTGACCCAGCTGACATAACGCAACACATTGACGCGGAATTCGTTCACTGCAGTGGTGCCAAAGGATTTGGTATCGCTGAGATTGATCTGCTGTGGGTGCGACGTATCAAGGTTTGCGAACCCGGGCACGTTGTTGCTGCCGTACGGCCTGAGGAGGCTCGAATCGTAGATGGAATAGTAGGCAGAGAGCATGCCCCAGCGGCTGTTCGCATCGACGCGAACACCGCCCTGGTTGGCATCAGTGTCGTAATTATTAGACGAGCCCACAAAAAAACCGTTCGCATTCGGCAAAGGGATGAACGGCAGAAGCGCCTTAGCGGGGGCTGAAAAAGCTGCTCGCGGGATAACTCCGTTCGGAAAAACGCACTGAGTCGCATTGTTGCAGCCGGGCGTGTAGTAGGGTTCGAGGGACGTCACTGTGTAACCTAAGCGCTGGGAAAGCACGCTGGCCCAGTAGGGACCCGCTACGGAGCCTGTGAGCGCACTGGCAGCAATCGCCGAGAAATCGCCATTACGCTCGTCCGGCGTGGGTACCGGAACGCGTCCTCCACTGATGCCCTGCAATTCGCGCGTTCCCTGGTAATCGACAAAGAAGAAGAGTCTGTCGCGCCGGACAGGTCCTCCGAGCGTACCCCCAAACTGGTTGCGCCGAAACAAACCGCGCTGGGTATCGTAGAAGTTTCGCGCATCCAGATCGGTGTTCCGGAGGAAGTCGAAGGCACTGCCGTGAAATTCATTGGTGCCAGATTTGGTGATGACGCTGATGAGAGCGCCAGCGTAGTGGCCATATTCGGCATCGACGTTGTTCGTGATGACGCGGAATTCAGCAATGGCATCGAGGTTCGGGATAGTCGCGGCTCCGTTGTTGCGGGCTTGTTCGATGTTTCCGCCGTTCACCATAAAGCCGTTGGCGCTTTCCCTTTGCCCGTTGATGGAGACATTTCCCGTGGACGCACTGGCACTTGCGCTGGCGCCGATCGTATCCGGAATTCCGCTCGAGACGGGAATGACTCCTGACTGGAGACCTAGCAAGTCGGTGTAGCTGCGTCCATTTAGGGGCAAATTCTCCATGGTTCTTCCCCCAATGACATCGCCCAATTGTGTGTTGGCCTCTTCCACGCGGAGGGCTTCAGCGTTCACTACGATCTTGGATTCCGTCGAACCCAAGGCCATGGCCACATTGATTTCGAGAGCAGAGCCGACTTCCACCTTGATGCCCCGCTGTTCATAAGTTTTGAAACCCGCCATCCGAACCTCGAGGTCGTACAGGCCGGGGGGGAGGGCAAGCAGCGAGTAGTTCCCGTGCGAATCTGTTTCCGTGGTTTTGCGCTCTGCAGTATCTACCTTTGTAGCGCTGACGGTGGCGGAGGCAATGATGCCGCCCGACGGGTCCGCAATCTGACCATAAATTTTACCGTTCGTGTCAGCATACCCATAAACAGAAAAGAGCCCCAAGATGAGAATTAGCCCGATGCATTTCTGGAGTGAGACCATGTAGCCACCTTCCTTGCATCTTTATCGCGCCGGGGATCCCGGGAACGAGTGCTGCTTACAAGTTCAGATGGGAAATCTGGGTAACACGGGAGGCGCGGCCTGTCAACAATATTTTCGGAACATCGTTCCGCATAGCGGACAACTGGTATATCTTTTTGCTTACCCGCACACCCACCGTAGATGTGGCTCGCCACCTTCGAACGCGCTATTGGACCTTTTTAGCTTCGACTGTCTGGAAATCACTGTGAAGAATCATCTTGGTGACGACGCCTTTTTCGTCCTTTTGAAAATTAAAAACAAGCGGTGCCGACGTAACGAAAAACTGTGCGTCCGACTCCGGCAGCAGCTCCTCCGGCTCTGGACCGAGTGCCTCGTTTTGGACATACAGGTGTGCGCCTTTCAGCATCACCAGTGTGGGCATGGCCGCCCCCGCTACTTCATACCTACCTGAGTAAACTGACAGCTGGGAACTACCGAGACTGGCCAATGTGTGTTCTTGCGGTTGAAAGTCCGGCCAGCCGTACTCCTTGGAGACGGCGCGAAGGATTTCGTTGAGCAGGTTCCAGCCCTGGTCGCCGTTTGTCATGATAACAATTCCCTGCCCGGGAGCCTCTGTATACGCTTGCAGAGTGCAACGGAAACCTTCATTCGAGCCTCCGTGACTGAAACGCAGCTTGTGCCCAGGGGTCTCTAGCGCGAATCCCAGCCCCCAATCATCTTTCTGGTGCGTGAGCATCTGGTGCATCATTTCCGACGAAAGGAGCTTGTTCGATTTTCCTGAGTACTCGTTTTGCACCTCAATGGCCATGCGCGCAATATCGCTGGGTGTGGTCCAAAGACCCGCAGGTATGATCTCCGGGTAAGTGTGCCATCCACTTTTCACTGGTTTGCCATCTTCTCTATACGGCGTTGCGGCCGAGGACCAAAGATTCTTCGGCAATGGCTCCTCAAAGGTGCTGTGCATCATCCCGATCGGGCGCAGCACGAGTTCATCCAAGAGCTGTGGTACCGGTTTTCCGGTGACATCGGAAAGCAACAACTGCATAGCCACATAGCCACCGCCAGAGTACCGCCAAATCGTTCCGGGCACCGTGTCGACGCGAATCGGAACCGTATTTGCGGGCTTCTCGCCATTCAAAATCTGCACCGTCGTCGGCAGCGGCTCGTCCGCAGCGTAGCCAGGAAAGCGCTGGATGTTCATTCCCGCGCTATGACTCAGGATGCGGCGCAACGTAACCCTTTGTTCCTTCGTGAATTCGTTCTCCGGGATCTTCCATGATCGCAACTTGAGATTTACATCTTCATCGAGACTGAGCTTGCCTTCCTGCACTAGGCGCAACACACCCAAAGCAGCTGCGGGTTTGCTGATGGAAGCGGATTGAAAAAGCGTTTCGGGCGTTACCAACCTGCCGCCAGCGACATCCGCCAAACCGTAGACTCGAATCCAAGTGATTTTGCCGTTTTCGAAAAAAGCGATGCTCACGCCAGGAACGTTATAGTGTTTCATCCGCTCGGCGAGATTCATTGTTTGTGCGACTTGCCCTTTGATCGTTGCCGCAGGCAAGAGTCCGTTTTCGATGCGCTTGATACGAGCACCAGACTCTGCGTCTGGCAAAGCCTTCCAAGACGCCGCGGTCGAAGGGCGGGCATCAGCACTCCGCGCAAGGGTATCGGCTACATCGACGCGGAGAGTAATCAACAAGAACGCGCTAGCTGCAGATAGGATCGCGGCGGTTGTTTTCATAGAACCCTCGACAGCGCGCGCATCCTACCACTTTCTCGGCGCAACAGCACGCACGAGCTCGGCGAACCAGCTCGCCGAAACTCGGCAAACTAGTTGCAGTGCACCGGTCTTTTCCAAAATATCTAGCCAACAATGGAAGCGCTGGAGTGCAAGAAGCCATTGGCGGAAAGTCTCCGATTTGGTAGGCTTCCGCCACATGAAAACTCTTTGCGTTCCGCTAATCGCCCCTCTCTTCACAATGCTGGCTTTCGCGGCAGCGACTGAACCTGTTCGCGCCCAGCAAAAAGAGCCACCAACTGGCGCCACGAAGTACACTCTGGAGCCGACTCCCAAGACAATTGAATGGGGCTACTACGATGCTACTGTCCCGCCGGTATTGCGAATTCGTTCGGGCGACACCGTGGAAATCCACACATTAATTACGTCGAGTCCACAGCGGTTGGAGGACGCAGGCATTCCGCCGAATCAGGTTGAGCAAGCCCTTCGCGAGATCTTCCAACAGGTCACCGTCAAAGGACCAGGACCACACATCCTCACAGGTCCCATCTATATCGAGGATGCTCAGCCCGGCGATGTCCTGGAAGTTCGCATGCCATCGATTCGCCTGGCGATCCCCTACGCGTATAACAGTTCCAACCCTGCCACAGGTTTTCTGGCCGAGGATTATCCATCCGCAAAAATGAAAATCATTCCTCTCGACGAAAAAGGCGGCGTGGCTCGTTTCGCCGACGGTATCGATCTTCCGTTGCGGCCTTTTTTTGGAAGCATGGGCGTCGCGCCACCCGAGTTATCGGGCCGCATCAGCAGCCGGCCGCCATGGATTCATGGCGGCAATATCGACGACAAGGAGCTTGTCGCCGGCACCATTCTGTACCTTCCGGTTCATGTACGCGGTGCGCTCTTCGAAGTGGGCGATGGTCATGCCGGACAAGGTCACGGCGAAGTCGATGGCACAGCGATGGAAACTTCCTTGATCGGCACTTTTCAATTCATCGTGCGCAAGGATATGCGTATCCGTTGGCCACGCGCTGAAACGCCAACCAGCTTCATCGCCATGGGTCTCCACGAAGACCTGAATGAAGCTACAAAGATCGCTTTAAGGGAGCTCATTGATTTTCTCATAAACGAGAAACACCTCAGCCACGATGACGCCTACATGCTCGCCAGTGTCGCCGCCGACCTCTCGATCACCGAGCTCGTCGATGCAAACAAAGGTGTCCAAGCCTCGATTCCAAAAGCGATTTTCGTCAAAGCACTGCCCAGCAAGTAGGACGAATCAATCCTGCACGTTCGACACCTGGCTGAGCGTCTAGCACTCGGATATGAACTTCCTTCCTGGCAACGGTACAGAGCCCAACGATATCTCCTATTGGGATTCTACAAGAATAATATTGATCGACATATAGAGTGCCAATAGGAGGGCCAATCAAATGGCCGTCACTCGCCACAAGACGGGGCTCTAGGCATCTTCTAGCCGCTTACTTCAGCAACGCTGGAGGCAGTGTAAAGAGCTCAACTAGTGTTTCGCGCTTCTGTCGGAGGATCCGGTTGTCACCCGCGCCGCCCAGAATCAAATCAGAAAACCGGTCTCTTTGCCGTTAATGCCGCCTTTTGCCGCATCGTTTTTGTGCAACTGATTTTATTTCAGGCAGATATGGCGGAAGCGTGTGGGACTCAAAGCCAACACCGGGAGAAACTCACGAATCGGCGTAATTGATTGCCCACAAACCGGCCGCGGGTCAGGTAAATGTCACAGGATGAGGCACTTCTCGATAGCGGATTGGGCGCGCGCAAATCATATGTTTTGTGGCAGGCTAGAAACGGTCAGCTGTGCAGTTCCTTTGCTGTCATGGAGGGCCTGCGGCCCGCGAAACCTTATGAAAGTCGTGTCTGTAACTGCTTTGTTTTCAGCACCGAGATCGCGACTTTCGACCCTGTCATGTCTCTGGCGAACGGAGTCCGTCTGATAGCCTTCGCTGCAATAGCATGTGGCCCTTATTCGTAATGCAGCGCTACCATCGGATCAACGCGCATCGCCCGGCGCGCCGGCAAGTAACAAGCCAGCAGCGCGATAGCAAGCAGCAGTATCACCACACAGGAAAACGTGACCGGATCGGTCGCGCTGACGTCATAAAGGAGGCCAGCCATCAATCGTGTAAGAGCCAATGCGGCTGCCACACCGATCGTGGCGCCCACACCCGCCAAACGCAATCCTCGTCGCAGAACAAGCTGCAGAACATTCCACGGCTGCGCCCCTAGCGCTAGGCGGATGCCGATTTCGTGTGTCTGCTGCGTGATCGCATATGCCATGACGCCATAAATTCCAATCGCCGCTAGGAACAGGGCCACTCCAGCAAAAACGCCCAAAAGAAGCGTGTTGAACCTGGGTCCGGCAACGGAAGAACTGATGATTTGTGCCATTGTTCGGATTTGCGCCACCGCCAGATCGGGATCGAGCGAATGAATCTGGCTGATGACAGCGGAAGTCAGCGAAGCCGGATCCGTCTGCGATAACACAGCAAGATTCATCGAGCGCACTTCACCGAATCTGCTGTCTTCGAAGAATAGATCGGCCATTTGCAAATACGGTCTATAGACATGCAGCTGCACCTGCTGGCCGAGCGGCTCGTCGTTCACATCGCCTACGATTCCAACAATCGTTTGCCAAGGAGTGTACACACCCCAACGAATGCGCTTTCCAATGGGATCTTGGCCCGGCCAGAACTGCCGCCCCGCCGTTTCGCTTACGATGGCGACGGGCTGCGCATCGATGCGGTCTTCAAGCGTAAACGAACGGCCCTTGAGCAGCGGGATGCCGAGCGTCTCAAAATAGTTCCCTACTTGCCACGTCTGACAAATCGCCTGTGGCGTCTCGCCCCCGGCGTTTGTCCTACCTTCGATCTGAATCGCAATCGTGCCACAACCGTTCAGAGGCAAGTCACTCGTCAGTCCAACCGCTTTCACGCCGGGTATGTTCCCGGCGCGGTCGAGCAGTTGCTCATAGAAGAGGCGGACTTTTACGGCTTGGGTGTATCTCTCCGAAGGAATAGGAATTTTCAGCGTGAGCACATGGTCGGGACGGAACCCAGGATCGGTTTCCAGGAGTTTCGCAAAGCTCCGAATCAGCAATCCGGACCCGATCAGCAAGACCAGCGCCAGGGCAAATTCAACGGTAACGAAAAATCCTTGGAGGCCATGCCGTGACCGGCCGGGAGTGCCGCTGCGGCCGCCCTCCTGAAGCGGGCCATGAAGAGCCATCGCAGATACCTGGATCGCCGGGACCAATCCGAAGAGAACAGTCGTCAGGAAGGAGGCAGCGAACGCAAAAACGACTACGCTGCCACCAATGGCAATGTCGTGCGGCAGTGGGACGCTTTCAGGCACGAGCGAGAGCAGTAAGGTCCTTACCCAGAAGGCCAACGCGAACCCTAAGGAACCGCCGAGGAGCGCGAGCAAAAGGCTTTCGGTAAGCATCTGCCGCAACAACCGGACGCGCGTGGCGCCGAGCGTGGTACGCAGCGCCACCTCTTTCTGCCGCGATGCAGCCCGTGAAACCAAGAGCGTCGCGACGTTGGCGCAAGCAATTAGCAACACCAGGACCACAGCCGCCATGAGAATAAGAAGCAGAGTCCGCAAGGACTTCACAACTTCTTCGTGATAGGAATTCACGCTGACTTTGAGTTCTGCGCCCTGGAAAGCCTTCGTCAACTCCGGCGGATAGTTCGATCCGATAGCGCGCGAAAGTGACTCCGCCTCGGCGGACGCTTGCTCGAACGCCAAGCCCGGGCGCAGCCGCGCCAGGGCGCCGTTCATGTAATTCGTGCCCCAACCTTCCAATTCCGTAACCGTAAAAGCCATGGGCACCCAAAGCTCCGCTGGCTCGCTGCCCTGCGGCCCACGCAACGGAAAATTGAAAGCTTTCGGCATCACGCCGATGACGGTATAAGGCTGCCGATTGAGCTCAAGGTTGCGTCCGACAATGCCTGGGTCAGCGCCAAAGCGGCGCTGCCAAAGCCCATAGCTGAGGATGACGACGTTCTGTCCGGGAGCGTCCTCTCCGCTCGTGAACGTGCGGCCTATCATAGGCTCGGCGCCCAACATAGGGAAAACTGAAGACGAGATGCGTGCCGCCATCAACCGCTCAGGTTCTCTTTCGCCGGAAATGTTGAAATATTTGTTCTGATACACACCCACGCTCTCAAACGATTTCTGCGCGCGCTCAAAGACCGCAAAGTCCGGCGCCGAAAACCCCATCTTCGGAAAACCGAGCTTCGGGATACCCTCGAAGAGCATCATAAGCCGTGACGGCTGCTTAAAAGGCAGTGGGCGGAGCAGCACGGCGTTCACAACACCGAAAATGGCAGTGTTCGCGCCGATGCCAAGCGCGAGAGTGAGAACGGCTACCGCGGTGAAACCCGGATTCTTGCGGAGCATGCGGGTAGCGAGTCGCAAATCCTGCCACAACGTCTCGACAAAAGATTCCCAGCCGGCAGAGCGAACGACTTCCTTCGTAACTTCGAGACTCCCCCGCTCCAAGCGCACGGCGCGAAGCGCATCCTTGCGGCTCATCCCGTGCTTCATCTTTTCTTCGGCTGCCATCTCTAGGAAGCTGCGTAGTTCTTCGTCCAGCTCCCCTTCGACCCGTTCCTTTCGAAACAGCGATCGGAGTCCGTCTGATAGGCTTCGCAGCAGTGACATGGGCCCTCACTCGTAACGAAGTGTGACCATGGGATCAACGCTCGCGGCCCGACGCGCAGGAATGTAGCTGGCCAAGAGAGCCACAATGGCTAACAGGAGCGACACGCTTGCCAAGGTGGCTGTATCGAACGGCGTGATGCCGTAAAGGAGGCTAGCTATCGACCGTGCAAGAAGCATTGCCCCGACTAAACCCAGACAAATCCCGATACTGACAAGTTTCGCTGCTTGTCCGAGGACAAGGCGAAGAAGAGCGCCGCTGCTTGCCCCAACCGCCACGCGGATGCCGAACTCTCGCGTCCGCTGACTCATCAAATAGCTCATGACGCCGTATAATCCGATGGAAGCAACAAAGAGAGCTAAAATCGCGAACATCAATAGCACGGCTGTTCTGAAACGCGGCTCCCCAACCGAAACGGAAACAATCTGCTTCATCGTCTCGATCTGATCCAAGGGCACACTCGCATCGACCTCGGAGACTACTTTTCGCAGAGCGCTTGTTAGGTTGGTTGGCTCAATCGAAGTGTGCAACACAATCATAGGTCGAGCCTCCACGTTTGGGATCTGCCCATAAGGTATGTACATCTCAGGTTCAGGTTTCATGCCCAAACCCTCATGACGTACGTCACCTGCCACGCCTATGATGGTCCGCCACTTGGGTTCGCCAAACCGCAGTCGCTGTCCGACCGGATCCTGCTGTTTCCAAAACGTGCGTGCCATGGCCTCATTGATGATCACAACAAGAGGATGATCCTCGTCATCCGTGGGATCGAAACCCCGGCCGCGCTGCACGGGAATCCCAATCGTTTCAAAATAGCCTGCGCTAACCGGCCGGTAATTCGTCGCGTCGAACACACCGGGCGGTTTGGCTGGACGGCCTTCGATATCAAACGCCCAGGAATTGTTCGTGCCTCCTAGGGGCAGGTAAGCGGCGAAGCCGGCCGATTGCACGCCGGGAATACTGTCCACGCGCTCAAGGAGTTCCCGCTGGAAGGCCGAAATCCGGCGATGCGCGCCAGTTCCAAATGCATAGCCGTTCAAATACTGCGGCGGGAGCGAAAGGCGAGCAGTGAGAATGTGCTCGGTCCGAAATCCTGGAGAGACCCTCAATAACATCCAAAAGCTCTTTGTCATCAGGCCTGCTCCGACCAGGAGGACAAGAGCGACAGAGACCTGCCCGATTATCAGAGCACTCTGCAGACGGGAATGGCCAGTGGCCATACCACGGCCATTTTGTTTCAGGGAATCGTTAGCGTTTACTTGCTTAGACTGAAGCAAGGGGAGCAGCCCGAAAAGAATTCCTGTGAAGAGAGAGAGCAAGCTGGTGAAGACGAGCACTCGACCATCAACCGCGATCTCGGACGCGCGAGGCAGATCTGCCGGCAAATAATGCACCACAGCAGGGACGGCGAGACATGCTAACGACAATCCTAGCGATCCGCCAAACATGACAAGAACCATGCTTTCAGTTAACAGCTGTTGGACGAGCCGCCTACGGGTTGCACCCAATGCAATGCGGAGGGCAATTTCCTTTTGGCGTGTCACCGCGCGACTGAGCAGGAGATTAACTATGTTGGCGCAAGCCAGCAATAACACCATGCCGACAACGCCCAAAAGGGTGAACAGTGCTACTCGGACGTTTGCTACCACGTGCTCGCCCAGCGGAACGGCGGTAATGCTTCTCTCTTTGTCGTCAGCCGGGTAAAGGCGCTGCAGATTAGCAGCTACTTGATTCAGATCGGTTTGAGCCTGTTGCAATGGAATACCAGACTTGAGCCGGGCGAATACGCACAATGGATGCGTCCCGCGCTGCCACGGCTCCGGAGGAGAAGCCAGGGCCAGCGGTGTCCAGAGATCGAACCGGTTTCGAGATTGGAAGTCCGAAGCTTTACGAACCAACGAGAAGTCGCGCGGGAGCACACCGACAACTGAGTAGCCTGCATTGTTGAGCGTGAGTTGTCTTCCAACAATATCCGTGCGACCTCCAAAGTAATGTAACCAGGAGGAGTAACTGAGGATGACCACCCGGTTATGGCCAGGGCGGTCTTCGTCTGACAGGAAGTCGCGGCCCAGGACCATGTGAACTCTTAGCAGGGAAAAGAAATCAGAGCTCACGGCGGCGCCCGTCAGGCGTTGTGGCTCGCCGGAGCCGTTCAGAATAAAGTCTGGATATGGATCGATTGCCGCCATCTTGTCAAAGGAGTGGCTCTGTTCACGCCAATCGAAGAAATTCGCTGGCGCCACGGTCCCGAGAGTGCCATCGGAAAGCTGCTTTTCCAGGAGCATCACGAGGCGGTCGGGTTGAGGGTATGGCAGGGGCTTCAGGATGACGCCATTCACCACGGTAAATATGGCGGTGTTTGCGCCGATACCCAACGCCAGCGTGAGCACCGCGACCGCAGTGAAGCCGGTAGACTTGCGGAGCACGCGGGTGGCGAAGCGCAAATCCTGCCAAAACGTCTCGACTAAAGATTCCCAGCCGGCAGAGCGGACGACTTCCTTCGCAACTTCGAGACTCCCCCGCTCCAAGCGCACGGCGCGAAGCGCATCCTTGCGGCTCATCCCGTGCTTCATCTTTTCTTCGGCTGCCATCTCTAGGAAGCTGCGTAGTTCCTCGTCCAACTCCCCTTCGATGCGTTCCTTTCGGAACAGCGATCGGAGTACGCCCGCAATGCTTCGCAGCAATGACATGGTTCGCTTACGACGCCTCCAAGATTC
>Ga0210410_10002140_pt1 | contig 17909 bp, 13 predicted proteins | sample IncBWC4MmetaG_FD_161058 | JGI IMG/M metagenome (GOLD analysis project Ga0210410, IMG submission 161058) | Forest soil microbial communities from Barre Woods Harvard Forest LTER site, Petersham, Massachusetts, United States - Inc-BW-C-4-M | ecosystem: Environmental > Terrestrial > Soil >... | reverse complement strand
TATTCCGTGATGTAGTTTCCGGCAGGACGGCTGCGCGCCGGTTGGAGCGTGCCGCCAATCACTTCGATATCGAACTGCATTTCGTCGCGAATAGGATCGAGCGCGCCGATATAAAAATTCTCGACGTCAAACAGGCGGCGGAGCTCCTCCCAAACTTTGCGCAGGAGATCATCCTTATTGAGAGTGGAGCTGAGAGCGCGGCCAATCTCGTTCAGAACGTGAAGCTCCTCGGAGCGGCGGGAAGTTTGCTGAATAAGGAAGCTATTTTCGACGGCCATGCCGATTTGGTGGCCGAGAGCAAGCAGGAGTCGGTATTCGGCGGGAGTAAAGCGGCGGCTGTCCGGAGTGCCAAGCAGAAGAACGCCAAAGGCATGCTCCTTGGCTTGCAGGCTGATGGCCACGATGCTGCGAAGACCTTGCGCGAGGGCGAGCTGGCGGAAGCGGCGTATGGGCTCTTCGCGTTCGAGAGCGGCGACGGTGTCGTCATTGCGAAGATCGCGGAAACCCAGGAGGCCGCCGAGACGCGAAACGAGTCCAACGAGATAATCGTCGAGCCCTTGCTCCTGCGCGGTCCGGCAGAAATTATCACTTAGGCCGACGGCGACCACGGACGTCGGACCTTGCGGATCTCCGTGATGAAGAAAAAGAGCGCCAGCGGGAAGACGCACAACTCCAAGGACGCGATCAAGCGCCTGAGAAAGCATGCGCTGAATCTCTCCGCCGACAAAACTCGAGGTCGCGAGATTGAGGTTGGAGAGCGCCAGCATGTTGCGTTCGACGCGGCGTTTTTCTTCCTCGTACAGAGCCATGACCATGAGCATGGCGACGAAGGCGGAGGGAACCGCGGCGGCGGTTTGGAAACTGATGTCGCGGAAAAACGTGCGGAAGAAGGAAAAGGTAAGCCCAACGGCGGCCCATACGACAAAAGATATGGCCAGGAGCCAGTCGGCGAGAGTCTCCTGGCGGCGGCTTTCCAGCCAGAAGATATAGGCAACAGCGAGAAACATTGCAGCCGCAGGGAGAATTAGCGGAAAGTTAAACCACCTGAGAGCGACGGCACCGGCCCAGAACACCAATACGCCGCCGGCTGCCGCGGCAGGGATGGTCCAGAGCTGACGCTGGGCGTAAAGCTGAGCGCCCAGGAAGAAAAAGATTCCCGCGGCGGCATAGAGAAATTGATCGACCGCAGTTTGCAGCGGCCAAGGGTGATCGCTGTGCGAGAGTACCGGGCCGAGATAACTGAGAGCGACGACAGCCCATCCAGCCGTCCAATAGAGGAGATAGGGCCGGCGCTTGAGGTTGTGAATATAGGCGAAGAAGCCGGCCACCAAAGAGGTAGCCGCCAGCAAAGCCAGTGCGATGAAGCTCTGGTTGGTCAAGGCCTCGGTCAATTCTCCGTCCCAAGCGCGGACGGCTCCGTTGCACCATGCAAAGACGGTGAAACGCTTCGTGCAACGGGGTGAAATCGAAACCTCGACGCACGCAGGGACAAACCTGCGGCATCCCGAGGGGGTCACCTCGATGCACAAAGCAGAGTAGTTGTAATTATGGATGATGGAAATTTAAGGAACAAGCGTACCGGGGTACCGGTTGCCAAAGAGGCAGCAGGGAGGGGGTAACGGTTTCCATACAAGACAGGGAAGGCGGGCTCTGGACGCCGATCGGACTCGCCCATTTTGGGACAGCGCAAGCGCCAGATTGCACGCGACATGGAGGTTTCGCTAAACTGGAGGTTTGAAATAGGAGCGCAGGACGCGTCAGAAGCATGGGCGAAATGACTGGCAAAACACAGGATGGCATACGCGTACGGTTTGCGCCCTCTCCGACAGGGTATCTGCACGTTGGAGGTGCGCGGACAGCGCTCTTTAACGGGCTGTTTGCCCGGCGTCGGCACGGCACGATGATTTTGCGGATTGAAGACACCGACGCAGAGCGAAACAAGCCGGAACTGGTGACCGGAATTCTGGATGGTCTGAAATGGCTCGGGGTCGAGTGGGACGAAGGCCCGTTCTACCAATCCCAGCGGACGGAGCTTTATCGCCAAGCCGCAAAGAAATGCCTCGCGAATGGCAGCGCGTTTTTGTGCTACTGTCCCGCGGAAAAGTACGCGGGTGGAGACCATCGAGAACCCGGCCAGGACGAAGAGCCGAAGGGTGGTGGTGCGCGGCGAGTGACGCGGTGCAGTTGCCGCGACGGCAAGCCCTCGACGCCGGGCGTGAAACCTGCGGTGCGTTTCAAGGTGCCCTTGGGTGGAACGACGAGATTTACGGATGTGGTTTTTGGCGAGACGGAATTTTCAAACGACGAGATCGAGGACTTCGTCCTACTGCGTTCGGGGAAGGGCGACGAGGAGTTCGGGCAGTCGATGTATCAACTGGGCGTGGTGGTTGACGACATCGATATGCGGATCTCACACGTGATCCGCGGTGCGGACCATATTTCAAACACACCGAAGCAGGTGCTGTTGTACCGCGCGCTAGGCGCAGAACCGCCGCTATTCGCGCATCTGCCGCTGATTCTAGGAGCAGACAAGAAGCGGCTGTCGAAGCGGCACGGCGCGACAGACGTCAACATGTACCGCACGGAAGGATTTCTGCCCGAAGCCTTCCGCAATTTTCTGGCGCTCCTCGGATGGTCACCGGGGAGCGATGAGGAGTATCTGCGAACGAAGGAATTGATCGAAAGATTTTCGCTCGAGGGTGTCAGCCGCACGAATGGAGTTTTTGACAAGCCCAAGCTCGAGTGGTTCAACACGCAGTATCTGCAAAAGCTTCCGATCGAGGACTTGCTGCCGGAAGTGGAAGCGGAACTGAAGCGCAGCAAATTGTGGAAGGAAGAGTGGACCGCTGGTGCCGCACCAGGCCCCGACGGAAGAGACCGAGCCTGGTTTTCACGGACGGTAGATTTACTGCGGCCGCGAATCCGGCTGTTGCCAGATTTTTCGTCATGGTCGCGCGCGTTCTTCAGCGATGATTTTCCCATTGATCCAGCGGCAAAAGAAAAGTTCTGGAAAGACCCGAAAGTTCCGGAGCTGCTCACAAAACTGGCGGACGCTCTTGCCGCGCTGCCCGAATGGAATCATGACGCCTGCGACCATGCTTCGCGCGCCGTCGCCGAAGCCGCCGGTGTGAAGGCCGGATTGCTGATCAACGCGACGCGCGTCGCCATCGTTGGCCAAGCCGTTGCGCCGCCGCTCTTCGATACCATGGTGGCGCTGGGGCAAGAGCGTGTCGTAAGCCGATTGCGAAGGGCCTTCCGATAAACCTGACGGAATTTGATGCGCTCCGCGATCGAGGCGTGTTGTGAAGACGGGCGAACCCTCCGGCATACGCTGACTCGCGGCCAGGGCTGTAGGACCCGCCGGCAAAGACCTCGAGGGAAGCTATTCGTCACGCAGGGCCACCACCGGATCCACTCGAGCAGCGCGCTGCGCCGGGATCACGCATGCTGCGAGTGCCACAATCATTAATGACGCCGCTGTGCCTGAATAGACGAGCGGAGCCGCAGGCGTCACCCCGAATAACAAAGTCCGCAGCAAAACTCCCAGGACGCCCGCCAGCGCCGCCCCCGCGATTAATCCGATCGCGCCCAGCTTCAGCCCGCGTCCGAGAATCATGCGCGTAACATCAAACGGCCTCGCGCCCAAGGCCATGCGGACGCCGATTTCGCGAGTGCGCTGGGCGACAGAGTAAGCCAGCACGCCGTAGACTCCGATACAGGCCAAGACCAACGCAAGTCCCGCGAAAATGCCCAGCAGAGTCATGGGGCGCTCGCGGTCGGCAACATTCTCCTCCATGAGTTGATCCATGGTGCGAATGAAGGCAACGGGGCGGTCCGCGTCCACAGCCCAAACCGCGCCGCGCAAAGCGTTGACCATACCGGCAGGATCTTCGGAGGTTCTCGCAACCAGGTAGTCTGCTCCCGGACGATCCACCTGATTTACAGGTACATAGACTGCAGGCTTCATGTTCAGCAAGAGTCCTCGCTCGCGGATATCTTTTACCACCCCCACGACAGTTCGCCACGGTTCCTTCGATCCTGTGAGCTTCAACCGCTTTCCGACGGGATCGACACCGGGCCAGTGGCGTTTCGCGAGGAACTCGTTGATGACGACGACTGGCTGGCCGGACTCGATATCACGATCCTCCAGGAGGCGGCCTGCCTCGAGGGTTCCACCGATGGTTTCGAGATAACCGGCGGTCACTTCGCGATACAGCGCGTCGTTATCCTGCCCCGGCAAGGTGGGTGGTGCTCCTTCGATGGCGTACCCTTCTGTATCGCCGATCGAGGTGAACGGAACATCAGAGCCAAAGCCGACGTTTTTGACGCCGGGAAGAGATCGCGTGCGATCTAACACGTCTCGATAGAAGGTGCGCAGCTTTTCGTTGGTGTTGTATTTCGTATCGGGCAGCGGCACGCCCATGGTCAGGAGGTGATCGGAACGAAAACCCAGGTCAACGCGGCGCAGATTCCACAACGTCTCGATCATCAAAGAAGCGCCCACCAAGAGAGCAAAAGCCATGGCGAATTGCGCGATGACTAAAGTGTCGCGCAGCCGCATGCCGCCTCGAGATTCACCCGCTCGCGCGCCTTCCTTGAGCGATTCTTGAAGTGAAACATCCGTTGCGCGTAAAGCCGGCACGATTCCGAAGAACACTCCCGCGACAACGGAGATGAACGCTGTAAACATCAGCACTGGCGCGTTCAGCGCAAAGCCGTTGCCGGCGATTTGCGAAGGCACGAGGTTCTTAAACATGCTCCAGCAAAGGCCGCCAACAACAAGGCCTGCCACCCCTCCACCGACCGAGAGCAACAAGCTTTCCGTAATGAGTTGCGCAGCAATCTGTCCGCGGCTCGCACCCAGCGCGACGCGTACGGCAATTTCCCGACGGCGTCCAGCGGCGCGGGCCAGGAGCAGATTCGCCAGGTTCGAACAAGCAATGAGCAGGACAAACACGGCGGCGATTTGCAACACCCACAGGCCCGTGGCGGTGTCGCCGGCAAAATTCTCACGAATAGGAACGACCACGGCACCAATATTCGCGTTTGTATCGGGATACTGCTGCTGCAGGCGCTTGGCGATCACTTCCATGTCGCGTTGCGCCCGTTGGCGCGTGACACCGTGCTTCATCCGTGCGATGACTTCCAGGTAGTGGCGAGTACGCCGGGCGAGGTCCTCGGGCGTGAAAGAAGCCGGGATCCAGTAGTCCGTTTGATGATCTGGAAAAAAGAAACTGCTCGGCATGATTCCAACAACCGTCGTTGCTTCACCGTCCATCAGGATGGAGCGGCCGACGACAGAGGGATTGCCGCCAAAGCGCCGTTGCCAGAGGGCATGGCTCAAGACCACGACCTTGCGCTTGGCGGCATCCTCCTCGGCAGTAAAGGGCCGCCCCACAGCGGGCTGTACACCGAGCACATCGAAGAAGTTCGGAGTGACTCCACGGCCCAGGGCCTGCTCGGGCGCTTGGTCACCGTTGAAGGCGGCGTTCGAGTAACGCATTGCCGCCATGTCTGTAAAGACCTGGTTTTGCGCCCGCCAGTCCACATAATTGCCCGCTGCTGGGTTGTTCCGAGAGAATCCGAGGTAGGAGGCGTCCTCCCAGACCATTACGAGACGGCTCGGATCGGCATAAGGCAGCGGGCGGAGGAGCACTCCCTCTACCGCGCTGAAAATGGCCGTGTTGGCGCCGATTCCCAGCGCCAAGGCGGCCAAAGCGACGGCGAAAAAACCGGGATTGCGTTTCATTTGGCGAAACGCGGAGCGCAGGTAGGCGTAGAGGCTCATGCCATAGAAGACGTCTTACGGGCCAAAAGGTTCCTTACTTTCTAGGCAGGTGACGAGAACCGGGGCGAGGGCGGACCGGCGGCGAAAGTCTACTTGAACGAGGACTTAGCGTCGCCTAGTTTTTTCTCAACGGTTTTATGAAGGATGGTAACGCCAATCGTTGCATGTTCGCGGGTCCCCGTGATCGAGATTGGGACGAGTGCTCCGGCCCCATCTTTCTTGAAGAATGGATCTACGGCTTTCAAGAAAAAAGATTTTGCTCCGGTGACGGTTTGGGATAGCTTCGCCTGAAGGCGGAGGTGGCCGTTGAAATCGAGCGCGCCGCCTCGAAGTTGGTAAGTGCCCGTGAGGTCGATGGCTGCGCCGGGAACGCTGAAAGTCAGGCTGGAAAACTTGACGAAACCTTTCTCCACGTGGAAGGTGCCACGAAGATCGGACACCGCACTGCCCGCATCTTCGTCTGCCGGTTTGCCTTCGGCGCGGCGACTGAGGGCCTGAAGCTTTTCCCGGACTTCCTGACTGGACCAGCGTGCCTGATCGAGGCCAAACTCTCCATCGAGAATTAGCTTTTCCAGAGTCTTCGCACGGGAGGCAGGCACAACTAATTTTCCTTTGATCTTGACCGTGCCCGTCAGGAAAGGTTTATCGGAATTCACAGCCAGGCTGAGGATGTCCTGGATGTGGGCGTTCGGTGCGCCAAAGTTCACGACGATCGTGTGACCTCTGTCTTCGGGCTCCTTGATGACGCTGCCTTCGGCGATGATCAGCGAGCGGACCAGCGTAGCGCGCACAGGATGCAGAAGAGTGTTTCCATTCGTGCCGTCCACGGTAGCCGAGAACTCCGTGTGCAGCGGCACTGGCTTGCCAATCTTATCGAGAGAGAAATCAGGAGTGTCCGTCTCGCCATCGACCTGAAGCTCCGCGAGTTCCCCGCTAAACTTTCCCGTGGAAGACAAGATCCCTCGGATGCCGGGAAAAGAGCCGAGATCCGCGTCGGTGAATTTGTAAGCGCCGGAAACGGGCGTCACGCCCGGATCATCAAGGTCCCAGGGACCGAAGTCCCCGCTAGTGTCGATTTCACCCTTCGGTTTGGCATTTGTCAACGTTCCGTGGAAGTGGAAGGGCTTGCCCACGCTGGCCGCAGTTAAGTTGAGATCGTGGATGGCCCATTCCAACGGGGCCTTTGGGGGTTTACCGGGTTCCGCTTTTGCGGGCAGCGTGATGATGGTGGTGTCCTTGCAGGTGACTTCATCCAGGATTACAGAAGAGATCAGTTTGTTCGCTTTTCCGGCCCCGCGGATTTTCGGATTCCTTTGTTCTTCGCGAGGAGGAATGGTGATGGTCATATTCTCGATTCGCACTGAGGAGACATGTCGTGGAAAGCGAAGGACGGCGAGCATTCCGAGACGGAACGTGAATTTGTCAACGTGGATCAGCGGCGGAATGTCCGTGCGACCGTCGAAATGGATAGCCAGATCTTCGCCGGTAACGCCCAGTCGAGGGAATCCGGTGACGTGAACCGCGCCGAGCTCGACGGAGCCTTCGAATTGTTGGCTGAGTGAGCGAATCACCCAGAGCCGAACAAAGTTGTCCATGTGCCGCCCGCGCCAGAAAAGGATTCCACCCGCGAAAAGAATCACCGCCAACAAAACGACGGGAAGGATAAGCCATATTCGAAAGGACCTGGCAGTTTGGCTCATGGGCAGATTGTGCCAGAATCCGCAAGCAGCTGGCGTACACAGAAGGATGTAGGGAGACCAGGAAAGATTCTGTACCCGGCTGCTTGCGCGGGCCGGAGTTACTTTGGGGGAAAGAGTTCGGGGTGAATGGACTTGGACCCGGAAGCAGATGCCGCGACCGTGACGCTCGCATCCACGGAGAGTGTGACGGGCGGCAGGCAGATTTCCGTGCTGCAGGCCTGATAGCGAAGTTTGAGCGGGAGACGTTGCGCGCCAAGAGGAGCGCTCGGAAGCGCGGTGACTGGAAGACGGAGAGTGATGGTGTCTTCGTAAACGTTTAACGGCTTCTTGGAAAAGGCAAAAGTGTGCAGGGCGCCTTTTGGATAAGAGACTTCGCCCAATTGAAAACCGGCGGGCGCATCGGCGCGCAGATCGGTGGCGATCAGGTAGTCTTCTGATTTTTCACGCGCGTTGACATGGAAGCCCGGGCGGATTTTCAGGACCACGGCAATTTGAAACTGGCTACCGCGGCCTACCGGATCGAGCGAGACATAGGTTGTGGGAGCCACAACGTCCTTCGGAGAAGGAACCTGCTGCGGCGCGGAAGGCAAAGCCGCGACGGCCACTAGGAGCAGGATGCTGACGAAGATAGCGGCGGCGAATTTCATAGTTTGACCTGTGTGCCGAGTTGCTGCGAAACGACACGGTTCATGACTGCAAAAAGATCCTCGCCCGTTTTTTCGAGCACGAACGTGTTCTTCACTTCCGACCATCCGAGCTTGAAGGAAGTGGAAAGCGCGGAAATCCAAATTTCACGAATCGGCGTATTCGGGGAAATAACAAATTTCATTTCCTCGGGCTCCTCAAAGATCACCTCGAGTTTCCCGCTCTCGCCTTCGACATCGAAGTCATGCTCGTCGGCAAGCACAAGCAGGCGTTTCTTTAGGTCTGCGAAGGCCGCGTCGGCTTTTCTCTGAAAATCTTTTTCTTCCAGCATGGTTTGAGCGTATCAGAGTTGCGATTCGACGGCCTTGTTCATTTCGTCCGGGCTGATCATCCCGGTGACGCGCTTAATTTGCTTGCCGTCGCGAGAGATGAGGATGCTGGTGGGATAACCGAAGAGGCCACCGAATTTATCAGCAGCATCGTCGTTGCCGATAAGGATTTTGTAGCTCATTGGCAGCGGCTGGCCGTTGACGTCGAATCTCTCCTTTGCGACGAACGGAGCAACGACACTCTTGCCTTCCTCATCCAGAGCAATGCCGAGAATGACGAATCCCTTGGGCCCGTATTGTTGCTGCATCTCGATCAGCCAGGGAATCTCGATCCGGCACGGTTCGCACCACGTGGCCCAGAAGTTCACCAGCACAACTTTGCCCTTGTACTCTCTAAGGGTGACGTCTTTTCCGTCGAGGTCTTTCAGCGTGAGTTCGGGTGCGGGCAGGCCGGCGACCTTCTCGTTGGGGATGGCAGCGCCGGCGGCTTCCGTGTCTTGCTTCGGCAATCGCGTGGCCCGGTCAGCGAGCGCGGTTACTGCGATAAGAATGGCGACCGTAGCCACGATCAAAACGGTCTTCCGGCCTTGAAAAGAACTGACCGTTCTCCAATTCTTCCAAAGCGCTAAGGCAACGATTGCGAGAGCCAGCAACCCAAAGCCGAACCAGAAAGCCCTCGTACCGGCTCCTGAGGTGAGCGCGTGTTCAAGCCATAAAGCGGTAGATTCGAGGAAGGTAAGTTTGCCTGTGAGCCATTTCAGGTTATCGAAGAAGATCAGGCCGCCGACAAAGAGCAGCAGAACACCGCTAAATACTTCTACCGCGTGCAGGTATTTTCGGAAACTCTTGTAGAAGGTCATGAACTGGCTGATCCCGAGCGCGGTGAGGAGAAAGGGAATGGCCAGACCAGCGGAGTACACCGCGAGGAGAAACACACCGCGGCTGACGGTAGCGCTGGCGGCGGCGAACCCCAGGACCGTGGTGAGAATGGGGCCGATGCAGGGTGTCCAACCAAAGGCGAACGCGAAACCGAGGAGGAAGCCGCTGCCTATTCCGGGCCGCGCGACGCTGCTGCGGAGGTGGACATCGCGATTGAGCCAGCGGGCAAGGGAGGGGCCGAAGAAGCCGATGACCGAGAGCGAAAAGAAATGAAGGGCGCCGAAATCGGCGAACAGCGGGGCGTGGCGCACGAGCGAGATCACACCCAAGACAACGAGCAACGCGCCAAGGATTACGCCAACCCGAAGACTTAGTTTTATGAGCACCCCAAGGAGGTGCAGGCCAAACAGAAGGATGAGCGCGCCGGCAATGGGCGTCAGCGTATGCCGATGGGCGTTAAGAAAAGCACCCACAGCGCTCGCAGCAGCGCCGAATGAGATGAACACCACGGAAAAACCTGTGACGAAGGCAAGTGCGGAGGAGAATAGGCCGGAACGCGGAACCTCGCCCTGTCGAAGTTGCTCCATCCCAACCCCGGAGAGCATGGAGATGTAGCCGGGGACAAGCGGAAGAACGCACGGCGAAAGAAAAGAGACCAGCCCGGCGAGAAAGGCTCCTGCGAGCGTGACTTCATTGTTCATTCGATTTCGATCCTCATTCTAGCCCTCGATAAACTGTAGTTCATGGCGTGCGCAAAGTATTGCACCTGCTAGACCGCAAAAGGCAACCCTTTATTCTCCCATAAAAGACTACGGCGTATCTGGCCGCTGGAATTATTGCTCCCCAGGCATGGGAGACGGGAGCACCGTAGTTCACCGAGGCGACTTGGCAACTATCCATTAGACGCAGGCGAGTCGCATTAGATACTTGCGGCAGGAAACAGGCGACAGATGAGGGGTTTGCCGGACGTGTGGAGGGCATTCAGGTTTGCGGAGAGCCTCGTAAATGATAGGAAGCGAAGGCTTTGCGTGGCGCAACGTTGGCATGGTGGTTGCGATGTGATGAGTGGGGCGCTTAGAGAGCGCCGGGCAGGTTGGAGTTGGTGACTATGCAGTGGACACCGAACAAAGTGACTGCGCTGCGAGTGTCCGTGGGATTCGCCGCGGTGAGTCTGTTTGGGCGAGGGCCGTGGACGAATCTTGCGGCGCTTGGGTTGACCGTCGCGGCGATTGCGCTGGATGCTTTGGATGGGCACCTCGCGCGGCGGAAGAATCTGGCGACGCCTGTCGGCGCGCAGATCGATATCCTGGGCGACCGCATGATCGAGAACGTTTATTTCACCTATTTCGCTGTGGTGGGGATGGTGTCTCTGTGGCTACCAGTTTTCTTCTTTGCGCGAGGTGCGGCGACGGATTTTCTGCGCGGGCTGGCCACGCGTACAGGGCACTCCGGCTGGGGCGCGAACGCCATGCTGCAAACGTGGTGGGGACGAGCGCTGGTGGCGTCGCGCTGGAGCCGCGGTTTGTATGCGGCCATGAAATGCTTGTGCTTTTGCTACCTAGGATTGGAGTTGGCGCTGACGCGAGGGCCCGTGGCGCTGCTGGGAGGGATGACCGCGGACTTGCATGCTTTGGTGCGCGGTGGCGCTCATGTGCTTACGTGGATGACGGCGGCGTTTTGTTTGTTGCGTGCATTGCCGGTATTGGCCGAGGGATGGCGCTTTGTTTCCGGGGTGGGCCAGGTTCGCGGCGTGAAGAGAATCGCGCAGGGGGCGTTGTGATGGCACAGAAGGGGGAAAAGGAAGTAGAGGAGAAGAATGCTGGTGTTGCAGCGTTTTTTGATTTGGATGGGACGCTGATGCCATTGCCGTCAATGGAGAAGAGATTTTTTTTGATGCTGAGATATAGGCGGATCATTGGGATTCGAAACTATTTCTTGTGGCTCGCGGGAGCGGTGCGGCTAGCGCCGCGGGGGATCCGTCAGATCATGCGCGCAAACAAGATGTACTTGCGGGGCGTGCCAGTGGATGTGGAAAGTGGTGGAACCGACCTTCCTGCCGGCCTGTGCGTGAGAACTAAGGCAGGAAAAAATGCAGAAAGACGGAGAGGAAGGAAAGAAAGGACGGTCCCACTTTATCCGGAGGCAGTGGAGCGCGTGGCGTGGCATGCGGACCGCGGGCACTTGATTGTGATTGTTAGCGGCACGCTGGAAGTGTTGGCGGAGCGAGCGGCGCGCTTGCTGGAAGCCGAGCTTCTCGGACATGGGCTGACGAGCAAGATTCGCGTTTGTGCGACTCGGCTGGAAGAAAAAAATGAACGATGGACGGGACGGATCGTGGGAAAAGCGATGTTTGATGAGGCCAAGGCGCAGGCCATCGGACGAATCGCGGAGGAAGCGGATTTGGATTTAGAGCGATGCTTCGCGTATGCAGACAGTTCGAGCGACAAGTGGATGCTTGAGGCGGTCGGAAAGCCCGCGGCGGTCAATCCCTCGAATGATTTGGCGCGCATCGCTCGGAGGAATGACTGGGCCGTGCTGCAGTGGGGAGAAGAAGAGGGTTTTACGCAGAGGACGCGGAGGGCTGAGAGATCGGAAGAAGCCGGCGAGAGATTGGCGGCCGAGCACGGGAAATCGGGATACCGGGCATGAACGACATGGACAGAAATGAACACGGGAAACGGGAGTACACGATCGACTGGCGCGATAGCTCTCTTTCGAGCGGCGAGACCGTCACGGCTGCCGAACCCGAGGGGCTTGGATTGAGCGGATTGGTGCGGCGGGGATTGGCCGGTGCGTGGGCTGGGTGCGGGATGTTTGAGTGGGTGGCATTGGGGTATTTGGGAGTTTCGAGTCTGTTGATTCTTTTTTTTGAGGAGAACTTGGTGCAACCGGTGCGGTTGATCGGGATGCAGGTTTTGGTGGCTGTGGTGATCTTGGTTTTGTGCAGGCTGGAGGCAAGAAGAGGGACAGACAGGAGTGTCTGTCCTACTCTCTGGCATTTTTGGCGGTGTTGGTATCCGCATTTGTTTTTTTTGTTTTGTTTTGAAGAGATGGGGCGGCTGGTGCATTTGGTGCAGCCGGGGTGGCAGGACGCGAAGCTGATTGCGTTTGATCACTGGCTTACCGGGGTGAATCCTTCGCTCTGGGTGGAGCGGTTTGCGCATCCAGCACTCAACGAGTTCATGCAGTTTGCTTACTTTACGTATTTTTTGTTTTTGTTGATATTGGGGGCGATTCTTTATCACCGGCGCGAATGGAAAAGCTATTGGGCGGTGATGACGTACTCGGCGGTTGGCTATTCGCTGGGGTACATCATCGCGATGCTTTTTCCGGTGCAGAGTCCGTGGTTCGCGTTTGCCGGAATGTGGCACGGCGAATTGGCTGGCGGGCCGTTCACCGCGGCGATCAATTTGATCGAGAAGTGCGGGCGCGTGCATGGGGCGGCGTTTCCTTCGCAGCACGTTGCCGGAGCGATGGCGGCGCTGTGGGGCGCGTGGCGGCACAGGCGGTGGCTGTTTTGGGTGTTTCTCCCGTTCGTTTTTTGCATGTGCGTTTCGACGGTGTACGTGCGAAACCACTATCTTGCGGATGTTTTCGGGGGCATGGTCACCGGGACGCTTGGGTATGTCATTGGCTGCTGGCTGCTGGAGCGACGTGCGTCAGTGCAGGACTTATCGGCTTCGACTGTGTTTCGATTGAGGCGTTCCACAATTCTTGAGGCTTGCTTGCGTTTAGGGGAGGAAGACAATCAAGGTGTAGATCCCTAGAGTTGTGCCAAAGGGAAGGTCGGGGAGGGAGAGGAAGGCGGCGACTAGAGAGAGTGTGCGAGCGGATTTTCCGGCGAGCAAAGCTACTCCTGCAAAGAGACCGCAGAGGCCAGAGAGGGCCGTCACGATGATGGCGGCGACATAGAGGATGTGGAAGATGGTCATTAGGGTGTACGGGTCGGGAACGCGGGTGAGGAGGGCGCCGAACATTACCGTGGCTGTGCCGGTGTAGAGGACGAGGAGGATTACGGCTACCAGGCGAAGGATGGCGTAGACGATCCAGAGTGCGCCGAGGGTGCTGGAGTCTGCGCGCGGGTTTTGTGCGGATGCGGTGTTTGTGGTCATGGATGCTCGCGATCGCTGGTATGGCTTGATCGACGTGTCTTGCGCAAGTTTAGCACTTTACGGAACAAATCTGCGTCGGGTAGATAGGTCCGAGGGGAGGGAGGCAGGAAAGAAACGGAATTTTTACGCCGAGGTCAGAGAGACACAGAGGGCACAGAGAAGTGGAAGAGAAAGGCAGATCCCGCGCTCGGCTCGGGATGACCATCGCTGAGGTGAGCGTGTGTGGCATAAGAGCAGTTACCTGCCGGAGAGGGTTTGCCAGCCGCGGCGGCTGAGGCTCCAGTAGATGAAGTAGCCGGAGAGGGTGGCGGCGATCAGGAGGACGGCGCCCATTAGCCAGTCGTGGAGGGCGAATTCACCTATGGAGAACATCGCGCAATAGACTAGCGCGCAGCCCATGATCCAGTCGAAAGCGTTGGCGGTTAGGTCGCGAACAGGGGTGACGTCGGGAGCCAGGGCGGCGATGTGCTTCCAGCCATGGATGGTGGGGCGGACGCGGCGGTAGAACTGGACTAGCTTGGCTTCGGGCTCGGGTCGCGTGATTAGAGTTGTGAGGAGCCAGACCACTGTCGTGGCTGCGGTGGTGATTAGGGCGGTTTTGGCGAAAACGACCGAGTTGTTGCCGGCGAATTGGATGCGGGTGAGCGACATGGAGACTGCGAAGGCGGCGATCATGGAGGAGATTTCGCTCCAGGCGTTGATGCGCCACCAGTACCAGCGGAGAAGGAGGACGGAGCCGGTGCCGGCGCCCATGCCGAGGAGGAGTTGCCAGGCGGATTGGATGCTGGTGATGTTGGCGGCGGCGTAACCGCTGAGGATTACCAGCAGGACGATGATTACTTTACTGACGAAGACGTAGTGTTTATCGCTGGCTTTGCGGACCAGAAAGCGGCGGTAGAAATCGTTGATTAGATAGGACGTGCCCCAGTTTAGTTGTGTGCCTACCGTGGACATGAAGGCGGCTAGGAAGGCGGCGATCATGAGGCCGCGCAGGGCGGGCGGAAGAAAATCGCGAAGAACCATGACGTAACCTTTTTCAGGTTCGGCGGCGAATTCGGCGCTGGGGTGAAGGCCACCGTGGGGGGAATAGACGGCGACGGCAACCAAGCCGGTGATGATCCAGGGCCAAGAGCGCATGGCGTAATGGGCGATGTTGAACCACAGCGTGGCGCCAAGGGAATTTTTTTCGTCCTTGGCGCTGAACATGCGCTGGGCGACGTAGCCGCCGCCGCCGGGCTCGGCGCCGGGATACCAACTGGCCCACCATTGCACAGCTAGATAGAGCGCGAAGGTGATTACTGGGAGAGTCCAGAGGGCATCCGTCGTCCAGCCTAGTTGGAACGAGGGGAAGAAGGAAAGGATCGAGCCGGTTGCTTCGCCGGACTGGTGGGCGACGGCGTCGACGTGAGAGAGCTGGATTTTTAGGAGGGCCATGCCGCCAATTTTGGCGACCGCGATCCAGGCAAGGACGATGATCATGGTCATTTTCAGGGCGAATTGGAAGAGGTCGGTGACCAGGACGCCCCAGAGGCCGCCGATGAAGGTGTACATGCCGGTGAACGGGACTAGGAGTAGGACACAGATCAGCAGGGCGGTGTGTTCGGGAGTGCCGAGTGTGTAGCTTGTGAGGTTGTGGCCGCCGAAGCCGATGGCAAGGACGCGGCCTTGGGCGATGGCGTCACCGAGGAGGACGGTGGTGATGCTGATCATGGCTTTGATGACCCAGCCGAGGATGAGACAGTTCATGAGCGCGCCGAGATATATAGCGCGGAAGCCGCGGAGGAAGGCGGCGGGTTTGCCTTGGTAGCGGAGCTCGACGAATTCGACGTCGGTGAGGATTTCGGAGCGGCGCCAGTAGCGCGCGAAGAAGAAGACGGTCATCATGCCGCAGAGGCATTGCGACCACCAGAGCCAGTTGCCGGAGATGCCGTTGCGGGCGACGAGGCCGGTGACGAGGAGCGGGGTATCGGCGGCGAAGGTGGTCGCGACCATGGAGGTGCCGGCGAGCCACCAGGAGACGTTGCGACCGGAGACGAAAAATTCCTCGGTGCTGCCGGAGGAGCGGCGGCGGTAGTAGAGGCTGATGAGGAGGTTGAGGAGCAGGTAGGCGGCGATGACGATCCAATCGGTAGAGGTGAGGACCATTTTTCGTTTTGCTCCGCGAGATGAGCGAACTGGTGGTGCGTTGAGCGGCCCAGTATACTGCTATATAGCTCTAGACAGGCAAGCTAAATTGGATTGGCCATTCTACCTCTAGCTCTTGGGATTTCGAGGGTTTTTCCGAAGGGCTTGGGGAGATAAGCAGACTTGGTATATATAGCACCGGTTGGCATAGTGTTGTGTGGGCCGATGCCGATAGTACGCAGGAAAGGCTGGAGCGGCAAAGTTGGGCGGTTTGCACTGTCTGAATGCAAGATTTTCGGACAACGGGGAAAATGGCCGGGAAATGCTGGTACTTCTGAATGCAAGCGATGAGGAATTGAGCCGGGAGGCGGCGCGGATTGTTGCTGGCGTCGTGAGGAGCAAGCCGTCGGTTACGCTCGGGCTGGCTACCGGGAGCACTACCTTGGGGATGTACCAGGAGTTGGTGCGGCTGCATCGGGAGCAGGGGCTGGATTTTTCGAACGTGGTGACCTTTAACCTGGACGAGTATTTGGGGCTGGCGGCGAAGCATCCGCAGAGTTTTCATAGTTTCATGCGGGAGAATTTTTTTGGGCAGGTGAATGTTGCGCCGGGGAATATTCATATTCCGGATGGAACAATCGTCGCGGATTATGAGGAATATTGCGCCGCGTATGAGCGGGCGATTCGCGAGGCGGGTGGGATCGATTTGCAGATTCTGGGGATCGGGCGGAACGGACACATCGGATTTAACGAGCCGACTTCGAGTTTTGGGTCGAGGACGCGGCTGAAAGTTTTGACGAACGAGACGATGGAAGATAACCGGAAGTTTTTTGGTGCGGGAGAAGAAATGCCGCAGTGCGCGATCACCATGGGGATCGGGACGATTCTCGAAGCGAAGAAGATTCTGTTGCTGGCGACGGGGGCGGCGAAGGCGGAGACGGTTGCGGAGGCGATTGAAGGGCCGATTACGGCTTCGGTGACGGCTTCGTGCTTGCAGCTTCATCCGGACGTTACGTTTGTGATCGACGAGGCGGCGGGGGCGCGGTTGAAACAGCGGGACTATTACCGGCGGGTGATGGAGATGACGGCGCGATTCACGCCGAACCGGCTGTCGTGATATGTTTTGGCAAACAGGGTGACGCCCGTCACCTCGACTGGGGATAAAGTTGCGGAGTGGATCTGAGAGATTGGCTCCGTCCGAAGTTTCAACTTGACACGGAAGCGCGGCAAGGAGGAGGATGCCGCCAATTGCCCTCTCGGTAGTTTGGATTTGAGTTGCGATTTGCTGTCCAGAGTCCTGGCGACCGCGCACTAGGTACGCGGGGGCTCCAGGGAGACACACTCTGGTTCTAGGTTATGCCGTGACTGCCCCGGCGGCGGAGGCATCCGGCGGCCATTTGACCTCCTCCTCGCCGCTCTAGGGCGGGGATTCCTACGGAGCCGGGTTTTGGTCCGGTTTCTTCGGTGGGTTCCTCCCACTTGACCGGCCTACTTCAGCGGAGGACAACGAAGAGGCTTTACTTTTGGGCTGCCCGCTCATAGGTCCTTTTTTGGGGACGCGGAAGTTCATGACAGAACTGCAGGAAAACCAAAAAGATGCTTATTTCCCCGTTTTATCCCCGGCCTAAAAACGCCGAGGTTTTACCGCTAAGAACGGTAAGGTAAACTAGTCCCGGCCGTCACATATCAACCCGGAGAGGACAAAGAGATGGGCAATCGAGATGCACGAGGCAGAGAGAAAAAGAAGCCGAAGAAAAAGGAAGTCAAGGTGACGTACCAGCCAGTAAGGCCCGCGACAGTTTACAAGCCGACACCCGTGGCCCCGCCGACGCCCACTGAACCGACGAAGGCGTAGCGTTGTGCGTCGCCATTGCGCAGCTCGCCGTTGCGGAAAGACTCATCCGCAATCGCGGGTAATTGCTTTTACCCGTGCACTCAGGGTTTCGTGCCGAACGCGGCTGCGCGTTTCCTCATTCGAGGGACGACAATGAAGTAGACGGCGAAACCGGCGCCGAAAACCATCCATGTCAACTTGATGTTCAGCGTGAAGGCGAAGCAAAGAACTGCTACACCGAAGAGCCAAAAAATTGTTTCTCCCCCAATCGCTTGGCCCCAGCGCGGCTGGCCGCCACCGGATGGAACGCGGGGAGCAAGAGCCGGCCAGAACCGGGGAACCGCTTTCAAGTAAGCCCGGTAGGACTCGCCTTGGCTTTCGAGCAAGCCGTCCTCTTCGCGAAGAATCAAGCGATAAACGAACACCCAAGTCCCGACAAACATGAAGAGCCAACCCAAACGGCTGGCCATGACTCCAATACCGGCGACCATCGGGAGA
>Ga0210410_10002139_pt1 | contig 17911 bp, 17 predicted proteins | sample IncBWC4MmetaG_FD_161058 | JGI IMG/M metagenome (GOLD analysis project Ga0210410, IMG submission 161058) | Forest soil microbial communities from Barre Woods Harvard Forest LTER site, Petersham, Massachusetts, United States - Inc-BW-C-4-M | ecosystem: Environmental > Terrestrial > Soil >... | reverse complement strand
TTTCCTGTCCGCTCTCTCGGCAGCGATAGGAACCTCGTTTGACCTGAAGCCGGACTCTCGCTTCATGGAGTACATATGGAAGGGAGCGGAGGGGCTTTCTGGGACTCTGGAGAAGACACTTCGGTTCACGGTAGTGTACGCGGTTCAGCTTTGCTCGCTCGGCGCGGTTCGGCTAACTGGGCAAAAACCCCTGATTTTGTCACGGGTTTAGTCGGCGGCGGCTTGGGATTTGGTTGGGTCGATTTCGATGCGGCCCTTGAAGTGGGCGCCGTCCTCAATGCTGATGCGGGCAGAGAAGATATCGCCGATGATGGAGCCTTCCTTCTTGATGTCCACACGGCCGCGGACGTGAACGTTGCCCACGACTTTCCCGGAGACAACCAGTTCGCTGGCATGAATTTCAGACTTGAGATGAGCCGTGGGGCCGACCGTCAGTTCGTGGCCATGCAGCGAAATGGGGCCGTCGACCTTGCCGTCAATCTGCAGGGCTTCGGCGCCGGTGAGCTGACCCTTGATTTCGATGCTTGCGCCTAGGCGCGCAGAACTGCGGGCACTCGTGCCGCCGAGGTGCGAGTCCGAGGCAGAATTGAATGGAACGACTGGAGCTGCTGAACCTTGAGAGGGCGAAACGGCCGGCGGTTCAGCCACAGTTTGCTGCTTAGACCACATAGTACCTCCCTTGTCGGAATCCCAAGAATGGCGATTGCTCCGGGTGGGAGGGAGCAGTGTGGATTCACTTTAGCCGGGCCTCACACGAGGAAGCAACCGCGAAAATACCGGATTGCGCAAACCAATCACTGACCAAGAGGACAGGCGGAAAGCGAAGATCATGAGCCTGTTTCTGAGCCTCATTGTTGACCTTCTCTCGCAGCATGGGCCTTCATGAGTGTGAACGGTCAGTGTGTTCAGCAGTTTGTCGGCTCCCCCAATACGAAAGGAGGTGAGAAAAGGTTGCGCGAACTCAAGCGGCCCGCGAGAAACCTGAAATGCTTGCGTCAGGGCAAACTAGGCCGCATGCCTGATGAACGACTAATGGGAGTTGGCCGCTTTCGACCTCAGTTTTTCTAGCGAATAGAGACACCTGTGCTGGAGGTCTACACGGCGGATAGATTATATTGGGCGCCAGGCGGCTCGATCAGCGAGCGTGACCGGCCATCCGGTCGTATAGCAATAAAGCCCCTAGCACAGGAGAAACCAATGCGGCGAACGATTCGTGGGACGGGCGCATTCGCTACCTTCGTGTTGGTGGTTGTGGTCAGCGCGGCTCTGCGAGCACATGCACAGGACACCAAAACTCCTTATCCGAGCATGGCCTCGCTTGACCAATACCTCATGGAGCGAAATGCCGAGATAGCCTTGGCGCGCACCGCTGCTCCGGAATCCATCTCGCGCGATGCCGAGGTCATGGTCCTCGGACGCCACGGTTACGAAACCGCCGTGAAAGGCAAAAACGGCTTCGTTTGCCTTGTGTGGCGCTCATGGGCCGCCGGAATCGACGATCCGGACTTTTGGAATCCCAAGCTGCGCGCTCCGGTCTGCTTGAACGCGCCCGCCGCGCGATTCAACGTCCCACTTACTCTCAAGAGAACCGAACTGGTACTGGCGGGGCGATCCAAATCTCAGATGTTCGCGAACATCGAAACCGCTTTCGATAAGAAGGAATTTCCCCCGCTGGAACCGGGCGCGATGTGCTTCATGCTGTCCAAACAAGGCTACTTGAGCGACGCTGACGGGCACTGGCGTCCACACCTGATGTTTTTTGTTCCATTAGCGGAGCCTGCAAGCTGGGGCGCAGGCTTGCCGAGTTCCCCGGTGGTTGTAGCATTTACTGACACTCCGGAGCGACATACCGTCTTTCTGATTCCCGTCGCCAAGTGGTCGGACGGTACAGCAGCTCCCACGGATGATCACTGATTGCGGTCTCGACGAGGCATGCCGATGTGGGTGCGAAGCCGTGATAAACGCGGTATCAACCGGACATCAAGTAACGCTGACCATTGGGGCAGGTTATCGAGGAAAAGGAACCTGTACGATTTTTTCGTTGCCCCATTTTGGAGCTGGGGCCTAAGGTGGACATTGTATCGGTCTTGCTATGAGAACCATGGAATCAACACTGGGTCTTCGCGCGAGCAAAACCCAAGCCTCACCTCTTGAGGGATCTGGGACGTTCCGCGCGCAGCAGGCGGAATCCAGTTTGCAGCAGCTCGGGCGCAGCGAGTGGTGGCTTTGGCTCTCCGCGCTCCTGGTAACCGTGCTTTCGGCGACGGCCTTTGTGCTCACCGCGGTCCCCTCGTATTTCCAGCACAGCGAGCATTTTTACGAAATTCGCTCCGATCAGGCGCGGTGGGGAATCCTATGTCTGGTTCTTCTCTTCAACGGCTGGCTGGTTTACAGGCAATGGAAGTTTCGGCGAAGGCGGAGGGAACTGTCCCGGGGTGACGCCGAGAGGAAAGTCCTGAGCGCGCAAATTCCCGAATCGCCCAGCATCGATCTGGTGACGGGCTTACACACACGCGCGTTCATCGAGCAGCAGCTTGGCAAAGAGATTGCCCGCGCTAAGCGGCAGAAAAACTCCCTGAGCCTGGCAACGATTCATCTCGATGAATTTGCCGAAATCGCAAAACGCTACGGGCCATCGGTCACAGACGCGGCGCTAAAAGAGCTGGCCCGGCGCTTAAAAAAGGCGTGCCGTGGCTCGGATTTTGCGGTGCGCCTGGCAAACGACGATTTCCTGCTGGTGCTGCCGGAATGCGACTTGGGTGAAGTCAAAATAGTCCTGAACCGTCTTGGCTCTCTGGAGATAGTTTGCTCGGGGCTAAAAGTAGACCTCGCCTACACGACCGGATGGGTGGATTATCAACCGGGCGACCTGCCGTCGGATTTGCTCGAGCGCGCCACGCAACTGCTTCACCTGTACGAGAACGCCGCCAAAGACAGCTTTTCTTCCACACTCGCGCCGCACTAAACGGGCCGGGAATCGATTGACCTGGAAGTGAGAAATCTCTCTGCAGTGCGAGGCAGTGGCCCCTTAGTACTATTGCTCTTAGAAGTCAGAATGGTACGATTTCGACGTTGGTCCTCCCGGCCCAAAGGAGAAGAGTTGGCGGCCACGCCCCTCTTGCGCCGGAAGGAAGTTCGCGTTGCTGTAAAGATGTTTGTGAATCTTTGCAGCGCAGATGATCCTTCTTCCGAAATCGCTCCCACTATCGACATCAGTTGCCATGGCGCCCGAGTTGTGTCCAAGCGGAGTTGGCAACCCAATCAGCAGGTGTCGATTCGCTCCATCCGTGGAAATTTCTACTCACGTGCCCGTGTCGTTCACTGTCAAACCTATAGAGACAATTCCTTCGCGGTCGGAATCGAAATGTATTATCCAACAACCGATTGGACATCACACGATGTGCCGATACGGATTTGAGCGTCGAACGATACCCCTGGCCTCCCGGTCAGGCGGTCCTCAACCTTGGTCCAGCTGGTTCACAGTTCCGTTGATTGATAAGGCTCTTTAGTGGCTAAATCGATTGTATGAGCCGCTTTGACAAGGGCTGAATGCCCAGAGTGAACTTTGCTATGGGCAATAAGCATGAGAATTTGGCCATAGTCGCCGTCTTGGCCGTGGTGTACTTCAGCACCGCCAAGCTGGGACTTCGGTTTGCTTACGTCAACCCCAGTGCCACGGCCTTGTGGGCGCCTACGGGAATTACTTTGGCGGCCTTCCTGATCTTCGGTCTTCGCGCATGGCCGGGTGCGTTCTTGGGCGCATTCTTTGCGAACCTGACCACAGCCGGCTCGGTCCTGACATCAATCGGTATTGCGACGGGAAACACCCTCGAAGGTGTGGCGGGCTGCTATCTGGTAAGGCGCTTCGCGCGTGGTCAGCAAGCCTTCGAAAGGGCGCATGACATTTTTAAGTTTGCCTTCCTTGCAGGGATGGTCAGTACGGCGATCAGTGCCACGGTTGGGGTCACATCCCTGTCATTGGGAGGATTCGCCGACTGGACCGAGTATGGCCCCATCTGGCGCACGTGGTGGTTGGGTGATGGGGTGGGGGCGGTGATTGTGACTCCCCTTGTGCTCCTCTGGAGAGAAAATCCCCGCCTGAATTGGACCCGTGAGCAAATTGCTGAGCTCGCTCTTTTATTCCTCGGACTGTTTTTCACGGTTGGGATTGTCTTCGGGGGACGCTTTCACTCTGAGGTCAAGAACTACCCGCTGGAATACCTCTGCATTCCATTCTTGATCTGGGCCGCGTTCCGCTTTGGTCGTCGCAAGGCTGCGACCGCAACTTGCGTTTTGGCTGGCATTGCCATCTGGGGCACGCTACAAGGATATGGCCCGTTTTCAAGAGAGACTCTAAACACATCTCTACTACTGGTGCAATCGTTCGTGGGTATCGTCGCCGTAACGAGTTTGGCTCTGGCCGCAGAAATTTCTGAACGCAAGCGTGCGGATGAACGGGTGCAACAGTTGGTGGTTACCGATCCGCTGACAGGGCTCGCCAACTACCGGCGGCTAATCGAAGCGATCGAATTGGAAATCAAACGATACGGGCGCTCTGGGCGGCCATTTGCTATCTTGCTTCTCGACTTGGACGGATTGAAGAAGGTCAATGACACGCACGGTCACCTGGTGGGTAGCCGGGCACTGTGCAGGTTAGCCGATGTTCTGCGGGCTCATTGCCGGCAGGTCGACACGCCAGCGCGATTCGGGGGCGACGAGTTTGCTGTAGTGCTTCCCGAGACAAGTTCAGCGCAGGCCCAGCAGATTGCCACAAGAATCCGCGAACGCATCGCCTCCGATGGAGAAAGTCCGCCGATCTCTGCGGCCGTCGGCGGTGCTGTATTCCCGGACGACGGGGAGTCAATTGAAAAACTCCTGTCGGCAGCCGATCGAGCACTCTATGGTATGAAGCGCCCTCCAGCTACTCCAACTCGGCCGCAAGGCCGATAGCGAAAGAGTGGGCGGATCGAAAGAAAAAGCCCAGCTTTTTGCACCGGGCTTTCCAACCATTCGAGATTTGGAGTTGGTTGACTATATCACAACAACTGTAGGTCAAGTTCGTAGCTACATGGCTAGAAGGAAAGGCCTGATGCACTCTTTATTCCGTCGAGGTAACGTTAAGCGGAAGGAATGGCCCGGCGGTGATGGCGTCGGGAATCATCACATCAAAATACTGCTCGCACTTTACACACTTAACCGATTGGTGCGCCATTTGCCAGAATCCGGTTCGAGCTTGCGTATGCACGACCTGTTCCTGCTGGCAGTGAAGACAGGAAATAGGGATTGGGATGATGGCCCGCTTCATTTGTGCTTGAGTCATGACCAACCTCCAGCGTCATTCTGTAACTTTGAATTGTCGACGTCAATCGTCAGCCGCCCCGCCCTTTGTGAGTCGTACCGCTATATATGCTAGTTCAGGATTTCCGTTTCAGAAACGACTTGAGGCGGTCGCCCACACCACCCGTCGCATCCGCCCAGCCCAGCGGAGTCACCGGGTTAAAATTTGTTATGCGCAAAGGTCCGAACGCCTGCACATGCGGACACGGCATCAACATTCCAGCCGCATTGATGCGCATGGGAATGGTCTGAAATTTTTCGCCCGGCGGGGTTACATATTCCGCAACGGAAACTCATTGGCTTAGGGCGTCCAATATCACAGATTAGGTAAAATTAATGTGTGTCGAATCGCCATTGCACAAGCCGCGCCGAGTGGCGGCTCCGGACCGGGAAGCCTGCGGAGGCTCTTTCTGCACATTACCGGCTCGATTGCGACTATGGAACCGCAGTTATAGTTTGCTGGGAGCAGGGTGGGAGTGAGCCGATTTATGTGTGTGAAAGTCACGCGAAACAGCTGGGGCGCTCTCGCGAGCACGGCCCAGATGCGCGCATCATAACTGCTCAACCGGACCATGGAAACAATCCGATAAAGCGCGAGGAGCAAACGCAAACTCCGCAGGTCGCTGTCATAAGGCCGAAGAGCTCTGCTTCGCCGCAATCTGCGCGCAGTCTTCCAGATAAGAAGGTTGCGCGAGCAAAGACCGATCCATCTGTCAGAACCCCTGTCCGCGACCTTACGTATGGAAATTCAGCGAAGGCTATGGTGGACGAAGTTATGTGGAATATGGCGACCGGAGACTACCAGGTTTACAGGACGGCGCTGCAGCAAGGGAAGTCCGCTAGAGAGGCGGCACAAGCCGCCGGCGGGCAGTTGGCCGTTATCCATCAAAAAATTAGTGATTATACGCCTAAACTGGAAGCTGTCCTTTCAGAAGCAAAAGCAACAATCAACTTAGGAGAGGCTGTAGATAAACCACTCGAACACGCGGTGCTTGAAATTATCAGTAATGACGCAATGAGTGATCTGGAAAAGGACGCTGCTATGCAGCAGCTCGGCGCGCTTCAAGAATGGGTTAAGCACGGTCTGGAGGGCGGTATAACTCCCCTCCAAACGCACCAAATCCTAGTGGCTATTGGTGACCGCCTAAACTGGGGAGGAACTACCGGCGTCCCGGAGGAATTCAAGCCGATCTACCGGGCTCTTTTCGGTAACCTGAAGACTGCTATTCATGCCGCGATTCCCGAAGCGCAAAATCTTCACGATCGGCTAACGAACCTGTACGCGGCCAAATCTGAACTGGAAATTTGCTGACCACGAGGGAGCTGATCCAGGCTGGCAACCCGTACGACGCGTCAGCAGCGCGACACTTCCTCGAACCGGGAAAAAATGCCGGGAGATGGGCCCGCCAATCGGTTGCGAAGGATTTCATTTCTAGGCGAAGTTGACGATACGTTCGCTTGAGGCATAAGGTTCACTCGTTTCATTAAAATCATGCTGACGCCCATTTTCAGGCCGAGAGCCTTGGCCCCTAAGGCATTTCATCCTCTTGTTCCCAGTTAATTTGCTTCTGATACAGACGAAATGCCCAGGGGGCCAGATGGCTTTTTCAGGCGAACCCTAGTATTTACGAGGGCTCACAGAACGGAGAACCTTCCGTTACTCAATCTCCGCAGCGGTTGCCGTCACCTGCCCCGTCTCCGCAATTCCCCTTGAAAAAGTCACTGAGATCCTTTGTTTCGGGGTCCGCGGCAGCGCCCAGGAACGGTTCTACGTGAAAGATTTCCTGCAATGTTTTCAGAGTGGAGCTGTGGTCGTAGTGGATGGAATTGGTGTAGGCCTTCTTACCCCCGCCCTTAGCGAACGGCGAGATGATGAACATGCCAATCGGGCCATCACTGAATTTCCCGCTGTCTTCGGCCTCATCCCATATGATGAACAATGCGCCACCTTCCTTGTACTCGTCAGACTCAGTAATCAGGGGCACATTTTGTTTGAGCCAGGTATCGGAGCGCAACGTATTATCGGTAGATTCCGAGGCAGCACAAGGAGAAATTCCTTCGTGACCGTCATGGCAGAGGTTCGGCGTGATGAAGTTGTAGCGCGCTGAGGTGTGGTCGGCCAGATCGGTGGCGAGCTGGTAATACGGTTTAACATGCGAGATGCATTCGGCCGACTGCGGGTTCAACCCATCGTTGACGTCGTTAAAGTAGACAAAGGCGAGATGTTCCACATCGAAGAATGTAAAATCCAACGGGCAATTGTCGAAGACCGGACTGCCAAAGTCTGGCTCCGCATAGGCCCTCCAGGAAATACCGGCATTTTCAAGAAGTTTTACCAGATGTTGGTCTGTGGACAGTTGAGGCTGGCCAGGTTGGGTATCTGCGAGGACCCCGAAATTGGTCCCTGCTTCCAGCCACAAATAATTTGGCTGGCTGGGGTGGTTCTTGGGAGGGTTGAAATACTGCTCAGCGTGCGCGGATGTTTCTAGAAGGGCCCCGTTGATGTAGGGGGCAAGCGGGTTGCCTTTGATATCCGGAGCACCAAATGCGGCGCCGGCGTTGTTGCCGGTCCAGTTGTGATTTTCCATTAGAATGACCCAAACAGTCTTTACCTTGCTCAATTGCGCATTCGTGGGTACTGGCATCGCAACAAGCAAAAACAGCATAGCTACACCAAACGCGATGACCTTCAGCAAATGTTTCAAAGGACCCTCCATAGTTTTCCTCTTACGGCTATGTCTTTGAGTGATCGAGTGCAGATCTCCCGAATCGAAATCATCAGATCAGCGACTTGGGCATCAAGCTTTAGGTGCGTTGGAACTCCTTTGCACCTGACGGACTTGGATTGATCCTGATTTCGACAATACGTCGGCGTGCCCAACGACGAGCTTTGCTTGTGAGCTGCGGCGGGGCGTTTGTCTACACTTGCCCCGCAGTCCAGAAGAACAGTCACAGACATCGTGAGAACGAGGCTCGAGCTTAAGGACCCTCTGTTACACTTCAATTACCATGCTTTAAAAATTTCAACATCCCATCGGGGAGAAAACGACCGAGCAACTTCGATTGGTGCAAGCAGGGGGTCGCCGGTTCGAACCCGGTCGCGTCCACCAACTTCCCCGTTTGAATTTCGATCCCGAACGATTTCGATTGCGGCGCAGACTCGTCAATCGCGGCCGGCCCGGTCCGGTTAGCCGCACCAAAAGCTCTTGGGAATCAGCCGAGCAGATGAAGTTCGGGCTCGAGCGGCAACTTTGTCAGGCGAACCTTTGTGGCGTCGTGGAAAGCATTTCCGATCGCTGGCGCGATGGCCATGATTGGCGTTTCTCCGGCCCCCGCCGAGGGAATATCTTTGCGGTCCAGCAGAATCGCGACGATTTCCGGCACATCCTTAAACCGCGGCACGCGATAGCTGGAAAAATGCGCGTTCGAAATGCGCCCCTTCTCAAATTGAATGGACTCGAACAGAGCGCCGCCAAGTCCCTGAATCATCGCGCCCACCACCTGGTTGCGCAACCCATCGGGATTCACGATCGCCCCGCACTCGAACGCTTCCACAAGTTTCTTCACCGTCACTGAATTCTTCTTCCGGTCCACAACAATTTCCGCAAACGTGGCGACATAGCTGCCCTTTTCATATCCGGCGGCCACGCCGAATCCCTGTCCCTCCTCGGTTTTCTGCCGCGGCCAGCCAAACGCCTTTGCCCCGGCTTCGAGCACCGCCCGCATTCGCGGGTCGGTAAGATTCTTCAATCGAAATTCGAGGGGATCCATTGAGGCTGCATGCGCCAGCGAATCCATGTGCGTCTCTCGCGCGAAGTGATTCGCGGTCGCGGCCAGCCCTCGATAAGAACCGCAGCGCAACACCAGCGGCACCTGGTGATACTCGATCACCTGATTCGCCACCACGTACGGGGTCTCAATTCCCGACATCCCCGAATGATAGTTGTGGAATTCCCACGCCGTGAGCTTTCCATCCGCTGTGATTCCGCTCTTTACGTCAATCACTCCCGCCGGCCGAAAATAAGCCCACGTAAACTCTTCTTCGCGCGTCCACACAAGCTTCACCGGGCGCCCGCTCGCGGCGCGTGCCAGGCGTGCAGCTTCCAGTCCCGCGTCGCTGGTGTGCTTCCCGCCATAAGCGGAACCTGTGTCCGGCACAATCACGCGCACGTTCTTTTCAGGTACATGAAAAACGTCCGCAAGGTCGTCGCGCACCCCAAATGGCCGTTGCGTTCCCATCCAGACCGTCAGCTTGCCGTCGGACCATTGCGCTACGGCCGCCCGCGGTTCTAGCGGAGCGTGCGCGATATACCCGACCATATAGCTCGCGTCCAGTTTGTGCGCCGCCGCTGTCAGCCCTTCTTCCACCGAGCCTTTCGCCTGCCGGAAGCGCGGTTCCTTCGAAGGTTGGGCGTTCTTCTTCAGATACGAAAAGATCTCCGGGTCGGAAATCTGTGGCACCTCTTTCCACTGCACGCGAAGCGAAGCCAGTGCGGCCTGCGCGGCGGCAACGCTCGGAGCAGCGGCCCCCACGAAATCCCCGTCGCGCACAAGCACGACATCCTTTATCGCTTTAGCCGCTGAATCGTCATAAGAAATCAGCGTCGCACCGAACGACGGTGGCCGCAAAATCTTGGCGTACAACATCCCTTCCGGCCGCAGGTCCGTCGTGTAGCGGTGCCCGCCGGTCACGAATTCACGCGCATCCACCTTGGGAACGGGCTTCCCGGCGACAGTCCACTGCGATGCGGGCTTAATCGGGTCCTCCGCCGGTGGTTTTTGTGCGCCAATGTCTTCCCGCGCCAGCTCCGCATAGCGAAGCGATTTTCCAGACACTGGGTCCGATACTTTTCCATCGCTCGCCACAAGTTTGTCAGCCGGCATATTCCACTGTTTCGCTGCTTTCTCCACCAGCAAATCGCGTGCCGCGGCCGCCACTTTCCGCAGTTGCGGTGTAATCGTCGCCGTGGTTCTGCTGCCAAACGTTCCCGCGTCAAATGGAGTCAGCGCCGTGTCCGCCAGGACCATCCGCACGCTCAGAAAGTCCACGCCAAGTTCATCCGCAATCGTTTGTGACAGCGTCGTGCGAACGTTCTGGCCGATCTCCGCCTTTCCGGCAAAACCAGTGACAGTGCCGTCCTCTCCGATATGCAGCCACGCGCCGATTTCTTTCGGCAGCTCTTCGTTGTGAAATCCATGCGGGCTGGGCGCGGTTTCCTGCATCGCGGAAACATTCTTGGCCACCACAAACACGGCCAAACCCGCCCCAAAAAGTTTGAAGAAATCGCGCCGCCCCAGCGCGAACTGGTGCATCGGCAATGCCCGGAATTCGTAACGTTCCGGTTCTAGCAGAAAGGTTTCTTCGGTCCGGCTCATTTCAAGCGCCCCTCGATCGTTTCCGCCGCCCGTTGTACCGCCTCGATAATGCGAGGATGCGTGCCGCAGCGGCAGATGTTTCCCTGCAGCGACTGAACGATTTGGTCCGCGCTGGGCCGCGGATTCGATTGCAGCAGGGAAACGCTGCTCATGATCATGCCGGAAGTGCAGTAAGCGCACTGAAACGCCCCAGCATCAAGAAATGCCTGCTGAACGGGATGCAAGGCGCCATTTTTCGCCAGGCCTTCAATGGTAGTGATCGGCTTTGAAACAGCGGCGCTCACGGGAATCTGGCACGACCGCCGCGCCGTCCTCTCGATCAAAACCGTGCATGCGCCGCACATGCCTTCGCCGCACCCGTATTTCGTCCCGGTCAGCCCAAGTTCGTCGCGCAAAACATAAAGCAGCGGCGTATCCGGCGGGTAATGGACCGAATATTTCTTCCCGTTGATTTCCAGTTCCGTGCTGGTTGCCATACCAGGTCCCCCAAAACCTCTCGCGGCGAATCAGTGCTTGTGGCAGGTGTCGCAGGAAGCTTTCGCGTGATTCATCTCGTGGCAGTTCAGGCAGCTGTACATGGTCGTCACGCTCGTCACTTCGGACATGGTGGCCATCTCCGCCACCGCTCCATGACACGTTTCACATTTTACTCCAGCGGCCAGGTGAGGGCGATGGCTCCACGCAATTCCCGGCAATACTCTATAGACGCGCACCCAGGGTATCGGCTCCTTCGAACTGGCATAGGTTGCCAGTTGTTGGATCGCGGGCTTGTCTTTCGCGATCGTCGCGTGGCACTGTATGCACGTAGCTGTCTCCGGGAAAGTCATTAGCTTGCCGGGTTCCGGATTCGTGTGGCACTTCGCGCACGGCAGGCTGAATGCCAGATGTTGCTTGTGGCTGTAGGGAATCGGTTGCTCTGGCGCCGGGTGCGGGCTTGGATTGTCCGGCACCATTTTCTTTGCCGTCTTTTGGCCGCTCGCCATTCCACCCAGACAAAGAAGGATAGCCAGAACTTTCACCGCGATCCTCAGGGGCCTACTCCCCGCGCTCCGCATCATGACTTCTCCTCGCATCGAAAATAAAATTCCAAACTATCTCTCTGCTCAGGCCTTCTTGCCCACCACTTCTTCAATCGAAGTCCCGAAATCCTTTAGCATCACGGTTGCCGCATTTCGGCCCGGTCCGCCGGTAACCGATCCACCCGGATGCGTCGTCGCGCCCGTCTGATACAAACCAGGAATCGGCATGCGATGCTGCGCCCAGCCCGCCATTGGCCGCAAAGCTCCGGTCTGCGCTGCATTTTGCGCGCCCGCGTGCGCGCTGCCATGCCAAAAATGTGGATTCATGCGTTCCAGGTCCAGCGGGCTTTCCACGAAACGCGCCAGAATCTTGTCGTCCGTCAAATTCGGCGCAAACCGTCGCAAATATTTCAGGTTTGCATCGCTCACGTCATTTTTGATCTTGTCCCAATGTTCGGGACCCTCTTTGAGTTGATAAGGCTGCCACCCGAGTATCTTCAGCGTGTGCATTCCCGCCGGCGCGCGCGTCGGGTCCGCAATGCTGCAGCAGATCACCTGCAGCGGCGGCTCATCGAGATTGACGACCCCGCGGGTGTCGTCATACCCAAACCGCAAAGCCCGATCGGGCGACGCTAGCACTCCCGATTCCACCGGCGAAAGCGTCCCGCCGTCCACTTTGTAAATCGGAGGCTCGCTGGTCGCGTAATGCGTGACGAACATGGCATTTTCTGCCTGCCACGTCTCCACACCGTAAAGAAAATCCTCGCCCCACAATTCCTTCGGCGCCATGTCCACCAGGTGCTTGATGTGAATCGTCGAAACCACGGCCTTCGACGCGCGATACGCGCTGCCGTCGCTGCATTCCACGCCCACGCATTTCCCGTTCTCCACGATCAGGCTCTTCACCCACTTATTCACAAGGATTGTGCCGCCGTGCGCCTCGATGAACCGCCCCAGCGCTTCTGTCAGCGCGCCGGAACCTCCCTTGGGCAGTGGCCTTCCGCTATGCTGCTGCCGCGGCGCGCCATACGCCAGGCGCCCCGTGACCGGTGCATCCGGCGGCTCAGCCGCCAGGTGAGACATGTACAACATAAACGTGCGGCAGTGGTCGTCCTCGAAAGTGTCGTGAATCACGTCCCACGCCGACATCGCCAGCCGGCGTTGCCACAACTTGCCGTGCGGAACCTGCGCCAGTTGATCGTTCAATGGCTTCCCGAAACCAATCGGCGTAAACGAACCAGCGGCAATCAGCGGACGAATCGCGTCCAGGTCCGCCAGCATCTTTCGATAAGCGGCCGCATCTTTTTTCGAGAATTTTGCAAATTCCGCGCACGTGCGGTCCAAATCCCGCCATTGGGTTATGTAAGTTCCATCGGGAAACGGCACGTGAAACATCGGGTCCGGATCGATGTATTCCAGCCCGTACTCGCCGAGCTTCAATTCATCATTCTTGATCAGGGGGTTGTCTTGAATAAAAACGTGAGCGGTCGAGCAGCAGTCGTCGTGAAACCCTTTCAGGGTCAACTCCGCCGTCTTCACTCCGCCGCCGATTTTGGGCCGGCCCTCCAGCACCAGGCAGCGATAGCCCGCTTTTGCCAGGTACGCCGCCGTGATCAGGCTGTTGTGCCCCGCGCCCGCAACCACGATGTCAGATCGGTCAGAAGCCCCGGTCACCTGCTGAAGCGCCATGTGCTTTACCGCGAGCGGTGCAATCGCCGCCCCCTTCACAAACCGACGCCGCGTGAACTTCGTCATTCGCTTTCTCCCGTTTATCCTCGAAGCCTTCCTTCAGCACTCGCAACAAATCTCGAAAGACCGCCGAAAATTACGCCTTGGCCTTCACCACCTGCTCAATGCTCGAGCCAAAATCTTTCAACATCACCGCCGCCGCGTTTCTACCCGGCCCACCGGAAACCGATCCGCCCGGATACGTCGTCGCGCCAGTCTGGTACAACCCCGCGATCGGCATCCGATGCTGCGCCCATCCCGGCACGGGACGCAAGCCGCCCGATTGCGCCGCATTCTGCGCCCCGCCGTGGCAAGTGCCATGCCAATTGTGGGCGTTCATGCGCTCCAGGTCGAGAGGACTTTCCACAATGCGCGCCAGTATCTTATCGTCGGTCAGATTGGGCGCGAACTTTCTCAGATACTTCAAATTCGCGTCGGAGACTTGGTCCTTGATCTTATCCCAGTGCTCCGGGCCCTCTTTCAACTCATAAGGCTGGTTGCCGACGATTTTGATTGTGTGCATTCCGGCCGGCGCGCGCGAAGGATCGGCCACCGTGCTGCACACGATGAGCAGCGGCGGATCCTCCACATTGACGTTGCGCAGCGCGAAATCATACGAAACGCGCAACCCCCGCTCCGGAGTCGCCATCGTGCCCGAAGCCACGGAAGAAATCGTGCCACCAGCTACCGGAAACTTCGGAGGCTCCGTCGTCGCATAGTGAGTCGCAAACAGCGTGATCCCCGCTTTCCAGGTGTCGACACCAGCCAGGAAATCCTCGCTAAACGCTTCCTTTGGAGCCATGTCCACAAGATGCTTGATATGGATCGTGGAAAGCACCGCTTTCTCGGCTTTGTATGAGCTCCCGTCGCTGCACTCGACGCCTGTGCACTTCCCGTTTTGAACGATGAGGCGCGCGATGGTCTTATTCGTCATGATTGTGCCGCCATGCGCTTCAATCAGCCGGGCCAGCGCCTGCGTCAAAGTCCCAGAGCCGCCCTTGGGTGTCGTCCAGCTCCAGCGTTGACGCCCGGCGCAAATCGAATAAGCAAGTCGTCCCGTCAGAGCCGCTTCCGGCGGCTCCACGGTCTGGTAAGCCATCCACACCATAAACGCCCGGCAATGCTCATCCTCGAAATTTTCGCGAATAATTTCCCACGCAGACATCGCCTGCCGCCGCTGCCAGATCTTGCCCCTCGGGTGCTCCGCAAGCCGCTCGTTCAAGGGTTTTCCGAAACCTACAGGGGTGTACGAGGTGGCGGTGAAGAGCGGCTTCATCTCTTCGTAGTCGGCCATCATCCGGCGATACGCTGCGGCATCCTTCTTCGAAAACTTGGCGAACTCTTGGCAGGTGCGATCCATGTCGCGCCACTGCGTGATGTAGCTTCCGTCGGGAAAGGGAAGGTGTACAACGGGATCAGGAAAGAGATATTCCAGCCCGTACTGGCCAAGGCCCAATTCGTCATCTCGGAGAATGGGGCTGTCCTGAATCAAAACGTGCGCCGAAGAGCAGACGTCGTGCTTGAACCCGCGCAAAGTAAGTTGCGTCGTTTTCACCCCGCCGCCGACGATGGCCCGGCTTTCCACCACCAGGCAGCGGTAACCGGCCTTGGCCAGGTATGCGGCCGCGATCAGACTATTGTGTCCTGCTCCTGCAACGACAATGTCGAATTGATCCGGCATCAGCCCCGCGTTTCTCCGGCTGTCAGCTCAGGTGCGTCCCAGGCCTAAACCCTGACGTGGAGCTAGAACAGGCCTTGGAGTGAAATAAGAAAGTCCACAAACCCAACCAATTGGTCTGGTTACTGTGCCACCATACATTAGTCTCGTCAAGCGTTTCCTCGTTGTAACTCATTTAAAATTATGATAAGTGGTTAAAGTACCGTCCGTGCGGTTTGGCGGTTAGACCACTCGCATCCCAGCCCTTGGAGCCTTCATGAGCCTAGCGCGCTCGATCCTGATCCTTATTCCTCTGTTAGTGACTGGGATTGCTCTCTCCCTGGTCGATCCCCTGGTTCGGGCCTTGCCCGAGGGAGACGCCGTCACGGCCGATCGCTCCCTCACAGCCGCTATCGCCAGAGCCGACCAAGCAATCGTCGGCAAGCTGCTCGACCCGGAATTTACCTGGACCGACAGGATGGGCAAGAGTCACTCAAAATCCGAGATTCTTTCCGCGCTGGCTGCACTCAAAGCCGACGATCGTGCCGACGTAAAGGTGATCGACGCAGGCCAGATGGTCCTGATCCACGGCAACCATCGCACCTCGTCGCAAAATGCGGCCGTCCGTTTTATTCGTGTTTGGGTGAAGCGCCCACCAGCCTGGCAACTGCTCATCTATCAGGAAACCACCAAAGCGGAAAAGAACCCCGAGAAACCGAGCGGCTTCGGCGCTCCCAGCAACGGTACGCCTGTCGCCTGCGAAAATCCCTGCAAAATGGTTCCCTACAAACCAGACACCGCCGCCGAACAGGAAGTTGTTTCCATGTGGCAGGCGGTCGAGCGCACCGTGCTCACCAACGACGTCGAGGCTTGGATTCCCAATTTTACGGACGATTTTATTTTTGTGACGCCCGACGGTGGCGCTCCGCTCAATAAAGCGGATCGCGTCGCCATGATCACCGAGTTGCGGCGCACTAACACCACCCTGATTCCCGCCGAAGTCACCTCAATGAAGGTCTGGGTCCTCGGAGACGCGGCGGTTATGCGGTCCGAGCACAAGCCGCTGCACGGGAAAGTCCTCCACGTCACGCGTCTATTCGAAAAGCACAATGGCCACTGGCAAATCGCCTTCGGCCAGCAAACCTGGGTCGAGTAGCATCTTTTGGAGTGCCGGTTCGCCTGCTACCCCTTCCCCTTCACGACTTCCTCAATACTCGTCCCGAAATCCTTCAGCATCACCACCGCCGCATTCCTGCCCGGCCCGCCAGTCACCGATCCTCCCGGGTGGGTAGTCGCTCCCGTCTGATACAAGCCCGGAATCGGCATCCGATGTTGCGCATAGCCCGGTATCGGCCGCAAGGCCCCCGATTGCGCAGGCCCCGAGCCTCCCGCGTGGCAGCTACCATGCCAGTTGTGCGGATTCATCCGTTCCAAATCCAGCGGACTTTCGATCGTGCGCGCCAGAATTTTATCTTCCGTAAGATTCGGCGAAAAATGCCGCAGGAATTTCAAGTTCGCGTCGGAAACCTGCTGCTTGATTGCATCCCAATGTTCCGGCCCTTCCTTAAGCTGGTAGGGCTGGTAAGCGACTATCTTGACGGTGTGCATCCCCGCAGGAGCACGCGAGGGATCGGCAAGGCTGCAACAGATCACATGCAGCGAAGGATCGTCCGTGTTCACGGAGCCCGATTTGTAGTCATAGCTCATCTGCATTGCCCGCTCGGAATTAATCATGAAGCCCGAATGCACCGGAGAAAGCACGCCGCTGGCAGTCGCGTACTTGGGCGGCTCGGTCGTCGCGTAGTTAGTCGCGAATAGCGTCAGTCCCGCTTCCCATGTCTCAACACCTTCCAGGAAATCCTCTCCCCACAGTTCCTTCGGCGCCATATCCACCAGTTGTTTGATATGAATTGTGGAGACCACCGCTTTTTCAGCGCGATAGGAAGTTCCGTCGCCGCACTCGACGCCCACACATTTTCCATTTTCGATGATGAGCGCCTTCGTCCACTTGTTGGTGAGAATTGTCCCTTGATGCGCCTCGATAAGACGCGCCAGCGCAGTCGTCAGCGCGCCGGATCCACCCTTAGGGAGTGGCCGGCTCTCCCGCTGCTGGTGCAGCGGAATGTACGCGGCCCGCGCCGTGGCTGGATCGAGCACCGGTTGCAGCGAGTAAGGGCACCCCATCATGAACGCCCGGCAGTGGTCGTCTTCAAACGTCTCCTTCAGAATTTCCCAGGCAGACATCGCCAGCCGCCGCTGCCAGATCTTTCCCTGGGGATGCGCCAGAAGCAGCTCGTTCAGTGATTTGCCAAAGCCGACGGGAGAAAAAGTGACGGCATTCAGTAACGGCTTCACCGTCTCGTACTCGGTGATCATCCGGCGATAAGCCTCGCCATCCTTCTTTGAAAATTTGGCAAACTCCGTGCAAGTGCGGTCCAGATCGCGCCACTGCGTCAGGTAACTGCCGTCGGGAAACGGCATGTGAAACACGGGGTCGGGATAAATGTATTCGAGGCCGTAGTCGCCCAGTTTCAGCTCATCGTTGCGCAGCAGCGGATTCGCGTGAATCCCGTTGTGCGCCGAAGAACACACATCATGCACGAACCCTTCCAACGTCAAATGAGCCGATTTCACTCCGCCGCCAACAATCGGCCGCCCCTCCAGCACCAGGCAGCGATAGCCCGCTTTTGCCAGGTATGCCGCCGTGATCAGGCTGTTGTGCCCGGCCCCCGCGATCACAATGTCAAACGTCTCTGGCATTCTGCCTCTGCACAATCGCCGGCGCCGCGAATCC
>Ga0210410_10002136_pt1 | contig 17933 bp, 18 predicted proteins | sample IncBWC4MmetaG_FD_161058 | JGI IMG/M metagenome (GOLD analysis project Ga0210410, IMG submission 161058) | Forest soil microbial communities from Barre Woods Harvard Forest LTER site, Petersham, Massachusetts, United States - Inc-BW-C-4-M | ecosystem: Environmental > Terrestrial > Soil >... | reverse complement strand
AAAAAATAAAGGCAAAATAGTTGATTTTGTTGCAAACTTAGTTGCCAAATACAGCAGCAAAAAAGAGGAATAAGTCATTCCACCATTAATAATGTATTTGCCATATCTCAGGCACCTGTTAAATGGGTGTTCAACACTTTTGTACTAACTGTACTTGTAAATGTGTTACTTATTTTAATTAATATTATTTAAAAAACAGAAACTATCTACATTAAAAATGCCATTCAATCGAATTGCATTTTTAGTTTTATGAAACACGCTTAATAGAAAAAGAAAAAAGCCCTTTATAAAAAGGGCTTTTGGCGGGCTGTGGGTTACAACTTTCGAACCTAAAACCCCTTAGTGACTTGACTAGCAATCAGTTAAAAAAGCCATCGTCTCCACACAAAATTTCTACTGAAACAAATGTAACCCTTTTTGATAGTCTGACAAAAGATTTAATAGCAATAAATGAGTTCATGAATATGATTGAATTGTAATACTTCTATTGCTATAAGCTTGCCAAACACTCCTCATCAGTTCAATAAGGCCACTAGCTCTCTCAAGTATGTTCAAAATAAATTAAGTGATTTTTGACGATTCTTGTTTTGCTTTTTTTTCTTGTTCCAAAACAAACTCAGCTAAAATTAAAGCAAGTTGTTTAACTGCATCCACTGTTTCTTCCGCTTCTTCATCAGAATAATTTTTGCCTGTCAATTCCCGTAATTTTTCTATTGTCAAATCTTTGCTTTTCATACCCTTAATGGTAGGTAAGATACCTTTTGAAATTCTATCCTGATTTAATCACCTCCTGTATTATCGAAGGCTTTTATAATAGCCTTACAAATGTGGAGATAGTTTACACCTTGTTCGACTTACCTATTTTCAATCCAACATACCTTTAATTTCCTCTCGGCAAACAGCCATTTTTCCTCCTGTTTAACCATGATATCAAAGTAGCGAATACCTGCTATCATTTGCTTTTGCACTCCTTCTGGCAAAGTGAGATGATAGGCTCTGCAATATGTTGTTGCGGTTGCACGGTCGCCGTCTACTTTGATTGTACTTTGACCATTAAAATGCATTGTTGATGTGTAATTGTTCAAGGCATCAAAAACCGGGAAAAGATCTTTTCTACTACTTACAACCTGCGATGGTTTATCGGATTTTTCATCATAATACACCTCAAAATTTGTATCGGTTGTAAATAAAGCCATTTGCCCCTGTGCATCACGAGTATCTGCACAAAATGCATATTGATCAATTAATTCGCGGATTGATTGATGGTCTTCGAGTCTTTGTAGTTTTTGTTCGATTGTCATATTACTTATTTTAGGTTATTAAATTTTTGCAGGTGTTGTTCCGTATTTTTGTTTGAATGCTGTATAGAAATGTGAAAGATTTTCAAAGCCGAGGTCGAGATAAATATCTTGAGGTTTCTTGTTCTTTTTCTTTAGAAGATAGTACGCCTCAGAAAGACGTTTATTCTTAAGCCAGTTGGATGGCGTTGATTTAAAGATGACAGCAAAATCACGCTTGAAACTTGTAAGACTCCGTCCTGATAGCTTTGCAAAATGCTCTAATGATACATTGTAGTGAAAGTTTTTCAACATGAATTCTTCAAGATCCGTTTTATTAGGGTTACTAAAATCAAAAAGAAAAGATTTAAGTTCAGGTTGCTGTAGTAATAATAACTCAATGGATTCAGAGACCTTCATTGCAGCTAACTTAGGACTGACGTTTTTCCAATCGTCAACATAAGCCATTACAGATTGAAAGTAAGCCTTCAATAAATTATTCGGCTCAAATACTATATTTCTTTTTCCACGATAGTTGTTTTGTAATGAAACATCGTTTTCCAACGCAAACTTTCTTAATCGCTCGGTAGTAAACACAACTGAAAAAGCTTGGTACTTTTTGTTCTTGGCGGGGATTTTTATGCTTTTTGCAAACTGATTTCTATGAGCAATTATCAATTGTCCCTCTTCCAACATGATCTCTCCGCTTTGATGAAATATCTGCGTTTTACCGGCTATTTGATAAGCAAGGATATGCTCCGCAATAAACTGTTCGTACGTAAAAGCTTTATCAAACGTACATGAATAAATGAAAGCATCTCCTAATACTTGTATAACCGGTTTCATTTAGTAGAAACAAGTTGTGTATTATAACTATTATTTCTTGCCTCGGTATTGCTATCCACAATCATCAGGAAGGCTGCATTAATTGCTATAGTAACCGCAATTGCCCTCCAAAGAGGTGCAGACAAAAACAAAAGTACTATTGCTGCAATAAGGATAATGGCGGGTAAGATCCTCATCACATTTACCATTTCTCCTTTTGATTTAGTTGTTCTTTGAATTTCACTTTGCACAAAGGCGTTGGAATCACTTTGATATTGTTTTTCGAATTGCGCAACTCTGGGATTGTTTGTGAAATAAAGTCCGGCTCCTACAGCAACCAGAAAAATTCCCATAATTAAAAGCGGCCAGGAAAAGGCCTTAGCCATTCCGGTTTTACCAAAATAGAAAAACCCCACCGCAGCAAGGATTTCAATAATACTAAATATCCAGACAATCTTTGCTGAAAAGACTTCTGATTTAGCCCATTCTGTACTTAGTTTTAGTATATCCATTGAGGGGTTTTAATACAAATCTAAGTATTTAGTACGATAGTATATTTGCTGTAAAGGCCGCATTTCATTTGCTATAAAGGCCACTTTTACAATGATTTAGAGTGCTTAAAAAATAGTAGTTTTGTATTACTACGGCAGAAAGAAAAAAATTATGTCTTCAAAACAATTCGGTGGAAGAATATCAAAGCAATGGAAATCTGTTTATCAGTTATCACCAAACTGGAAAGATGGTTCATTTAAAAACTTAACCAAAACTCAAACGGGAGTTGACTGGAAATTAATTCCCGGTATTTTGTGTAAGCAGATTAAAGGTCACAAAGAAGGCAATCCAAAACCACGCATTCCAATAGCACCATTCGATAAAACTAATTTTCTGAAAGGATCAGAGAAAGCTAAATTTATTTGGTATGGGCATTCGGTGATGCTGATACGATTGAACAATCAAACTGTTTTAATTGACCCCATGCTTGGTGACGATGCATCCCCTATTGCCCCAAAGAAAACCAAACGTTTTTCGGATAATTCGTTAAAACTTATTGATGATCTGCCGGAAATAGATCTGATGGTGCTAACGCATGACCATTATGATCACCTGGATTACGAAAGTATTAAGAGGTTGAAATCAAAAACCAAACGCTATTATGTAGCATTGGGCGTTAAACGTCACTTAATACGTTGGGGAGTTGATGAAAAAAATATTGAAGAGTTTGATTGGTGGGATAAAAAAAATTTTAATGGCATTGATATTACTTTCACTCCTACACGACATTTTTCAGGAAGAGGTATTAGCTCATTAGCAAAATGCTTGTGGGGAGGTTGGGTATTAAAAACTACATCTGAAAATATATGGTTCAGCGGAGATGGAGGATATGGAGAACATTTCAAGGAAATTGGTAAACGATTAGGCCCGTTTGATTTTGCAATGATGGAATGCGGACAATATTGTGTGGACTGGCCACAAATACATATGTTCCCGAATGAATCTGTACAAGCTGCCCTTGATGCAAAAGTAAAAGTGGCCATGCCCGTGCATTGGGCAGGATTTAATCTTTCGTATCAACACGCATGGTATGAGCCTGTGGAAGATTTTGTAAAATATGCAGATAAGCAGTCATTAAATTATATAACGCCATCAATAGGAGAAATATTTAACCCAACTATCACTACAATACAATGGTGGATAAAATACAAGTAATATTTATTATATGTCAGAAACAAATCCCAATTTTCGTTTAGAAACATTTTGTGACGGAATATTTGCAATTGCAATTACATTATTGATTATTGAGATTAAAGTACCGCCCATTAGTACGGTACATACAAAAGCGGAATTATGGGCGGCATTTGCAAAGGAGTTACCATCATGGTTTGCATTTTTACTTAGTTTTATTGTTCTCTTGGTAACATGGGTGGGTCATTGGCACACTTTTAAGTTAATTGGAAAGTCATCTCCTAAATTTACATATGCCAATGGATTGTTAATGTTATCTGTTGTTTTAGTGCCGTTCATTACAGCTGCGGTGGCAGAATATCTTAATAGTGCTGACCGTGATTTAGCCCAACCTGCCGTTACCTTATACTGTGCGGTGATCCTGCTAAATAATTTTGCATGGAATTTAATACATCATATCTACTTATTTTCGGAAGCATTGGTTAAGCCAAACGTGAATATTAAAAAAGCAAAGAAGCAAGCTGTGTATTCGCGCTATATGTTTGTTTTGTACGGGTTCACTTTTATTTTATCCTTTTGGTTTCCTTTGATTTCTTTTACAATCATTGCTTTATCATTTCTGATGTGGTTAGTTCAGGGCATAGCCATTAAAGAAGAAAAAATGACAATGTAGTTTAATGTTTCAAAAACCTACCTGCGCCTACTTTCAAATTACTAAGCGGGCATAACACCTTCTACAATTACTCCATTATACACAGCACCTTTCAGTCTGTGTTGTGCAGCTTCTTGATATGCAGGACTATTGTACCAAGCCTTAGCTATTTCAATTGATGGAAATTCAGCAATTACCACTCCTTCCACAGGTGTGCCTTCTAATACTTCCTGTTTGCCATAAGCTGCTAAAACTTTAATAGGATAGCCTTCAAAAGTAGCTCTGATCTTTTTCCAATAAACTTCCAATTCTGCTCTATCAAGTGTCTTTTCTCTTGTGAAAATTAAATATGCTGCCATTTTTTTTATTTTATTTAATACAAATATTTTACCTCTAGCGCTTAATCATTTTATCCTTTACAATTTCTTTGATGACCGCTTCCCGAAGGTTTTGGCTAATGGTTATTTTTGCTTCTCCAATGTTTATCATGTTACCTTCGATGCTTTTTACTTTAAGAATATTAACTATAAAAGATTTGTGTACTTTGATAAAAATGTCTTGAGGTAATTGCTCTTCAAGACTTTTTATCGTTATATACACCATCCGTTTTTTTGAGGTTGTATAAAGCATCACATAATTCAACATAGCTTCTGCGTATAATAAATCGTTGTAAAATATTTTTTCAATTTGATTATCGCATTTAACAAAAAAATAATCGTCATTTTTTTGAGTTTGAACTGATACTTTTTGTTTCGATTCCTGAAATTTCAAAGCCTTATTACAAGCTTTAACAAATCTGTCAAACCCAATTGGTTTTACTAAATAATCCAAAACGTCAAGACCGTAGGCTTCAACCGCATGTTCAGCATATGCTGTAGTCATAATAACGCTTGCTGTTGTGTTTGAATTTTTTAAAAAATCTATTCCGTTTATTTTAGGCATATTAATATCCAAGAAAATGAGATCAACAATATTCTCGTTTAAAAGCGACATAGCTTTTAGTGGATTCTCTGCCTGACCAATTAATTCCAAGAAATCTATATCTTCTATAAATTCTTTCAGCACTTTTCGTGCAATTGGTTCGTCATCTATAATTATACATTTTAATTTCATCTCAAGTCAATAATTAAATTTGTTTCGTAAAAACCGTTTTCATTTCTTGATGTAAGTTCGTGTTTATTCGGGTACGATAGCTCTAATCTTCTTTTCAAATTTGTTATGCCGATGCCTCCCGAATTTTCAGCTACTGCGGGTTGTTGACGTTCAGTTGTGTTAGAGAAATAGCCATGTAACATATTGCCTTTAGTTAACAGTTTAATTACAATTATATTTTCCTTCTCAGTAGAACTACTAACAAATTTGAAAGCATTTTCAATAAGAACAACTAACAATAACGGTACAATTTTTAAGCTGCTATCGATGTCTTTAATTTCAAGATGCACCTGAAGGTTTTCTTCTTTCCTTAATTGCTGAAAGGCTATATATTTCCTTATGTAATCAATTTCTTTCTCTAAACTGATTTTCTCTACAGAGCAATCATATAATTGGTATCGCAATAATTCGGAAAATTGCAATAGTATATTTCTGGCAGGTTGATTGCTCTTATCAATATATCCGTATATGGTATTTAATGAATTAAATAAGGCGTGAGGGTTTATTTGAGCTTTTAAAAAATTCAATTCGTTTTTCACTCTTTCTTTCTCCATCGCATCCAGTTGCTGCTGATTGTGCATTCTGTCAAGTATCATTTTGCCTATTGTAATAACTTGAATCCAAATGGTAATGTTTAGAATGGAATTAAAATATAATGTACTGAAATCGGTATTTTGTAGATTGTGAAAAAAGTAACGATTCATTTGAGTCGCCACCAATGCACGAAGCAAAGCGGAAAAAGCAATTAAAATTATGGAAGTTAAAATAAAATAAAAATATTTTCTCTTTTGTAAGAACTTCGGAATAATGAAATAAGCAATTATATAATAATCTATAGTGATGAAAATCAAATAGCAAAATTCAATCGTCATTGTTTTGGTTATAGAAACAGAATAGCTGCGAAAAACAGCAACCCAAAGCAAGTAAATGCCCAACCAAAATAGAACGTGATATATAGAAGTAACCTTTTTCATTACTGTATATCAAAGGTAAATTATCTATAGAAATTAATAGGCATTATTACATCAAATGAAGGAAATTCTTGATAAAACGGTGCTTTATCAAGGAATTCCTTTGCTTGATGTAAAAAATTATTTAAAGAACCCTAATGCCTATAAGTTTGTCGTATTATTTATTAATCCTTTAAAACTATAAAAATGAAAAAAATCATCACGTGGTTATTTAACCCTCCGGTAACCGGACAATCCTCTATTTTAATTATACGTTTAATGGCAGGAGGCGTATTTTTTTGGGAAGGGATTTTAAAATTTGTTTATGTAAATCAAGGCGTAGGAAGATTTACTAAATTGGGATTTGCTTTCCCAGAAGCTACGGCACACTTTGTTGGTGCCGCAGAAATAATTGGAGGCTTGCTTTTGTTATTCGGGCTTTTTACAAGAGTTACTGCTCTTTACTTTATTCTTGAAATGATAGTTGCAATTCTCACAACAAAAATTGCTTTGTATTTAGGTACAAGCCCTTTGCCTTTGCCACCTTCACCGCCGCAAAGCGGTATATGGGCTCTTCTCCACGAAATAAGATCTGATTATGCTCAAATTCTTACTTGTCTTTTTCTTTTAGTGGAAGGTGCCGGCAGAAGGTCGATTGATTTTATTATTGCCACTTCAAAAAAAGTATATAGTATCGATGAGAAATGATTTTTTAATCACAGAATAAATGAAAAATGAAAGTAAATATGTTGATTTGATTGCTTATGCTATTGTTATAGCAATAGTTTCGTATTTCATACTCTAAGGGGTAGACCAAATATAAAACAAATTGAGCGTTCCGAAGGTTATTAGATAAAATACCAAAAATTTATACCTTAGTATAAAATATTCAAATAATAATAACAGAAACAATGAAAACTCAAGAGGTAGCAAACAGATTAGTAGAACTTTGTCGTAAAGGACAAATGTTAGAAGCACAACAAGAACTTTATGCGGACGAAGTTACAAGTCATGAACCTGCACATTCACCAACTCCTCCTGCAATAGGCAAAGAAGCAGTAATAATGAAGGGAAAACATTTTGCATCAAATATTGTAGAAAGACACGGTGGCTCATTTGGCGACCCAATTATTGGAGGAAATTATTTTAGCATTGCCTGCTCGTTAGATGCTACTTTTAAAGAAAGAGGCAGAATGCAGATAAATGAAATTTGTGTTTTCGGAGTGAAAGACGGTAAAGTTATTTCTGAGCAATTCTTTTACTAATTGTTAAAGCAAACTAGACTGAAAAATAGATTTTTTAACTTTTTGTGATGATTTTTCGAACCAACCAATCTATTAGAGGATCAAATAGTTAACACTCAATAATGATACTTTGTCCCCTTCTCATACTTTTTTAGCCAAAAAAGTTCGAACTAAAAAACCCCTTGATAGCAAAGCTTTCAAAGGGTTTTATTTTTCAGCGGAGAGAGAGGGATTCGAACCCCCGGAGGTTTGACCCTCAACAGTTTTCAAGACTGCCGCAATCGACCACTCTGCCATCTCTCCGGGCGCAAAATTAGTATTTTTTTTAAATTGACCCACTTTATTTACGTATTTCGCCTAAATTATTCGTACTTTTGTATTGCGTCCCTGCCAGTTAAAAATCATCTTTAAATATGAAAAAGTTTTTTTATTTGGTTGTATTTACAACCTTTTTAGGTTTAAGCGCATATAGTAATGTTAGGGCAAACTTTAATTACGCCATTTTTTATGCCCCCGGTAAAGGCAGTTATATAGAAACTTACCTATCTGTAACAGGGGGTTCGGTTGTTTTTAAGAGGGAAAAAGTTAAATATCAGGGCAAAATTAGAGTAGAAATTAATTTTAGTCAAAACGGTAAATCCATTTCATCAAACATATATAATTTACTGAGCCCCGAAATAATGGATACGGCTCATAAACCTAATTTTATTGACTTACAGCGTTACGCCTTAAAACCAGGCACTTATCAGGCAGAGATAAAAATTGCCGATATAAACAATGCAAAAACAGAGCCTACAAAAGGAAATTTAACTATTGTAATTGCCGAACAAAGTGATAGCCTGCTTATTTCAGATATTGAGATGGCAGAATCAGTCATAAAATCAGAGCAGCCATCGTCCATCACAAAAAGCGGATATGATATTGTGCCCTATCCCCTAACCCATTTCCCTGAAAAGGTAAATAAACTGAGTTTTTATATAGAAATTTATAACACATTAAAACAATTAGGAGCCGATTCTAAGTTTTTGTTTACCTACTATATTGAAGCTGCCGCCACTAAAGAGATTATGACCGGTTATCATACATTTACCAAACATAAATCAGAAGAGGTTGTTCCGCTTATTGGTCAGTTCGATATTTCAAAATTATCAAGCGGAAGTTATAATTTAGTTATTGAAATTCGTAACAGCAACAATGAACTTAAGGCTCAAAAAAAATTGAATTTTACACGCACCGCACCTTATGTAGAAATTGCTTTAAATAATTTAAAATCAGTTGATACAACAGGTACATTTATCAGTCAGGTTACAAACCCCGATACCCTACGAGATTACATTGCTTGTTTATGGCCTATATCAACTACAAGCGAGCGCGATTGGCAAAACAATCAAATGAGTGGCAATAATGTTAAGCTAATGCAACAATACATATATGCTTTTTGGGAAAACAGAAATCCATCAAACCCAAAAGCAGCCTGGACAGTATACAGAAACGAAGTTAAAAAAGTAAATAAAATTTATCCTTGCGGAGGACAACCCGGGTATATGAGCGACAGAGGAAGGGTTTATTTGCAATACGGAGCGCCTAATGCCGCGCAACAAGTACCAAGCGAACCCGATTCATATCCGTATGAAATATGGCAATATTACAGAATACAAAATCCGGCAACCGGCCAATTTCAAAGCAATAAAAAGTTTGTTTTTTACAACCCGACTTTAGATGGTAAATGCTTTAACTTATTGCATAGCGATGCCCGCGGAGAAGTGCGTGACGACCGCTGGCAAATAAAATTAAAACAACGTGATAATCAAATTATGGACTATGATCAAACAGCACCAAAGGGCAGTTACGGCGATGGTGCGGGTGATTTGTTTAACAGTCCGCGTTAAAATGTATGCAGAACATAAAGATTGCGGTTGTTATTTTAAATTTTAACGGAAAAAAATTACTCCAAAAATTTCTTCCCACCGTAATTCAATATAGTTCGCAAGCCACTGTTTATGTCGCTGATAATGCTTCTGTCGATGACTCCATTCAGTTTTTAAAAACTGAATTTCCAAATGTTAAACTTATTGAGTTAAAAGAAAACTTCGGCTTTGCAAAAGGTTATAACGAAGCTTTAAAGCAAGTTGATGCAGATTATTTTGTATTACTAAACTCCGATGTTGAAGTAACACCTAGTTGGATTGAGCCCATTATTAATTTAATGGTAGCAAATAAAACCGTAGCAGTAGCTCAACCAAAAATACTTTCATACAATGCAAAAAGTGAATTTGAGTACGCCGGTGCTTGCGGTGGTTTTATTGATAAATACGGATATCCTTTTTGCAGAGGAAGAATTTTTGATACACTTGAAAAAGATAACAATCAGTATAACGAACCTTTAGAGATTTTTTGGGCAACAGGGGCTTGTATGTTTATACGAGCCGATGTTTACAAAAACTTAAACGGTTTTGATGATTTTTATTTTGCACACATGGAAGAAATAGATTTATGTTGGCGCATTAAAAACACACAACATAAAGTTATGGCAGTACCATCATCAGTTGTATATCATTTAGGTGGAGGCACACTTAATAAATTAAGCCCGCGAAAAACATTTTTAAATTTTAGAAACAGTTTAATTTCACTTACCAAAAACAACACAAGTGGTAGTTTAATTTTAAAAATAACCACCCGTTTAGTATTAGATGGAGTTGCTGGCACTAAATTTTTTATTGAAGGTAAACCTATACACACGTGGGCTATAATAAAAGCGCATTTTTCTTTTTATGGCCATTTAAAAGCCACCTTACGATTAAGAAAAGAAATTAAATCGAACAATAATTATAAGCCTAGTAACGATCAAATTTATCAAAGCAGTATTGTTTTCGATTACTTTTTAAAAAATAAAAAACATTTTTCTGATTTAAAGAAAGACTTGTTTACTGCCTAACAGGTTGCCAAACACTACTGGTAACCCCTTTGCAATAACGTACAAAGCCAACAAATAAAGCCCGGTTCATTACAACAAAATGCGAAGCCGAAATAAGTGGTTTTATTTTTATGCCCATTTTTTCAAACAATGTATTTAGCATTGGTGAAAACAAAATAGCTAACTCTGCTGCTAATATATACTCAAACAAAAAGTTATCGGCAGTTAAAAAAGCACAGCAAATACTATTTAGTAGAAAAAAGAATGGCGTAAGCCATCGTAAAACTTTATGTGATATATAAGCAAACCCAATTTTAGAAAATGGATTGCGTAACAGCTTTTTAAAGTAAGCCAAATTTTGGAAATTACCCGTAGCTATACGCGCTTTACGCCTAAACTCGCCCTTTGTTTCAGCACTGGCATCCTCATGCACAACAGCATTATTTTCAAACAAAATTTTTCCATTGGTGCTTAGTACATGGCAAGTAATAAAAAAATCATCGGCAATAAAATGCGACGGGATGTTTAAATAACTCTCTTTACGCAATGCATAACAGCCACCCTCTGCTCCAATTACAATTTGCCATAATTTGCTTTCAGCACTTTTTAAAAAATTTTCAAAATTTAAGTACTGTAGTTCGTTTTTGGTAACCGTTTCTTTATTAAGGGCACGTTTTATAATATTACCACACACCAATTTTACATCTTTATTTTTAAAATGTTTTACCAATTCAAAAAAAGTATCTTCCTTAAAAAACACATTGGCATCTGTCATCACAAAAACATCAGCCCGTGCTAAAACGCATAATTTATTTAGTATATTTATTTTACCGCTGCGCTCCCTAAACTCCACCAACTTAAGCGATGGATATTTTTCCTGCATTTTTTTAATAATGCTAACTGTGTTATCACTACAAGCATCTGTGCCAATATAAAAAGTTATTTTTTCTTTAGGGTAATTAGTAGTAAAAACGCTTTTTATTTTCTCCTCAATTACACGATCTTCGTTATAGGCTGCACAAATAACTGCTATACTTGGCAAAGCATCCGTTGGTTTAAATAAATTTTCGGTTGCACTTTTTTTATTTTTTGAAAACACATATAGTAACCCGGGGTAAACAATATAGGTGTGAAGCATAGCGTAAGCCGACAGGAAAAACAGTATTTGAAAAAATAGTAACACGCTTACAGGGTTTTATAAAAATCTACTAACTGTTTTACTAAACTAGTATTTTCAAAATATTGCTCAATAAAACTTCGGGCTTCGCTTTGCAACAATTTCTTTTTCTCATCGTTACTTAAAATTTCAATAACTGCATTAGCAAAATCTGCTGCATTATCAGCCAACATACAATTTTTATTAGCTATTACCGCTATACCCTCTGCACCAATATTGGTAGAAACAATGGGCTTTGCATAAGCCATGCCTTCAATCATCTTTATACGCATGCCACTACCCGATAACAAAGGCACAACCATAACTGCATAATGATGATATACTTTTTCTGCATTCTGTATTTTACCAACTACTACTACATTGGGTTTACTGAGCGATAAAATTTTATCGCCCATGCCACGACCAATAACATAAAACTTTGCCTGCGGTACTTTAGCTAAAACTTTTTCCCACACATTACTTATAAACCACAACACTGCCTCCTCGTTAGGCATCCAATCCATGCTGCCAAAATGAAACACACTATTTGGCAATTCTTCTGTGTGGTTTACCTGATATTGCGGCAACTGAATGCCGGTTGGCGATACATGAAAAGGCGTTGTAATACCCCAGTGCTTAAAATATTGCTTATCTATATCGGTTATTGTAACAATGGCATCAGCACTTTGTAATACTTCTTTTTCGAATTTTTTTAATCGTTTTGTTTGTAAGGCCAAATATTTTTTCTTTACCAAATTACCTTCATTGGCAATCATTCGTTCCCAAATTAAATGCTCGGTATTATGGGTGCGTATAGTTATTTTAGCTTTGCTGTGTTTTCTTATTATCGGAATATAATTGCCTAAAAAAATACTTTCTAACTGAATAATATCAAAGTCTTTCTTTTTTAATAGAGAGATTATTTTTTGTTCTAATTCAGCAAAATAAAACCTGGAAACAAAATAAGATTGATTAGAGAATAAGTTACAAGCTGCGCCAAAAGTTGTTACATCCGTATCTTTATAAACCGATTGATAGTTGCTGTTGCGTGTAAATTCAGCATCAACTTCGCTATCAGCCTTAAAGTGTTTTTTAGTATTAATGCACAGCAATGTTAAATCAACCCCATTGTTTATAAGCCCGCAACTCATGTTGTAAACGGCTATAGAGCTGCCATCATTTGGGGGATACGGCGGTTTATTAGTTATTTGTAGTAGCCGCATGTTGCTTTTTGGTTTTCTTAAATATTTTTTTGAAAAAATCGGCATATAAAACCGCATCAAACAAAGGCGAATCATTGGCCGCCTTGAGAGACAACCAAATTCCGATAGGCAGAAATATGGAGGCCGATATCCACATGCCCGCTATATCATTTAATTTATCTTGCAACACCATTTTTTCGCAGGTAATAGATATTACATAATAAGTAATAAATAAAAATATAGAAATTACCACCGGCATACCAAAGCCACCTTTACGCACAATGGCTCCAAGTGGAGCACCCACAAAAAATAAAATAATGCAAACAAACGCAACAGTAAATTTTTTATGCCATTCGGTTGAAAGCTTAGCTTGTTCCATAACTTGGTTTTCTTCCTCTTGTACTTTCGATTGCAGAAATGAATCTGCACTACGCGCCATATTTAAAGAAGCCTCTATTAAGTTTTTTCTTTGCGGCGAGGCAAGTTTTGCCATATAAGTATCAATCGAAATAATTTGCTTTGTGTGCAACGAATCGTTTAACCTGCACTGTGCTAAGCTTTTTTGAAAATAATATGCATAATGAAACTGATTATAAGTTTGTTTATAGTTTTGAAAACGATATTTAATGGAAGTATCACTGTATTGGGTAAGCAAACGCACATTCATCATTTCAGCATTGTTTTTAAACAAATTTTCATCCGTTTGTTGCATTTTAACCTTACTCAAATCAATATTTACTTCTTCTTCCTTAAAGTGCATAATCATATTTGGACGAGTTTTTTCTTCATGGGCATCTTTTACGGGTTGCTCATAACGCGTACCATTAAACAGCTTTATGCTTAAAAACTTTTTATTTGCCGACATAAATATTTGCCCATCCTTAGCATACATCTGCGTAGTGTTTCCTCTTCCGGCTGCATGGTCGTATATAGAAACATTATGTATAGTAATGCCATCGTTATCTTTTTTTCCTATTCTAATACTGTAGCCCTCAATGCCATTGTAAAAAATGCTTTCTTTTATATTAACAGCCGGCTTAGAGCTTCGCACATCGTACAACAGTCTTCCGGCTTTTAAATGTATATAGGGCAAGGTGTAATTGCTAAACAAAAAACAAAAACAAGCCAATCCTAAAACAAAAACCAATATGGGGCGCATAATAGATAAGAGCGATAATCCTGCTGATTTCATAGAAGCCAACTCATAATTCTCACCCAAATTTCCAAACGTCATAATTGATGAAAGTAATACAGCCAAAGGCATAGAAGGCGACAAAAATGTAACAAACATATAGCCAAACATCTTTGCAAGTGTAACATTATCAACCCCTTTTCCTATAATTTCATCAATATAGGTGAATAAAAAAATCATAAAAAAAATAAACATGCCAATAAAAAGTGTAGCCATAAAAGGCGGAATAAACTTTTTAATTAAATAAATATGTAACGTTTTTATAGGCATTAATATGGCAAAGTTATCATTATACCCTGTTTTTAAAAAATTAAATGCGGACGTTCCGCCGCCTGCGGTGTCGGGCTTTACGCACTGTGTGGCAGCCAGCTACAATCCCTACCACAATTCAAACATATTTTTTATATTTGCACACCTACTTAATATGTATGATTAACGGAAAAAAAATAGTTGTTGTGTTACCGGCATATAACGCTGCAAAAACACTAAAACGTACCTACGATGAAATTCCTTTTGATATTGTAGATGAAGTTGTATTGGTTGATGACCATAGCAAAGACAATACTAGTGAGGTGGGTAAAGAAATTGGCATTAAACATATCATTCGCCACGAACAAAACAAGGGCTATGGCGGCAACCAAAAAACTTGTTACGATAAAGCACTTGAACTTGGTGCCGATATTGTTATTATGTTACACCCCGATTATCAGTACACCCCCATGCTAATTCCGTCTATGGCCTATTTAATGGCACAAGATTTATATCCAGCTGTGCTTGGTTCGCGTATATTAGGCAAAGGCGCCCTTAAAGGAGGCATGCCTATGTATAAATACATTTTTAACCGTTGTCTTACCCTTTCGCAAAACATTTTAATTAATCAAAAATTATCCGAGTATCACACGGGTTACCGTGCATTTAATGCCGAAATTTTAAAAACAATTAATTACCACGCTAATAGTGATGATTTTGTATTTGATAATCAAATGCTATCGCAGGTGTTTTATGCCGGTTTTGAAATAGCCGAAATTACCTGCCCAACTAAATATTTTGATGATGCATCATCTATTAATTTTAGTCGTAGTACAAAATACGGTTTGGGTGTGTTAGGTACTTCATTCATCCATCTTTTCAATAAAATGGGTTTAATGAAATCAGAGATTTATAAAAAGAGAAGCATTTAAAAACTACATTTACACGTTCTTTACTTTTAATGGGGGATTAGCTCAGCTGGCTAGAGCGTTTGCATGGCATGCAAAAGGTCGTCGGTTCGACTCCGATATTCTCCACAACCTTTGAAACCCTTGACTGGCAAGGGTTTTATTTTTTACCCCAATAGAAAAGTCGAACTTTAACCAACATAATCCCAAATAGTTAACATAAAATGAAGTACCAAATACCTTTTACGATAAGTAGAAGAAATTAAATGCTTTCGTCCCCTAAATTTTAAATTTAACATCTCTTCTTAATATTTTTTTTTAAATTTATTATACCTAACACAAATTCATGAAGAAAATATTTACGCTTTTAGCCTTCATTTTTATTTTATCTATTAAAGCACAAACCATTCAGCACTTTCAAACAGGTGAAGAGTTCTCAGGGCCTTTCTCCAGTTGGAAAAATATAAAAACTGATTTTGGAGCTATGGGTGATGGGGTAACCAATGATGCCCCTGCTATTAATGCAGCGCTTTTAGCCATGCATAATTTAGTAACAGATAGTTTTAATGTGCTTTATTTCCCCGCCGGAACGTATCTGATAAACGATTCATTATATAATGCAGGTAATGGGTATGCGGGCCTTGCTATAATAGGAGAGGACCCTGCTACTACAATAATTAAATGGAATGGAGCGGCCGGAAAAAACATGTTTTACTTAGATGGTTGGTATCTTAGAGTAAGCCGCTTAACTTTTGAAGGAAATAATATTGCAGGAGCAGGAATATTTAAAACAGGTGGATTTTCTACACACAACGAGTTTAGTGATATTGTATTTAAAGATTTTAATACAGGTATCGGATTAAATTTAAGCGGCGCAGCTAACGGGCAAGCAGAAAATGCAATTTTACGCTGTACATTTCAAAATTGCGCCACCGGAATAGCCAGTTGTAATTGGAATAGCTTAGACCAATGGGTTTGGTTTTGTTTGTTTGAAGATTGTAATCTTGCCATCAATCAGTGTACCGGGTATTTTCAAATCTACAATAATGTTTTTCTCCGATCAAAAACTTACGACATAGGCTCTTCTCCTTATAAGAATGTTATTGCGAATAATACATCTGTTAATTCTAAATGTTTTTATGCAGGCTATGAAGCATATATCAGAGGAAATAAGATTTATAGTAATATTGATTCTTTTTATACGGCAGCAGGCAGTAATACGGTAATGCTTGATAATATTATTCGTACTACAAAAGATTCTATACTAACCACAACCACCGGAACAGCCAATATGTTTATAGGTAATACTTTTTCTAAGTTAAGCTCAAAAGGAAAAAGATGGCCTTTTCAACCACCTTTTCAGCAACGTAGTCATGGTTTAGGTTCGGGTTTTGTTCTTAATAAACAAATTGAAAAAGGTGTTGATGGCAACTCTACTACCAGCTATGCTGATGATGTTGCTCCTTTTGGCATTAAATGGAATTGTCCGCTCGGAACTCAAAGAACTGCAGTTAAATATACTATTGCTGCACCGGGTGGAGCAACATCACCCAAAATATTTCAGATACTTGGTTCAAACGATTGGGGATATACCTGGGATGTTTTAGATTTTAGAAGCAATCAAACTTTTACCGGAGGAGCAAATCCGGTTACCTACACTATGTCAAACACTACCGCTTATAATATGTATGAGCTCTTATCAATGAACCCATGGCAACAGGCTACTTTCGGCGGGCGTTCAATAATTAATACAACTTCACAGGCAGGTACCTGGTGCGAACAAATAATATTGCCTGCATTTGCAGTCCCAAGAAATGTATACCAGAACATAGCTGTAAAACATGATACTTCATACACAGTTTCGGGTTGGATGAAAAGTAATGCGGTAAACACCAATGGTTTTGTATTGGTTTATTGGTACAATACTGCTACACCATCACCCTACTACAACGGTTATCCAGGTGGGTATCTACGAGTAGATACTGTAGGTATTATTACCGGAACTACTGGATGGACTAATTATTCTAAAACCATTGTGGCTCCTTCAACGGCTTTAAGTGCTCAGTTTTATTTGGCTGGCACTACAACTCCAACAAGCACAGGCACAATTTGGTTTGATAGTTTTTCTTTTGGTAATTCAACAAACCTATCGAATAATATTTTGCTTGACCCTGGTTTTGAGTCAGGATTAAATCAATCTCAATTCGAAGTAAGTGAATTTAAATTGCTTGATGCTGGAGGAAGTGATTTAACTAAAGATAGTTTGGGCTTTGTATCAGGCGCTAATGAACCTTGGGGCGATTTTTATGCTTTTGATAATGCTTTTGTTGACACTTCTTCTATTCCGTTTCCTACAACAATTTCTATACCCGGAACACCACAAAACCTTAATCGTGCAGTTTATGAAGTGGTTAAAGGCACAGGCAATGATGCTAACGCGATTCAAACAAAAATAAATTTAGCCGCTGCGCAACCACTAGGAACCAAACCGGTGGTTCACATTCCTTACGGAACATTTAATGTTAACAC
>Ga0210410_10002134_pt1 | contig 17936 bp, 14 predicted proteins | sample IncBWC4MmetaG_FD_161058 | JGI IMG/M metagenome (GOLD analysis project Ga0210410, IMG submission 161058) | Forest soil microbial communities from Barre Woods Harvard Forest LTER site, Petersham, Massachusetts, United States - Inc-BW-C-4-M | ecosystem: Environmental > Terrestrial > Soil >... | reverse complement strand
CCGGGAGATCAACATTGGCATGGCCGTCGCCCTCGACTGGGGCCTGATCGTTCCGGTCATCAAAAACGCCGACGAAAAAAATCTCCTCGGCATCCAGCGCAATCTCAACGATCTCGCCGAGCGCGCCCGTTCCAAAAAGCTCAAGCCCGAGGAGGTGCAGGAAGGCACCTTCTCCATCACCAATCCCGGCGTCTTCGGCGGCCTGTTCGGCCTGCCGGTGATCAGCCAGCCCAACGTCGGCATTCTCGGCCTCGGCGCGATCGAAAAGCGCCCCGTGGTGATCAACGACTCCATCGCCATCCGCTCGATGTGCTACGTCACGCTCAGCTACGACCACCGCGTAGTCGACGGCGCCGTCGCCCACCAGTTCTTGCACAAGGTGAAAGAGACGCTGGAGAATTGGTCGGAACCGCTCGTTTAGTGACTGGTTTGAGCGACCAGTGTCCAGCGAAGCGAGAACGCCCGTAGAGCCGCAATCCCATGCGTGGAACAGTTTTTGCTAAGGGCGGGAGTTTTCTGGAACACCATTCACGCCCAATTCAACAGAGGTTTCACCAGTCACCAAACACTAGCCACCAGTCACTTTTCGCTGGTCGCTGGCCACCGGCCGCTTCCTCATTGAATCAACGGCCGCATCTTCGCCGTCCACACCGCTAATCCCTCCAGCGGCACCGCCTCCACGCCCGCGTCGCGCAGCGTCTCGCGCACAAACTGGTGCCGCTCATTTTCCGGGAGCAGGTACACGTCCGTCACTGCGGTAAATTCGCTAGCCTCCACCTTGTTGCGGATGCGGCCCACCGTATATGCCAGCGACTTTACGTCCCCCGGCGCACGCGAAATGCTCAACGTCTGCACGAACCCCTGCGTGCCGTTCCGCCGGTATCCGTAGTCGATCCGCATCGGGTCGCCCGAAAACGTGAACTCTGCGGCGGGTAGACTCTTCTGCAGCCGCTCCCACAGCCGCGCCTGCTTGAATACCTGCGCACAGTACGAACGGATTGCTCCGCGGCTTCCGGGCGCGCCCACCCGCGCCGCCCCGCGTTGCAGGGCTACGTGGTCGGCGTACAGCCGCTCGGTCTCCGCGTCCAGGTCGTCCGCGTGCACGCCCTTCTGCGGCGCCAGTTGCAGCGCATTCGAAAGCGTCTCGTCCCATTTTCCCAAAAGTTTCATCCAGTCCGCGCTGACCTGCCCGTTGCCCGGCCTGTCGTGCGATCCGTTTCCGTTTAACAACTGCGTAGCCGTCAAAAACCGGTTCTCCAGGTCGTCGCGCAAAGCCCGCAGCAATTCCTCGTCCGCCCGCGGGTGCAGTCGCCGCACGCGCGCGTACTCTTCCGGTTCTTCAATCAGCCGCATCCGCCGCTCGCCCGATTGTGGATCGAATACCAGCACGCCGATGTTCACCCATTCGTCGCGTACCAGGTTCGGCGTATACCGCAGCACTCGGTAGGCCAGCGTGCGGTCCTTTGCTCCGTCCATTTGTCCTTGTGTGCTCATCGCCCTTCTCCTGAACTCTTTGTGACTGGTGACCAGTGATCAGTGACTGTCAAACCTTTTCTCACGGAGTTTCGCGCCCCATTGATGGGTCACCCCTCACTGCCCGCTGGTCGCCTGTCATTGGTCGCTCCCACCAGCCACTACCTCCAACTCGCAAACGGATGCCGGTTCGAACTTTTCGCCGAAAGGATCAACTCCTCCACCCTTTTCTTCCTCCGGTGCAACTGTTCCAGCAGTCGCAGCACACCATCGTAATCGTCCTCATACCACGCCGGCGGAACCTCTTCGGCCACCTCGGCCAGCACCCTCTCCGTGATGCGTTTTTCCAAACGCTCCAGCCACGGCCCGAATGAATCCATTCCCGTCACGCCCTCATACACTCGGCTATGCGCGTACAACCCGCGCAGCGGCGCATCCGGGAAATTCCACTCCCCTGCGTTGAAGCAGAATCCCTGATCAATCATTACCGTCCGGTAAGCCCGCCCGCGCCCGGCCTCTTCCCGCGCTCCATCGCGCAATCCCTCGCCCCGCGGCGACGTTCCACGTGCAACTTCCCCTTGCGTCAAGCCGCCGGTTGCCGCTCCCGGCGCCACCTTGTCCGATGTGACCCCGCCCGCCCGCGCCGCCTCCTCAAAAAAAACCGTCTGCCTTCCGTTCGTGTTACACGCCCACTTGTCGAAAACCAGCATCCCCGCGAAGTCGTGCAGGTTTTCCACCTCGCGCAGTTTTTCATCCGGCAGAAAATCGTGCAGCGCCATCTGCCGCGGATCCCCTGGGTACCGCGAGCCGAACTGTAGCCCCGCCGCGCACGGCGTCCGCGACCGAGGCAGTTCGATCGACAGCTCCGGCGTTAGCCGGATCAGCTCCGCCCCCACCTCTACCACTTCGACGGGCGCCGTCGGCAGCCCCAGCCGCGACGCCAACCTTGTACCCAGCAGCTCGTTCACCAGAATCCTCCGATGCTGCGGGTTATTTTGAAACTTCACCACATAGTAGTATCCGTCCGAGCAGCGCATCAGGTGCGACTGGGCGCCGCCGCGCATCCGCCGGATCTGCTCCAGGGCCTTGATCATGTGCGGTTATCGTAGCGATACTTAATTCTCTAGGCAAGCGCCGGTCCCATTCCCACCTCCCCGCTTCCCCTTCCGGGACCCACTCCTCTCCGTTTTGGTTCTCCCCGCCTGTCCCCCGTTCAATCTCTTCTCCATTCCAGTACCCGCGCGCCCAAAAAAAAGGCCCCCCGATTTGCTCGGGGAGCCTCTGGTGAACTTTTCGAAACCGCGCGGGTCTCTACCGGCGCCGCTTCTTGGCCTTCTTCGCCGCTTTCTTCTTCGGCTTGGCCTTCGCCTTCTTGGCCGGTTTTTTCTTGGCGGGCTTCTTCGCCTTCTTCGCGGCCTTCTTGGGCGCAGCCTTCTTTGGCGCGGGCTTCGCCGCCGGTTTCACCGCGGGTTCGTCCCCCTCGTCGGCGGGCTCCTCCTCCACGATCAGCAGCTCTTCCTCTTCTTCGACAATGGCTCCCGGCTCTCCGCCGAGTTCCTCGTCGTCTTCCAACCGGGACAGCTCTTCGTCGTCCTCAAACTGATCCTTCTCGAATTCCATGCTCTCCTCCCGATGGGGAACCTTTTTACCCGTTGTCCTTGGCACGCTGCACCAGTCGGAGATTGCCTGCACTCCGTCCCTGCGATTTGTTACCCCACTCCAACGTCCTTGTCAAGCTTTCTGGACACAAACTCTCGCTGGCAGGCAAAATATTCTGCCTCTCTCCTCCCGCTCCGTCCAGCTTTTTCCTGTTAGGGTTTCGGCTGGCTTCCGCCAGCACTCGACGGCTTCTTATGCCGCGTTTTCGCCGAACTCTTCACCGCATGCGCCTCGGGTGTGCCCCCCACGGTGTAAATCCGCAGCACCATCCCGCGGCTCACCTTGGCTCCCTTCAGCCCATTCCACTTCCGGATGTCCGCATCCGTAACGCTGAACTGGTCCGCAATCCCCCCCAGCGTGTCCCCGCGCCGCACCCGGTACCGCACCAGCCGGCTCTTCGTCTCTTCCACCGGCCGCGCCGCCGGGATAATCAGCTTTTCGCCCGCCTCCAGCCCCGTTCCCGCCTCCAGGTCGTTGGCCGCCGCAATCGCCCCCGGCGTTACCCGGTATTTCTTCGCAATCGAGGTCAGCGTCTCCCCGCTCTCCACCCGGTGCCGCCGCCAGCTTACCCACTTGTCCGCCGGAATGTCCGCAATCTCCGCCGAAAACGTCTCCGCGGTCCCCTTCGGCAGGTGCAGCACAAACTCCGGATCGTCGGGCGTCGCCATCCTCAGCAGCGACGGATTCAGCGTCCTCAGCGTGGCCACGTCCACGTCGATCGTCTCCGCCACCAGCCGCAGGTCGATGGCCCTCCCCGGCTTCACCGTGTCCGTCTCCACCGGCTGCTCCCGGTCCACGGAAATCCCATAGTGTGACGCGTCCTTGGCGATCAGAGTCAGCGCCAGAATGATGGGCACATAATTCTTCGTCTCCCGCGGCAACACATTTCTCTTATACAGCTCCCAGAAATCCGCGTACCCCGTCCGCTCCACGCCCTTCTGCACGTTCCCCGGCCCGCAGTTGTACGCCGCAATCGCCAGATACCAGTCCCCGAAAAGTCCATAGAGATCCCGCAGGTGCTGCGCCGCTGCCCGCGTCGCTTTTTCCGGATCCATCCGCTCGTCCACCCACCATGTCCGCTTCAATCCATATTCGTTCCCGCGCCACTGCACGAACTGCCAGATGCCCCGCGCCCCCGCGCGCGAAAGCGCCAGCGGTTGAAACGCGCTTTCCGCCTGCGCCAGGTAAATCAGATCCTGCGGCACGCCCTCTTCCCGCAGCACCCGCGCAATCATGTCGTCGTACTTTCCCTTCCGCCGCAATCCGTTTTCCACGATCGCCCGTCCGCGCGGCGTCTGGAAAAAATTCAGGTACGACGCCACCACGTCGTTCACCGTCAGCGGCAGGTCGTGCGAAACGCTCTTCGCCGCCTCTTCCGCGCGCTCCCTCAGCTTCGGGTCCACAGGAAAAGTCATCTCCGCCACTTCGTCAATCGGCGCCGGCACTGCAGGCGCCTCGCTGAACCCGTCCCCCGCCCGAAACGCCTGCAGCTCGTACGCGTATATCGTGTCGGTCACGCGGTGAAACAGTTCGCTCAGTTGCGGATCGCTGTTCGGGTCGTACCCGCTCTCCAGCATCCAGTCCACCGCGTCGTCAAAGTCCCGCCGCGCGGCCGCCAGGTGCCCGGCCTTGTAGTTGGCCTCTCCCGCGGCAAACTTCTCCTTCACTCTCTCAATCAGGTAGGGAATCCCGCCAGGTGTCCGCGGCGCCAACGAAATCAGCGGCTGCGCCTTCAGGTTCCGTACTGGCAGATTTCCGATCCCGCTCGGTCCCAATTGCGCCGATGCCCGCTGCCCCTGCGTTTCTTGATTCTGGGAAGGATTCAGCGCCGGCGCATGTGCCTGCACTGGCCGCTTCGCCGCGTCCTCACAACCCGCGAAGCTCATCGCCGCCAGCAACCAGGCCCCCGCGTGCACCATTTTCCCTCGACGTGTTCCCAAGCTCATCTTCCCATGGTAAGTACCCCTTCCACCGCGGGTCAACGCTTTCGCTCCCGCCCGCGACCCATACCGCACCTCCCCGCCCCATGCCCCATCCGGACCTTGGCCTGCAAGGCGGCGAAGCGACGTCCTGGTTCCTCTGCGCACTCCTGTTTAACGGTTCGTTGGGAAATTACCTCCCGGTGTCAGCGGGGGGCGCGATGGGTGTATGATTTGGGCTGTTTTTGGCGCAAAAATGATTTCGGCAGAGTGGGAGTCGGAGCCGCGATCGGACAAGTCAGGGGGAACTTAACATGAAAAGAATTCTTCTCACACTCGGTTTCGCGGGCGCTTTTGCCGGTTCCGCGCTGGCGCAGATGGCGGCCCCATCTTCTTCCGCTCCTGCACCGGCCAGCCCGCAAACTACCGCGCCGGTGAAAAATCCCGTCAGCACCGTGCTGCGGACGACGCTCGCCTCCCGCCAGAAAAACATCCTCGCCGCCATCGACGCCATGCCCTCTGACAAATTCGGCTACAAGCCCACGCCGGATCAGATGAGCTTCGGGCACCTGGTCGTTCACATCATCGAGTCGAACAATGGCTTGTGCGCGAAGGTTGCCGATGTCCCCGCACCTAAAGTCGACGAATTCAAGGAGACCGATCCCAAAGACAAGCTGCTCGCCGCGGCCCGCGCCTCGTTCGATTTCTGCTCCAGCGCCCTCGCCAATGCGGACGATTCCAAGCTGGGCGACAACGTGGACTTCGGTCGCGTGCAGGGCCCCCGCGCGATGGGAGTATTTTTCCTGGTGGGAGGCTGGGCCGACCACTACGGCGCCGCGGCCATGTATCTGCGCCTGAACGGAATCCTGCCCCCCACCGCGCAGCCAAAGAAATAGAAAGAAGCAAGTTACCCGGGATGAGCGAGTCAGTTCAATTTCGCCATCATGAGGAAGAATTCGGTGCGTGAGTCCCGGTAAATCGCCTTAATCGGGCGTTGCCGGTCACCTTTAAACATGCTCTGATGTCCCCATGCGGAAAGTCCCTCTGCACACGGGTTTCTCCTATTGACCGGCGGTGACCTGATTGCGGCGTCGCTTCCCGCTGCGCTAAGAAGCATGCGGCACTGGCTGTTTCACCTCGGCGGCTTGGGGTTGATTCCCCTTGGGCTCCTGGACAACTCCCCCATTCCGCTTCCCGGCATCATGGACGTGGCAACCATTCTCTTTTCCGCCCGCCAGCAGCAGTTGTGGCTTTACTACGCCTTGATGGCCACCGTTGGTTCGGTGATGGGCGGCTTTGTCTCCTACCGGCTCGCTCGCAAAGGTGGGAAAGCAGCCCTGGAACGCAGGTTCTCGCGCCGGAGAGTGGACAAAATTTGCAAAATCTTCGAGCGCTGGGGCTTCAGCGCGATTGCCATCCCGGCTTTGCTGCCTCCGCCTGTGCCCATGGTTCCGTTTCTACTGGCGGCAGGCGCCATGCAGTATCCCGTAAAAAAATTCCTGATTGCGCTTACGCTTGGCCGAATCTCCAGATACCTGATCCTGGCTTACCTGGCCGCGCGCTATGGGCGGCATATCATCGCGTTCATTGCGGAACACGGACACCCCGTGGCAGTGGCAATCATCGTGTTGCTGATCTCCTCCGCCGCCGTGCTCTACTACTTCTGGGGAGGAAGTAAGCGCAGAAAGCGGTCATAGAATTCGCACATTTGACGCTTGGCTGCTGAAATCCCATCTCGTCGAATGCGCCACGCCCTCGCTTGCTGGGGGCACTTTCAGTCAGTGGCTCGCTTTCCGATTGGCGCGCCCAGGCTTGGCCCGCTCAATCAAATGATTGGAAGGCAAACTGGGGTCAGCGAGCTTCCTCGCGCTTTCCAAGCCGGCGATGGGCAGATGGGCTGCATCCAGAAGCCCCAACTGCACAAGCACCGAAGCCTGATCCCAGTAGATGTGCTCGTTGGCCAGCTTCCCATTTCTGAAGTGGACGATTACCACCAGTGGGCATTCTACCCGCTTCCCGGTGGGAGCGATGCCGGGCAACATCCAGTCCATTTCGATGGTGTGCGTGAAGCAAAAGATCATTTCGTCTACCAGCCGCTCCTCGCCGATGGTTCGGGAAATGGGAACGATCTTCGTATCGGGAGGCATCTTCGGGATGAAGTGCCGTGAATAGAATTCTCGCAACTGTTCGTGGCCCACGCCACCGGTCAATACCGGTATGTGGTTCACATAGGCATCGGGCACCATAGTTTCCAGCGTGGCCTTCGTATCCTGGGTTGTGAATTCGTCGCGCAGGTGTTCTTCCCAAAGGTCGTTGAGTGTCTGCTGCTCGGGACTCAAGCGAGCTTCTGTATTTCGCTGTTCATTCATCATCGCTTCCTTCCCACGGATCAAAGTCATCTCATAAAAGATTTTCAGGGGGTCGGAGCTTCAGCTCCGACATTTGAGGTCCCAAACAACGGGCTTTAGCCCCTTGAGGACACACCTCGCTCAAGAGGACTTCATTTCTGAGGCTTCCCGCCATTCAGCAAAACGAATTTCTGGATCCTTTTTCCCGTGTCCACTTCTCCTGTATACAAATTGCCCTCGGAATCGGACGCGATCTGATGGATCCAGTGAAACTGTCCCGCGTTTCGGCCGTTGTGCCCGGTCTGTCCCACCACGGCGCCATCCTCCCGACGCAGGGTCCAGATGACGTTGTCCTCGCCGTCGGCCACCAGCAGAAACTTTTGCTGCTCGTCAGTCGAAAACGCGAACTGCCACACGGAACCTACCCCCAGTGTTTCGGGGTGCACCCTGAACTCCCTTACGAATTTCCCCTGCTTCGTGAACACTTGCATCCGGTCATTCGCGCGATCGCACACATACACCAGTCCATCCCGCGAAATGTGAACGCAATGCACCGGATTCCGAAATTGTTGGTCGGGAGGCGCGCCCGGATTATACGCGCCGGGGTCACCATCCTTCGGAGCGTTTCCATACGCTCCCCAAAGCCTCTTGAACGCCCCCGTCTCCGAGTCGAACACAATCATCCGCTTGTTCATATAACCGTCGGCGATGTACACCTCGTGCGCTTCCGAATCCACCTCGATGCCCGCCGGCCGCCCCAGTATGTCCGTGCGTAAACTGTCGGGCGGGTCCGATGACGGATGCCCGATCTGCATCACAAACTTCCCATCCTTCTTGAACTTCAGAATATGGCGGTCAGTCGGCGCGCTCCCCCCGATCCAAACGTATCCATCCTTGTCCACATAGATTCCGTGCTCGTTCTTGGGCCAATCAAATCCCTCGCCCGGCCCGCCCCAGGAATGGAGCAGATGTCCCTGCTTGTCGAACTCCTGCACCGGAGGCGCGGCGATGCAGCACATCGAGCGCGGCGGTGTAAGCGAAGCCCCAACTTCGTCCACCGTGTTCGACGCGGGCCGCTGCAAAACCCAGATGTGGTCCTCCCGGTCCACGGCCAGCCCGCCGATCTGTCCCATGATCCAATTGTTGGGCAACTCCTGCGGCCAGAACGGCTCCACTCTATATTTCGGCGCCTCCTGCGCATGAGTAGCGAGCGCGCAGCCGCCAAGCACAATCGCCGCTGCCATCCCGAAGCGGACCAAAACTCTTGCACGTTTTTTTGGAAAAGGGAAAGTGTGCATTAGACACTCCGTGCGAACGATCTTCGTTCGAAGCCGCGGCGGAGTATAGGGCCGCTTGATTCCGTGTGTCAACGCAGCCGGGAGTCAACCGAACGGCGTACCTTGCTTCTGCTTATCGGAAAGGACCTCCTTCGCCCTTTTCTCCCTCTGGACTTCCGCGCCCTCCTGCGACACACTCTCTGTGCCCGAATCGCTCACCCGCCGGGCCGCTCCGCGCGCACAGCCTGGCGCACCATCTGAAGGAGGCTTCCATGTTTCGTCCTCGCCTGCTATTCGCTCTCGTCATCTGCGCTTTCGTCGCCACGTTCGCCGCTTCCCAGGAAATACATCCCGCCGCGCGCACCACTCCCGCTTTCGATCAGCTCAAATCGCTCGCCGGCCACTGGGAAGGCACCAGCTCCGAGGGCCACAAAGTAGATGTCTCCTACGAGGTAATCTCCAACGGCAGCGTCGTCATGGAACGTCTGCATCCCGGCAACGAACCAGACATGATCACCATGTACGCGCTCGATGGCGACCGCATCCTCGTGACCCACTACTGCTCCATGGGCAACCAGCCCACCATGCAGACCGCCGCATCCCCCGCCGCCAACGGCAAGCTCGACTTCACCTTCCTCCGCCTCGCCGGCGCCAAATCCTCCGACGAAGGCCACATGGCTGCTTTGACCGTTTCCATGCCCGACAAGACCCATCTCGTCCAGACCTGGACCTTCGACGATCACGGGAAAACCATGACCGAGAATTTCAACTACACCCGCAAATCCTGACCGCCGTGCGGCCGTCATTGCATCCAAAATGGCGTCCGCATACATAACTCGCGTGTAACGATTCCGCCGGTCACTTAATCGAACTTGCAAGGAGATTACGCCCGTGTCCAAATCCCACGTCCTTCTCGCACTCGGCGCCACGCTGCTGTTTTCCTCATCCGCGGCCGTTCTTCTCCACTCCAAATCTCTCTCCGCGAGCGCCGTCAGCGCTTCCGAATCCCGCCGGAGCTTCAGCTTCACCTATCAGGTCCACGTACCCGCTGATGCCGTGGCAAAATCCAGCCATCTCTGGATTCCACTCCCGCAGAACGACGCCTTTCAGTCCGTCTCCAACCTCAAAATCGAAAGCTCCGTCCCGCACTCCGAAGGCCGCGATCCCGAATACCAGAATCCTTTTGCCGTCTTCACTCCCACCGCTGCCCAGGCCGCGGCAGGTTACGACGTCACTCTGCTCTTCAATGCCACCCGCCGCGAGCACGCCGTAAACATCCATTCCCCAGCGCCGCAAAACGCCTCTGCCAAGACTCCCGCCAACGACCCCCTCATGAAGCGCTATCTCGAGCCAGACAAGCTGGTGCCCCTCAACGACACCATCGCCGAACTTGCCAAACAACAGACCGCCGGTGACACCACGCCGCTTCAGAAAGCCCGCCACATTTACGATTACGTCGTCGCCACCATGCGTTACGACAAGACTGGCGAAGGCTGGGGCCGCGGCGATGCCATCTGGGCCTGCACCGCAAAGCGCGGTAACTGCACCGACTTCCACTCCTTATTTATCGGTATGATGCGCTCGGCAGGAATTCCCGCGCGCTTCGAAATCGGATTCCCGCTTCCCGAAGGAAAATCCGAGGGCGACATTCCCGGGTATCACTGCTGGGCCGAATTTTATGTGAGCGGCATCGGCTGGATTCCTGTCGACGCCAGCGAAGCCTGGAAAAATCCCGCCAAGCGCGACTACTTCTTCGGCGCCCACGACGACAATCGCGTCTTCTTCACCTACGGCCGCGACCTCGTCCTCTCTCCCGAACAAAAAGGCCCCGCGCTCAACTACTTCATCTATCCTTATGCCGAATCCGACGGCCAACCCCTCAAAGGCCTAACCACTCACTTCGCCTTCCGCGACATCAACCCATAACCCCGTAGCGGCCACCTTCAGGTGGCCCAGAATTTGGTCGTTTCAATCCTCGGTGTCCTCTGTGCTCTTCCTCTATGCTCTCTGTGTGAACTCTTTATCTTACAAAACCGCGCCGGCCAACTTCCTCGCCGCCAATCCCAACATCAACCTCGATATCCCCGTCATCAGTAAATTCACTCCCACCAGTGTCCCGATCGCCCACACCGAACTCGATGGCCAGTGAAACCAGATCAGCCCGCCCAACAGCAGCGTCACCACTCCGTTGAGGAGCATCCACGATGCTCCGTGGATGCTCCTCAGCCGGAAGTACGCCACGATCTCCAACACGCCCTCCGCCAGAATCACTCCAGAAAGCAGCAGGGTCAGCGTGCTCACTCCCATGATAGTGTGCGTCAGGAAATACAATCCGCCGATCAGGTACACAATCCCCACCACCACCTGCAAAATCACATGCTTCGCCCCGCCTCCCTTGAACGCCCCAAAAAGGTGCGCCACCGCTCCAATCACCAGCAACCATCCCACCAGCAGCGTCACACCCAGCCCCGCGGCAAACGGCTCCGCAATCGCAAAAATTCCCAACAATATAAACAACACCGCGATCGCAATAAACCACCCCGTCGCTTTCTTTACTAACGCTCCTGGCCCCCGCAATCCTTCTGTCGCATTCGATGTCGCCATCGCACACCTCTTCTCTGATTCTTTCGAAGTATCGGCACCCTGCGCCATTCTCCTGGCGCCCTCATTCGTCTTGCTGGCGGATTCGCGCTGATTCTACCTCTTCGCTCACTCGCCTACCAATCCTTCTTTCCCCCTCCACATTCCAAAATTCCTTCGCGGCTGCGCTAAAATCTATTCATGCTTGAATCGCTGAAGGCCTCCGCGGAATTTACCGTGATCGAAACCTCTCGCCTCCGTCTCCGCCATCATCGCCTCGAAGACTTCCCCGCCTGCCGCGCCATGTGGGCCGACCCTGCCGTTACCCAATTCGTCGGCGGCCGCCCGCTCACCGAAGAAGAAGCCTGGGTAAAATTTCTCCGCAACGCCGGACACTGGCCGCTCCTCGGTTTCGGCTTCTGGATCCTCGAGGAAAAATCCACCGCCGCCTTCGCCGGCGAAATCGGCCTCGCCTATTTCCATCGCGAACTCATCCCGCCTGTCGAAAATCTTCGCGAAGCCGGCTGGATTCTCTCTTCCTCCATGCATGGCAAAGGCTACGCCACGGAAGCCGTCGTCGCCGTTCTCGCCTGGGGCGACGCCCACTTTTCCGATCCCCGCACCATCTGCCTGATTCACCCCGATAATCTCGCCTCCATCCGCGTCGCTCAGAAATGCGGCTTCCACAAATGGCAGCGCGTCACCTACCGCGGCGAACCCACCATCCTCTTTGAACGAAACAGCCACTTCGATCGAACACTGCCTTTGTAGCGGCCGCCTTCCGAGGCGGGCGCTCATGGCTCGACCCTCCGTAATCACTCCGCCACTCCATCACCCGGAATTCATCTCCCCGCGTCCATCCCCCTGTAAACTCTCTCTATCAACAACATGGCCTGCAGACCCCGGCCTGAGGTGCCATGGAGTTTTGGGTCCTCATCCTTACCGTGTGGGCCTTCTATCGCTGGGTGCAATCCCGCATCCGCCGCCAGAAGGACGATGAGCGTTTCGCCCGCGTCGTCGAAGCTCTCAACAAGCTCGAACCCCGCCTCAAAGACCTGCACAAGCTCGAAACCCGCGTCCACGAACTCGAAAACCGCCTAGCCACTTCTGTTCCTCCCGCCTCCGCCCAGCAACCCGCCGCGCCAGCTCCAACGGCAGCAGAACCAAAACCGGTCGAGCCTCCCGCTCCCATAAAACTTCCTCCCGCTCTCGAAATTCCCAAGCCACTCGCACCCGCTGCTCCACCTACGCCTCCAACTCCTCCTGCGCATCCAATCGAGCCGCCCGCTGCCAAACCTTCCTTCCCTCCTACCCCATTTCCAGCACCAGTCACTCCGCCACCCGCGGCTCCTCCTGCGTCAGCCACTCCTCATCCGCCAGCGCCTTCGCGTCCCACTCCTTCTCCCCTCTCTCCTCCTCCGCAACCCGCGCACCTCTCCGCACGCGAAGCCACCTCCCAGCTCGAGGAAACCCTCGGCAAAAACTGGCTTAACAAGCTCGGCATCATCGCTCTCGTCATCGGCATCTCGCTTTTCCTCGCCTACAAATTTCCGTCGCTCACCAATCCCGCAAAGGTCGGCCTTGGCTATCTCATCAGCTTCGTAATTCTGGGCACCGGCATTTACCTCGAGCGCAGCGACCGCTACCGCATCTTTGCCCGCGCCCTCATCGGCGGCGGCTGGGCCCTCACCTTCTTTGTCACCTACGCGATGCATTTTGTCCCTTACACCCGCGTCATCGACACGGAAGCGGTTGACCTCGTCCTCCTCTTCCTCGTCGCCGCCGTCATGGTTGTCCACACCCTCCGCTACGACTCCCAGGTCGTGACAGGCCTCGCCTTTCTTCTCGCCTTCTTCACTGTAGGCATCAGCCAGGACACTATCTACTCCCTCTCCGCCGGCGCCATCCTTGCCCTCGGCCTAATCGCCATCGTTCATCGCCGCCGCTGGTTCGAACTCGAAGTCTTCGGCATCCTAGCCGCCTACGTGAATCACTTCATCTGGCTCACTCGCGTCGTCATTCCTGCCGTCGGCCATCACCACATGTTCCCCGAATTCATTCCCAGCACCGTTCTCCTCTGTCTCTACTGGGCCACCTATCGTTGGTCCTACATCGCGCGCCGCATCGACAACGCCAATCAGGAAAGAGTCTCCACCCTCGCCGCTCTCCTCAACACCTGTTTGCTCTTGGGCCTTTTCAAATATCAATCCGTCCGCCCAGAGCTCGCCTTCTACGCACTCCTGCTTCTCGGCGCAGTCGAACTTTCCCTCGGCCAGCTTCCCGCCACGCGCCGCCGTCGCATCGCCTTCATCATTCTTTCCACCATCGGCATCATTCTTCTCGTCGCCGCCATCCCCTTCAAATATTCCGGCATGGATACGGCCGTCATCTGGCTCGCCGAAGCCCAGATGCTCATTCTCGCCGGCGTTTTCACCCGCGAAATTCTGTTCCGCCGCTTCGGTCTCCTCGTCGCTCTCCTCACCTCCGCCGACATGCTCGTCAATCAGGCCCTGCCCACTCTCTACGACCGCATGTCTCTCCCGCCCCACAACGTCTTCGATCGCTATACGCCGACCGTCCTCGCGCCCGAATTCCAGTTGGCCATCAGCTTCTTAGTCGCCGGCCTTCTCTTCTACGCCAACTCTCTTGTCATCCCGCGCCGCTGGAAAGATCTCCTCACCACGGAGAGCGAATTCATTTTCTATCGCGCCCTCTCCTATCTCGCCGCGCTGATGCTCTTCATCTCCCTCTGGCTGGCATTCCCCGATACCTGGACCGCCGTCCTCTGGGCCGCCGCCGCGTTTCTCCTCATCGTCATCGGCCGCACCCTTTCCGCCAAAGACCTCGCCTATCACGCACATCTCTTCTCGCTCGCCGCATTCATCCGTGCTCTCGATGTCAATTCCTTCCTGACCACGCCCTATCTCCACACCAGCCTTTCCCTCCGCCTCGTCACCCTCTCTCTCGTAATCGCCCTCCTCTATCTCTGCGCGCGCTGGCTCAGTCTCGAAGCTTCGGGCGCCACCATCGAACCCTCGGAGTTTTACACCTCCGCCGCGGCCGTTCTCGTCGTCGTCCTCGCCTACCACGAATGCCACTGGGCCTGGATCGCCATCGCCTGGGGCGCTTTCGCTCTCGTCCTCGCTATAATCGGATTCTTCCGCGACCGCCGCGACCTCAGCTTCCAGGCGCACCTCATCGTTCTCGCCGGATTCGCCCGCACCCTCCTCGTCAACATCGACGCCACCCAGGAATGGCACCACTTCACTCTTCGCTTCATCACCTTTTCTCTGATGGCTGCGCTCCTCTATCTCTGCGCCTATTTCAGCGGCCCCCGTGATTCGGACGTCGCGCGCCTCTTCTCCGCGATGCATACCTGGGCTGGTTCCATCCTCATCGCCGTGCTCGCCTTCAAGGAAGTCTCTTCGCCGTGGATCGCCGTCGTCTGGGCGCTCTTCGCCTTCCTCCTGCTGATCATCGGCGCTCGAGTCAAGCGCATCCAGTTGCATTTCCAGGCGTATCTGCTTTCCATCTCCGCGCTGTTCCAGATCGCCTCCGTCAATCTCAGCGCCGTCGAACCCTGGAGCCTCTTCCCATCGGTCTCTCTTCGCCTCATCACCGTCTCGCTCGTCGCAGCGCTTTTCTACCTATGTGCGCGCTGGGCTGCCAAAGGCGAATTCTCCTTTGCCCCCATCGCCGGTGCCGCCTACACATGGGTCGCTTCTTCACTGGTTGTTTCGCTGATTTATTGCGAAGTTGCCCCACATGGCATCGCACTCGGCTGGGCGCTCTTCGGCCTGCTACTTTTCGAAATCGGTGTCTACTGGAAATCGCGCAACGCGCGCGCGCAGGCTTACGTCGTGTTCGGCCTGAGCTTCCTGCGTCTCGCTTATTTCAATCTCGACTTCGGCCCGCGCGAACTTCTCCTCACCACGCTGCCCATCGCCTTCGTCTTCTATTACGCCTATCTTCGCCTAACGCGCCTCAACGACAGCCCAGCGTCCGCAAAAGATTTCGCGCTCGATCAACAATTCCGCGCAGCACCCGCGCTAGCCTGGCTCGGCTCTGCAACACTCGTTCTCTTCGCTCGCTCCTATTTCCACGCGGGCTCGGCCCTCGTCGCCTGGGCCGCCCTCGCCGTCCTCTTCATCGGCATCTCCTGGGCCGCACAGCGCAACCTCTTTCTCCACCACAGCGTCATCCTCGCCTTCGTCGTTTTCTTCCGCGGCCTCTCCTACGAACTCATGGCTGGCACTCATCCCAACTTCGCTGGCAGCTTCGACCGCTGGGTCTACGTCGCCATCTCCGCCGCGCTAATCTTCCTCGGCCAGGCCTTCGCTTTCCCCCTACGCGAGCGTTTCGCCGCCGCCCGCTCAAAGCCATCTTCCGGCAACGATCTCTCCGCCACTCTCTCCGATCTTCTTCGCCGCCCTGAACAAATCTATTTCTTCCTCCCCATGATTCTCGTCACCATCCTCATCCTCAACGAAGTCTCCGAAGGCCGCGTCACCATCGGCTGGGGCCTCGAAGCCGTCGCCGCCTTCCTCTTCGCGCTCATCGTCGGCGAACGCAGCTTCCGCCTCGCCGGCCTCGGCCTTCTCCTCGTCTGCGTCGCCAAAATCGTCGTCCTCGACGTCTGGCGCCAGGAACGCTCCGACCGCTTCATCACCTTCATCATCCTCGGCGTCGCCCTCCTCCTCGTCTCCTACCTCTACACCCGCTACTCCGAAGCCATCCGCCGCTATCTCTAACTCTGGCGGCACCAAGGCTATCTTTCTAATCGCTTGCATGAGTTGACGGACGTAAACTGGAGACATCGTGATCGAGCAAAAAATTAATGAGTTCTTTGCTGACGCCGAGTCCACTGGCTTTGGAACGGGCTGGTGGAGTGGGATATTGTCGGTCTTTTTTGGATTTCTCGCGTTCGGCGGCGTTCTCTGCCTGCATTTTCCCCAGTTCCTAACCTCTGCCGAATTCCGTCCGTTTTACTCGCTGCACGCGATGCGCCTCTTAATCCAATTCCTCATCGTGGCGGCAGTTGCGTTTGGAGTGATCTCTTCTCTGCTGCGCAAGAAAAAGACTCTGGCGTTAACGGGAATGCTGCTCGCTATCGCTGCAACAGCTTGGGGCGGATCGAGCGTAAAAGTTAATGGGAGCCAACTCAATGGCATAACCATCGGCATGGACTGGTTTTTGCTTGATTTGTTGTTGATGGCGCTCATCTACGTGCCACTCGAAAGAATCTGGCCACAGTATCCAGAACAAGGAACATTCAGAAAAGGGTGGGCGCAGGATATGGTCTATTTCATGTCCACCCATCTGCCGATTCAGATTTTATCTTTTCTCGTTTTATTGCCCGCCACCCAGGCCACCAAATATTTGGGTGTTCCGGTTCTTCAGCAGCTTATTGCCCGCTTGCCCTGGCTTTTGCAGTTCTTCCTGGCCGTTGTAGTTGCGGACGTTGCCGAATATTTCATTCATCTGGCCCTGCATAAAGTGCCTTTTCTATGGCGTTTTCATGCCATTCACCATTCCTCGAAGGCCCTTGATTGGATCGCGGGCTCACGCTCACACTTCGTGGACGACACGCTTGTGCGTGGATTTATCCTTGTCCCTATGATGCTTGGATTTTCGCAATCAATCATTCTGGCGTATTTGGTCTTCGTCACCCTTCACGCCACCTGGACTCATTGCAATTTCAGTCCCAATGCCAAATGGCTCGAAAAGTTTTTGGTGATGCCAAGATATCATCATTGGCACCACACCTCTCAAAAAGAGTCCATCGACAAAAATTTTGCGATCCATTTCCCGTGGATTGATAAACTTTTTGGGACTTATTACTTTCCTGAGGAATGGCCGGAAAATTACGGCCTGGCCGGCGAAGAAATCTCGCCCAGCTTTCTTGGGCAAACGATTGAACCTTTTTTGGGAAAGAAAAGATAGGAAACCCCTTAAAAACCTAGCGCGTCCAAGGGAACATCCTTGGGTAACTGTGCGCCCGTGCTCGTTGCCTTCACCAGGCCCAAATACTTCATCACTTTGACCGTTATAAATCCAAAGTCATATTCGGATTTGTCGTGGCTCAGCCGCAAAAGACCCTCATAGTGGTGATGATTATTTTGGAGACACGCGCTAAAGGTCGCGGTAACCGGCAGCCACTCGCCGATATTCATGGCGTTGTCGTCGTCATCGTGATACCGCCGGTATCCAAATGTTCGTGTGTGGGTCCAATAGTTTTGAATCATATTTACCCACAGTGAAAAAATTCGTATTCCAATCCACATCACCAGCGCAAACTTCAGATCTCCAACCAGCTTCCATAACAGAAAAAAACTAAGGCCTTGGGCAAGGATTGCGAAAATCGGATTCGCAACCACCCGGAAAGTCCGGGACTTCAAAATTTTGTCGCCGGCCAGATTTTCTTTGCATTGATACGGCATTAGGCAGAGATATAGAGTTCGCCAGAAACCATCCTCGGAAAGTTTATTGGGATCCCCGGAATGGTCGGAATGTTTATGATGCAATCGATGGCGATTCACCCAGGCGATCGGATCTACATAGATCGCGAAGGTGTTGTTCACCGCAGTGACGCCTTTCATGAACCATTCCTTATAGTCGAGCGAACGGTGAGCGATTCCCAGATGAAGCACGTCGGCCAGATACAACCCCCCCATAAACCA
>Ga0210410_10002133_pt1 | contig 17941 bp, 17 predicted proteins | sample IncBWC4MmetaG_FD_161058 | JGI IMG/M metagenome (GOLD analysis project Ga0210410, IMG submission 161058) | Forest soil microbial communities from Barre Woods Harvard Forest LTER site, Petersham, Massachusetts, United States - Inc-BW-C-4-M | ecosystem: Environmental > Terrestrial > Soil >... | reverse complement strand
CATTTTCTTTTCCCTCATGCGGTCCCAGGTCGCTTGCACCGCATAACCGCCAGCCAGAAAAAGAAATGGCAGCACCACGAGTGAATAACGCACCCACTTTGCACCAGAAATCGAAAGCCCGGCCAGCTGAACCACTCCCAGGGAAAGAAAAAAGCACGACGCGAGGGTCCGGCGGTTCCGCAGGAGCATGATGCTTCCAGCGATGACGGCCACCAGAATTGGAATGGGTGTCTTGATCAAGAGGAGCCACAAATAGAAACTCCAGGGAACTCCAGCAAGCAGGCGGGAGAAAAAGTTCACATAGAGCGTGCCATCGAAGTTGTAACCACTGTGCGTGACGCCATCATGATGAAGCCAATGCAGGATAGCGCTGATGTTGCCTGGGAAAAGAACGACCGGGTTCACCAGAATGAAGGTGAGGAATATTACCAGGAAGAATCTTCTGTAGCTGAACCGCGAAGGCTTGGGATTGAGTCCCATCTTGCCGGCAAGAAACCAGGCAAGCGCGTTCAACCCAAGAAGGTGAAGAATGTATTGCGAGGCAAAAGCCAGTCCGAACCCAATCGCACTCAGGTCATACGATCGGCGGGCACTCTCGTCCGAATCTGCCTGTTGGGCCCGGCAGTAGAGGTAACACGCCAGAAGAGTGAAGAAGGTGAGCGGCGTTTCCTCTTTGGCAAGCCGATTTAATGCGACCGCCAATGGCGAAACTGCCCAGAAGAAGCTCGCAGCGAAGGACCCCACAAATCCCATCAGGCGACGACAAAACAGAAAGAGAATTGCAGTCGTCGCCGCGCCGAAAAGGACATTAGGAAATCGAAGCCAGCCCTCGAAGCTCAGCGTAGGCCAGGTATGGAGTGAGGCCAGGCGGTTCCAGCGCTCACCCGCTGTCAGACTGGCCCAGGCCAGCACCTTCAGCATCATTGGGTGCTCACTATTGACGCCGATGAAGTGTCCGTGACGATATTCCTGAACCGCCGCCCACTTTGCCGACTCGTCCTCAGACAGGCTGTTAAAGTCAACGTGATTCAACCGAATGGCAAACGCCAAAACCGTAAGCAGGAGTGCAATTGCGGCATCCCGATGCCAGTGCCACGAACGATTCCGAAAATCACTCAACACAGACTCTTCCGTTTCCATCGCGAGCGCCTTCATGCTCATGACGGCCGCTCCGACGCGATATCAATCCCACCAGCCGCGCGCAGATCAAAAATCTCGGACACGGAATATGGTTTCCGCGCAGACGGGTTGAAGTACTGCCACACTCCCAATTCGCCGAGGAGTCCGAGTGCCATCAACTGGAGGCCCAGCAGGACCAGGACTGCCGCGAAAACCAGCAGCAGTGCGTGTTGCTCCACGACATTGGTTCGATAAAGGACCTTCGACGCCAGCAGCCAAAGCGCCACAGCGGATCCTGCACTCATGTTGATCAGGCCGAGCCGGCCGAAGAAGTGCAGCGGCCTCGACATGTAGCGGAGGAGAAATCGAATGGTGAGCAGATCGAACATGACCCGGAAAGTGCGAGACAAGTTGTAATGCGATACCCCGTGCTTCCGATGCTTGTTTTGAATAGGAATTTCACAAATCGAGGCACCGTATGCCGAGGCCAACGCTGGTATAAATCGGTGCATCTCTCCATACAACGGCAATTGAGAAAGCAGCTCGCGGCGATACGCCTTAAATGTTGTTCCAAAATCGTGAATGTTGACGCCGCTGAGCTTGGCCATGAGCCAGTTCGCACAACGTGAAGGAATCTTCCGCAACAACAGGTTGTCAACGCGCTGCTTGCGCCAACCGCTGACAACGTCGTACCCCTCTTCGAGCTTCTCCAGGAATTTTGGAATTTCCGCTGGATCATGCTGAAGGTCGCCGTCCATGGCGATCACGTAGTCACATTTGCAGTGCGCGAACCCAGCCGCCAGTGCCGCGGTCTGACCAAAGTTTCGGCGCAGCCGTACAACAGATATGCGAGGGTCGATTGCGGCAAGATCTCTCAGTCGTTTATGTGTAAGATCTGTGCTCCCATCATCCACGAAGACAAACTGGTACTTCCAATCAACGTCTTCCATGACTGAGTGCAGCCGAGCATACAATTCAGTGACGTTATCCCCCTCGTTGTGGAAAGGAACAACAATGGAAACGGTTGGTTTTGCTGTGAGGTCAGGCATGGTGCACCTTTCTGCTCAAGGCGCAACCCATCGCCTTGAGCCGTGTCAGTTGGGTACAAGACAAGTGTCGCAATGCTGTTCCTCCAGACCACTTAGAATGCAAGGGACAGTCCAAACCAAGCGCACCCGACTCGACTTGTTTCAAAGTGTTGAGGAAACGAGAGATGCCATCAGTTCGAGCGGCATCCGCGCGGTGGAGAGTGAGACGTCACTTGAGTTCACTTGATTTGACGCGTCGAATGATTTGACACGTCGAACTTTTGTGACAGTCACGCAATTGGCGTGAGGGCAAAATACGCGAGGTAGTGTTGTCTGGAACGGCCGTGCCGAGTCTTGTCAAGGCGAGCGGGACGAGGACGTTCTTGCCGGAAGCCCGGACTGGAACCGATATGGGCAGTCCAGCCAGATAACCCTTGTGAAGGTCCCAAGCGACTACTTTGCCGCAGGTGAGGCTGATTTGGACTGGTCAGGCTGCGAAGCAGTTTGTTGGCTTTCTATCGGCACTTCAAACGATTGACCCAATATGTCGTTGTAGCGAATTGTGCGTTTCCCCACGAGCACAAGCAGGTCGCGCCCTGCAGAATATTTCACGGTCTCCTCGCCCAGCGGTGGCGTATAGAGCACCACATAAGTTGTGTCGCCCACTTTGACGGAAACGTCATAGCTGACAGCATCGGAGACGCCAGCTCCATGACCCATATGGGTCTTAACCGCCATGATGGTGCCTACTTGATATTTCGAGGTTGACTGGCCAAACACCGGAAACGTCGTCAAGCAAATACAAAACACACCCACTAATCGCAGCATAATTCGCTCCTCTCTTCTGCTCCTGCCGAAGCTCTCGTTTGTTTCTCTATCAAAAGCTGGTGCATGTTGACTCGTAACTCAGGGTTGATCGCTGAGTTTCGCAGTTGGTTCTGGTAAATCCGGCCGGGATGATTCCTTAAGTGTTTTGGCTATATTGCGGGCCAGGTTGTGAGTAACATGCAGGTTGTTGCCGAAAAAGCGCACATCGCCATTCACGGTGCGCTCTAGAACCACTCTGCCTTCGCGCGTGAGGAGTTGACTGCGCACTGTCAATTTTGTGGCGCCACTTACGGTGGTCACGGCACGCTGGGTTTCGCTGCCAGGCGTGTACTTCTCCACCGTTGTTTTGAGCACCAGCAAGTTTGGAACTTCGCTCGCCTCGACGTCGCCATCGCGGAACACCTGCGGAAATTGCTTTGTCTTTTTCAATTCTTCCACGAGATTCTCGTAAATCGCGATTTGAAACGAATAGGCGAGGTCCATATTCCCAGGGTCAACCTGGTCAACTTGAACACTCCAGGGTGTGACGGAAGTGCTGTTACCACCGGAGGATTTCCCCGTCCCAGTCTGGCCAGGCAACTGACCAGAGAGTGCAAGCATGGTCGTCATCAACGCGACAAGGCAAGCGATCGATAAATTGCACTTACTTGTTTTCATGATTTGCCTCAGCAACGCTTTCTTTCGTTAAATGATCCTGGTGGGAGCTGACAGTTACGCCCTGAGCTATCAGTTCACTCTTTACAAGCTCGCCCTGTCCTTTTGCTAACTGAAAGATCGCACCGTGAATTCCCTGATCAGCGTCCACATATTCCAGAGTCATGGTGTCGTACTTCTTGTGGGCGAAGAGACTGACGACTCGGCCACCGCCGAATGGAGCCGCAGTCTTGCCTAATGTCATTGGCAAGCCGCCGACTTGTTTACTCTCCGCGCCCAGAAAAACATCCCGAACCCATGCGATCCTCACTTTTGCGCCAGGCTTCCCGTTCTGCTGAAATTGCAGCGAATCGCCCTGAACGGACAATGTCCCGGAGCTGTTATCCCTAGCGTTCGCGAATCCCAGCAGATGAGTCGCCCGAGTGCTGAATGAAGCGCTCGTGTTCCCTCGCTGCGTTTGCTGCGCGGGTGCAGCCAGGCTACAGCACGTCAACACAATCGAGAGCCACAAAGCATGGCGTCGGTCTGGCTGGTAAGCCTCGCTGTGACTGCGTGAAACAACAAAACGATCCATTTATTCTCCGATTCCAGCCGTGCGGTCGAGGCAAGGCTGCTCACTTTCTCGGATTCCTCAAGCAATTTCACTGCCGCGATCCTGATTGTCTGCACTCTGACGCTGCGCTGAGTACTCGCGGTGTTGTTAACACTAGCAGTGGGTTGCAAAAAGCACTTGAGGCTGTGTGTCAGTCACGGTGACAGACACGTCATGCCTGGTGACTCCTAGGCCACGATCTTGCGACGCCATGATGCAGCGACGCATAAAGGAACGTAAGTTGTGGCACTCATGTTTGACAGAAACGGCATTGCTGGTGACATCAGGTCCAGCGACCACCGTGATGCAAAGCCTTAACGAGATGCCATCGAACCAATCAATACTTGGTGTTAGGATCGGCCCGCGCTGGTGAGGCCTCTGGCCTTATCCACTTCTTGGGCAAAGACACTCAGTCATCGTCAGCAAAACGGGTGATTTTCCTCGCTCTACCTCGTTGTGGAAGCCTGCATGCAAACACCCAATTGTCCTGAAGGGCGTTGGCGTGACTCAGGATTGTACGGTCAAACAAAAGAGAGGGCTTGGGAGGGCAGGTTGAAACGGGTTCCGGTCGGTTCTAGCGACAGCAACTTGATCACGGTGGATCACCGTGGATCAGATGCCCTGGTGCGCCTTACCGGGCGCATCGATGTGGATTCCTCGCCCGACCTTCGTGATTGCCTCTTAGCCATCCTGGCCGAGGAACCATTGCCTTGTGCGATCACCGTGGATTTAGCAGGCGTTTCCTACATTGAGACATCCGGGATCGCGACCTTGATCGAAGCTCTTAGAATGGCCCGCCACCACCAGACGATATTTTGCTTGCAGGGACTCAGCGGTGCTGCGCTCCGGCTATTCGAGGTTACGGGCGTGCTGGCTCTGTTCGAAGCCAGCGATTGCGGACAGAAGGTGTCTTGATGGCTGATGTTCTCGAAAGCGTGGGCAAAGGAACAATCGAACATCTTGATTACGTCGGAAGTCTCAATATTCAGCTCTGGGCCTCATTGCGGGCCATGGGGCGAGCCTTGCCCTTCGTGGGAAATCGTTACCGTTGGCAGGAAACCGTGAGGCAGATGCTGGAAATCGGCGTCGATGCGATGCCCATGGTCTCTTTGATGGCGATCTGCACTGGATTCATTCTCGCGATGCAAGGAGCGTCTGAACTGCGCCGCTTTGGAGCCATGCAATACGTCGTTGACTTGGTGGCCGTTGGCTTTACGCGCGAACTTGGACCGCTACTCACCGCGATTGCGGTGAGTGGGCGATCCGGGTCGGCATTCGCGGCTGAGATCGGGACGATGAAAGTGACCGAGGAACTCGATTCTCTGCGTGTCATGGCCCTCGAACCGGTCGAGTTTGTGCTCGCACCCAAGTATCTGGCAGCTTTGATTTCGGTCCCCTGCCTCAGCATCCTCTCGAATTTCTTCGGCATTTTGGCCGGTGGTTTGTTCATGTTCTTCAGCACTCGTCTGGCGCCACTGTTGTATGTCCACCTTGTTTTCAATTCGATCACTTTGCGCGACGTGATCACCGGATTGATCAAGAGCGTGGTGTTCGCGACCATCATTGCTCACGTTGGCTGCCTGGAAGGGTTTCGTGTCCGCGGGGGTCCTGATTCGGTCGGTCGCTCCACCACCGGTGCGGTCGTGAAGTCGACGTTCCTGGTCATCGTCGCGGACGCGGTCTTCACGTCAATCTTTTATTTCACGGTGAAACCCTGATGCCCATCATCTCCATTCGTGATCTTGTAGTCGAATACGACGATCGGCGCGTGCTGAATGGTGTGAATCTCGACATTGAGCACGGAGAAACGATGGTGTTATTGGGTGGCAGCGGTTCCGGAAAGAGCACTCTGTTGCGTCAGATCATCGGGCTGGAGCGCCCCAAGTCGGGCAGCGTCCACGTAAAGGGTATGGATATTACGCGCTGCTCAAAGTCCGACCTGAAGAAGGTTCACCTCTCGATCGGCGTGGCCTTTCAAAGCGCAGCTTTGTTCAACTCGCTGACAGTCGAAGATAACGTCGCCCTGCCGCTGCGGGAACACACACGCCTTGCACCCTCAATCATTGACCTTGTGGTGTGGATGAAGCTGACCGCAGTCGGGCTCGGGGAGTTTGGCAAGTTACTTCCCAACGAACTCTCGGGTGGCATGAAGAAGCGCGCGGCTGTGGCACGCGCGCTCGCGCTCGGCCCTGAGATCCTCGTGCTCGATGAGCCCTCAGCCGGCCTTGATCCTATCGTCGCCGCCGAACTCGATGAATTGATTCTGCTCCTCAAGGAAGCTTTACAAATGACAGTCATTGTCGTCACTCACGAACTGCCGAGCGCGTTCCGCATCGCCGACCGCATCGCCATGTTGTATCAGGGCTCATTTAGTTCGGTCGGCACCAAAGATGAACTGAAGGCAAGTCAAAATCCGCGGGTGCGCCAGTTTCTCGATCGCGTCCCCGAAAACGTGGCGAAAGCGCCGGCTGTGGCCGCGTACTTCGAAAAGTATATGCAGTCTCAGGAGACATACCCGTGACCACGGAAGCAAAGGTTGGAGTCTTTGTCCTTGGATGCTTCTCGATCCTGGCATTCACACTCATCTACTTTATCAATGCGCAGTTTAGCGGACACACCGTTCCATACCGCACGTACCTTCGCTACGCCGGTGGCCTGGAGTCGGGTGCGTCGGTGCTGTTTGGCGGCATCAGCGTAGGAAAGGTGACGGCGGTACGGCCTGCCACCTCAGACCCTACCAAGATTGAAATTCTGCTGGATGTGAAGGGGAACACTCCATTAAACGAAAAGTCCGTAGCCAAACTGGGGCTCGTGAGTGTCATGAGTGGCGCTGCACTCTCCATCACCACCGGCAGTAATGACGCAAAGCGTCTGCTCCCAGGGTCCGTCATTCCATCACAAGAAGCTGCCAGCCTGGACGAGATTGCCGGCAAGATGGCGGTTGTTGCAGACAACGCTAACGGCTTGATCACCGAAGTGCGCGGCGACTTGCAAGGAATCAGCGGAGATGCGCGCACGCTGCTCGCAAATCTGAATACTGTGACGGGCCAACCCAATCAGCAGAATATCCGAGCCCTGCTCGATAACGCCAACGCACTGCTCGCGACTGAGCGGCCAAAGATTGACCGTCTTACCGATCAGTTGAACACGCTCACTCAACACGCCGATGACACCGTTCGAAACGTGAATGGCACCGTCAGCGAGGTCCGCGAGCCTGTCCGCAAGGATCTAGCGGAACTGCAGAACACTCTGCTCGAAGCCAAGCAATTGTTGGCAGACATACAGGTGCTGGTGAGAGCGAATGATTTCAAGATCGATGACACGATCGAAAACCTGCGGACGGCAACGGAAAACCTCGACCAGTTGACCGACTCAGTGAAACAACGTCCGTGGAGCTTAGTTCGAATCAAACAGCCCGAAGACAGGAAGGTGCCGAAATGATGCGATCGAGTGAAAAGACAGGTGTCCTTGCCCGTTTCGGCGCGCGGCGCCGTCGGATGAGTATGAGTGGGATGAGTATGCGAAGAGCCGTGACGGCGATCGTGTTCTCCCTGGCAGCTCTCATGATCCTGGCCAGCTGCGGTGGAAGGGTGAGGTACCCAAACTACTACACTCTGAATCTGCCTGCGCCGCCGGATCCGCCTCCTGCAGCAAACGTGCACGCCGCGGTGGCAATCCGTGAATTCCGCGCGACCGCCTACCTGAGGCAGGGACCCATTGTGTACAAACCGTCTCCAGAGCAAATCGGCTTTTATGCTTACCATCGTTGGGCAGTTGACCCTTCTCAGTTCGTGACCAACTCAGTCATTGAGCACTTCCGCGCCAGCGGAGACTTTGCCCGTGTCAAGGCCTACGATGGTCGCCCCGATGCCGACTATGTGGTTAGCGGCCGATTGGAGAAGCTCGAGGAAATCGACTACGAGGGTGGCGTCAAGGTTGAAGTCGCAATCTCCGCCCAGATGACAAATCTCGCCACGGGCGCGACCGTTTGGACCAACGCTGTTTCGGAAGTGGGAGACGTAAACAAGCGCGATGTCCCAGCGGTGGTTTCTGAAATGAACCGCACGATGGAACGGGCGATCAATAAGCTGCTGAGTCCAATGCCTGCGGATTTGGCGACTGCGGCAGCTAAGGAAAAGTAAACCATTCGAAGGATGGACGAGTCGGGCGACTCGACTGTGGAGGCACTGTGGTTCAAATAACTTCGCTGGAGTGCGGAAATTCTATCTGTGCCTCTCCCTCGTTGTCCCTATCGATTGAAGGAGTTTGTAGTGAAGTGGTTCACGCACCGTGGTTTCGGTTCTCACGCGGGTGAGTGGCTCGCATTAGCGACCGTCGTTTTGCTCTCATTTGCATTACGCGTTGCCTTCTTAAGACTGGACCTCTGGCTCCGTACACGCGAACGCGATACGGACGAAAGTGAGAAGGAGTATCGGCGCATACATGAAGGATAAAAACGTCCCGCATGGGAATGGCTGACACGCGGGACTCTTTCTGCGAAACGCCTTCAGAACTAGATTGACTATGGATTGATTAGCGGCACTTGCACCAGTTCTACGTCGATGGCCAGACCCAGGCGCCAGTCGAGTTGATAAAACAATGCGGTTTCCCTCCCCGAGAGTACTTTGCGAAACGCGGGAATGTATTTCAATCTGAGCTGCATGATCGACTGTTCAACCTCGGCGCGCTTACGGATGTAATTTTCGGCTTGCTCACCCGTCATGCTGCTGTAGTTTTGGGAATAGTCTTTCAGCAGGGCAATTTTTGTGTCGTAGATTCTGGAGAGTTCCGCGGCATACTGATCGTAGACCGGCCAAAACTTCTCCGCCTCAGCATCGCTTAAGCCCATATTCTCGGCGATGATTTGCTTCTTCTGGGACCTGACATCTTTGCGCAAAAGTTCCATGAAGTCGTCAGGGGATGGTTGCGAGTCGTCGTTTGCGGTCGCGCTTTTGGCCAAGTCCTTCTTGGCCGGCGACGAATTCTGCGCCAATGCTGAACTTGTCGCTCCGAATGCGATTACGATTGCCATTAGAGTGACCACGAGAGATTTCTTTTGGTTCACGGTTTTCCTTCCTTCCTTACAGCCAAACTAGAGTTGGGCGCGAGAGCTGCCCCCAATTGTCAACAACGCGATCTTCAGCATGCACGATTCCAATCGAGCGCCATGTATCTCTCAACCGGAGCAGGGCTCGAATTGTGGCCGCGCCATTAGCCGCTGTTGAGCCGGGATTCCGAGAAGACCAACTAGCAGGGCGGGGAATCCAGTGGCATGCGGTGTCAAGTGTCACGTGTCAATTGACATTGCGGGTCACGGGATGCAACCGCCGATCGGTTGTTTCAACCAAAGAAAGCGACTTTACTCCGATTGCTAGCAGAAGCCTGCAATTCGGGGTGGTTAGTGTTCGTCCTCGTGAGTGGAACTGCAGTTGCTCCAACTGGGCGTGAGAACTCCAACGCTTCGAGATCTCTTAGTGCTCAAGGAGCAAGTTTAATGTCCACCTCACCAGTGTCGACTGGATCCGCGCCACCCATATCGAAACCGGTGCCGCCAAAGATCGGCACAGAACAGGCGGTGCCTCGCCAGGGTGCCCGGTGGCAGAGCTACTTAACGCCAGTTCTCGTGGTGATTCTCGTTTTGGCCGTTTTGGTCACCATCACACGTAACTGGAATGCATGGGAAGGTGGAAAGGTAGAGCAGGTTACAGATGATGCGTACGTTCGCGGTGACCTTACACCGCTAAGTACCAAAGTAGCAGGCATCGTACGCGCCGTTAACGTGGCTGACTACCAACAGGTACATAAGGGCGATGTCCTCGTTGAGTTGCAGGACGATGACTATCAGGCGCAGGTGGATCAAGCGAAAGCGGCCGTTGAGGCTGCGCGTGCCGGCATTCAGGAAAATCTTCGGCAACGCCAGTTACAGGATGCGCGGATAGAGAAAGCGCTGGCGGGTATCGATCAAGCAAAGGCGCAGATTGCAGCAGCCGAGGCTGGCAAGGAAGCTGTAGACGCGGAGTTGATTCGTGCTCGTTCTGAACGTAAACGCCAGGAAGGTCTTTATCAGACTCATTCGACTACTCAGCAGAGCCTCGAGGCCGCCGTCGCTTCGGAAGGAAACCTGTCAGGCCAATTTGCCAGCCGTGACGCCGATCTGAGTCAGGCCCAAACCATGCTGCATAGTAGTGAACTCGCAGCCGAAGCCGAGCGCCGCAGCAAGGTGGTCCTCGAATCTCAAGAGACGCAACTTCAAGCCGATCTGCGCGCCAAGCAGGCGAACCTTGCGGTAGCGTCGGTGAACATCGGCTACACCAAAATCTACGCCCCAGGCGACGGCACCGTCGGCGAACGTCAAGTTCGGGCCGGGCAGCTCGTTTCGCCAGGCACGCAGGTGATCTCCTTTGTTGCTCTCACCAAGTGGGTGCAAGCGAACTATCGCGAAACACAGTTGACCAATGTGAAGGTTGGGGATCCTGCCGACGTTCGTATTGACGAATATCCAGGCCAACTATTTCGCGGCAAGGTTGTCGAGATCGCGCCAGCCAGCGGATCACAATTCGCACTGTTGCCACCCGACAACGCCACCGGCAACTTCACGAAAGTCGTGCAGCGTATTTCGGTCAAGATCGCGCTGGAGGATTCGACCTTCGCAACGAAGCTGCGTCCCGGAATTTCGGTGATCGCAACGATCCGCACGAGGAAGTGACCTGGAACATATGGCAGCTTCGAGCATCACAATTCGCCCGTCTGCGCTAGAGATCGCGCGCGCCGCCGCCGCCGCGATGCCTGCGGAGGTTTCAACCAGGCCACTGCTGGGGATTCTGGGTGTAGTTACGGGCGCAGGAGTGGTCACGCTTACCAGTCGCATGATCTCCTTCGGCTTGCCCGATTTCAGGGGCCTCCATGGATTCGGGTATGACGAGAGCGCATGGATCGGCACTGCGTTCGATTTCGGTCTGATGTTTATCGGCCCGTTCACGGTGTTTCTCGGCGGTCTGATCGGGCCGCGGCGCATCTTGCTCACGGCTGCCGCGCTCTTCACTATGCTGCTTATCTTCCTGCCTCTCGTGCACAGTTACAGCCTGGTGATTGCAATGGCGCTTCTGGGTGGCCTGACCTCTGGCACGTTCTATCCACTCACGCTCACGTTCGCGCTTCGCAACATTCCGCTTCGATACCTTCCTTTCACTCTTGCCTTATACGCAACCTTCGTGGACGGTGCGGTGAACATCGCGCCTGCGCTCTACGGCTGGTACCGAGACCATCTCTCTTCGAGTTGGATGTTTTGGAATTCGGCGCTCATCACGCCCGTGATGATGATTTGCATCTATTACGGGATACCTAAGGCCAGCTCAGCGAAGAAATCCGGGGCAGCACCGAGCTTCGCAGGATTTTTGTACGCCAGCGCGGGCCTCGCCATGTTGCTGGCCGCCTGCGAACAAGGTGAGAGGCTCGACTGGTGGCGCTCCGGAGTATTCAACGCATTGTTCGCCGGCGGGGCGTTCTTCCTGCTGTGCGCCCTGGTTCAGAGGGTACGAGGTCCCAATCCTCTGGTCGCGCTGCCTTATTTGCTGAAGTGGAACACCATACTGTTGGGAAGCCTGCTCTTCTGGTTCCGCTTCACCCTTTGCACAACCATTATCTTGATCCCGCAGGCGCTGGCCATTCGCGGGTTCGAACCCGACCAGATTGGGCCTGCGATCATCTGGAGCGCTATTCCACTGATTCCCCTCGCGTTCACGGCTGCGCTTCTGTTGCTGCGCAAACTTGATTCCCGTCTCCTCCTGGCCATCGGCCTTGCCTGCACTGCCTTTGCCGCCTGGTTGAATTCTCAGTACAGCAGTACCTGGGCAGCTGAGAACTTCTACCGCACCGAATTGCTTACCGGCATCGGGCAGGAGTTTGCTTTCATCGGACTTGTCGGCTGCATCGTGCTGCAAGCGATCTTCGCGGGGGCTTTAGCCAAACCTGAGTGGGTCCTGACTTTTTCGGCTTTCTTTCACACCATCCGTATATTCGGCGGCACCGCAGGCGCCATCTACATGGGCCACTTCATTGCTCAACGGGAAAAACTGCACTCGAACCTCCTGGGACTCCACGTCAGCGGTGGCAACTGGATCACCGGTCAGAACATTCACGCCATGACTGCAGGTCTCTACGCCAAATCGTCGGGTATGGTTGCCGCGGGAGCCCGTGCGGTCGATCTGATCGCAGCCCTGCTGCGTCTTCAGGCGTACAGCTTGAGCATTATCGACGGCTTCCTGCTGATCGCCTGGAGTTGCGCATGTGCATTGATCTTTGTGGCTCTGCTACGAAGCTCGCCCCTGGACTACGGCGACCTGAGCACCCAACAGCGGATAGCGGCCTCCGCGAAGGAGTCGAACTAAATGAAACGAAATGCTGCAATTTGTTTACTGCTGGCGACGGTCTTCTCGACGTTGATTGCGAGGGCCGAGGAGACAGGCCATACGCCGCCTTCGCGCCACATGACCCTGCAGGAAGCCGTTCAGTTGGCCCTCAAGCACAACCACGACATCCGCATTGCCGGCTACACGGTTGAGGAGAAAGAGCACGCCAAGCAGGGGGAGAAGAGTCAGTATTTCCCATCCATACGAAATGACAGCAACTTTATGCATGTGACGGATACTGAGTTGATTCAGATCAGGGCCGGTAGTCTCGGCGTCGCCGGGGGAACCTCGATTCCATCTGCGAATGCGATCATCAACGAGGGCGGTAAAGACTTTGCGACCAGCGGAACACAAATCACCCAGCCCTTGACCACGTTGCTGAAAATTAGGCAGGCGAATGATGTGGCCCAAGCCGAGGTAAGAGCCTCGCGCGCGAAGGCACAGCTTACCGGGAACGACGTAGCGCTCGCGGTCCATCAGGTCTACTACAACATTCTGATCGCTCAGGCGCACCGTAGCGCCACTGAGGCGAGGATAAAAGCCTCCGACGACCTTCAGAGCGAGCGCGTCGAGCAGGTGAAGTTCGGCAGTACCCTGGAACAAGACTTGATCGACAGCCGTGCGCAATTGTTACAGGCCAAGCAAGAACTGCTGACCACGGACCTTCACTTGTCAGACCTCAAGCTGAAGCTGAATGACCTGATCGGCCTACCGCTGCCTAGCCGGTTGGACCTCGATTCTGCTATTGCCGAATTCAACGAGACTTGCCCGCGCGAGGAATGTGTTGCGTCTGCTATCGCCTCACATCCGGAAATCCATGCTGCTCGCGCCGAAGTCGAAAAAGCTGAGGCTGCAGTCCGTTTGGCCAAGACAGATATTTGGGTTCCCGATGTTGAGGCTTTCGCCCGCTACAGCTACCAGAATAATGTCCCTTTCCTGGCGCGTAACTTTGGCACTTTCGGAATTCACTTCGGCTTTGACGTGTTCGACTCCGGACGCAAGAAGGCAACGCTGCATGAACGTGAAGCGCAGCTGTCTCAGGCGAAAGAGAACCTCGCGAAGCTGACGGATGAGGTCGAACTTGAAGTCGAAACTGCGTACAACAAGCTTGACCGGACGCAGCAGATGTTGAAGGTGTCTGAAGAAGTCCTCTCTCTGCGTACGGAGTCGAATCGTGTGCGTCAGCAGGAACTCATACGAGGAGCGGCGTTGAACTCGCAGGCGGACGCTGCAGCAGCTCAGGAATACGATGCCAAGGCGCTCCTCCTCCAGTCACAGCTCGACTACTTCGAGGCTCATGACGAGGTTATTCACGCGATGGGCGGCACAGTCGAATGAATTCCAAGTTGGAGAGACCCAAGGAGAGGAATAACGGCGTCCGGGCCGGACAAAGCAGCGTCGTGCGGGTCGCCTCCACTCGCCTGCCTACTATGTTCGGCGTGTTCGACCTGGTGGGCTTTGAGCACGTGAACCGGGGCAGAGGAGTGACGGAGAGCGCCTTCCTTCTGATGCTTGGTGATCTGCACAATCGAACGCCTTTGCTACGCATTCACTCCCAATGCTTCACCGGGGAAGTGCTCGGCTCTCTGCGCTGCGATTGCCGGGGACAATTGGAACTCGCGATGTCGGCCATTGCGGACGAGGGGTCGGGTCTGGTGATCTACGAATATCAGGAGGGCCGTGGCATCGGGCTGATGGCAAAGCTGAGCGCCTATGCCTTGCAGGACCAGGGTCTCGACACCATCGAAGCGAACGAAGCTCTGGGTTTTGACGCCGACTACCGTGATTTCAGTCTGGCGGTGGCTATCCTGCATGAACTAAAGGTCCGGCAGGTCCGCCTGATGTCAAACAACCCGCAAAAAGTTGAAGCACTGACAAAGGGTGGAATCGAAGTCATCGAACTGATTGCCTGCGAAGCGCCGCCAAGCCCTTATTCATTCTCGTACTTGCGGACCAAGAAGGAAAAGATGGGGCATTCGCTCACGATCATGTGAGGATTGGAGAAAAACGATTGGAGGGATTGGCCTCAATGGGAACACTTACGTCTAGTCAACAGTTAAGCGCAGTAGACCTACTGGTTTCGTCCGAAATTGTTTCGCGCGAAATTTCGCGTGTGTCCGGTGGTGTTGAGCGCTGCCTTGTTGCCCAGGCAGTGAGGTTCGCCGAGATCGAGAAGTCGCTCAGGGAGTTGCGATCAGGGCGAATGATCGTCATTGCCGATGATGAGGATCGTGAGAATGAAGGTGACCTCGTGATCGCGGCAGAGATGGTCACTCCTGAAGTGATCAATTTCATGGCGACCTACGCGCGGGGTTTGATCTGTCTGGCAATGAGCGGCGAGCGGCTTGACCAGTTGGAATTGGGACCCATGGTGCTCCACAATACTGCGACTCTCGGCACAGCGTTTACGGTCTCGATCGATGCACGAGCGAGGGGTGTGACAACCGGAATCTCGTCGTACGATCGCGCGCAAACCATTTTGGCTGCGGTCGACCCGCGAACTCGCCCCGCCGATCTCGCGCGCCCTGGTCATGTGTTTCCCCTCCGCTCCCGGCCTAACGGCGTTCTCGAAAGACGCGGCCAAACAGAAGCGTCGGTTGACCTCGCACGATTGGCCGGGCTGCATCACGCTGCCGTGATCTGCGAAATCATGAACCGCGATGGCAGTATGGCGCGCGGCTCCGATCTAACAGCGTTCTGCACCGAGCATGGCTTGACGATGGTGACTGTAGCTCAACTCGTTCGCTACAGGCTCGAAACAGAACTAGACCAACCTCCCAGCCTGCATCCATCGGGCGCATATGGGCACCGCCAGGAGACCGAGAAATTGTTGAAGGAAACTATGATGCACGGAAATTCACGTACTGGAGGCCGGCAATGAATGACATTATCGCGGAACGCACTGGAAACATCCTGAGGATCCAGATGAATCGTCCAGCCAAGAAGAACGCAATGACTTCGAGCATGTATATCACGATGGCGGAGTTTCTTGAGGACGCAGCCAAAGACGATCAGATACGTGTTGCGCTCTGGCATGCCGCGGGAGATTCGTTTTGCGCGGGCAACGATCTCGAGGACTTCATGAAGAACCCGCCAGCACAGGGCGAAAGTCCACAGTCGCGATTGATGCAGGCCCTGATCGATTTCGAAAAGCCCCTGATTGCCGCCGTACAAGGCGCGGCGATTGGGGGCGGAACGACCATGTTGGGTCATTGCGACTTTGTATACGCGGGGGAGAGCGCGAAGTTTCAACTGCCTTTCGTGAACCTGGCGCTGGTGCCGGAATTTGGAAGCAGCTATTTGCTTCCAATGCGTTTCGGATACCTGCGCGCCGCCGAGCTGATCCTGCTGGGGCAGCCGTTCGGCGCCTTGCGGGCAGCCGAGCTTGGACTCGTCACAAGCGTTGTCGCTGATCAGAAACTACTAGCCACAGCAACGGAAACCGCAGAGACCCTGGCTAAGAAGCCCGCCGGGGCAGTGCAAGCGTCCAAGCGGCTCATGAAGGGGGCATTCCGTGAACAACTGGAGCAAGCTATGAAACTCGAGATGCAGGTGTTCGCCGAACGAGTAAGGTCCGACGAGGCGAAGGAAGCATTCAGGGCGTTTTTCGCGAAGCGCAAGCCGGCGTAGCATCCCCAGTGAACGCTTCGATTGAATTGCTTGTGCACTCCCAAGGGTCATATGAGATTGAACGCCTGAGCGGCGGAACCTGAGACTTGTGGATTTCACGGGCGCAGCGGACTCATTGCGTCGCAAGATTGACTTGACTCGATGTCTCGGTCACATGAGTGGGTAGAGTGAAATGAAAAGTTGCTCCCCCTTCACTGTTGGCGGTCGCCCACAACCGGCCACCATGCGACTCCACAATCGAGCGGCTGATGGCTAAGCCCATGCCACTGCCCTGCGGCTTGGTGGTAAAGAACGCAGAAAAGATCTGCTCCATCTTCTCCGCTGGCAACCCTACACCCGTGTCGCTGACCGAGAACTGGAGTTGAACATCCTGCAGTTGCGACTTCACTGTAAGCTCTCCGCCTGACTCCTTCATGGCTTCAATGGCGTTGAGCACCAGGTTCATGAAAACCTGCTGCAGCTGCACACGGTCGGCCGTGATTTTGGGCAGTTCTGAGGCAAGCTCGGTGTGCATGGCAATCGGGTATCGATCGGCCTCACCCTTTAGTAGCGTGAGCATTTCCTCGATAATTCCGTTCACTTCGACCAATTCACGTTGTGGAGGCGACTTCTTGTAAAGGGATCGTATTCGGTCGATGATCTCCGCCGCACGATTCCCATACTTATCGATTCTGGCTGCTGCCACACGCGCCCGATCAAGATTGGGCGGTTCATGTGCCAGCCATTCTATGCAGCTGTTGGCGCTGGTGATGGCCGCAGCGATGGGCTGCTTGATCTCGTGTGCCAGCGACGCGGCCATTTCCCCCAACGTGCTCACACGATTGGTATGTGCCAGATCGGCCTCGAGTTGTCGCAGCCTCTCACGCTCTTGCTCGGCAGATTTGCGATCAGTAATGTCCTGGACTGTACCGTAGAAGTAGGTTGGTCGGCCCGATTCGTCTTTCTTTAGAGCACGCGTACTGTTGAGGACGCGCACTTCGCCGCTGGGACGAACGATGCGGTGTTCCACGTCATAGCACACACCACTGGTAATGGTCAGCTCCTTTTCTCGAAAAAGACGTTCCCGATCTTCAGGATGGATCATCTCCCGTAATGCGTCCACGTTCATGGGACGTTCCTGAGGCCGCAGTCCAAAAATGCGGTAGGTTTCATCGGACCAGATCAAGCAATCGGTCGCGAGGTCCCATTCCCAGTAGCCGATATGGGTGATGCGCTGCGCTTCTTCAAGCTTGGTTTTGCTTTCCTGCAAATCGCGCGATATTGCCCCCAAGTCTTCCTCGGCGTGTTTGCGATCTTCGATGTCGGTTGTGACCCCATACCACCTGACGATGTTTCCAACTTCATCTCGGAGCGGCACTCCGCGGTCCAACTGCCAGCGATATTGCCCATCCGAGCGGCGGGAACGCACCTCACTTTCGTGAGGCTTGCCGGTAGCAACCGCTTCCTTCCATTTGCTTGCATGTCGCTCAAGATCGTCGGGGTGAACTAGCGCTTGCCACCCTGATCCAGCCACCTGTTCCGCCGATGACCCCGTGTACTCCACAAATCGCTTGTTAACGTAAGTATTGGAGCCATCGGGCAGAGCACTCCACACTAGCGCCGGAATGGTATCGATCACCTCGCGAAGCTCTTTTTCGCTTTTGCGCAGTTCCGAGGTTCGTTCCGCCACCTTGATTTCTAGT
>Ga0210410_10002132_pt1 | contig 17949 bp, 18 predicted proteins | sample IncBWC4MmetaG_FD_161058 | JGI IMG/M metagenome (GOLD analysis project Ga0210410, IMG submission 161058) | Forest soil microbial communities from Barre Woods Harvard Forest LTER site, Petersham, Massachusetts, United States - Inc-BW-C-4-M | ecosystem: Environmental > Terrestrial > Soil >... | reverse complement strand
GTAAAAGCCGGATTCGCGAACGGGCGCACCGGATTCCGTGTGTCCCCATTATTCGACGGGTTGTAGCTGAGCTGTGGCGAAAACGGAAAGCCGCCTTGCAACGTCACAATCGAGTTCACCGTCCAACCGCTCACCGCCGCGTTCCCAAATCCCTCCAGACCACCAAGAAAGCGCTTCCCGTGCCCAACTGGCAGCGCATAAGTCGCATTCGCCACCGCAACGTGTCTGATGTCGAAAGTCCCCAAGCCCCGATCAGACTTAAGGTTGAATGGATTCGAAGCCAGCGCCGGTCCACCTCCCGATGTTGTCGCATTGAGAGAGTCCCCGTCGTCGAGAACCTTCGAGAACGTGTACACTCCTCGAACCGTCAAGCCTCCGCTGAAGCGACGATTCACATCGACTTGCAGCGCGTTGTAGGAGCTGTCTCCCTCCGAAAACCACGTCCACGTGTTTGCGATTGCGGGATTGGCTTTCGTCGTGGTGGGCACAAAGTAAGTTCCCGCCGGCACGGGGGTTCCTGCAATCCCCGCCGGAAACCCAGCGCTAGTGGGATAGTTTGCGGGGCAGGGCGAGGCAGGGCAGATCACGGGAAAAGGTTCGTTCGCATCAATGCCGATCAGTTCGTGATAGCCATGGTTCCCCACGTAGCCCACCGTCAGCGACGTGTTCGGTGAAAGTTGCTGCTGTATCCTCAACGAATAGGAAACCAGAGTCGGCGTCTGCATATCCGGCTGGACTCCTCCGGGTATGAGCTTCGCTGCTGCAGGAAATGGGCCAGCAGGGTTGATCGGTAGCTGCGACACTTTGAGCGGCGTGGTAAAGGTCGGATTGAAGGGCGCATTCTGGTCAGCGCGGTATCCCAAAGCATCCTGAAGATCGTTGTACATCCCAAATCCCGCCCGAATTACCGTCCTCGTGCCGAATGGGCTCCAAGCCACTCCGATCCGCGGCTGCGGCAAAAACTTTGCGTTATTGACGGTAAACAGCGAATCTCCGACCTGCGGTCGCGTTGAAATCACACCACTTGCAAAGGTATAGTTCGCCGCTCGGCTGTGTGCCTCATTCCAGCCGGTCGTGAATTCATCCCGGAAGCCCAGCGTCACACTAAGTTTCGGACTGACTCGGATGGTGTCTTGCGCATACCACGCGCCTAGCAGCGAGCGCCAATTCATCTCCGTTGGCGACGGATCAAACAAGAAACTGGAGATCGTTCCCTGCAGGAATGTTTGCAGGCTAGTGAACGTCGCCTGTCCAAATTGGCTCAGCGCAATTGTTTCGTTCGACTGAAATCGCTGGAACCATGCGCCGAATTCAAGTTGGTGCCGCCCTCGCGTCAGCGCTACGTGGTCCTCGAACGTGTATAGATTTCGCGCGATCGTCAGGTTACTTCCGTTGTTGCTTCCAGCCAATCCCAGCTGCGCTTGCGGGTTCGATGCTGCGCTCCCTCCAACCACTACCGCCCCAACGGGATGTCCAATCAAGAAACCGGGAACGCTTGCCGCTGGGGTTCCGGGCGTCGGCTCTCCCGTAAAAAAATAGCCCGCGCGCGAGAAACCGAATCGCGCGCTGTTCACCAACGCAGGCGAGAAAACGTGCGTTTCCTCCAGCGTCACCACCTGTTCCCGCAGCGTCATCGCGTCGCTGCTAAAAGGATCGAGCGGCGTGGCCGTGAAGTCCCTGCCGTCGTCAATGGTGTAAATTCCCGCAAGCGTATCCCGCTGCGAGAAAATATGGTCCACCCGAACCGTTCCAAAATCCTCTCGAATCGTTTGCAGCGGGCTGCCAAAGACTTCCGCGATCCCGCTGAAGTCCGGTGCGCCTGTTGGAGGCGTGGGCCACAAATTCAGCAGCGGCTGGACGCTGGCCACTGCCACTGCTCGTGAAGCCGCGTCCGGCACGAACGTCGCCGACGTCTGGTGCAGACTCTGCCGAAACCCTTCGTAGTTGCCGAACAGAAAGGTCTTATCTTTCTGGATCGGCCCTCCCATAGAAGCACCAAACTGGTTGCGCCGAAACGGCGGAGCATCCCCTTGGTCGAAGAAATTCGGCGCATCCAGCGCGTTGTTGCGTAGAAACTCGAATGCCGTTCCGTGCCACTGATTCGCTCCCGATTGCGTCACTATCACCACTTGCCCGCCGGGTCGCTTGCCGAATTCCGATCCATAGGAGTCCCGCTGCACGTTGAATTCGCGCACCGCGTCCACTCCGAGCAACATTCCGCTCGTTCCGCCCGGCTGCATGTTGTTCTCAGCCGCGCCGGTAAACTCCACTCCGTTGAGGAGAAAAAGATTTTGCTGTGGCCGGTTTCCGGAAACTGCGAAGTTGTTTCCCGTTGTGGAATTCGATATTCCGGTGCCGCCCGTTTTTTCCGAAGTGAAATTCACGATGCCCGGATTCAGCGGCAGGAGTAAATCGTAACTTCGCCCGTTCAGAGGAAGATCTTTCACTTGCTGTTCCCCAACCAGGCCGGAGATATCTCTTGTGCTCGTGTTCACGACGGGCGCATCTCCCATGACCCGCACTTCCGCGGTCACCGCGCTCACTTGCAATTTCAAATCGACAGTTGCTTCCTGTCCCACGACCAGGCGGATTCCGCTCCGAACGGCGTCTTGGAAGCCTGCTTTGACAACTCTCACTTCGTATTGCCCCACCGCCAGCCAAACGATCTGATACCGCCCCGCTTCATCAGTGGCCGCACTTCGCACTGCTCCTGTCTCCGTGTTCTTCGCCGTCAACCTGGCCGCAGGAACCGGCGCCCCTGATGGGTCCGCGACGATACCTTTGATGCTCGCGGATACCTGAGCACCTGCCGACGGCGAACAAGACACCATCATGAAAAGCGCCAGTGTCGTGAGATGATGCCGCGCCCACTTAGATCGGTTGGCGAAAGGTCGATTATCCGCGAGAGAGTCTTGCTCTACTGTCAACAAGAAATTCAAAGTCATTGTGGAATCCCCTAGAAATATTGAAGGCAGGCCTGCGGGCCGCCCAGACACCCCATCCAGTGCAGTCGCCACTCGGGTAACGAATAATTCAATACGGTTAGCACCGTTATGTCAAACCGACTTAATCCGACTATTGTATGGGTGACTTTACACGAATCGTGGCGGCGAGAATCGTTAGGGAGGGGTGAAAAAGAGCGACACCTAGATCTGATTTCGCAGGATCATCACCTGGGAAGACTTCAGCAGCGCTACGACGTTATCTCCGATTTTCAGGCGAAGGTCGGAGGCCGCGTCAGCCGAAATGATTGACGTCAGGCGATAGTCTCCGACCGAGATTGTCACTTGGGCGACCAGTCCATCGACCTTAAGCTCTAGAATTCGCCCCGCCAACTGGTTACTCTCACTAATCTTGTCCGAAGCTACCCTCCACTTTTCACGACTTCCGTGTCCTAGTGACGCTCGCAGATGTTTTTCGATGTCCTCTTCCGGAATTCGATGATGCCCGCCAGGTGTTTTCACCCGTTCGCAGTTTCCCTTTGTAAATCCACTGCTTGACGTGGGCTAGCTGATCCTTAGGATTTCTGCAGCTTCCCGAGGAGTCAGCAGTCTGGGCCTTAACATGGTGTTCGAACGCATGCCTGCGAATACTACCCACGCACCGGCCCAGCGTCAATCCACGAAATAATTATGCAATAATTATGCTCCCTTCCTTCTGGACTCCTCGAATGGCGAGGCGTATTCTTTGTCCCAATGACTCTATCAGCCCGAAATCGTCTCGAAGGAAAGGTTGTTGAGATCCAGTTCGGCGGCGTCATGGCTCACGTGGTCATGCGCGTAGGTAAGAATCTAATGGAGAGCGTAGCCACGAAGCGCAGCGCGGACGAGATGAAACTAAAGGTGGGAGACAAGATTTCAACGGTGATCAAGTCCGCAGAAGTCTTGCTAGAAATTGAGACTCGATTCAATCCCCAATAATCGAAAGAAGAGGCTCAACAGTGCACCGCAACATCCGAGCGTGCTTTCCCATGTTGCTCGCTGCCATCCTGGCACAGCTGCTTCCATCCGCGCCGAAGGCGCGGGCGCAAACTACCGCGACCACGGCGGAACTCCGAATTAGCGGTGCGGTCTCCACTCCTCTCGTTTTAACCGTTGTTGATCTTAAAAAGATGCCGCGGAAAATGCTCTCGGTTGTGAATCCGCACAACAAGAAGACGGAAACCTATGAAGGCGTGCTTCTTGAAGAACTCCTCCACCGAGCCGGAGTTCCCCAAGGCGAACAACTTCGTGGCACCTCGATGGCGACTTATGTTGTCGCAGGTGCGGAGGACGGCTATCGCGTGGTTTTTTCCCTAGCGGAACTTGATTCGGGGATTCTCGAATCCGAAGTAATTGTGGCGGATGCCATGGACGGCACAGCACTAGGGGCGAAAGAAGGCCCATTTCGACTTGTAGCGCCGCATGAGAAGCGCCCCGCGCGTTGGGTCAGAATGCTCAAGTCAATCACCGTGGTTCTCGCTGCGAGCAATAACTGACGGTCATTTCTTCAGGCGCGCACTGAGTTTTAGCTTTCCCGTCTCATTGGATCTTTCACTTTGTTGCGTTGGACTTCTCCAAGGAGAACGAGAACCCGTATTTAGCCAGGGTTCGGCGAGCAGCCTCCGTCTTTACGAAATCTAGAAAAGACCGAGCTGCCTCCTTATTTCTAGCGTTCTTCAGAACGATTGCGGCCTGCTCGATCGGCGGATGCATGTCCGCCGGAATGTCCCAGTGTTTGCCATCCTGCATCGCTGATGATACCGCCAAGGAAAGGGCCACGATTCCCACCTGCGCGTTGCCGGACTGCACGAACTGCGCTGCCTGGGAAATATTATCGCCGTAGACCAGTTTGGCTTTCACCTGATGGTAGATTCCGGCTTTCTGCATCGCGGCGACAGCCGCTCGCCCGTATGGGGCGTGTTCTGGACTTGCGATCGCAATTTTCTGCACGCTCTCACTCAGTAACGCTTTCCAACCCAGCTTTGTCACGTCTACCTTGGAATCCGCTGGAGCCCAGATGACGATCCGACCGATTGCATACGGATAGAGCGTTCCCGGTTCAGCAAGGCCAGCCTTGTCCAGCCTCCGCGCATAGTCGATGTCCGCCGAGAAAAACAGATCAAACGGCGCCCCATTCTGTAGCTGGAAAAAAAAATTCCCGCTCGATCCGTATGTAACGTTTACCTTGCTTCCCGTTTGTTTTTCGTACTGGCTCGCCACATCGCCCATCGCAAACTTTAAATCCGCCGCCGCCGCGACCGCAATCTCTTGGGCGCGAGTAGGAATAGCCAGAGAACTGATCGCGAGGACAAGACCAAGCACAATCTTATGAGCTTTCATTGCTCCCCTAAGACGTATACATGACGTCAAACTGGCAGCGCTTTAGAAGGTGGCCAACTTTCCAAACGCATAGCCCGCCTGAAATCCAACACAAGTGGTACAAACGATTTATCACGAGTCTGATACGCTAAGTCAAACCGTATGAATGCGGTTCCGTCGGAACTGCTCGTTGGATGCAAAGGTACCTTGCCGAAGACTCTTTCGACGGCGTGGCCGATCCCTTCATCACACCCAACCCAGCCGTTGCCCATGCCGGGGGGGCCGCAATCGCTTCCGAGCGGCCAGCTATTCGTCCAGAATTCGGCGGATTCGCTGTGCGCCGAAACTTCTATCGAACGCGCGCCAGAGCATCTTGCTCCGTCTCACTCTCCGGCGGAAGCACGCATCCGATAGAGCACTCACGTTTGTCGTTACCTATCCGGCGGTCAATTTGCGGTTTGCCCGTCATCCGACCGCAATGCGAGTAAGCGCGAACGATGAAGGTTTCGCAAGAGCGAAAAGCTGAAGCATCTCCTATGCCCAAAGCAAAAGGCGCAAACCAGCCTCCGGCTTCAGGAATCCAGGCGAGCACGCACGGATAGGACTAGCGCACTTTTTGGCCGGTCGTCGAAACCATGACTGACTGCGGAGAGGCGACGATGCTCTGGAATTCGCGCCCGTGGCCGACAACGACGATGTCGTACACGATGGAAAAGTGAAGCCCCGGAATGTTGAGCGTCGTCGTTCCCGAACAATCGGGATTGACGGAATAAGTGCCTTGGAGGGCTCGGTTGGGGAAAAGGATGCCGCTGAGGGAACCTTTTTCATTGCTGACTTGAGAGAAGTTGCCGTCGCCGTCGAAAGTCCGTGTGCCTACCCCGATGACTTGTTCGATAGTGCCGGGGACGTAGTTGGGGGTACCGCTCGGCGGGGGTGGAGCTGGCCGCGTACCGCTGATGCTCAGGCCATAGACACCTTCTAAGGTCTCGTTGCTGCAGACGAAAGACTGATCCCCGTCCTGCCATGAGGCGGCTAACGGCAGTTCCTTCGGGTTGGACGCCTGCACGCGGGTGAGAATGGCGACAGAAGAGATTAGCACCGCGAGGATGCTGAGTAGCGCGAGCTTTTTCATGGAAATTCCTCCATTTTTTTCGGATTGAGATAGTCCTGCATTGCGGACGTGGGGAGGATGCTCACAGGAACGGGATTGGCACAATGGAGGGACCATTAAGGAAACCTTGAGCTTTTGTTGAGCGGTAGGCCCTTGAATGGCCGAGGCTTACGATGTCCTTTCCGATGTAGAATGAGCATAAGCGAAGTGCTCTGGTCATGAGCCCCACGACACTGAAGTTCGGCGACTTTGAATTGGACGCCGCTGGATACGAACTCAGAAGCAGCGACCGGGCGGTCAAGCTGGAGCGTATCCCCATGGAGTTGCTCCTGTGCTGGTGGATCGCCGCGGACAACTGGTGACACGTGATGAAATCTTCGAAAAACTGTGGGGCAAAGATACCTTTCTCGACGCAGACAACAGCATCAACACGGCAATCTCTAAAATTCGTGTAGTCCTCAAAGACGACCCGGAAAACCCTGTTTTCATCAAGACTGTATCAGGGAAGGGGTACCGGTTTATCGCTTCCATCCGATCCTTGCCGGATGGAAAAGAGGCTCTCGGATCCCCACTCGATGGCGTTTCTGGCGCGTCGGGGTCCACCGTGGCAGAAGAGTCTGCACTTGCATTCGCATCCAAGGCCCCGTCCAGGTCGCGCAGATTGTGGTTGGCGTCCGCCACCGCCACCGCCAGTCTAGTGCTCGCGGCTGCGCTGGCGGCGTGGAGTTGGCGCGATTCGCTCAAGCGCATCGTGAGCCCAAGGCCTTCACCAGTCATTCGCTCGCTGGCCGTGCTGCCTTTGGAAAACTTAACTGGTGACGCCTCGCAAGAATACTTCGCGGTTAGTATGACTGATGCGTTGATTACGGATTTGGCCCAGATCGGGGCACTGCGCGTGATCTCGCGGACTTCGATCATGCGTTACAAGGGCATGCGAAAACCCTTGCCGGAGATTGCGCGGGAATTAGGCGTGGATGGCATCGTAGAGGGAACAGTGGTGCGCTCGGCTAGCCGAATTCGCATTACCAGCCAATTGATCTATGCACCGTCGGACCAGCATCTTTGGGCACGGAGTTACGAGAGTGATCTGAGTGACATCGTAACGCTGCAGGGAGAAGTCGCCCAAGCGATTGCAGGCCAAGTTCGAGCGGCACTCACTCCGGAAGAACGCTCACATCTCGCCAAGCGCCCGACCGATAGCCCGGAAGCGTATCAACTTTATCTGCGGGGCCGCTATTCCTGGAATCAGAGAACCCCTCGTGGCGTCAAGAAGAGCATCGACTTCTTTCAGCAGGCCGTGGAAAAAGATCCCAACTTCGCATTGGCCTGCGCCGGACTCGCCGATGCCTACAATTTCAGCAACATCCTCGGAGTCCTGGCTCCCAAGGAAAGCTCACCGCGGGCCGAAGCGGCGGCTGTGAAAGCGTTGGCGCTGAACCCTCAGTTGGGGGAAGCTCATACGGCTCTCGGCCTCGTGAGATCGCACTTCTATTTTGATTTCTTAGGTGCTCAGAGAGAGTTTCTGAAAGCCCTCGGGCTCAATCCCAACTATGCCAACGCCCACCTGTTCTATGCAGGCGCCTACCTGACTCCAATGGGTCGGCACGAGGAAGCCATCGCTGAAATGAGGAAAGCCCTGGAAGTCGACCCGCTCTCCTTGCCATTGAACAATATGATGGCCGAGACCTATCTGTGGTCGGGAGACTACCAAAAGGCTCTGCAACAATTCCAGCACACGATCGACCTGGAACCAACCTTCCCACTCGCGCACTTCTTTTATGCCGGTCTTCTCACAGAGATGGGAAGCTATGAGGAGGCCATCAAAGAAAACCAAACCGGCGAATTGCTATCGGGTGCAAGTCCCGAGGAGGCTGGCGCCTTGGCGGCGGAGTTTCAGAAAGCCTTGCAGGTTGGCGGCCCCAAGAGATACTGGCAAAAAAATCTTGGAATCACACTAAAGGAATATACGCGGGCCGGGATCCAGTACTTTCCAACGATAGGTGTTGCTAGTGCCTACGCAAGGGTTGGCGACAAGGAGAACGCTTTTCAGTGGCTTGATAAATCGTTCCAGGACAGAGAAGGTCAGGATATCACTCTGGTGAGGTGGCTTCCTGATTTCAAGAGTCTTCACACAGATCCGAGATTTGCGGACCTGCTAAGGCGAATGGGATTGCCCAATTAGACGTGAATTTCCGCCGCTATCGAAGCTCATCTGCGTCAGGAACATTAAGTGCAAGCTACTGGCGATGGCCGATGGTTTTACCGCGACGATATCGCAAGCGCTGCCTCCGGAGGTTTGTTCCCAATCCTTTACACTTCAACCGTCCATGTCACTCCCCGCGACGTGGGGCGTTCGGAGCTCCCTCCAGAAGTCCGGTTGGGGGAGATTGCTTTTGATTCGACTCGACGGACCGATTGCGGGCGAGAAGCCGACTTAAGGTTACGTTTTGAACGGTGGACAACGTTGTTGAACGGATCGAGGGTCGGCGTCCTCAACTGGCCATGTCCGGTCCCTACGGGTTATCCTTATATATATCTTGGTATCTTGGCCAGCAGCGACTCCTCTCTAGAACCCTGAATTTCGCTGACTCTCGAGTCAGAGTTCGTTCGTAAGCCTGTTAAGAAGGCCATCTGACTTTCGTCTTTCTAATAGAACGCTGAGCCACGAAGCGTTCCGTCAAGAATAGATACGGATAATCAGCAACCGACTTCTGGGGAATGTAGCTATGCTCGACGTACTCATGCAAGATACTCGATTCGCAGGGCGTTTGCTGCGCAAATCGCCTGGATTTACTGCGGCGGCGATCCTCACGCTGGCTCTGGGCATTGGCGCGAACGCAGTGGTTTTCAGCGTATTGAATGCGCTGATCCTGCGCCCGCTGAATGTGCCTCAGGAGCAAAGCCTCTACGGAATCGAGCGCGCAAGCGATAAGTTGGGGGCCGAGTCCTATCCTAACTATCTCGATCTGCGGGATCGGAACCGCAGCTTCGACGATCTGGCAGCTTATAACATCACTGGGGCAGGGCTGGACGCGGGCGAAAATCCGACGCGCGTCTGGGTTACGGAAGTGAGCGGGAATTACTTCGACGCGCTAGGTATCCAGCCTTGCATTGGGCGAGTCCTTCATGCGTCGGATGAGCATGGGCCCAACAGCGCTCCGTACATCGTGCTCAGCTACGCGTATTGGCATACTCATTTTCAAGATGATCGCGCTATAGCGGGCCGCATTGTTCAGCTCAACAAGCATCCTTTCACGATCATCGGTGTAGCTCCGCCGGAGTTTCACGGCGTTCTCATGTTTTTCAATCCCGATTTCTTCGTACCGATTGTGAATCAGGAGCAGATAGACGGATGGAATGGCCTGAGCGATCGCGGAAACCGTTGGGTCATGATGGCCATGGGACATCTGAAGGCAGGACTTACTCCGCAGCACGCGGCTGCCGATCTAAACTCGATTGGCTTCAGTCTGGAGAAGAGCTATCCCAAAGAGGATGGCAAGATGACCTTTGTCCTGGCGCGACCGGGCCTTTATGGCGACTACCTTGGCCCGCCGATGCGCGCATTCATGACCGGATTGATGCTGCTGGCTGGATTGATCCTGGTCGCAGCATGCGCCAACCTGGGCAGTCTCTTCGCGGCACGCGCAGCTGACCGTTCCAAAGAAGTTGCACTGCGACTCGCGCTTGGGTCAAGCCGAGGGCGCATTCTCCGCCAGGTTTTTACCGAAGCGGTGCTGATTTCGCTGATGGGAGGCACAGTCGGATTGTTGGGCAGCGTAGCGTTGCTGCGTGCGCTGAGCGCGTGGCGGCCGATACCCAGATATCCGGTGCAAGTGCCGGTGAACCCAGACGCGATTGTCTATGTGGTAGCTTTGCTGTTGACTCTGGTGAGCGGATTTCTGTTTGGCGCCGTGCCGGTAGGGCAGGTGCTCCGCACAGATCCTTATGAGATCGTGAAGTCAGGATCAACGGGCAGGTTCGGGCGGCGAATGACGATCCGAGACGTGTTGCTGGGAGTGCAAATTGCCATCTGTGCGGTGCTGGTCACATCCTCCCTGGTTGCGGTGCGCGGTTTGATACGCTCGCTGCACAGCAATTTCGGTTTTGAACCACAGAACGCCATGCTACTAAATGCAGATCTGACTGTCGGAGGTTACCGGGGCGATGCAGTGCCCGTCATGCAAAAGCGGATGCTCAATGCTGTGCAGACGATTCCTGGCGTAGAGTCTGTGGGACTGGCTGATCAACCACCGCTAGGTGATGGCGCAAACGACTCGAATGTCTTTACCGACGAAACGACAGATCTGAGGCAAGTGAATGCCGCAGCTGACGCCGCGATAGTCAACATATCTCCCGAATATTTTCAGGCGGCGGGAACAGCTTTGTTAGCGGGCAGGAATTTCTCATGGCATGACGACAAAAAGGCGCCGCGCGTCGCGGCGGTGAATCGAGTGTTTGCCACCAAGCTCTTTGGCGCCGCAACAAACGCCCTGGGCAGATACTTCAAGATGCCGGATGGCACGCGCATTCAAGTGGTGAGTATCGTAGAAGACGGAAAGTACAACAGCCTCACTGAAGATCCGACTCCGGCGATGTTTCTGCCAATCCTGCAATCGCCCTCGAACTCGACATGGCTGGTGGTGCGCTCGAGCCGCGATCCGCAACAATTGTCACCGCTCATCAGAAGTGCACTGCGCAGTTTGGATGGAGGACTGCTCACGTACATCCAAACTTGGTACAAGCAGCTCGATGGAGTTCTGTTTCCCTCCCGCATGGCGACAATGGCGCTGGGAGTGCTGGGCGGAATGGGCGCGATGCTATCTGTAACCGGGATTTTTGGTATGGCGGCGTACTCGGTGAGTAAGCGGAAGCGGGACCTGGGCATTCGCATGGCCATCGGAGCGCGGCCTAAGGAAGTGTTACAAGCGGCGCTGGGACGGACCATAAAACTGCTGGCTTTTGGTTCGGCGGCAGGAATGCTACTGGGAATTCTGGCGAGCCGAGTGTTGGCTTTCATCGTGTTTTCGGCAACTCCCCGCGACCCGCTGGTATTGGGTGGCGTTGTTTTAGCTATGTCCTTGCTGGGGCTGCTAGCGACATGGATTCCCGCGCAACGCGCGCTGTCGGTGGATCCATTGATACTGCTCCGCGAGGAATAAACTATCGGCGGTTGTCGCTCTGTTACCGAACCAAAATAATTTCATCAGAAAGGACAGGCGCGATCAAGAGAGGAGCACTGTTCAAAACAGTGGCGGCATTCGGTGTGGTTACGGCGATCCCGTTCGTGGCCGCTGACGAACTTTCCGCGTGGCCGGTCTCCGCCGGCGGGCAGGACGATTCGGAAGGAAAGAAATCAGCAGCTACAAATCCGCTTACTCCTCCAGCCTCGGGCCTCATTCCTGTAGCTTTTGGTCTTTCCGAAAGAGACCGTGGTGATCGATTTTGCGGGACCACGGGAGGTATTTCAGAAAGCTAAAGTATCCGCTCGCGTCCGTTCCGGCCCTGTACCGTTGTCGAGAACAACAAAGCAATGGATGTTCAGTTCGGTGGGATGAAATCGTGCCGAAATATACCTTCGATAACGCTCCAGCGCCAAAGGTCATCGTCATACCGGCACAGGATGGAAGTAAACACGCCATGCTGGACTGGATCCGCAAGTCTTCGCAAAACGCGGACGTGACCATGTCTGTCTGCGTGGGTTCGTATATCCCCGCTAAGACGGGGCTACTGTCCGGAAAGCCCGCCACCACTTTTCACCGGGCCTACGACGATTTTGCCAGTTCGTTTCGCGGCATCCAGGTGAAGCGCGGAGCGAGATTCGCCGACGCCGGCAACGTGGCCTCCTCGGGCGGACTCTCTTCCGGCATCGATCTCGCCCTGCACGTCGTGGAACGCTACTTTGGTCGCGACGCCACACGCGAAACCGCCTTTTACTTGGAATACATCAGAGTGAAGGCCGGATGAACGCGAACTCATAGAGTTATCGACCTACATAAAATCGAATATGAAACCATTCGCGATTCTGGCATTCATTCTGTTAGCGCTTCAAACCAACTTCTTCACGCGTTCGGCGCTTGCCCAGGAAGTCCCGACGGCTCCTCTATCGACGCAGGGCATACTGCACATTTCCTCCAATCTGGTTCTGGTTCCCGTAATCGCGTTGAACCTAAAGAATGGCCTTCCAGACAAGACGCTGCAGCGAGAGGATTTTCAAGTCTTTGACAACGGGCGTCCAGTTTCAATCCAAACGTTTGACTCTGGAGCTGCGGCGTGATCGAAGGTTCGAGTTCACGCGCGAGGAAATTGAGCGCAGTGTTGAGCTGACCGCACCGCCGAGTGATGAAGTGCCTGACGAAGTGTTTCCGGATGACCGGTTTGCCGTAGATAGTTACTTGCTGGCACCCGTCGCTGCCGACGGAGGCGCAGGTCGCGCGGACACTGCAATCTCTCGCTAAGTCGGTAACCAGACATCTGCCATACCAGGGCTTCACTTTTCCAATACCGCGTTAATCAGACTTTGCCCATTCTGCGTTTTCTTTTGAGACCCTCACCAAAAATGCGGGCTAATTCTTCGCGGAGTCCGCGGCCGCAGCCCCCGCAATTCTCCGCACTTCGGCGACAACCGCTGCCAGAGCCTGCTCGAAGTTCTTGTCGCGGTTGCCTTGCAGCACGGCCCCTTGCGCATGCTCGGTTAGCCCCCACAACGTCTCGTGGGTCTTCACGTCGCGGATGACGAACCGAAACTGGGAATCAGACGCCGGACTATCGTCTGTCAGCACACGCTCACGCTGGAGTTGCAAAACGGTCAGCCGTATCTCGAAAACCAGGTCGGCATCCCCCGGCGCCGCTACCAGCTCGTAGCGTCCCCAGGTTTTCATGGCCGCATAAAATTCGTGTATGCGCGGTCTGGCCCGCCGCTGTACGACGCTGCCTCATCGCGAGATTCATCTCCGCCGCCATTGGCGATAAAGACCTTCTTCGCTGTGAGGATTTGCGTAGGGATTGGCGCGGGATGCGTCGGTTTTTTCTGCTGCGCCGCACTGATGGGGCCAGACAGCAAAGGCATCGCCAGACCGAAACAAAGGACGGCCGCTTTCAGATGCTTCGTCATTATTCCTCCCGCCATGGCACACGTCCCAAATTGAGTGTAAAGCGTCACTGTATAGACGTTGAGTGTGCAGGTGTACGTTTCAGACGCGCTTTTATCTCTTTGCCATCTTTTTATGCCTGGCTTGATTCTCCCGTCGGGTCACACCAATGGCGAGCCAAGTGGGCTTGTTCTACTGCTTTGTATAAATATTCAGTAACTTAACTATCATTCTGCCAACGCGGTCTCGCCAAGTTGCTTGCGAAAGAAGGCGACGTCGATGAGGCGCTCCGGGCTCACCACTAAGGCTCGTTCCGGCGCGATGCACCTCACGCGAGCCCGTGTGCAAACGGCCCGCGGAAGCTGTTGCCGAAGCTAGGAAGATCGTAACGCCGGGCGAGCCCGATGAACTTTCTCCTACTGTCGAGATGTACCGCGACACCAAGGAAGTTCTCGGCTTCGCCCTGCTCGATTTCCAGAATACCTTCGAAGTGCAAAAGGCGCTACGAGCCGCCGCCGCGGCCGGTTCCGTCGCCGCCCAGCGTTACTTCGCCAAGCGACCGGCTACTTAAAGGTAAACTCGCGCCACGATATAGCCTGTTACGACTCACCGAAAACGTGGTTTACGTGCACTTGCAGATTGAAAGCTGTGGACCTGGCGGTGATCAAATTCCCGCGAGCGGACGAACGTTCACAAGCGCGTTCAAAGGTCGCTTCGCCTCAAGGGTCGGGACCGCGTCCACTTGGAAATCTGGTGACGACGGGAGATTGTAGCCCTAATTGCTGAGTAGGAGGTGAGATGTGGGTGAGTGCTGTCGGGGCTGATACAACAATGGATCTGCTTCTCGATCGAGCAGGAACCACCGCCGAGAGGCACCAACGCGAGTGGAAGGCCACTCAACTCTTCGTGCGATCTACCGATGAGTGGCCAGTGAGGGATGGCACCCCCTGGTGGATTCGAACCACCAACCTGCTCGTTTCTAACCCGCAAAAGCACTCGTCACGGCACATCAAACATAAGCAGTTTGCGTTTTGAGACTTAGACCGTTTCGAAAACACTGGCCTCCCACCAACAGGCGTTCGCACCGACTATTGACTTGCCTTCCATTCCTTAGATACGGTGGCGGCATGTCATCCAACAAACCAGTCGACTCATCCCAAACCAGTGCCGTGGCGGGGATGACGATCGAGCGGTCCGGGGAGATCCTAACCTTTACATTGGACAACGCCGCGTCTTCGAACGAGGTTACTGGCACAATGTTCGACGCCATGCTGGTCGAGCTCCGGTCGGAAGCATCTCGACCGAGCGCTCGAGTCTTGCGGATTCGCGCGCGCGGCGAGGTTTTTTGCACGGGGCGAGAGCGCGCGGGCCGGGACGTCCAGGGGATCCGCCACGAATCGGCCCGTATCATTGAGCTCAAGCGTGCATTGAGATCGTCGCCATTGGTCAGCGTCGCAGAGGTGCAGGGCGACGCGTTCGGGTTCGGGTTCGGGCTCGCCATCGTTTGTGACTTCGTCCTCGTTGCTGAACACGCTGAGCTGGGATTTCCCGAAATGCGTTCCGGCCTGGCGCCGGCCGCGATAATGACCTATTTGGGGGAGTACAGTTTGCCCCGATTCGCGTTTCCCTTAGTGCTCTTCGGCGATCCCATTGCCCCGCAACGCGCTTTTGAAATGGGTCTCATCTCGCAAGTCATTCCTGCCGAGCACCTCGCCAGAGAAGCGGATGCCCTTGTCCAGCGCATTCTCGACCTGGACCCTGCTGCAGCGCGCCTCTGCAAGGAATTCTTCTATGCTGCCCAGCAGAACTCTTTTGATCAGAACTGCCGCTTGGCCGTTGAAACCTTGACGGTTAGCAGCATGACCTTGCTGGCAAAGAAGAAGTGAACCGGCTGTGACTGTGAACGCAGGCGCCCGGCTTGATCGGCTGCCGATTTCCTCATTTCATCGCCGAGTCCTGGCGCTGATTGGCATCGGAATGTTTTTCGATGGTTTTGACGTCTACGTCGCTGCGACCGTACTTGCTGCGACGCTCCAGAGTGGCTTCTCCACGATCGGTCAAAACGCCCAGTTTGTATCCGTCACGTTTCTCGGGATGATGCTGGGCTCGTTCCTGACGGGCTTTCTGGGTGACCGTTACGGCAGGCGCTTCACGTATCAAGCCAATCTTGCCGTCTTCGGTTTCGCATCGATCGCCTCAGCCTTCGTTCCATCGATGAAGGTGCTGATCCTGCTTCGCGGCATCATGGGATTGGGGCTTGGCGCCGAAATGGTCGTCGGTTTTTCGACCTTGACGGAATTTGTGCCCCCGCGTGCCCGCGGCAGGTGGCTTGGCGCGCTGTCCGTCATGGTCGTCTCAAGCTTGCCTATCAGTGGGCTCATCGCAACGGCAATCATTCCCAGGTTCGGTTGGCGAGCGATGTTTCTGCTCGGTGGATTGGGCGCGCTTGCCGTATGGTACTTGCGGAAGTCGCTGCCCGAGTCACCTCGCTGGCTGGAGTCTGTCGGTCGAGACGAAGAAGCCAATACACTCCTTCAAGCCATTGAACGCGAAGTCTCCTCACAACGTGGCCTGCTTCCGCCACCATCGAAGGTGGCTGCAACGCAGAAATTGAGCGGACTGCAAAGCTTGTTCGGTCCTGTGCTTCTGCCTCGCGTGATCGTGGGTGCAGTTACCCTCATCGTCGCCAACACTCTTATCTACGGGTTCGTGCTTTGGCTGCCAACATTCTTTGTTCGGGAGGGACGCAGCATGGCGGCATCGTTTGGTTCCTCGCTGGTTATGTCTATCGGAGCTCCGATCGGATCGGCCATCGGCGCTTTTACTTCTGACTCGTGGGGAAGAAAGCCAACTATCGTCGGCGCGTCATTACTTACGATTTTCGTCGGTAGTTTTTATCCCTTCGTCAAGGACCCAGTCGTGTTAGTCGTCGTGGGTTTCTTGCTGATGATTCCGATCTATATTCTAGTCACGCTGCTCTTCGCCATCTACGTTCCGGAGTTGTTCCCCACCGAAGTGCGTATGCGGGCCTCCGGCATCTGCAACACGTTCGGGCGCGGGGCGACGATTATCACCCCTTTCCTCGTCGTCGCCTTGCTCAAGTCCCACGGCATAGGCGGCGTCCTCAGTTTTATGATCGGCCTTCTCATCGTGCAGATTCTCCTGGTCCTCTTTCTGGGTATCGAACCTAAGAACCGCCGCCTCGAAGAGATAGATAACGAGGTGTCTGCTGTCACCGCTGCCAAAGGGCGAGATTTCGCGTAATGACGGGGAGCGCTTCTGGCTGACACGGCATCTAAGTCCTGCAGTTTGCCTGCGTGGACACGAAGGCAGAATCCGTTCTCTCAGAAAGATGGCTAGTGGTCGGACCAGTAGACCAATCCCTTACTCGAGAGCACGTAAGGCCTTTATTTATAATTTCGATACACAGAAACAATCAAACACTTGACAGCCTCCGCCGTATGGTGGTACAGCGACTATACCTATTTCGTGGGGGAGGTCCTCATGCGGTCCTATGTTCGGAGAAATACCAATCTGGGGTCTCTTGGCCGGCCCAATGTCGCTTGTGTTCTGGCTATGGTATGCGTGATGTTTTTGGCCGCTGGCTCGGCTTACCCGCAGGGCAGCACGGGCAGAATCTTGGGTAGTGTCACCGATCAGAGCGGAGGCAACGTCGCCGGCGCCACCGTGATTATCACCGACGTCGCTCGGGGCGTGTCGCAGACTTTGACCACGGATTCGGACGGGGAGTACGTGGCGTCAAACCTTGTGCCCGGGACCTATACTGTCCGAGCCGAGTACAAAGGCTTCAAGACTTTTGAGCGCAAAAACATCTTAATAGAAGTCGGTAAGGACGTGCGCATCGACACGGTCCTGCAGACCGGCTCAACAACGGACACCATCACGATCACCGAGGAAGTTCCTATGGTGGACACCACCTCCACTACACTGGGCGGCACCATCAGCAATGAAATCCTCAACGAACTGCCGCTGAATGGGCGCAACTACCAAAACCTCCTCACGCTGCGCCCTGGCACTTCGGTTTACCCGGGCGGCGGCCCTTGGACGCAAACCACCAATGGCATTCGCCCTGAAGACACCAGCTTCATCGTGGACGGCATCACCAATGATGAAGCTTTCATGGGTTTGAGCGTGACCAATGCGGCTGCCGTCCTCGGCGATGCCGCGACGCTTATACCCATCGATGCCATTCAGGAGTTCAATACTCAGGTAAACCCGAAAGCCGAATTCGGCTGGAAGCCTGGCGCCATCACCAGCGTCGGTTTGAAATCAGGTACCAACGATGTTCACGGCACCGCCTATGCCTTCGGCCGTTCCGACAAGTTTGATGCCCGCAACTACTTCGATCCCGTTGGCACGGACAAAACCGCCGTCGAGCTCGAGCAATTCGGTGCCACCGGTGGGGGACACATCATCAAGGATAAGCTAT
>Ga0210410_10002131_pt1 | contig 17953 bp, 18 predicted proteins | sample IncBWC4MmetaG_FD_161058 | JGI IMG/M metagenome (GOLD analysis project Ga0210410, IMG submission 161058) | Forest soil microbial communities from Barre Woods Harvard Forest LTER site, Petersham, Massachusetts, United States - Inc-BW-C-4-M | ecosystem: Environmental > Terrestrial > Soil >... | reverse complement strand
AACGGCGCCCGCACCCACCGCGGCAGCCCTTTGACCGGCAAGTACGCCGCCAACCGCCGTGCCCAACCCAGGGAGGGGTAGGGGTTCTTGGCAAACGTCACACACAGAATGAGACCCATGAGACCCGCCGGCGCCCGCGCCGCGACCCGAATCGCCAATGGTCCCGAGAACGATTCTCCCAACAGCACAAACGGCCGATCCTTCGGCAACGCCGACACCAGCAGTCCCTCAAGCTCGCCATACCCCATCGGCTGATCCTTAGGGTAGCTCACCACCACACACTCCACCGTCGGACTCAATACCCGCACAAATTCCGCAAACAACTTCCCCGTCCCATCGAGACCTGGCATGAGAACGAGAACCGGCAGCGTTTGATCGGCAGTCATCATTACGCATCGTCGCCGCCGCTTGTTTCAATAGCAACGTCGTCGCCTCAAGCGCTTGGGTTCGGTCAGTCGGCCCGATGCCTTTCTACGCAAACGCCACAGGTTTCCCCCGGCGTGGTGTAGGCCAGTCCGCCGACGCCACCCGATTGCCTGCCTTCGATAATTGTGCTATTCAATTGCGGCAGAAGTCGAACCGCCAACACAATTTGGAGCCGAACCATGAGGTTAATTTCGCTCTTGATTATCTGTCTTGGGCTTTCGGCTTGCGCGACAGATTACGTGTCGCAGCTTTCGGCGCCTAACTTCGGCATTCGAACCCTGAAATATTCAGAAGGAGATGTCGATCCAATACTGCTGATGAACGGCACCTATGCGTCCAAGCAGATGAACGGTCTCTATGGATCAAAATCTTTGGGGGTCTTTTGCCTGACAGACTATCGTTGCTCACCGCAAGCGCAACAATCCTCTGCCGGTTGGAATCCGTAAGGGGTTCGGCTGGGCGAGTCGTGCTCGCTCGGCGTTAACTCCACTCCGCGCGAACGCGCGAGGCCGATCACTTTCCGCTGCGAACCGGATCCATGGGCTTCACGTATGTGTCGAGCCAGCGGTTCATTTCCCAAAGCATGTGTGACAGGCTCTCATGTGCCTCATAGCCATGGGCTTCGAGCGGCAGAAATACCAGCCGAACCGTAGCACCGTGACCCTTGAGCGCCACATAAAACCGCTCCGACTGAATCGGAAACGTGCCTTGATTGTCGTCCGCCTCGCCATGAATGAGCAGGATGGGCGTCTTGATCTTGTCGGCAAAGCTGAACGGCGACATCTTGAAATAGACATCCGGGGCTTCCCAATATGTCCGCTCCTCCGCCTGGAATCCAAACGGGGTAAGCGTACGGTTGTAGGCGCCGCTGCGCGCGATGCCGGCACGAAACATGTCGCTATGCGCGAGCAGATTCGCGGTCATGAACGCGCCATAACTATGTCCCATGACGGCCACGCGCTTGACGTCCACGACGCCGAGAGCTGCGCCGGCGTCGATCGCGGCCTTCGCGCCGGCGACCAGCTGCTCCACATATGTGTCGTTCGGCTGCGTATCGCCTTCGCCCACGATCGGAATGCTGGCGTTCTCCAACACCGCATAGCCCGTTTGCGTCAGGAACACCGGTGACCCCCATCCAATTCGCGGAAAGCGAAAGGGCGATCCACTCACCTGGCCGGCCGCCGAACGGGTTTTGAATTCCGCCGGGTACGCTTCCATCAAGGTGGGCAGTGGTCCCTGCGACTTGTCATACCCGGCCGGGAGCCACAGGGTCGCCGTCAATTCCAAGCCGTCGGCCCGTTTGTATTTGAGCAATTGCTTGGTCGGCACCTTGATACCCGCGTACGGGGAGGGGAAGTTCGTCACCTGCCTCATCGGTTCCGGCGCGCCTGAACGTTGCGGCAGCGTCGCGACAAAGTAGTTCGGCGAGATACTCTGGCTTTCTTGTCGGACCAGAACCTGGCCATCGGCCAAAAGAGAAATCGGTTCCTCATACATTTGCTGGGCCGACCGCCACTCCATCTGTTCCGTCCCGCCGCCCACCGGCATCACGCCGACAAAGGGCAGATCACCTTCCGGCGTCGCTCCCGGTGAGAAGAAGTAGATACCCTTGGCGTCTCGGGTCAGCTGCAGGGCCGGCTTGCCACGCGCATTCAACTGAATTACCGCACGGCCCGGGCTGTGATACCGGTCCTGCGAGGAACCCTCATACAGCGTGGTTCCCTTGCCACCGCGCGAACTCGGATCGAATGAAACGAACGCGATTTTCCGATCCGACCAGCGCCATTCCGTGGCGAGCGCCAGATGATCGTTTCCCCACTCAACGCTGCGTACGCGCATCGGCGAATCAAACAGTACTTCGCCTTGTCCCTCGAAGGGCGCCGACAGCTGCATGAGCCGATCGCGCACCGCCGCCGTTACCTTCGGATCGCCGCCGTCTTGAGCTTCGATCCAGACGAGTGTGGCGGGCGCATCGCTGCGCCAAGCGTAGTCGCGCGCGCCGACTTGAACCGCATCAAAGGCAATCGGGATCGAATCCAACAAAGGACGATCGGACAGATCCTTGGTGGCGCCCGTCTTCAATGTGACCACGGACACCTTGGCGGGAAAATTCTCCATCGGCAACGCATAGCTGAAGGGGCGATGCAAAGCTTCAACGAATGCAAAGCGCCCGTCGGGTGAGGGCTGCGCCTCAGTAATCAAGCCTTTGACGGGCAGCGTCCGAGACGTACCGTCGAGAGACACGACGGCGAGATCCGATGTTGCGTAGAACGCAAAGATGGCCTCATCCGTCGGAGTTTTGAGCAGATCCTCATAGGTGCGCGCCGGGGTCACCTTGCCCAGATTCTCCTCCACATTCGGTCCTGCGGGAACGTCGTTGGAAGAGGGCGCGGCCCCGCGTGCCGCAGGCACGGTCTTGCACAGCAGTGCCAGCGAATCCGCCAGCCACTCGCACGGTGCACCCAGCACGGCATTCAATTTAAGAGGACCGACTCGGCGTGCTGAGGCCTTCGCCACATCGACCAGCCACAGCTGCAGCCCATTGGTTTCCCGCTGGACAAAGGCGACATGCTTCGAATCCGGCGACCACGCCAAGTGACTTGCCTTGAGCATCGTCGGCAACCCCGCGATCGGCTGCTGCGCACCGCCCGCGATACTCTGCAGCCACAGCTTCACGATCGACACTTGACGGCTTGGGCCATTGGTGGCTGGATTGAACCGAATCCCCGCCAACCGATAGCGCGGCTGCGCCACCTCTGCAATCGTCGGGTACGACTGCAGCTGCTGCACCATTAACAGCGAACGGTCCGGCGACGGCTTCACCACCGGCGTCAACGGCGCATCGAGCAGTTCCTCAATGGCAGCGGGAGGCTTCTGATACGTCAACGCCGTCTGTTCAACCGCCCAACTCGCAAAGCCGCACAGAGACAGCACACCCACTACAATGACTTTCATCAACCACTCCTGATCACATTCAAAGTTTAGTGCAAGTCCCCGAGGCCCGCGCCGCGTACCACCTGAACCGCAGGCCTTAAGTTTCGGAGCAGTCCAACCCCGGTAAGAATGAGCGAACACAACATCGCCAACGCGCCGAAGTACAACAAAAACCGAAACTCAAGTACAAACGCCATCCCAAAAAAGCCACCGCTCAACGCCAACGTACCCACCGGCGCCGCGATGCGCGCCAGCCATTTGGCGGAGGAGGGCAATCTCGCCGCATCGAGCAGCACCTGAATCACCAGTGACAGAATGAGCCACACACCTGCATGCGCGTGACCTGCCCGAAACAACGCCAACTGCCCGGCATTCAAACCCGCTTCCGCACCGCCCGTCCCCGCAGCCCCATGGGTCAACAGCCCCAAAATATACAGGCCCCCGTACTGCACCGTCGGCACCAGCAGTAGAATGATTGCCGCGAATATCTTAGCTTCACGTGTCAATTCCATGGCATGTCTCCCACGCTTTGAGCGATTGTATGGCTGATCGATGGTACCGCCGATGATGCGCCGGCGCGCGAAGTACCCCGACGACTGCGCCAACTTCACCGCCCAGAGCGGGTGATCAGTCGGCGAAGGCCGCCTCCTCATGGCTGTCACTCATTGCCTTAGCTGATACAATCCGCAAAACAAGTTGCGGCATCAAAGTGAATATACCAAGACATGTTGATCGACCGTAGAACCGTAATAATCGGCGCGGCCACGTTGGCCGTCGTCAGAAGTGGCGAGGGTGCCACGCCTGACGCAGGGGAAGTACAGGTGAATACGCCAACTGAACGTGTACTGGGCATCGGCGGACTATTCTTCCGGAGCCGCGACCCCAAAAAATTGGCGCAGTGGTATCAACTCAATCTGGGGGTTGACCATCAGGTGTGGCAACAAGCCGCCGGCCCGACCTCATTCACGCCGTTTGCGATGGATACGGACTATTTTGGATCGAAGCAGCAAGCATGGATGTTGAACTTTCGAGTTCGAAGTTTGGACGCCATGGTCGCGCAGCTGCAGAAGGCCAACATCGAGGTGAAGGTGGATCCTGAAAAATATCCCTACGGTCGATTCGCCCGACTGCACGATCCGGAAGGCAATCCGATCGAGCTGTGGGAACCGGCAAGCCCGGCATAACCATTTGGTTCATTCTCACGCATATTCAGCTCATTGAAGTGTTGGCAGGCGACGAGCCCTAGCCCCGAAAGGAATCGAAATGCGACGGGTTGCGACCATTGTGTTGACCACGCTCGCGACCTTTTGCGCAGGTGCACAGTCGTCGACAGGGACTGTGAAGTGGAGCGCGGGTAACGGCTATCCGCCCGGTCCCTACTCCAGTCCGAACGCGGCGTGCGCCACTGTGCTGAACGGTCGTCGAGGGCCCGCAGAGGAATGGGGCCCAGGCGCGTATTATCTCATTAGCAACGCGGTTGCGAATCCGGCCGGTTGGGACCTTACGCCGATTGATGGGTATCCATATTCGGCTACGTACTGCAATTTTACCCAGACCATATATGCCTGTGGTAAGTCTTGCCCGTACGTGACGCAAACCACCAATGGGCTGCCGTATGTGTATGCGACTTCTCCCCCTGCCAGTTGTCCATCTGCCACTTGCCCTGCGCCGAAGGACGTGGGTGAGTCATGCCCGAACGGTAAGTGCGGCACAAAAAATATTCGCCAGCGTCGCCCGACGACGCTCAATGTGAATGGTCTGCCGTATGGCGTTGACGTGGAAATAGCAACGGGGGCAGCCGGGGATGACGCCTTGGCACACGGCGCCTATTTATTCCGACTTAAATGTTCTTCAGATCTTTCTTGTAGTTTTCAAAGAGTAACTTTGGACAAGTGCACCAAGGGAGATGGCAGTAATCCCGCGCTCTCGACAAGGGTTGACACCTGGCTCACCTCTTCGGGACTGTTGGCGGTCAAGCAGCTATCGAATAGTGAAATTGAGCTGACCGTTTACTATCAGGCATTTGGGAATCAACTTCCAGCCAAGGTGATTTTGACCTTTGCATCGGAGGGGGTGCCGTTCAAGAGACTCACAAACTTTAGGACGACCGGGTTTGTGGATCTGCGGTTCTCGCCTGATACAAACACAGGTATCGCGTATGTGCCGATCCAAAACGATCGCAAGATGCTGTTGGATTGTCCAATATTCTTACGAGGATTGACGCCGTGATTCTGAGAGCCGGGCCATCCCCAATCCCAGTGCATAACCCTGTGCATAACCGGTTCGCCGTCATGGATTCGCCATCGCGATTCAGCCGCTTATGTTGAACTGATGCATTTTTGACCACCGCCGTTGCGCGAATTGGCGCGGCGAATGTCCGGCGCCTGATCAACTCTTGGCTGGTCGCCTTTGTTTCTTCTTGCTTTTCTTCTTTTTGGCGACTTTCTTTTTTGCCTTGCGCCGCATCTTCATCAGCGCATCGATCAGGTCGTCGACCGGTTCGTGGTGTTTTGCCTTGCGCCGCATCCAGACCAGAGACTCGATGAGGTTGTCGACGGCTGCTTGTTTTTTCGCCATACGGTTCGCCCGTGGCTACTTGCCGGCAGTCTCAGCGGTTTCGTTAGCTGTCGATGCCTGCGCCGCCTCGGCCGGCGGCGCCGGCAACTCGGCTTCGAGCCCCACGGTCGCGATGACGCCATTGGCCTTTTGCAGCACCTCGCGGGCGTAGTCCCAATGAATGGCGACGGTGGTGTCGCCAACCGCCGCTTTCAACAACTCAGTGAACTCTTCGATCTCGGGTTCAAAGCTCTGGCCCTGCGCGTCGACCGGCGCATGCGCTTCGAGCAACAGTTCTCCGTCGGCCCACGCCACCTTCACCGGCTCGTTGATCAGGCGCACCGGCGTGCCGACGGGAATGAGCGGAAACAGCGCGGCGACATCGTCGGGATACATGCGGATGCAGCCGTGCGTGACCGCGAGTCCAACGGCGATCGGATTGTTGGTGCCGTGAATGAGGTACGTGCCGTTGCCGGCGGCCAAGCGCATGGCATACGCACCGAGAGGATTGGCGGGGCCCGGCCCCACTTTGACCGGCAGTGGATCGCCGGCCTCGGCGTGTTCTTTGCGGACCGACTCGGGCGGAAACCAGGTGGGGTCCTTCTGCTTTTGAATGACGCGGGTTGACCCTAAGGGCGTGCGCCAGTCCATTTTCCCGATGCTGACCGGATAGGTGATCACCTCGATCGGACCGCCGCGCTTGGGCTTCGGATAATAGTAGAGGCGGTGCTCGGGAAGATTGACGACGATTCCTTCGTGCGGCCCCGGCGGCAGAATGTGCCGTCCCGGCACAATGAGTTGCTTGCCGGCGCCGGGCAGCCACGGGTCGACGCCGGGATTGACCCGAATCAGCTCCTCGGACCCGAGACTGAACTTGGCTGCGAGCGCGTACAGCGTGTCTTCGTAAACCGTAACGACCGTTTGGTCTTGGCCGACCACGGTGTCCTCGGGCTTGGCGAGGGTGTAGATGGTCGCATTCGCGGACGACAGGGCGCCGATGCTCAGCAAGGCCAGCAAAGCCGCTCGCGCCGCGATGCGGCGGGCTCGGGCGGGCACGGTGGGTAAATTCAATATTTCCATGTGGTTAGCGTAGCACGTGCCCGGCTGGTTTGACGCACGGTATGCTTGCAATCGGTTATTGACCGAGGGCGAACGGAATGAATGAAACTCGATTAGGCAAATGGATTAGCTTAAGTCTTTTGCTGTTGCTGGCGCCGCTATCGAACGCGCAGATCAATCCGGACTGGACCACGCCCATCGCTCCATTTCGCATTGCAGGTAATCTGTACTACGTGGGCGGCAAGGACTTGGCCTCTTATTTAGTTGTCACGCCCCAGGGCGACATCCTCATAAATTCGAGCCTGGAATCCTCCGTGCCCATGATACGCAGCAGCGTTGAGCAGTTGGGATTCAAGTTCAATGACATCAAGGTCCTATTGATCAGCCATTCACATTTTGATCATGACGCGGGGAGCGCCGAACTCATCAAGGAAACCGGCGCCAAATACATGGTCATGGACGGCGATGTTTCCGTGGTCGAAAGCGGAGGTGCCACGGATTTTGCGTATGCCAAGGACACTTACCCTAAGGCCAAGGTCGATCGCGTACTGCATGACGGCGATGACGTGAAACTCGGCGGTACGGTGCTGGTTGCGCACAAGACCGCGGGCCATACCCGAGGATGCACCACCTGGACGATGCAAGTGAGAGAAGCGGGGCGGCCCCTGAATGTCGTCATCGTCGGCAGCTGGAATGTGAATCCCGGCTGGCGGCTGGTGGACCGCCCGCAGCAGGCAGCCTCGTATCCCGGCATCGCGGACGACTACCGGCGCACGTTCGCGACGCTGAAAGCTCTTCAATGCGACGTCTTTCTGGGCGCGCACGGCGTCTACTTCGGCATGCTGGCGAAATTGGACCGAATCAAAACCGGCGCGACAGAAAATGTGTGGATCGATCCGCAGGGCTACCGCGCCGCGGTGGCGGAGCGCGAGCAGGCATTCGAGAAGGAACTCAAACGTCAGCAGAATTGAGGCCTTTATTTCGAAGGCCCTTTTCGCTTCATTACCGCCTGCCGCAATACGAACTCGATCTGCGCATTCACACTGCGCAGATCGTCCGCCGCCCATTTCTCCAGATCCTTCAAGAGTTCGGGTGGAACCCTGAGTAGAAAGGGTTTGCGCTGCTCCGCCGACACGATCAGGTGTAGAGGGTGCCGGTGTTGATCACGGGCGATGCATCCGAGTTGCCGCAAAGCACGACCAGCAGATTGCTGACCATGGCCGCCTTGCGCTCATCGTCGAGCTTCACCACGTTTTTCTGATCCAACTCATCCAGCGCCATATGCACCATGCCCACCGCATTTTGCACGATGATCTTGCGTGCCGCGATGATGGCCTCGGCCTGTTGGCGGCGCAGCATGGCGGGCGCGATTTCCGGGGCGTAGGCAAGATGCGTCAGCCGCGCTTCCTCGACGATCACCCCGGCTTTCGCCAAGCGGATTTGCAATTCTTCCTTGAGTGCCAGGGAGACTTCATCTGCACCGCCACGCAGTGTGATTTCGTGCTCTTCGCCCTGATCGTAGGCGTAACGGCTGGCGATGCTGCGAATCGCAGACTCGCTTTGAATTTCCACGTAGCTGGTGTAATCCTCGACATCGAACACGGCTTGGGCCGTATTTTCCACGCGCCACACCACGACCGCGGCGATCTCGACCGGATTGCCGCGCTTGTCGTTCACTTTCAGCGCATCGCTGCTGAAGTTGCGGGCTCGCAGCGACAGCTTGGTGGTCAGGAATTGGAATCCCAAGCCGCCGGTACCGCGCCGGCCCAGGGAGCGATTTCTATGATCGCCCTCGTGCGCTGCCGTGTCCTTCTGCGAGGCTGTGCCGCGCGTGCGCGAGTACAAGGGGTTGGCCCAATGAAAGCCGCTGCTGCGCACGGTGCCTTTGTACGCGCCGAACAGCATGAGCACGCGAGCTTGATTCGGCTGCAGGGTGAAATAGCCGGCCAGCATGATGAAACCGGCCACTGCGAACAGGCCGGCGAGGACGTGCATGGGGCCGGCAACGGCCGCCATGCGGTAACCCACGAAAGCCGCGCCGAGCAACAACGCGGCATTCACGATCAACATCATCCAGCCATTCAGCGCACTCACAACGCGCTCCGCGGCGGCGGCTTGCGCAGGTTTTGTCGGCATGTCTCGGCTCCCGAACTTTGATATTGAAGTGATATCATAATGAAATCTACGGTGCTGTCAATGCGCCCGGTTGCGGACGCGCCGAATTGGAGCGAATTCGGTCGAGAACGTGTAATGTCGTCGGCATCAAAGCCTGATTTCAATGGACGGTATCGCATGCACAGTGACCGATGCTCCCCGGTTCTCAAGCTCCTGCCGCTGGCCGCTTGGTTGCTGGCCGCGGGTTCTTTTGCGCAAGCGCCCAGTGGGCTCAAGCCTTATGTCAGTGAGGACTCGCCGGTGTTGGTGCTGACGCATGTGCGCGTCATCGACGGCACCGGCGCAGCTCCGATGGAGGATCAGCGCATCGACATCGAGGGCGGAAAGATCAGCCGCGTGCAGGGCGCCAACCTCAAGAACGCGTATCCAAAGAACGCGAAAGTTCTGGATCTCAGCGGCAAGACCGTCATACCCGGTCTCGTCGGCATGCATGAGCATCTCTTTTACACCGGGCCGGAGCGCGGCAAGGACGGCTTGCCGTTTTGGATCGAGATGATCGACAGCGGACCCCGCCTGTATCTGGCCGGCGGCGTTACGACCGCGCGCACCGCCGGCAGCATGGAGCCGTACACGGACCTGTCCTTGAAGAAACTCATCGATGCGGGAGAGAAACCGGGGCCGAAGCTGCGGATAACCGGCCCCTACATCGGTGACCTCCTGAGTATCGCGCCGCAGCTGCATACGCTCGCCGATGCCGATGATGCCGGCCGCACCGTTGACTACTGGGCCGCGGAAGGCGTCACCTCGTTCAAGGCTTACATGGGTATCAAGCCCGAGGAGTTGAAGGTGGCCATTGAGCATGCGCATGCCAAGGGCTTGAAAATGACCGGGCATCTGTGCGCGGTGGGATTTACGGAAGCCGCAGCTTTAGGGATCGACAATCTCGAGCACGGCATCGTTGTCGACACCGAATTTTTTCCCGGCAAAAAACCGGGCATCTGTCCTGCGAAGGAGGCTGCTGAAGATTTCGCCAAGAACGTGGATATCGAGGGCGCGCCCGTACAGAACATGATCCGCGATCTCGTCAGCCACCACGTCGCGGTGACCTCGACCTTGGCGGTGTTTGAAATAACCGTCCCGAACCGACCCGCGCTGCGCAAGATGCTGCGCGCCAAGGATGCACTCAGCCCGCAGGGGTGGTCGACTTACCTCAGGGTCCGCAGCAGCATCGCCGAGGAAAACAACCCCTTGAGCGCAGTTTCCCTGCAGAAAGAGATGCAGTTCGAGCGTGACTTTGTGAAGGCCGGCGGGCTGTTGCTCGCTGGATGCGATCCCACCTCCTTCGGCGGCGTGCTGCCCGGATTCGGCGATCAACGAGGCATAGAGCTGCTGGTCGATGCCGGATTCACGCCTGTCGAAGCGATTCACATCGCCACCCAGAACGGCGCCAAGTTTTTAGGCGAGAGCGAGAACATCGGGTCCATCGCCGCGGGCAAAGCCGCCGACTTGGTGGTCCTATCGGGCAACCCCGCGCAAAACATCGACGACATCGAGAATGTGCAGCTGGTTTTCAAGGACGGCCTCGGATTCGATCCGGCGAAGCTGATTCAATCGGTCCAGGGATTGGTGGGCCAACGCTGACCAAGAGCCAATTCTCAATGCCGAACCCGATTGCGCCACTGCTTGCCGCTGACGAACCGCCGGCGTTCCTCGAGATTCCGAGCCGGGGACGATCGCCTTTTATCGTTGTGGCGGATCATGCCGGCGCGCGCATTCCGCGCCGGCTCGGGAATCTCGGACTGTCTGCGGCGGAGCTTCAGCGGCACATTGCCTGGGACATCGGCGCTCTCGGCGTGGCGCGCCGCGTGGCGGCCGCAATCGACGCGCCGCTGGTGGCGCAAAATTATTCGCGCCTCGTCATCGATTGCAATCGCGATCCACAGGTTGCGACGTCGATCCCGCACATCAGCGAGACCAGCGAAATTCCCGGCAATGTGAACTTGAGTTCCGCGGAAATTGCGGCGCGGCGCGCGGAGATCTTCGATCCCTATCACCGGAGGATTCGCGAACGCATCGATGAGCGGCTGGCGGCGGGAAGGCCGCCCATATTGGTCGCGCAACACACCATGACCGATGTCTACAAGGGCGTGCGCCGCAATATGCATGCCGCGATTCTTTATAATCGCGATCGCCGCTTTGCCGGCATCGTGCTCGAGATGCTGCGGCGGGAAGCCGACCTGATCATCGCGGACAACGAGCCGTACTTCGTCAGCGACGCGACCGATTACACCGTTCCTCATCACGCGGAGGCGCGCTCACTGCCGTACGTGGAAATCGAAATTCGCCAGGACCTCGTCAGCGACGATGCCGGTCAAGCCGAGTGGGCCGCGCGTATCGCCCGCGCGCTTCAAGACGCCGAACAAGCGTTTAACGCGGCTCACACATGAAGCACACACGGAAGGCACCGGCACTGTTCGTTTCGCACGGCGCACCGACCTTCGCGCTCGAACCGGGATTGCTGGGGCCGAAATTGACGCTGTTGGGCAAGCAGTTATCCAGCCTGACTGCGGTCGCCGTCGTATCCGCACACTGGCAAACCCCGGGCGTGCAAGTGATGCGCACGCCCAAGCCGCAAACCATGCATGATTTTGGCGGGTTTCCTCCCGCTCTATATCGCTTGCAATATCCGGCGCCCGGCGCACCGGCTCTTGCGGGCGACACCGCAGCCCTGCTCGAGGCGGCTGGATTCGATGTGTCCTTCGATGAGGGCCGCGGGCTCGATCATGGCGTGTGGGTGCCGATGTTGTACCTGCTGCCCGCGGCCCGCATTCCCGTCTTTCAGGTGTCGTTGCCGTTTGCGTTCGATGCGGAAAATGCACTCGAGCTCGGAAGGGCACTGCAGCCGCTGCGTCAGCAAGGGGTGCTCGTCATGGGTTCCGGCAGCCTCACGCACAATTTGCGTGAGATTGGCCAGACCGATCCGAACAATACGCGATACGCCCTCGAGTTCACCGCCTGGATCCGCCGGCACGTGCAGGCAAGGGACTTGAAGGAGCTCACGGACTATCGGCGTCGCGCGCCGCACGCCGAGCGCGCACATCCCACCGAGGAACATTTTTTGCCGCTGCTGGTGGCGGTCGGAGCGAGTGACGCTGACGATGCCGTCGAGGTCATCGAGGGCGGCATGACCTATGGCGTGCTGTCGATGGAGTCGTACCTCTTCGGGCAGTCGGATTGACCGGCGGTTTCATCCGCCGGCCGTGGTTTTGGCATCTCCGACTTTGTCCTGTGTCTTTGTTTCGAAATCACCGGCGTCATGGCGCTCGTGCAATTGATCTGAGAGCTCGCCCCACGCACGATTGACCTTGCGTCCGCGCTGCACGGCGGGGCGCTTGGCGATCGCATCGGTCCAGCGCTGGACATGGGTGTATTCCTGCACTTGCAAAAATTCGCCCGCCTCATACACCAGGCCCTTGGCCAGTGCGCCATACCAAGGCCAGACCGCCATATCGGCGATGGTGTAGTCGGCGCCTGCCAGATATTCGGATTGCGCCAGCCGTCGATCGAGAACATCGAGCTGGCGCTTCACCTCCATCGCAAAGCGATCAATGGCGTACTCGATCTTTGTCGGTGCGTAGGCATAGAAGTGGCCAAATCCACCGCCCAGGTAGGGCGCGCTGCCCATCTGCCAGAACAGCCAGGACAGGCATTCAGCGCGAGTCGCTGCATCGGTGGGCAGGAAGGCGCCGAACTTCTCGGCCAGGTACAACAAAATCGCGCCCGACTCGAACACGCGGATGGGCTTGGAAGAGCTGCGGTCCATCAGTGCCGGAATTTTGGAGTTTGGGTTGACGGCCACGAAGCCGCTGCCGAATTGATCGCCTTCCGTGATCCGGATCAGCCAGGCGTCGTACTCCGCACCGCTGAATTTAAGCGCCAGCAGCTCCTCCAACATGACCGTGACTTTCACGCCGTTCGGCGTGGCCAGCGAATATAGCTGCAGGGGATGGCGTCCGACCGGCAGCTCTTTGTCGTGCGTCGGTCCCGAGATCGGGCGGTTGATGTTCGCGAAGCGGCCACCGCTTTCCTTGTTCCATTTCCAGACGGTCGGCGGCGTGTATAGAGTCGTGTCGTTCATTTCTCAAAGCTCCTGGGTTCTTGGCGACGATGCTACCCGATTGAGCGGTCCATCGACTACGGATAGGCCGGGCCGGCGATTAACCGGGTGCTGCATCGACTTCGTTGGCACGGTAAGCTCTTGGGTGCCGCACAACGCCTTCAGACAGGAGTCCCGCATTGGATGTTCATCCACCCCATGAACGGATCCGCTCGTGGAAGGATTTTACCCTCCATTTGCTGACGATCACGATCGGTCTATTCATCGCCCTCACGCTCGAAGCCGCTGTCCAATCGCTGCACCACCGCCACATGGTCAAGGATGCGCGTGCGAATCTGCGGCGTGAGATCGTTGAAAATAAGAAGCTGTACGCGGTAAATCTGCGCAGCTTGCAAGCCAAGATGGTGGAACTCCAGCAAGACATCGACCAATTGCGAGAGCTGCGCGCCGGCAAAACGCCGGAGCACTTCGACGTGCAGTGGAGCTTCGACTGGAATGGGTTCGTCGATTCTGCTTGGACGAGCGCGCGAGACACCGGTGCCGTCGGCTACATGCAACCCGAAATCGTCGAGGAATATTCGGGGCTTTACGGTCAGCAAACGTACGTGAACGCGGCCGGAGCCAGCATTTTACTCGACCAGGCGAAGGCGGCCGCGCCATTGCTCCTCCCCAAGAACCGCAAGGACCCCAAGGAACTGTCACCGGCTGATATTCAGGCAATGCTGCTGTCGGCCGCGGAATTCGAAGGGCGCGTCAAGACAGTGCAGTTGATGATGAAAACACTCGACGATAATTACACGGCGCTATTGCGGCAGCCCTAGCGGACGCCTGCAAACGCGTTTAGGCACGCCCATCACCCTTGATCGGCGCCACCTTGGGCGCGGGATCAAGGAATTCTCTGCCGGGGTCGGTCGATGAAACGCGCCAATCAGGTGTCCGCCTGATCCCAGTAGCGCGCAGTCTGACAGCAAACCTAGCCGCTGGCCGAAGGCCGTGGCCGCCGCCCTACGCGATGATGACTACATACTCTTTATATAGAAGCCTCAGATATGTCAGTTACCTCGCGATGCAGCAATTTTGCCATGGTGGCAGTCGCCGTCATTTTCGAAACGGCCACTTTCGGAATAAAAGCTCAGGCAGCCACACTCGATCAACTCACGCCGCCGGAGCCGCAGTCCCCGGCGAAACCTGCGCCGGCGAGATTGGCCGTGATTGCACATCCGCAACTGGATCGTTCAGGCAGGAGGCGCATCGGCAAGGCATCGTTTTATGCACGTATGTTTGCGGGCAGAAAGATGGCCAACGGCAACAGGATGGATCCGCAGGACCGCAATGCGGCGAGCAGAACGCTGCCGCTGGGGACCACCGCCAAGGTCACAAACTTGAAAACCGGGAAGAGTGCCGTGGTCAAGATCGAAGATCGCGGCCCGTACGTCGACGGACGCATCGTCGATCTGTCGCCCGCGACCGCTCGGGAGATTGGAATCACTCCGCGTGAGGGGGTAGCCAAGGTGGAAGTGGCGCCCATCACGGTGCCGCTGGCCGATGGCAGCGTCAAATTAGGCGAGGCGGCTGCCGAGGTAATGCTGGCCAGTAATGCCAGGCCATATCGTCGATCTGATCCTACCGGTTGGTAGGCTTCGCGCCGCAAAACTAAACCGCCTTCCCTTCAGTCTGCCGTTCGCGGCGTCTCACCCTTCAGTACCTGCAAATACCGCGCCCGCTCGATATTTCCGCCGCTGAACACCAACGCAACCTTTTTGTTTTTCATGCGCGGCCCATCTTGCAGCAGCGCGGCAAGCGGAGCGCCGGCGGCGCCCTCGGCGATTTGGTGGGTGTCATCGAAGTAAATCCGCATCGCCTCCGCGATCTCGTCCTCGCTCACTTGCACCCAGCGCGCCACGCCGCGACAAATCGCCGCGATCGCCTGCGCATTGGGTTCTCGGGTGGCGAGCCCATCGGCGAAAGTGTTGGCTGAGGGGAACATCACCGGTTGCCCGGCAGCAAAGGAAAGCGCCGTAGCCGGCGCTTTGACCGGACCCACGCCGATGATGTCGGTCTTCAGCCCCAGCAAATCGCGCACCGCCAGCAGTCCGCATATGCCGGAACCCATCCCCACGCCCACGTACACCGCGTCCAATTCGCCGCCGTCACGGAATAGCTCCAGCGCGTAGCTGGCAACGCCGGCGACGAGATCCCGATGAAAGGACGGCACGAAATGCAGGTCCTCGACACCGGCAACACGGAATGCCTCATGCTTTGCCTCGTCGAAGTCGCGCCCGAATTCCACCAGCTTGGCGCCGAATCCAGAGATCGCCGAATTCTGATCGGGAGAATTGCCGGCCGGCACGTAGATCGTCGCGGGAATCCCGGCGCGCGCGGCGGCGAACGCAATGGATTGACCGTGATTGCCCCGCGTCGCGGTTATCACGCCCGCAACATTGGGCAACGAGCGGCACAGCCGGTCCAAGTATATGATGCCGCCGCGGACCTTGAACGCACCGGTGGGCGTGTGATTCTCATGCTTGACGCGCACGCTGCATCCCGTGCGAGCTTTAAGCTTTGGCCAGGCGTACAGAGGCGTTGGCGGCATCACGCGATAGACCAGCTTCGCGGCGCTTTCCAGCTCCTCCAATTCAAAGGTAATCGTTGGATCAAGCATGGGTTCGCTCACTTTTTACAGCAGCCGCGCTGCTCTTGGATCGGCGGACAGGCAATGTTGCCATAGGAACAGAACACGCAACAATCGCCGGCCTTGGGACGCAGCAGTGTCCTACAGCCGCTGCATTCGTAAAAATACTGACAGGCGTCGGTGGGCATGGTCTCCTCGCGACTTTGGTCACACACCGGGCAGGTGATGATTGATTGCAATATGACGTCGCTCACGCTTTGCCTGCTTCAACCGTTGGAAGATGCTTAAGACTACATCGACTCGCTTGATCAGGCCGGTCTTTTGTAGGGCCGCCTATGGAGGAATGCAGTGCGACAGCTTCGGCAAGCTTCGAATCGCTGGTTGAGCGCCACCGCGCTGGGGGCGCTGCTGATGTCGGGTGCCGCACTCCCGGCCGCCGCACCCCGCAGCGATGATTTGGTGCCGCAAACTCCGGCGGCATTCCTGCCGGGCGGCATACTGGGTATCCAGCTCGGCGGTTCCTGGAGCGAGAGCAAACAAAATCCTTCCTTGCAGCAATTGACCTGCCAACCCATCTTGGATGCCAGCGATTTTGACGAGGTGTGTTTCTTCAGGACCTCAACCGCCCGCGTGGCCGGGGCGCAGATCCACGACGGCTTCATCGTTCGCAAGGACGATCATGTGGTTCTGGTCGGCACGGGCATCAGCATCAAGAACGCCGACGATCCTCTGGCCGAATCCGTGGTGCAATCCTTTCAGTCGCAGATTCACGCGGCATTCCAGCACACGGGTGACAGCGTTCTGTTCGTGAAATTGCCTGCCAGACACCTGACTGCGGATGAGCTCGAGGGCTATTCAAGAAAGGCGCCGGTACTGCTGGTGCAGCTCGAGGCGAAGAGCCATGAGCTTGCCGTCCTGTACGGATATCTCGGTCCGGTCAACGCCTTCGGAGCGATGACTTCGGACTAGCGGCCACGCGCTAATTTCAATGCCAGATCACGATTGCGACGGCCGCTAAGCCATTGTTCACGGCATGCAGAATGAACGAGGGGCGCAGCGACTTGTACCGCAACGCCAGAAACGACGTCGCGATTCCCAGCAGAAACCGGTCGGCCAACGCCAGCCAACCTGCCACGCCATTGCTGAAACTGTGGCTGTGCAACGCTGCAAACAGCAGACTGATCAGCACCACGGCCTGCCACGCGGCAATTCTTTGCTTGAGCCAATCCAGCAACAGACCGCGAAACATCAGTTCCTCGGCGAAGGGTCCGATGAGGACGATGAATAGGATTGAAATCGGCAACTGATGGAGGTCGCCTGCCGTGACGCCGCCATTCGGCGTGCCCGTTATCTTGATGCCGAACAAAATCAAGATTTCGGCCACCGCCGTGATGAAGACCATCAGTGCGATGGCGCCGGCTGCGCTCGCGGCAAGGACTTTGCGGTCAACGGGTGCGAATCGGATTTGCAAGCCCGCCCAGCCGCGGCTGCCCGACAGTGCTCGATAGCCTGCGATCCAGCAAAGGTCGTTGACCGTCCCGGCCAACATCGCCGTCGTGAACGGTGCTTGGTTGAACGAACGGCTGATCCCGTAGGCGATCAATTGCACGGCCAGTGCGCCGATGATCAACGCAAAGATGTCCCGAAACTTGACGAGTGGCGTACCCGTATCAACCCGCGCCTAAAACGCCCATCGCTGCACGAATGAGCATGAACCACAGCGCCAACGCAGATATGCAATACAGCCAGAATCTGAGAATGACGATATTGACCGTGCAATGCACCGCGCTGTGGAAGACTCGAAAGCCCGCGAAAATCCAGGCGGCAACCAAGTAGCCCAGGTCGACGCCGTTGGTGACGAAGAGGTACAGCACGACCCCATAGAAGAGCGTCGGAAGCTCGAGGAGATTTTTGAGATTGTCCGATGGGTTGGCCACGGCCGGCGGTGAGATCCGCGCAAGCTCCGCCGGTGTCAGGCGATTTAGATTGGTTTTGCTTTTCTGCAGGAATGGTATGCGCTTGGCGTACATGTAGAACCAAACGACGAGCGTCAAGAGCATTACCGAGAAGAAGGGAGCAAAGATCGCGGTTTGTTTCATGGCGGTGCCCTGAGG
>Ga0210410_10002130_pt1 | contig 17959 bp, 20 predicted proteins | sample IncBWC4MmetaG_FD_161058 | JGI IMG/M metagenome (GOLD analysis project Ga0210410, IMG submission 161058) | Forest soil microbial communities from Barre Woods Harvard Forest LTER site, Petersham, Massachusetts, United States - Inc-BW-C-4-M | ecosystem: Environmental > Terrestrial > Soil >... | reverse complement strand
CCCGACTATTCCGGGCTGCCGGGCCCTCAATTTGCTTAGTGATGGACGTCACAGTCGAGCGTCACACGTTGAGGCAGGGTCATCCCATCAACAACAGGCCCCCGGGCGGGCCAACGGGAGCCGAGCATGAGCGCATCTTTCACCAGCACCCTTCGCCAGGCCGTCCTGGCCGTGGCCTTCGTGGTCGCTTTCGCCGCGCTGTCGTCGAGCCAGAGCTTTGCATTCAGCGCCGAGGCGCAGCAGATGTGCACCGGCGACGCGTTTCGGCTGTGCAGCTCGGAAATCCCCAACGTTCCGAAAATCACCGCCTGCATGTTCAGGCACAAGGCCGAACTGAGCGCCGGCTGCCGCACCGTGATGGAACGCGACCTCGCCGCCCAAGCCAGCAACAAGGTCGCGGCGAAGTAAATTCTCTCTCCGTCATGGCCGGGCATAGCCGTCCGAAGGACGGCGTCGCTCCCGCTAGCCTATGCCCGGCCATCCACGTCTTGCTCGCGGCAACAGGGTCAAGACGTGGATGCCCGGGACAAGCCCGGGCATGACGACTCGGTTTCGGCGGGGCACGAATATGCATTGCGGCGCCGGGGTCAGCGCATTAGAACGCGCCAGCGATCATTACCGGCGGGCGTAATACCATGGCCAGAATCCTTTTCGTCCTTCCCTTTGTCCTGATGGCTTCCATGGCATCGGCACAGCAGCAGGGCCACGACGCCTGCGCGCGCGACGTCTCGCGGTTCTGCCGCGCGCACATGAATGACGGCGACCAGATCGTGCTGGCCTGCCTGAAGCAAAATCGCGCCCGGCTCAGCCGGGCCTGCGCAAAGGTCCTGACCGATCACGGGCAGTAGTAGCCACTGCCGTCATTCCGGGGCGCGTCGAAGACGCGAACCCGGAATCTGGAGGTAATCGGCGCGAGATCCCGGGTTCGCGCTGAAGCGCGCCCCGGACTGACGATCAGGTGCTGCCGCTCGCGGCGGTGGCGACCGGCAGCACCTCGTGGGCGGCGCGGTCGGGCGTTTCGTCCTTCCAGCGCACCGATCCGAACGGCCGCTCCAGCATGCGGCGGACCCGTACCGGTTCGGGCCCGAGGTGGAAGGCGATCGCGCGCTGATGCAGCGCGCGTTCGGATTGCGTCGCGCGGTTGCGCTGGCGCAGATAGTCGAACCAGGTCGGGCAATGATAGCGCTCGGTCCACAGTTCGGGATCGGCGATGTCGCGCGCGATCGACCAGCCATAGGCGCCGTTGCGCTGGCGGCTGAGCTGCACCTCCTGCATCACGTTGTGGAAGGCGCGGGCGTTCTCCTGGGCGACGCGGTATTCGATCTCGACCACCAAAGGCCCGCTGCGCCCGGTCAGCGACAGCCGCACTTCGGGATCGGCCAGCACCTCGGCGTCCTCGTTGCGGGCGCCGACCCGCGGCATCCGCAGCCACAGGCCGAGCAGCGGCGAGAGCAGCATCAGGCCGGCGGAAGCCAAAAGCGCGGTTTCCACGCCGGCGGCGTCCGTCAGGCGGCCCCAGCCCCAACTGCCGAGCGCGATGCCGCCGGCGATCGAGGCCTGGAATGCCGCCAGCGAGCGGCCCGCGACCCAGCGCGGCGCCGAGAGCTGCACGCCGATGTTGAACAGCGCCACCGCCAGCATCCACACCGCACCCGCCACCACCAGCGCCGCCGCCGTCAGCACCGGCTGGTGGCTGAGCGCGACCGCCGCGATCGCGCCCGCCATCGACAGCGCGCAGGCGCGCACCGCGGCCTCGCCGCTCAAACGCCGGCGCACCTCGGCGATGTTGAGCGCGCCGATCACCGCGCCGATGCCAAAGGCTCCGAGCATGATGCCGTAGGTCTGCGCGCCGCCATGCAACAGGTCGCGCGCCACCAGCGGCATCAGCGCCGACACCGAACCGCCGATCGCGCCGGTCACCAGCGTGCGCGCCAGCACGATCCGGATCGAGGGCGAGTTGGCGATATAGCGCACGCCGGACACGATGGCGCGGCTGAGCTGCTCGCGCGGCAGCCGCGATGGCTCGCTGGTGCGGCGCCAGAGAAACAGCACGATCAACAGCGGGATGTAGAGCACGGCGTTGGCGGCAAAGGCCGCGACCGCGCCGGCGGTGGCAACCACGATGCCGCCGATCGCAGGTCCGAAACTTCGCGCGATATTGTAGCTGATGCCGTTCAGCGCCACCGCGGACGGCAAGGTTTCCGCCGGCACCTGCTCGCTGACCGAGGATTGCCAGGCCGGTCCGAACAGCGCCATGCCGCTGCCGACGATGAAGCAAAACGCCAGCAGGATAGGCGGCGTAATCAGGCCGAGCCAGGCCAGCACCGACAGCGCGGTGGCGCCGGACAGCGCGATTCCGAGCGAGACCAGCGCGACGATGCGCCGGTCATACATGTCGGCGATGGCGCCGGCCGGCATCGAGATCAGCATCACCGGCAGCATCAGGGCGGTCTGCACCAGCGCGACCTTGTCGGCCGACGACGTCATCTGCGTCATCGCCCAGGCGGCGCCGACCGCCTGAATCAGCAGGCCGAGGTTGGAGAGCAGGCTGGCCAGCCAGATGCGCCGGAACACCGCCAGCCGTAACGGGGCGGCGACGCCGTCGGCGGCAAACATCGAGCGTTTTGCCTGTTCGGTCATGATCGGTTCCATTGACGCCGGCCAGCCGGCCCTGCTTCCTTCGCGATCTGCAGTGATGCCCGCGAAAGTCCTGCTCTGTCCAGTGCTTAAGCCCGCTATGAGCGGTCACACAGGGCGGCTAGGATACTGAATCATAACGGAGAGGTCACACATGCGAATATCGCGGCGGACGATTTTGAAGGGCGCCGGCGCCCTGCCCCTGGCAGCCGGGAATTTGGGCTTCGCCGCCTTCGCGCAGGCGCAATCTGCCGCCCCCGGGGCCGCTGAAATTCCTCCCATCGTCTTCGTGCACGGCAATGGCGATCAGGCGCCGCTGTGGATGACAACATTGTGGCGAATGGAAACGAACGGCGTTCCGCGCGACCGCATGCTGGCGGTCAATTTCACCGATCCGCTGTCGCGCACCGACGACGCAAAGCCCGAGCCGAACAAATCCTCGACCGAGGACCAGCGCCGTGAACTCGGCGAGGCGGTTCAGCAATTGAAGCGCCGCACCGGTGCGGCGCGGGTCGCCCTGGTCGGCAATTCGCGCGGCGGCTATGCGATCCGCAGCTATGTCAAGAGCAGCGGCGGGGCCGACGTCAGCCATGCCGTGCTGTGCGGCACGCCCAATCATGGCGTCTACGACTGGGACACCAATCTCGGCAGCGAGTACAACGGCCGCGGTCCGTTCCTGCGCTCCCTGAACGAGGGCGAGAGCGAGGTAACGCCGGGTACCGCGTTCCTGACCCTGCGCAGCGAGAACATGGACAAATTTGCCCAGCCCGACGGCCGCATTCTCGGCAAGGCGGGCACGCCGACCGGCATCGGTTTCGATGGCCCGGCGCTCAAGGGTGCCACCAATCTCGTGCTCGGCGCCGTCGACCATCGCGAGACGGCGTATCATCCGCGCGCGTTCCGCGAGATCTACAAATTCGTCGCCGGACGCGAACCGGACAGGATGGCGATTGCACCGGAGGCGGAAGTGAAACTCGGCGGGCTCGTCACGGGCACGCCAAACGGGGTTCAAACCAATCGTCCGGTGGCCGGCGCATCGGTCGAGATCTACCGCGTGTCCCCCGATACCGGCGAACGCATCGGGGGTGCGATCCATGCCTCGCAATCCGCCGAGGACGGACGCTGGGGTCCGGCGAAGGTCGATCCGTCCTGGTATCTCGAAATGGTGCTCACCTCGGCCGGGTCGGTGACGACGCACTTCTACCGTTCGCCGTTTCCTCGCTCCTCCGATATCGTGCATCTGCGCGCCGCGCGCCCGCTGGGGCCGGCGGATGCGGGCGCCGGATGCGTCGTCCTGATGTCGCGGCCGCGGGGATATTTCGGGCTGCCCCGCGATGTCGTGCTGTTCGACGGCAAGCAACCCTCGGACGTGACACCGGGCGTGCCGACCGATTCGCTCAGCACGCTGCGGCTTTCCGCCGCGGAAGCCGGACGCCCGGTCGCCGCGCTGTTCAACGAGGAGCGAATCGTGGCGCGCGCCTGGCCGGCTTCGGAAAACAGGATTGCGATCGCCGAACTGACTTACTAGCTACCATCGTCGTCCTCTTTTCGCGAGGCTGCCCGTGAGCATAGCCGACGGCTTGAACATCCTGGAAGCCTCGGACATCCCGGTCGGACGCCGGCCGCTGGTGCCGCCGAGCCCGCCGCGCGCGCCCGAAAACATGACGATGTTCGGGCGGATGGCGGCGATGCGCGTGAGCCCGATCGGCAGTTGGGGGCAACGCGCCTACGAAGAGGATGTCATCCAGGGCCGGTTCTTCGGACGCTCCAGCTTCATTCTCAACACGCCGGATACGATCCGGCATGTGCTCGTCGATAACTACGAAAACTACGTGCGGAACCCCGCCTCCATCCGGGTGCTGCGTCCGGTTCTCGGCGAAGGCCTGCTGATTGCGGAGGGCCGCGCCTGGAAGCATCAGCGACGGACGCTGGCGCCGGCCTTTACGCCGCGCGCGGTGGCCCCGCTCGTTCCAAACATGATCGCGGCGACCGATGAGACGATCGCGAAGCTTCAGGCGATGGGTGACGATCCGGTCGATCTGCGCGCGGCGATGCAGCGGATGACGCTCGAGATCGCCGGGCGCACCATGTTCTCGTTCGGGATGGAGCGTCACGGCGCCGCGCTGCGCGACTTCGTGATGGAGTATGGCGAGAAGCTGGCGCGGCCGCATTTTCTCGACCTGGTGTTGCCGCTCAATTGGCCGAGCCCGCAGGATTTTTCCCGCGCCCGCTTCCGCAAGCGATGGACGCACTTCGTCGGCCAGCTGATGGCGGAGCGGCGCGCCGCCGGCAAGAGCGAAGGCGCACCGCCGCGCGATCTGTTCGACCTGATGGGCGAAGCGCGCGATCCCGAAACCAACGAGGCCTTCACCGACGCTCAGCTCGGTGACCAGGTTGCGACCATGATCCTCGCCGGTCATGAGACCACCGCCACCGCGCTGTTCTGGTCGCTCTATCTCCTGGCGCTCGATCCCGCGACCCAGGACGAACTGGCGGCCGAGGTTGCGGCCACAACCGTGAACGGGACACTGGACATCGAGCGGCTGAAATTTACCCGCGCGGTGGTCGATGAGACGATGCGGCTGTATCCGCCGGCCTTCCTGATCGCGCGCACCGCCGCGGGCCCCGACACCATCGCGGGCATGCCGGTCAAGAAGAACGACATCGTCCTGATTGCGCCGTGGCTGCTGCACCGGCATGAAAAGCTCTGGCGCGACCCGGCCGCGTTCCTGCCGCGGCGCTTCATGCCGCCATCGCCGCCGCCCGACCGCTTCGCCTATTTGCCGTTCGGCGTCGGCGCACGGGTCTGCATCGGCGCGCATTTCGCGCTGGTGGAGGCCACCCTGGCGCTCGCCAAGATCGTCGGCGCGTTCCGCATTACGCTGCTCGACAAGGCGCCGGTGATGCCGGTCGGCGTGGTCACGACGCAGCCCGACCGGTCGCCGATGTTCCGCATCACGCGGCGTTGATCGGGGCATTGCGCGGAGGCGCCGACGATCCCATTTAGGCAATCTGCATGAGCGAGATCCAGGCCCAGTATTCAGTACTGAAGCAGACTGTCGATCCGGCGGTCGCCGACGCCATTGCGCAGCTGATCGAGAAGGGCGAGGACCACGAACTCAATCGAATCAATGTGCTGGACTTTTCCAAGCGCTCCGGTCTCGACGAAGAGCGGGTGATTTCCGGCTTCCTCCACGCCTCGCGGCTCGGCCTGTTCGATCTGACCTGGAACGTGCTTTGCCCCGGTTGCGGCGGCGTACTCGGCGCCCACGACACCCTGAAATCGCTGCAACCTGGCGACTATCATTGCGGACTATGCGCCTGCGGCTATGAACCTTCAGTCGACGAGCAGGTGGAGGTTGCCTTTACGGCCAGTCCCAAGATCAGGCGGATCGCCGCGCACGATCCGAACACACTGAGCTTTTGGGAGTACTACAGGCAGATTTTCTGGAGCTCCGGGATCGACCTCAACAAGGAGAACTTCGCCTCGTTGACCGACGAAGTTGCGCTCGAAGCGCTGGAATTGCCCGCGGGGGAGAAGGCGGTGATGTCGCTGCAACTGCCGCCGCAATTCATTATCGTTTTCGAGCCGGTGACGCATTCCGCGCATTTCATCGACGTTCAGGGCGAACCGACCAAGGAGCGCCAGCAGCTTTCGCTGACCTACAACAAGGCGCACCCGCCGACCGGGTCCATCATATTACGCCCGGGCCCGCTGCGGCTCGCGCTAGACAACCAGGCGGGCACACGGGTGTTGCCCGGTGTCTTCATCGCGGCCGACGCGCTCCACGAGTTGCTTGGGAAGCGCAAGCCGTTCCTCACCGCAAAGCGGATGCTGTCGAACCAGACTTTTCGCGACGTGTTCAAGGCCGACAATCTCAACATCGACCAGCGCCTCAAGATCACCTCGCTGACCTTCCTGTTCACCGACCTCAAGGGCTCGACCGCGCTGTACGAGCGGGTCGGCGATCTCGCCGCGTTCGATCTGGTGCGCGCGCATTTCCACGCGCTGCTGGAGATCATCTCCTCGGAGAAGGGCGCGGTGGTGAAGACGATCGGCGACGCCGTGATGGCGACCTTCGTCAGGCCGGAGCATGCGATCGTCGCGGGCCTGCGAATGCGCGCCGCCATGGACAGGCTCAATGCCGAGCGCGGCAGGAACGATCTGGTGGTCAAGATCGGCATCCATGAGGGCCCGTGCCTTGCGGTCATGCTCAACGAGCGCCAGGACTATTTCGGCCAGACCGTCAACATCGCGGCTCGCGTCCAGGGCCTGTCGACCTCGCAGGCGATCCACATCACCGGGCCCGTGATCGACGCCCCCGCGGTGGCCGCCGTTCTCGACCGCGAGGCAATCACGCCGATCCAGAAGCAGGCGGCGCTGCGCGGGATTGCCGACAAGATGGTCGTCTACGAAATCCCCTGAGATTGCCGAAACGTAATGCGCGCCACGGGCGGCGGCGATTGCGCCGGTTGACTTTCCCATCCATATAACGGGGATCGCCGCCGATAGCGGCCACTCACACATGTTCGGTTGCAAGCGATGCTGGATGGACTACGCCAATTCATTGCCGAGGTTGTTGCTCCCGCCGCGCACGGGCAGCGGTCATTCGACGATACCGGATATCGCCTGGCGGCGACCGCGCTGTTGGTCCACGTCATCTCGCTCGACGGTGAGCCCTCGGAGAGAGAAAAGCGCAAGCTTCACAGCCTGATCGAAAGCCGCTTCGGATTGGATCCCGGCACGGCCGATCAATTGATCGCGTCTGCGACGGTGGTCGAGGGCGAGGCGGTCGATCTCTATCATTTCACCAGCGTCATCATGCGCTCCCTCGATGAGGCCGGCCGCCTTCGCATCATCGAAATGATGTGGGAGCTGGTTTATGCCGACGGCCAGGTCAGCGAGTTCGAGGATAACGTGGTTTGGCGCGCGGCCGATCTGTTGGGCATTTCGTCGCGCGACCGGATCGATCTCAAGCATCGCGCCGCCGCGAGGCAGGCGGGGACGACCGCCGCAGGCTGATATCGCGGACGCGGCAATCTGCCACGCTGCGGTCCGGCGTACCCTGCGAGCGGTACCGGACATGAAAAAATTTTAATTTAGCGGGAAATCGGCCACAGCGGGCGGGTTTGGCCCCAATTGTAACTAATCATTTCTGAAGCGGGCGGGTCTGAAAACGCCGATCTGCTTGCAGATGGCTTGCATCCCGCCTAAGGCCTATGCTCTCGTCGAACGCGTTAGCGCCCTATCCCTGAATTGATTTTAAGAGCATTGAATCGTGACCGAGCGTGTGACGCTGATTACCGGTGCCTCGGCGGGAATTGGCACCGAGCTGGCGCGCGTTTTCGCATCGAATGGCCATCGTCTGGCTCTGGTGGCGCGGCGCGTGGATCGCCTGGCGGCGCTGGCGGATGAGATCGCCGCCGGTGGCGGCACCGCGCCGATCGTGATTGGTTGCGATCTCGAACAACCCGATGCCGGCGACAAGATCGCCGCCGCGCTCGCCGCCGCGGGGGTCGAGGTCGAGTATGTCGCCAACAATGCGGGCTTCGGCCTGTTCGGCCGCGCGATCGACCTGGATCGCGCCGAGCAGCTGGGGATTATCGCCGTCAATATCCGCGCCATGACCGAGCTGTCGTTGCGTTTTTCCGATCAATTGATCCGGCACCGCGGTGGCATCCTCAATGTCGGTTCGATCGCAGGCTTTCTGCCGGGGCCGGGAATGGCGGTGTATTACGCGTCCAAGGCCTATGTGCTGTCGTTTACGGAAGCGCTGCGCCGCGAGCTCGCTCCGCAGGGTGTGCGGGTGACCGTGCTCTGCCCCGGTCCGGTGCCGTCGGAGTTTCAGGCGCGGGCTGGGTTTCTGCCCGGATTTGATTCAGCGATCCTGAATGTCTCCGCCTCCGATGTCGCGAAGGCCGGCTATCGCGGGCTGATGGCCAACAAGCGGGCCGTGCTGCCCGGGCTGGGGGTCAGGCTGGTGCCGTTTCTGCTCAGGCTATTCCCGCGCGGGTTTATCCTGGAGGCGGTTGGCCGCTTGCAGCTGCGCAAGCGCCGGTAAGGGCATTTCCAGCGTCCTTGGCCCGCAACTTGCTTATAAATTTCCATGACAGCTTTGCGAAATTAAGGACGCGTTAACAACGATTCTGGCTCAATAGGCCGGAAAGCGAACAACCCTCGATGTCGTTTCAGTCGTTCAAACCTGGCGCCGAAAACCTGCTGCAGTTCACCGGCCAAGCACAAGTTGCGGCTGCGCCTTCCACCGCCAAACCATTGCTTCCGGTCCTGATCGTCCTGCACCAGGAAACCTCCTCGCCCGGGCGCGTCGGCAATGCGTTGCGGGCGCTCGGCCGTCCCCTGGATATCAGGCGTCCGCGGTTTGGCGACGCGCTTCCGGAAACGCTCGACCGCCATGCCGGTGCGGTGATTTTCGGCGGGCCGATGAGCGCCAACGATCCCGACGATTACGTCCGCCGCGAGCTCGACTGGATCGCCGTGCCGCTCCGGGAACAGCGGCCGTTTCTTGGAATTTGTCTGGGTGCGCAGATGCTCGCCAGACAACTCGGCGCCCGTGTCGCACCTCACCCGGAAGGCCGCGCGCAGATCGGATACTATCCGATCCGCCCGACGCCGGCGGGGCTTGCGATCTGCCCGCACTGGCCGGATCACGTCTATCACTGGCATCGCGAGGGATTTGAATTGCCTTGCGGAACCGAATTGCTGGCCGAGGGCAGCGATTTTCCGGTCGAGGCGTTCCAGCTCGACCATGCCTTCGGCTTGCAGTTTCATCCCGACGTGACCTACGCGATGATGCATCGCTGGACCACGCGCGGTCACGCGCGGCTCGAATTGCCGGGCGCGCGGGCGCGTCACCATCACTTCGCCGACCGCGCGGTGCACGACGTGACCGAGCGCGCCTGGCTGAAGCAGTTCATCGAAGGCTGGCTGGCGCGAGCGCCGCTCTCGATCATGTCGGAAGCCGCGGAATAACGCGCGGCGCCACGGCTTTCCAAATTCGCAGATGTGGTAGTGTCTTCCCGACAAGCTTGCGATTGATCAGCGAGCACGGGAGGCGACATGACCGGCGAAGGGTTCGCGCAGCTCTTGAACGATTTCACGGTTTCGGCGGAATCCGGCGACGGTGCGCGGTTCGCCCGCCATTTCACCGAAGACGCCATCTACCACGATTACATCTATGGCCCGCATCAAGGCCGCGCCGACATTGCGCATATGATGGAAGGCCTGTTTCACCGCGATGCCGCCGACTATCGCTGGGAGATGTTCGATTCCGTCTTTAACGGCGTGATGGGATACGCGTGGTCGCTGTCGAGCTTCACCTCGAAAATTCCGGAGTTCGCAGGTCAGCCGGTGGTGATCGACGGCATCAGCCGCTTCATCGTGCGCGACGGCCTGATCGCCGAGTACCGCGAATCGGTCAACGGCGGGGTGGCGATGGCACAGCTTGGCGTCGCGCCCGACCGCATGACGAAGGTGTTCAGGCGCTGGACCGGCTGGTTGAAGCAAAGGCCGGAAACGGTCGACTATCTGGCGCGGCCGAAGGGTTCGCGCAGAAAGCAGGGAGCCAAATCATGAATCAACAACAACGCGCTGCCGCAACAGACGACAGCGGCCACACCTACCAGCATATTCTCTACGAGGTGAGCGAGAAGATCGCGACCATCACGTTGAACCGGCCCGACCGCATGAATGCGTGGACGCCGATCATGGAGCGCGACGTGCGCCACGCCATGGAGGCCGCCGGCGCGGATGACGATGTGCGGGTGATCGTGCTCACCGGCGCAGGACGTGCCTTCTGCGCCGGCGCCGACATGGATGCGTTGAAAGGGCTCGATCCCGACGATATCAAGCGCGGCCAAAGCCTGCCGCCGTTCGATATGAATCGCAGGCCCGACTGGCAGGCGCGCTACGCCTATTATCCGTCGATCCCCAAGCCGGTGATCGGCATGCTGAACGGCGCCACCGCCGGCATCGGGCTGGTGCATGCGCTGTATTGCGACCTGCGGTTTGCCGCCGACAACACCGTGTTCACGACCGCGTTTGCGCGCCGCGGGCTGATCGCCGAACACGGCATCAGCTGGATGCTGCCGCGCATCGTCGGTCACGCCAATGCGCTGGATCTGTTGATGTCCGCGCGCCGGGTGTCAAGTGAGGAGGCGCTGCGCATCGGCCTGGTCAATCGGCTGTATCCGGCCGACCAGCTGCGCGAGCAGACCTATACTTACGCGCGCGATCTTGCCGACTTCGTTTCGCCAAGCGCGATCGCGGTGATCAAGCGCCAGCTTTACGACGTGCCGTTCCAGACTTTGGCCGAGGCGACGATCGACGCCAACCGCGAGATGGTGGTGGCGCTGCGCGGCAGCGATTTCCGCGAAGGCGTGGCGAGCTTCATGGAGAAGCGGCCGCCAAGGTTTACGGGGAAGTGATTTCTATCGGCGACAGCCGTCTTCGCCCTGGCGGGCTACAGCGCAGCAGCCTTCGCTCACTTCGCTACGATAGGCTACGGCGTGGCTTGCCTAGCCGTAGCTCGCGAAGCGAGCGAAGGCTGGTGGAGCCAGGCGGGATCGAACCGCCGACCTCGTCATTGCGAACGACGCGCTCTCCCAGCTGAGCTATGGCCCCATCGCGGCCGCTTCGCGAACGAAGGCGGCCGGCAATCGGGGCCATTTACAATCCGCGCCAAGGTCAAGTCAAGAACGGCGAAATCGATGTTTTCCGCCTCATTGGGCCGGAACTTCCCTTGTTTGCGGGGGGTGGAACCGATATTTAGCAAGGTAATCCATTCCGCGACTTGAACCCCCGAGTAAGCCAGCCATGCGTGCCGTTCTCGATATCGTTCTCATCGTTCTCGATCTCTATGTCTGGCTTTTGATTGCGGCCGCCATCCTGTCGTGGCTGATCGCCTTCAATGTCGTCAACACGCGCAACCAGTTCGTGGCGGCGGTGGCGGAATTCCTTTACCGGATCACCGAGCCGCTGCTGGCGCCGATCCGCTCCTTCATGCCGAATCTCGGCGGGCTCGATATCTCGCCCATCATCCTGATCCTGATCATCATGTTCATCCAGCGGGTGATCAGCTACTACATCTATCCCGTCGTGTTCTGACCGCCGGCATGGATGCCTGGCGTTACTCTACCCAGGGCGTCAGTGTGGCGCTGCGGGTGACGCCGCGCGGCGGCCGCGACGATATCGATGGGCTCGAGACGCTCGCCAATGGCCGCAGCGTGGTCAGGGTGCGGGTCCGCGCCATCGCCGATGGCGGCGAGGCCAATCGCGCGGTCACCGAACTGCTGGCGAAAGCGCTTGGTGTGCCCAAGGCCAGCGTGCGGATTCTCTCGGGCACGACCTCGCGCCTCAAGCAGATTGCCGTCGATGGCGACCCGGCAAAGCTGGGCGAGACGTTGCGTGCGCTGACGACAAAGAAGGACTAGGATGACGGCCCGGATTATCGACGGAAAACGCATTGCCGCCGAGTTGCGCGGCCGCGTCGCCGATGAGGTGGCGCGGATCAAGCTTGAGCATGGCCTGACACCGGGCCTCGCGGTGGTCCTGGTCGGCAGCGATCCCGCCAGCCAGGTCTATGTCCGCAGCAAGCACAAGCAGACCCAGGAAGCCGGCATGGCTTCGTTCGAGCACGTGCTGCCGGCCGATGTCGCGCAAGAGGATCTGCTGGCGCTGATCGGCGCGCTCAACCGAGATCCGGCCGTGCATGGCATTCTCGTGCAATTACCGTTGCCGAAATCGCTGCATACCGAAACCATCATCAACGCGATCGATCCGGCGAAGGATGTCGACGGGCTGCATCCCAGCAATGCCGGACGGCTCGCCGGCGGTTTTGCCGCGCTGTCGCCCTGCACCCCGCTCGGCTGCATCATCCTGACCAAGAGCGTGCATTCCTCGCTCGAGGGCATGAACGCCATCGTGATCGGCCGCTCCAACCTGGTCGGCCGGCCGCTGCTGCAATTGCTGCTCAACGAAAACGCCACGGTGACATCAGCGCATTCGCGCTCGCGCGAGCTGCCACAACTCTGCGCCCGCGCCGATCTGGTCTATGCCGCGGTCGGCAAGGCAGAAATGGTGCGCGGCGACTGGATCAAGCCGGGCGCCACCGTGATCGATGTCGGCATCAACCGGCTGGCCGGCGCCGACGGCAAGACCCGCCTGGTCGGCGACGTCGCCTTCGCCGAGGCGCTGGACGTCGCCGGCGCGATCACCCCGGTGCCCGGCGGTGTCGGCCAGATGACGGTGGCGTGCCTGCTGGTCAACACGCTGCGCGCGGCATGCGCGATTCACGGGCTGCCGAAGCCGGGGGTGTGAGGCCGCCAAAATTTACACCGTCATTCCGGGGCGCGAGCGAAGCGAGCGAGCCCGGAATCCATAACCACGATTTGGGGTTATGGATTCCGGGCCTGCGCCAAGTGGCGCATCCCGGAATGACGGAGGTAATGACGACGCCGTCGTCACTTCCCCTTCGCCCGGGCGATGCCTTCGGCGATCAGCTGGTGGGCGTCCTCGGCGCCGCCCCAGCGCAACACCTTCACCCATTTGCCGGGCTCGAGGTCCTTGTAGTGTTCGAAGAAGTGCTGGATCTGCTGCAGCGTGATATCGGGCAGGTCGCTGTAGGTCCGCACCTTGTCGTAGCGCTGGGTCAGCTTTGACGACGGCACGGCGATGATCTTCTCATCGCCGCCGGCCTCGTCTTCCATCAGCAGCACGCCGACGGGACGCACGCTCATCACGGCGCCCGGGACGATGGCGCGGGTATTGGCGACCAGCACGTCGCAGGGGTCGCCGTCGCCGGACAGCGTATGCGGAATGAACCCGTAATTGCCGGGATAGCGCATGGCGGTATAGAGAAACCGGTCGACCACCAGCGTGCCGGCGTCCTTGTCCATCTCGTATTTGATCGGCTCGCCGCCGACCGGGACTTCGATGATGACATTGACCTCGCGCGGCGGATCCTTCCCGATCGAGATGGCGTCAATGCGCATGGATGGCTCCGCCTCGCCTTGAGGTTATCTCGGAAGCAACGCAAGCCGCGAGCCGACAGCGATTCGAGCCCGAACCGGGACCAGTTCGCGGGGCCCAGCGGACTCAGTTGGTCCAGGCGAAGGCGACCTTGTCGAGCGACTTCGGCCCGAACTTCTCCGAACTGCGGGCCACCATGCGGCCACCCAGCGCCCGGTAGAATTCGGTCGCGGGATCATTGTCGGACAGCGCCCAGATCACCATGCTCTTCAGGCCGCTCTGCAGGAGGTCGCGCCGCGCGGCCGTGAACAGGCGGCGACCGAAGCCGAGACCCTGGAATTCCGGGCGCAGGTAAAGCTCGTAGATCTCGCCCTCGAAATGCAGGCTGCGTGCGCGGTTGCGGCCGTAATTGGCATAGCCCGCAACCTTGTCGCCGAACACCAGCACGCTGACGCGGCTGCCCTTGCGGATCGCGCTGTCCCACCATTGCGGGCCGCGGCGGTTGATCAGCTTCTCGAGCTCAGCGCCTGGAATGATCCCCTGATAGGCCGAGCGCCAGGCTTCGTCATGGGTGGACGCCACCGCCGCCGCATCCGCAGCTTTGGCCGGCCGAACCTCGATCAGGGTTGTGCTCATGGCCCCAATCAAAGCAAGTCAGCGGCCCGGCTTCAAGGTCTATCCTTAATTATCAGTTAAGCTGTGGATTTTCTGCATCAGTTTTCGCGCTTCCTGTGCCGAAAGTGGACAGCGCAGCGCCTGAAGCAGCACCTGGCTGGGCAAAATGACCGCTGATTTTAACTTTTGACCTGGCTGCGTTCACGGAAAAATGCGCCGGATTTGATTCGCCGTGCGTATTCTGTGCGCCAATGCCGCTTCCCCCGCCCCTCGCGTGCCAGGCCCATACATGCAGATGTTCAAGGCGTTTTTCGGTCTGGTTGTGTGCTGCATGCTCTGTACCCGGGGCGCGACGGCGCAGCAGCAATTCGGCGCGCAGGGGCCGGAAGGCGAGCCAAATCGCGTGCAGCCATGGCTGGTGCCGTCGCCCGACCCGGAGGCGCCTGCGCACGCCGTGCTGTTTCGTCCCGCGGGCGATGGGCCGTTTCGGCTGGCGGTGATCGCACACGCCTCGAGCCAGAACGTGCTGCGTCGCGCGCAAATGCCGCAGCCCGAATACCGCGCGCTGGCAGGTTTCCTGGTGGCGCGGGGCTTTGCGGTGCTGGTGCCGGAACGGCCGGGCCATGGCGCGACGGGGGGAAAATACCTCGAAGACCAGGGCGGCTGCGACGAGGCCGACTATTTTCGCTCCGGCCGCGCCACGGCCGATTCGATTCTGGCCGCGTTGTCCTATCTGCGTGGGCAATCCTTCATCCGGCCGGACGACACGGTCGTCGTCGGCCACTCGGCGGGCGGATGGGGCGCGCTGGCGCTGGCCGGCGAAAACCCGCTTCGGGTTTCCGCCATCGTTGCCTTCGCCCCGGGCCGCGGCGGCCACGCCAATGATTTCCCCAATCAGGTCTGCGCGCCGCACACGCTGCTCGCAGCCGCGGCCGAATTCGGCAAGGGCGCGCGGGTGCCGGTAACCTGGCTGGTGGCGGCCAATGACAGCTATTTTTCGCCCGATCTGTCGCGGCAGCTCGCCGACGCGTTCGGCCAGGGCGGCGATCGAGTGGACTTTCATGTGCTGGCGGCCTCCGGCAGCGAGGGCCATTGGTTGGCGGAGTCGGACGCCGTTGCAAAAATCGCCGGAGGCGAACTGGATCGCGCGCTGAAGGCACTGCTGTCGAGGCCGGACAAGAAGCAATGACGCTCTATTTCCTCGTCAAATATCTGCATGTGCTCGGTGCGATCACCATTCTCGGCACCGGAACCGGCATCGCCTTCTTCATGCTGATGGCGCATCGCAGCCGCGATCTCGCGTTCATCGCGGCGACCGCCGCGACCGTCGTGATCGCCGACATGCTGTTCACGCTGGCGGCGGTGATCCTGCAACCGATCACCGGCGCGGTATTGATGGCGCTGTCCGCCACGACGCTGGCGGAGCGCTGGCTCGTCGCCTCGCTTGGGCTTTACGCCGTTGCCGGACTGTTCTGGATTCCCGTGGTCTTCATGCAGATCGAAATGCGCAATCTGGCGCGAACCGCACTGGCGCAGCAGGCGCCGCTGCCGCCGCGCTATTTTGCGCTGTTTCGCCGCTGGTTTGCCTTCGGGATTCCCGGCTTTGGCTCTGTCATGATCATCCTTTGGCTGATGATCGCCAAGCCGATTTAGGGAGCGCAAATGCCAACCCGGAAAATTCTCGTGCTCGGCGCGTCCGGCCTGATCGGGCGTTTTGTCACCGACGATCTGCGCGCACGGGGTTTTTCTGTCGTCGGGATCGCGCGGCGCTTCTCGCCTTCGCAAAAGGCTGACGCGCTCGATCTCGAGCTGCCGCTGATGTCGATGGATGCAGCGTCGCTGGCGCGGTTGCTCGCCGATCACGCGACCGGCGTCGTGGTCAATTGCCTCGGTGTGCTGCAGGACGGTCCCGGCAGCGACACCGGCGCCGTGCATCGCGATTTCGTCGGGCGCTTGCTCGCCGCGATCCGCGATTGCGGCCACCCCATTCGCCTGGTCCACATCTCGATTCCGGGGGCTTCTTCCGACGACCGCACCGCCTTCAGCCTCACAAAACGCGAGGCCGAACGCCTGATCGCCGTCTCCGGCATCCCCTACGGCATCCTGCGGCCGGGTTTTGTCATTGCACCCTCGGCCTATGGCGGCAGCGCCATGCTGCGGGCGCTGGCGGCGTTTCCGTTTGAATTGCCGGCGGCCGAATCCAAAACGCCATTTCAGCCGGTGGCGGTTGAGGATATCGCCGCCACCATCGCCTGGCTCGCCGGCCGCGATATCGGCGACAAGGCTGCCGATGCCGTGGCGTGGGATTTGATACAGCCGGAGCCGGCCACGCTTGGCGGCGTGATCGAACAATTTCGCCGCGCCTTCGGCACGGCGCACTTCCCGCGCAATACGCTGCCCGGCTTCATGCTGGATCTCGGCGCAAAGCTTGGCGATCTCGCCAATTGGCTCGGCTGGATGCCGCCGATGCGCACCACCGCGATCAAAGAGCTCAGGCGCGGCGTCAGCGGCGATCCGCGCCCCTGGACGGCCGCCACCGGCATCGCGCCGAAGACGCTGCCGCAAATGATGGGAGCGCGTTCCGCCAGCATCCAGGACAAATGGTTCGCGCGGCTGTTTCTCGTCAAGGCGCTGGTGCTCGCAAGTCTCGTGGTGTTCTGGTTCGTGTCGGGCTTTATTGCGCTGGCGATCTCCTATGATGCCGCGGCCGCGATCCTCAGCTCGCATCGCTTCCCGCCGGCGCTGGTCGGGCCTGTCACGGTCGGCACCAGCCTGATGGATATGGGAATCGGCGTGCTGATCGCCTTCCGCCGCACCTGCGCCATCGGACTGATCGCGGGTATCGTGGCCTCGCTCGGCTACATGGTGGGAGCGGCGATCCTGACGCCCGATCTGTGGATCGAGCCGCTGGGCGCGCTGGTCAAGACCGGCCCGGCGATCGTGTTGATGCTGGTCGCGCTGCTGACGCTGGATAATCGATGATGAGGCACTGGTGATGAACGCATGGCCAGACGATAACGTGATCCTCTACGACGGCGTCTGCGTGTTCTGCTCGCGCTGGGTCCGCTTCGTCGTTGCGCGCGACGTGAGGCGCCGTTTCCGCTTCACCGCGATCCAGTCCGCCTACGGCACACGGATGGCGCGGGCCCTCGGGATCGATCCTGCCGACCCCGACACCAATGCCGTCATTCATGGCGGCAAGGCGTTCTTCAAATCCGACGCCGCGCTGACAGTGCTGTCGAATCTGCCGGGCTGGAGCTGGGTGCGCGCCCTGCGCCTCGTCCCCAAGCCAATCCGCGACACCGTCTACAATCTCGTCGCCCGCAACCGCTACCGGATTTTCGGGAAGTATGAGGAATGCTTTGTGCCGGACGCGGAATTGCGGGCGAGGGTGCTGGAGTAGGATTTGAGCCGTCATTCCGGGGCGATGCGACAGCATCGAACTTCGATGTGCAATTGCACATCTGAGAATCTCGAGATTCCCCGATGCGCAATTGCGCATCTGAGGTCTGGTCCTTCGGACCATCCCGGAATGACGGGGCTCATTCGAGCGCCGCCACCACCTCCCCCGCCGCCCGCTCCCCGCTGTCCCTTGCCCCATGCGCAGTCGAGAAAAAGTTCGGCGAGGTCGCCTCACCGGCAAAAAATAGCCGGCCATCGACCGGCGCCGCGAGCACGGCGCGCATCCCGGCGTGGCCGGGCAATGCGTGCGAGTAGGAG
>Ga0210410_10002129_pt1 | contig 17964 bp, 17 predicted proteins | sample IncBWC4MmetaG_FD_161058 | JGI IMG/M metagenome (GOLD analysis project Ga0210410, IMG submission 161058) | Forest soil microbial communities from Barre Woods Harvard Forest LTER site, Petersham, Massachusetts, United States - Inc-BW-C-4-M | ecosystem: Environmental > Terrestrial > Soil >... | reverse complement strand
CGCGTCATTTCCGGCATTACTACATCGAGCATTCCAACCGCGATGGCCTACATCGCTGACGTAACGCCAAAGGAAAAACGCGCCGGCGCGTACGGCATGATCGGGGTTGCTTTCGGAGTCGGATTCATCCTGGGACCAGGTCTTGGAGGATTGCTGGGCAAGGGCGATCCACGTCTGGCTTTCTGGGTAGCGGCTGGACTCAGCTTGCTGAACTGGCTTTGGGGATTCTTCTTTGTTCCGGAATCGCTCCCGCCGGAAAAACGACAGGAGTTCGCCCTGCGACGGGCCAATCCGGTCGGCTCGCTCAAACTTTTGCGCTCGCATCATGAACTCTGGCGGCTTGCTACGATTCAGTTCCTCGCATACCTCGCACACAATATCTTCAGCGTCTGGGCCCTCTACGGCATGTATCGATATAAATGGAACACCGATGACACCGGGTACTCTCTCGTCTTCGTCGGAATCGTTACGGCAATCATTTCCGGCGGCTTGACCGGACGAATGGTGAAACGCTTTGGCGAAAAAATGACACTCTATATTGGTCAGTTTTTCGGTGCTTCAGGAATGTTTGTGGCCGGCATCGCGAACACGTGGCAACTGTTCGTCGCTTCGATTCCAATCATCTCGCTCTGGAACATTTCCATGCCGGCTGCGCAAGGCATGATGACACACCGCGTGAGCGAACGGGAACAAGGCGAACTGCAGGGCGCGCTTCAGAGCATGCGTTCGATCACGTTTATTCTTGGGCCATGGATGTTTCTCAAGATCTTCGGTTTATCTATCGATCCCAAACACGCGCTGAATTTGCCCGGCGCGCCGTTCTATGTCGCAGCGGCGTTGCTCTTCGCTGCCATGTTGATGTCAACGCGGATCAAACAAGATGCGCCAACCGTGCCAAGATCGACATCTATTCCTCCCCCGCCCGATGTCGTGCCACCAGAAAGCCTTCCTTCCGGACCGATCGCGCCAATCGACCAATCAAAAGAAAATATTTGAGATTCGACGAGAGTCAGCGATTGAAGCAATGTGAAAGCAACCGCGCGTTGCCTGATCGTTGCGATAACGATCTTTTCCTGGATCGCGATTTCCAATCACTGCTCGCTCCGCGCGCTCGCGAGCAAAACCGACACGACCCAAAGCGGTTGTCCGTTCCATTCCAAGCCGGCGAAGCATCAACCGCAACCCGCTGGAACTGAGTGCTGTAAAATTCTTCGCGCCGTCTCGACAACGCCAGCAAAGTCCCTTGCGCCATCAATTGTCGATCTTGTTCATGTCGATTTTGCACTCGATGCGATTGCCCTCTTGCCGTCGGCAATAATTTCGTTCACGCCGGCAACGCTCGACACTGGGCCGCCCGGCAGAACGTCATTCGTTGAATTGATCGGGAGCATGCACGCGCACGCTCCGCCTGTTAGCGCCTAGCTGATCACAATCCACTAACTGTGGCGGCAGGCGTCTCGCCTGCATTTTCGCTATCCCCAGCCCGGTACGGCTGCCTCTACAGACTCAAAATGACAAAACGAATTTTAGTTTTGATCGCGAGCATCACGATTTGCGTGATCACAGTGACGTTCGCTCAGTCTACGCCAACACCGTCCGGCCCTCCACGCGTGGAACATGCGCAACGATACACCTGCCCGATGCATCCGGAGATTGTGCGGGCAGAGCCGGGCCAATGTCCGAAATGCGGAATGACGCTGGTACCGATAAAAGAAAACGGAAAACGTCCAACGCCGAACGCCGAACGCCCAATGCCGAAGTTGCAACACGCGTCGCATCAACAGGTGACGCATGACGCAAACGGAATGGCCATGCCGGAGCACGCCGAGCATGAAATGAAAATGCAATCGTCGGTCAACGTGGCCGATCCAATGAACCGGGAAAGTTCCGGCACGGCCTGGGTTCCAGATTCCACGCCGATCTACGGACGCATGTGGATGTTTGGGGACGACATGCTCATGTTACACGGCGGAATTTTTCCGCGGTACACTAACGTGAGCACGCGCCGCGGCGACGACCGCATCGACGCGCCGAACTGGATCATGGCGATGTTTTCCCATTCGTTGGGCGAAAATACGCAGCTCGGTCTGCGCGCGATGATGAGTCTCGATCCGCTCACCGAAGGCGGGCGCGGGTATCCGCTTCTGTTGCAAAGCGGTGAATCGTGGCGCGACCAGCCGCTACACGATCGACAACATCCGCACGATCTGTTCGACGAACTTTCCTTTTCGCTTTCGCAAAAGCTCACCGACGACATGAGCGGCTATTTATATTTCGGTTACCCGGGCGAACCCGCAATCGGTCCGCCGACTTTCATGCATCGCCTTTCGGCGATGGATGATCCGGATGCGCCGATTAGTCATCACTGGCAGGATTCGACGCATATCACGTTTGGTGTCGCGACCGCCGGCGTGCAATGGAGGAACGTGAAAGTTGAAGGGAGCGTTTTCACCGGACGCGAGCCGGACGAGCAACGCTACGACTTCGATCGACCGCGCTTCGATTCGTTCAGCGGTAGAATTTCCTGGAACCCAACGCCAGACCTGGCGCTGCAAGTGTCGCACGGTTACATCAAGAGTCCGGAAATGCTCGAACCCAATGTGAATCGCCACCGCACCTCGGCGTCGCTCATATATAATAGAGCCCTCGGCCCGGATTCGAACTGGGCAACCTCGCTGGTGTGGGGACAGAACGACGATACCCATGAAGGAAAAACCGAGTCGGTGCTAATCGAGACAAATTATCAGCGCGAGCGCGACACTGTGTATGGACGCTGGGAACGCGTGGAGAAATCAGGACACGAACTCGTTCTGGCACCGGGCGATCTCAATGAAATCTTCCCGGTCAACGCCGTTTCAATTGGTTACGTGCGTGATCTCTCCCACGGTAACAATATTGACATCGGTTTGGGCGGACAGTTCACGATCGATTTTTGGCCGGAGGAACTTGATCGTTACTACGGTGGCGGCCCGGGCTATGGCTTTCAAGTTTTCCTGCGCCTCCGCCCGTCGCGACACGATCATGCGATGCAGCACGCGAGCGACACGAAATAAGCGCTGTCTAGCCGCCGAGTTTCGCGATCACGCCGTCGAGAATTCGGCTCAACGCCACCAGCGCGACCGAGCAGAAGATTCCCTTGGCCAAAATGTACCAGGCAATCGCTTCGTTCTCGAATTTGCCGTCGAAAACCTTGTTTCCGAGGAGGAACGCGTAGAAGCACATCAACAAAACGACGAGGGCGGCAGCCGAAGCCAGCGGACGGATTGATTTCATAGGAATGATGTTTATGGGCTAAGATTCGTAGCCCAAAGCACAAACTTTCAAGGTATCTTGCCGGCTTCTGGGCTGTGGTGGCAGGCGTCTCGCCTGTAAACGTCAATAGCAGCCGAGGACGGCTGCCTCCACAGAAGAGCAACGCCTTGTCATGATCCCGGACTAGTGGGAATCTAATCGCCCGTCATGCATCGGTTGCCGAAAATAAGTTATTACGACATCGAACGCATCATTGAGTTCGATTTCGTTCGCGCGACCGAAGCGGCCGCGCTCAATTCGCTCCGCTGGCTCGGTCGCGGCGACAAGGAAGCGGCCGATGCCGCCGCTTGCGACGCCATGCGAGGCATGTTCGACCTAATGAACATCTGCGGCGAAGTCGTGATCGGCGAAGGAATCAAAGACGACGCGCCCGGAATTTTTAAAGGCGAGCAACTCGGCACCTGGGTCCCGGGTGCGCCCCAGTTCGACATCGCGATCGATCCGATTGACGGAACGACAAACATTTCCAAAGGCGCGCCCAACTCGATCAGTTGTATCGCGGCCGCAAGTCCGGAAGAGGGCGTCAAAGTTGCGCTCCGCGATGTGCCGTCGTTTTACATGTCGAAGCTCGCCTACGGGCCTCGCATCATTCAATACACCCAGAAGCGCGGCGACTCGCTCTACATCGACGCGCCCATTGCCGAAACACTGGCGATCGTGGCGCGTGCGGTCGACAAGCGGGTCCAGGACGTGGTCGTGATAATGCTCGATCGCCCGCGTCATAAAGAGATCGTCGAACAGATTCGCGCGTGCGGCGCATCATTGCGGATGATCGGCGACGGCGACATTGCCGCGGCGATGGCGCCGTCGCTTCCCGAACCGGATGTCGATCTTTACATGGGCATCGGCGGTTCGCCCGAAGCGGTGCTGGCGGCGGCGGGGATCAAATGTCTCGGCGGCGAAATGCAGTGCAAAATGTGGCCGCGCGATGACAAGGAGCGCAAACAACTCATTGCCGACGGACATGAAAAGGATCTCGACCACGTTTTTACCGCGGACGATCTCGCTCAAGGCGAGAACATCGTTTTTTGTGCGACCGGAATCAGCGACAGCGCGCTCCTCCGCGGCGTGAAATCGAAAGGAACGACTGCGATTACGCATTCGATTCTGATGCGGGCGAAAAGCAAAACCGTCCGGTTTATTCGCGCGATGCACAATTTGCAGAACAAAACGATCCGGTTGCGCTCGGATAATCGAGAACATCTGATCTGACTTTTTAGAAACCGCGGATTACACGGATTTGGCGGATCGCAGGAGAATTTTGACTTCTGCCTTTGTCTATCTGTGCTATCCGCGTAATGCGTGGTTCAATCTTTCTCGACAGGACGACAAGCCTTGTTCAAGATCGACATCGAACCTCCGCCGCTTATGAGACAAATACCGAAAACCGAATTGTCGCCGGACAACGGCTGTATCATCGACATGAAATGGAAACTTGGGCCGCTTGGTTATCATCCCAGCGGCGCCGGCAAGGTGAACGTGGAGCCGAGCAAAGAAATTATTCGGCTGCCCGAGCTCGTCCTTTACGATCACATCGGCTTCAAAGGTGCCTACGCTCGCACCAATTTGAGTTTTCATTACACCGGCGATTTTTGGAACGACCGGATGAGCTGCGTCATCGTGGTCAGCGGCGTCTGGCGATTTTATCGTGACGAATATTACAAAGGACCCTCCTGGGACCTCGGCCCCGGCTACTACGAAAGTTTCTTCGCTGCGAAAGGCCCAGACGACGTCGTCAGCTCCTTTCAGTGCATCGCGCTGACGTGAGCTGACGGATTAGTCCGCGATTTCGAGACGAGCGATTTCGTTCTGGGAATTATTTCCCTTCACGTAACTAATTCGAACGCGAATGCCGTTTTCAATCGGCCCGCCGTGTGATCGAGACCTGTTGAATCCAGCAGTAATATCGTAATCGGAATACTGAAAGCGTTCGCCGTTCACGACGAAGGATTCGTCTTTGTGCCCTTCGGCTGGCATTGGATCAAAATTCATTACAACGCCTTCGACGATTTGGCATTCGTTGTTTCCCAGCGCAGCCCTTAATGAGAGGTAGTCGGTTAGAGTTAGTCCAAGAGATAGGAGAGTCCAAGCCATAGCGAACGCCAGAAAAACCGCACCAAAAGCTCGCGTGTTGATTCGACAAAGAATTAGCAATGCGCCGACCGCGATGAACAACACGCCGAACGCTCGGGCCCACCAGAAGCGATAACCAGACTGTGCTACATCGAAAACGATGTGGTAATGCATGGGCAATAACTAGAGACCATTTATCCGAAAAACATCTTCGGCGCAGCCCCAGGATAGAGTGAAGCCCGAGCCGCCGTGGCCGTAGTTGTGAATCACCGTGCGGCCATCGCGCAGTTTTTCGCGCTCGAGTCGCACGCCTGATTTTCGAAACGGCCGGAGCCCGACGCGCTCTTTGAGAACACGTGGCTTCTCGATTTTCAAAACGCGGCTGCATTCGGCGACGATGCATGAGGTCGATGTTGGATCGACATTGAGATCGTCGCTGACTTCGTTGGTGCCGCCGAAGACGCAATCGTTCTTCCGCGGGATCGCGTACATGAGCGGCGCGTCGTCACAGACGATCGCGCAGTTAACATTGTCGATCTTCGGAACGATCGCGACTTGGCCGCGATGCGGTTCAAGATCGACATCTTGCGCGAGCTCGCGCGCGCCGATCCCGGCGCAATTGATCACGAGATCGAATTTGGAATCGACATCTTCGAGTTTTTCGAAACGAACGCCGGAATTGATCGAGCCGCCGGTTTTTTGAAAACGGTTCGCGAGATAGTCGAGGTAAATGGTGGTGTCCATCAGAGGCACGGTGAGAGAGAAGCCGCTTGAGAAGTTGTAGCCACCGGCCTGTGGCCGGTTCGGGACGGCGCACAGCGCCGTGGCTACACTGCCCACGCCTAACGAGTTCGCCCAATCGGGAATTTGAATTTCACCAGTGCGGCAATATTGGCGGAGTTCGATCATCGAGACGCCGTTGCGCGGATCTTTAGCAAGATCGACAAGCGCCTTGTAGGTCGCGAGCGCCCACGGAATCACTTTGTCGGCGGGCTCGGCATCGTAGGGAAACCAAAGCGCGCCAGCTGCGCCGGAAGTTGTTTGCTGGCCGATTTGGTCGGCAAAAATCGCAGCCCGAAATCCACGTTCGGCAAAAAGAACACCGCAGGTCAGTCCGGACACGCCTGCGCCAATAATGGCCACCGATTTCGCCATGCGAGAAGTTGTAATGGCGGCTGTCCCCAGCCGCAATCTCCCTGGCATCGCGCGACGGAGCGCGCGATCCACCTCAAAACGGCAAGCAACGTGACGTTGCATCCAGTTGCAGGGAGCGGTTGCCCTACAATCGGCTTCACTTAGAATCGAAGCGTGAGAAAGTTGATCGCGTTCTTGTTAATCTTCGCTGCGAGTCGGCTCGTTGCGGAACCGATCGTGAGCGAATCAAAGTTCGTCGATGTCGATCATCTTCGGGTCCATTACACGAATTACGGCAAAGGCGACACCGCGCTGTTTTTTGTTCACGGCTGGAGCTGCGACGAAACGGTTTGGGCGGAACAAGCGCCGGCGTTAGCCGAAAAAATCCGCGTGATCACAATTGATCTGCCCGGTCACGGACAAAGCGAGAAGCCGCAGACGATTGAATACAACAAAGATTTGTATGTTCGCGCGATCGATGCGGTGATGAGCGATGCGAGCGTGAAGTCCGTCATTCTCGTTGGACACAGCAACGGGACGCCGTTCGTCCGCCATTATTACCGAAAATTCCCAGGCAAAGTGAAAGCGCTGGTCGTTGTCGAAGGTCCGCTTCGGCCGTTCTTCGATCGAGACGCGATGGAAAAATTCCTCGTCCCACTGAAGGGCGACAATTACCCGGAGGCCGCCGGTCGTGTCATTGATGGAATGACAAAGCCGATCAAGGACGCGTCGCTCCGGGACAAGATTAAAACGCTGATGCTGAAAACGCCGCAACACGTGGCGGTGAGCGAGTTCGAAGCGACAGCCGATCCCGATTTATGGAAAGAGGACAAGATCGGTGTGCCGGTGTTAGTGATTTTGGCGAAGCAACCAGTCTGGACCGCGGAATACGAACAATTCGTGCGCAGGTTGGCGCCGAAAGTGGATTATCAGGTTTGGGAGAACGTTTCTCATTTCCTGATGATGGAGAAGCCGCGAGAGTTCAACGCCGCTGTTCTGAAGTTCTTGGAGCAAAACCGCCTCGATTGATTTCAGATCCACCGTTGGGTTTTGGACGTCGCAGCCGAGATCAATCTCGGTGCCCGGCTTCCCAATGTGCGCTCGCTGCGCTCGGCGCCTCCCGCCGTAAAGTTGGCTAAAGCCAATGCCTCATCCTAAATCGCTCGTAAGCGGCGGGGGATTTGGTTAAACTAGCGGCGATGGTTTCACTCAATCGAGACGCACTGAACGACAAGGTGCTTGAAGGCGCGCGGATTTCTTCTGAGGAAGCGCTTCAGCTTTATCAGCTGCCGCTGGAAGAATTGGGCGCGCTGGCAGATGCACGGCGAAACCTGGCGAAGGAAAAAAGTTACGACGGACGCGGACGCGAGATCGTGACTTACATCGCCGACCGCAACATCAATTACACAAACGTTTGCAACGTCTATTGCAAGTTCTGCGCGTTTTACCGGACGGAGCGCGATGACGATCATTACGTGCTATCACTTGAACAGATCGACCAAAAACTCGACGAACTTTCGGCGGCGGGCGGAGTTCAAATCCTAATGCAAGGCGGACATCATCCGAAATTGCCGTTTCAGTGGTATATCGACCTTTTGCAGCACATCAAAAGGAAGTATCCGCACATCAACATCCACGGATTCAGTCCACCGGAGTTTCAGCATTTCGCCGAAACATTCCGGATGCCGCTGCGAGAAGTGATCGTCGAATTCAAGAATGCCGGGCTCGGATCGATTCCCGGCGGGGGCGGCGAGATTCTGGTGGACCGGGTCCGCAAAAAAATTGCGCCGTTGAAAATCAACAGCGACCAATGGCTGGAAGTGATGCAGGTCGCGCACGAGCTGGGTTTGAAATCGAGCGCGACGATGATGTTCGGACACGTGGAGACGATCGAAGAACGGATCGAACATTTGCAGCGAATTCGCGATCAGCAGGACCGGAGCGGCGGGTTCACCGCCTTCATTTGCTGGACGTTTCAGCCGCAACACACGGTTCTGAAAGTGACCCAGCCGACCGGCGTTGCGGAATATTTGCGGACGCAGGCACTGGCGCGGATTTTCTTGGACAACATCGACAACATCCAAAGTTCATGGGTCACGCAAGGGCCGGGGATCGGCCAGGTGGCATTGAAATACGGCGCCAACGACTTCGGTTCGGTGATGATGGAGGAAAATGTGGTGAGCGCGGCGGGGACGACGTTCCGTTTGGATGCGGAAAAGATTGAGTCCCTCATTCGCGAAGCCGGTTACGAACCGCGCCGCCGAAACAATAGTTACGAACTGTTGAACTGAACGGCCCCTGGCGCTGTCTATGACAGTCGCCTCGCCACTCTCGAAGAAAATCCCGCCTTGACGATAGCCTTCTTCTCCTCTAAGTCCCGCGTGTCCCGCGCCAGTTTTTGCACTGCGCGGGATTCGGCATCTTGATTTATGAGAGAATTTCGGGGATCGGCGAGGGGTTGGACACTGGCAGTGTTTTCGGTGGCCGCCGCAGCGTTGCTCACGCCTGCAATCGCCCGCGGACAGGAAGCGCCGATCGTTCGCTCGATCGACGTCCAATATTCCGGTCCGGCAACGGTGTCGAGAGAAGTGATTCTCGCACAGATCCGGACGACAGTTGGTCAGCCCTATTCTGACTCGACGGTCGAGGACGACATTCGCAGCCTTTACAAAACCGGCACGATTCAAAATGTGCGAATTTTTGCGCAGCCTGAAGCGGATGGGGTCAAAGTGATTGTGGCCGTGCAAACGCGGCAAGTGCTGCGTGAATTGGTTATCGACGGCGCGCACCGCGTCAGCGCGAAGAAACTTCGCAAGGAAATCGGAGTAAGACTGAACGCCCCGGTCAACGAGGACGACTTGCAGAAAGCGCGGCAGAAGATCGTCGACACCTATCAGAGCAAGGGTTTCACCGACATTACGGTGGATTTCCGCGTCGAGCCGATCGACGAGAGCCGCGGGACGGGGCGCGTCATTTACACGATCAACGAGGGTGTGAGGGGAGCGGTCAGCCGAATTCATTTCGAAGGGAACGAGCATTTCAGCGAGAAAATCCTGCGCAAGCAGATGAAGACTCGCGGCAAGACGATGTTCGCTTTCATCGACAAATCGGGACGGTTGGATGAGGTCCAATTGCAGCAGGACCTCGATGGCATCAAAGAGTTTTACCAAAACCACGGCTACGTCGACGCGGAAGTGCAAGAGGTCAGGCGGGAGCGAAAGAAGGGCCCGCTTATTATCACCGTCGGGATCAAGGAAGGGACGCTCTATCACGTCAACAAACTGTCTTTCGCGGGTTACAAAGAAACCACGGAGCAGAAAATTCGCGCCACCATCAAAATGAAAGAGGGCTCCGTTTACTCACCCAAACAATTGCACGAAGACGCCAAAGCCCTCGCTGACGCCTACGGTCACGGAGGGTATGTCGATCTTGTGATTCTACCGCAAGGGACTCCCGCCGGTGCCGGCCTGATCGATGTTCATTACAAGATCGAGGAGGGCAATCGTTCATTCGTGGAACGGATCAACATCATTGGGAACTCGCGCACAAAAGACAAAGTGATCCGCCGTGAAATTCTGGTCGCGCCGGGCGATGTGTTCGACACCGTGCGAGTGGATACGAGCAAGAAACGTCTCGAGAACCTCGGCTTCTTTACCAGAGTCGACACCTATCCGGAAGAAACCGGGGTTGAGGGGCGCAAAGATCTGATTGTTCAGGTGGAAGAAAAGCGAACGGGTTCGTTAAATTTTGGCGCCGGTTATAGCACGGTCGACCAACTGATCGGATTCGTGGAGCTGACTCAGGGTAACTTCGATATCACAAATTGGCCTGGATTAACTGGTGCCGGTCAAAAATTCCGGGCAAAAGCACAAGTCGGCAGTCAACGGAAGGACTTTTCGGTTGGCCTGACCGAGCCGTATTTCCTCGACCGACGGTTTTCGCTTGGCGGACAGGTATTTTACTCAGAAGCGTCGTATCTGAGTTCGGTCTACGACCAGCGGAACTACGGCTTTTCGTTGGAAGCGCGAAAGCCGATCATCTCATGGGTCTACGGCGTGCTCGGATATAGTTTGCAAAACTTCGAGATCTACAACGTCGCCAACAGCGTCTCGTCGGAAATTCTGGCTGAAGAAGGCACGACGACACAAAGCATGGTGACCAGCAGTCTGGTTTGGGACCGGCGCGACAATCCGTTTTTGACCCGGCACGGCGAACGAATTTCAATTTCGCCCTATGTCAGCGGCGGTCCTCTAGGCGGAAATGTGCAAATTTACGGAATAGATGTCCAAGCGACCAAATACATGCGGGTGTGGAAAGACGTCATCCTGTTAGTCGATGTCGAGGCTTCAACTGTGGACGTATGGGATACGCCCGAGACAAAGTCATTCGTAACAAACGGCGTCGTAACCGGCGCCAGCTCCAGTACTCCGCCTGTGTCTTTCATTCAACAAGTTCCGGATGTGCCGATCTACGACCGTTTGTATCTCGGCGGCTCCAATAACCTCCGTGGATTCCGGTTTCGCGATATCGGTCCCAAAGACAGTTTCAATCAACCGATCGGTGGCCAGTCCATGGCCCGGGCGACGACAGAGGTAAGTTTTCCGATCATCGAAAAAGCGCGCGGGGCCTTCTTTTACGATGCCGGATTCGTCAATCCTGACGCGTGGGATTTTACCAATGAAACTCTCGCGGTCCCACGTGGCACCAACGCGATTGCGACGATTCTACACAACCAGTTCGGCGTCCCCACCGGGAACAGCAGCAACCCGGCATCGGCAGCATTGGTCAACATGGTCAGCCCGCGACGCACATTCGACAGCTTCGGCTCGGACTTTGGAGTCGGCGTTCGCCTCGATTTACCGATTGGGCCTTTGCGCCTTGATTACGGGTATCCCATTGACAGGGCCGGGAATTCGAAGCATGGCCATCTGAACTTCAGCGTCGGGTACCAGTTTTAATCGAATATTGGCACTTGCGGTGGGGACGGTTTCCGACGACTTATTTAGCCCTCTTATGAAAAAATTGCTTTGTTTGACGCTGGTTTCCTTGCTCGTCCTGCCGATCGCGGCGCGGGCGCAAGGAACCCTGAAAATCGGGACGGTCGATATGAACCGCACGTTCCGGGAATACAATAAGACCAAGGACGCTGAGGCGAAGATTAACGACGCTAAGAATCAGGCGAAAAAAGAATACGACGAACGTGCAGACGCCTACAAAAAAGCGCTCGATGATATCAACAACCTCAACAAACAGCTTGAGGCCCCAGCCTTGAGCGCCGATGCCAAGGCGCAGAAAGCCAAAGAGCGGGACGACAAGATCTCAAACATCAAGAACATGGAGCGCGAGATCACCGAGTTTCGGCAGACGCGCGAGCGCCAACTTCAGGAGCAGGCGCTGCGGATGCGCGAGGGCATCGTCAAAGAGATTACCGACGTCGTCTTGGATAAGGTGAAAACGAGCAATCTCGACCTCGTCTTCGATAAATCCGGCAACAGTCTCAACGGCGTCCCGGTGCTGATGTATTCGCGCGACAGCGTCGATTTCACCAACGACGTGATCACGGTCTTGAACAAGCCAGGCCGGGCTAGCTCGATCACGACTACAACCAGTCCAACCAGTTCAGCTCCGAGCGCTTCCGCGACCCCGAAGAAGCCTTAACGTCATTTCGCGAATTAAAAACACACGCGGGAAGAACTCGCGTGTGTTTTTTGCGTACAGCTTCGCAATTCGCGATTACGTTTCGGTTGAATCCGGAGCGAACGTGAATTCAAACGAATCCAAGCAAAATCGACCTGCGAGATGGAGAGCGCCATCGAGTTGCTTGACCGTCTCACTCGCGCTGGCCCTGGTTGGAATCGGACAAGCGGCCCCGAGTTGGGAATCCACTCTGACCAAGGATCCACCCGGTGACCTTCCCGCGCCGCGACCGGTCCACACCACCTATCATTTCGGCTGGTCGGGATTCACTGCTGGTGTCGGGGACATGCACTTTACCAAGACGGCGGATAAACGTTTTCAGCTTGAAGCGAACGGTCGAACCATCGGTCTGGTTCGCGCCTTGTGGAAATTGGACGCAAGCTATCTCGGGTTGGTCAACGCCGAAACGCTTCGCCCGATCGAAAGTAAACAGACCGAAATCTACCGAAGGAAAAAACTCGTCACCGATCTCGCCTTCACCGATTCCGGCGTGACGCGCACGCGAACGGAAGGGGCCGGCGCCGAAGCCGCCAAACCCTTCAACTTCCCCGGGTTGTTCGATCTGCACAGCGCCATGCTCTATTTGCGCAGTCAGCCACTCGGCGATCGCAGCGTTTATCGCATCGTGGTTTATCCCGCTACATCCGCTTATCTGACAACGATCACGGTCCTCGGCCGCGAACGCGTGACCGTTCGCGCGGGCGCTTACAACGCGATCAAAATCGATCTTCAACTACAGCGCTTGGGAAAAAAACTTGAATTGGAGCCGCATCGGAAATTCCGACGCGCGACAATATGGATCTCAGATGATGAAAATCGCATTCCGCTCCGCATTGAAGCGCAAATCTTTGTCGGCACTGTCTTTGCCGAGCTCCAAGCGATGCGCTTTGATCAGGACAAAACTTGAGCGCGGAATCTCGATCCGCGCTGCTGATCGATCATCAGCGCTCGGGAATCCATTCTCCGCGCACCGGCTCTTCCCGCAACGGACGGCGGCGCGGGACATAAACCGGGACGTGGGCACCCGGCAAGAGTTCGAGAGCGGCAAGAGTGTCCAAGTCGAGTCGTCCTGTGACAGGAAGCCGCGCCCGCGCCTGATAGGCCCGCAGGGAGAAGTCCAAATCAGGACTGGCGTTGCCATCAATCGCACCGCGATAAAGCCCCCGCCGCGCCAAAAATTTTTGCGCTGAAATGATCACGTCCCGCTGAACTTGCGGCAGCGCTGATTCGTAGGGCGTGCCGGCAAAATTCTCGGCCGGCCGCACGGGAACCGCGTCATCATCCGGGCGGACCGGTAATTGTTCGCCACCGCGAATCCGTCCATTGACGGATCGATCTGGCGGCGGCTCTGGAAATGGTTGCCCGGTCAATGGATTGGTCGGAGCCGAGCTTTCCCGCGGTTCGGCAGGCAACTCCGAAGTCTCCGGCGCAGCCGGCGCCGGAGTGGGCGACGCTTTTACGATCGCGCGAGCGCCGGAAGAATCGACCCCAAGAGATTTGAGCGTTTCAGCATTGAGATCGCCACTGATTTGAAGCCCGTTGCGAATTTGATAGCGCCGAATTGCCGCGGTCGTGTCCGCATCTTTTTCGCCGGTAACTTCGCCGTAATAAAAACCCTCGTCTTTCAGTGCCTGCTGCACATTTTGGACGACTTGATCTGCCCTGGCCCCGCCCGCGAGTGCGGCCACCAGAACCACAACTGCGATCCAGAGTTTCATATCAATGTTGCTTGGACGCCTAAATCCGCCCGCTATTCAGTCCCTGACCCGGTCACGGCCAGCGGCAGCTGCCGTTCCTTCAAAACGTCGCGATAACGCAGGATACCTTCGCTAATGGCCGCCGCCATCTGCTCCCGGTAATCGTTACTTTCCAGCTTCGCGATATCGTCCTTGTTGCTAAGAAATCCGGCTTCGACCAGCACCGCCGGGACTCCAACGTTGGCGATCACAAAAAATTGCTCGGCTTTAGTGCCGCGATCGGGCGCCTTCGTTCGCGCCACCATCGCTTCCTGAATGAATCGGGCCAAACTCTGGCTCGCCAAAGTGGGCGACTCGGCCGCCGGCCCCTGAAAAAACGGAATCCACGAAACAAGCCGCGGAGCCGGAACCGCTTGATGCTCGGCATAATAAGTTTCTACGCCGCCGACCACCTTTTTGCCTTCGTTGAAATGAATGCTGACAAAGATGCAGTCCCGCGCACGATTCGTAACTGCCGCGCGATCGGCGAGTGAAACGTAACTATCCCCAACTCGCGTCATCAGCGTTGCCAGTCCTTGGGCTTGAAGTAATCGATCGACCCGCTGCGCGATATCGAAAGTCAAATCCTTCTCATAAATTGCGCCGCACATCGCGCCGGAATCCTGGCCGCCGTGGCCAGGATCGAGAACAACCAGCGTGAATGGCGACGGAGCGGCAGTATGGCGCATCGAAAGTGCCGGCGGTGGAATGGAAAGGACCTGCCACCAAATGAACGAGGCCGCCATCAGCGAAAGTCCCAGCCACGCGACAATGTTTTTCATTGCCCCGCCGAAGCCGAATCGCCCTCTAAACATTGCTACCTTTGAAGACTGGAGCGCAGTTCTTCGTCCGCCAAAGTTCGATAACGAATCGCGCTTTTGGTGTCGCGCTCGAGCACGGCCGCTTCAATTCCAGCGTTGGTCAGCTGCTCATCTCGATGTTTCCGAATCGCATCGCGCTCCGGCAATTCCTTGCTCGCGTTTTCTCCCATCGCCATCCGGCCAATGCTCCACGCATCGAATGCCACATTGATGGCATCCGGCAGCGCCGCATCGGTGACGTGTTCTTTTTGCAAAAACGTTTCCATCAATTCCGCCGACTGGCGCGCTCCGCTCAAGACTGCGAAGCGCTGCCGCGGTTTCCCGGTCAATCCATCAGCCGCGATTGCGCCGTCGTAATCGATCCGCAAGAACAAATCTTCCTTCGGGCTCGAACCGATCTCGACAAAAAGAAGTCGCGCCAAAAAGGGCGCACCATAAACTTGCTCGAACGCACTCTTCATTACCGGGCTGAGCGAGTAATGCGCGAGACGGCGCAGGGAAACGTCCGCAGCCGAACGCGTGAAACCCTCCGTGCTCGCCAATTCGATTGCCGCCAGCCGCAATCGTTCGATATCCCCGGGATGGCCGATCGCGCCCATCGCGATCCGGTCGTAAATCTCAAAAATCTTTTGCCGCGCGCGTCCGAGCGTTACGAAAAGAATTCCATCACGATATCCGACCGCCGCGAGCGGACTGCCGGCGGCGAGCTGCGTTTCGATGTACTCGCGCCGGTTCGCGATCGCCTCTACCCAACGATACGGCTCTTCGATCATGCCACCTTTTGTCTAAACACGCCGGCGATCTTTTCCTCCGGCAACGTCATGATCCCTTCGCGCGAAACAATTTTTATCAGTGGAAAAATTTTGCCGCCCCGGTCGACTCCGCCGGTGGACGTGTCCGCTTCGGCTGCGGTGTCGAGCGCGCGCAATGCGATCGCAACCGCTTCCTCCTCGTTCAATTGCTGCAGCTTCTTGTCGCCCCAGTTGTTTTCGTAATAAAGGATGCCGCGTACCGCCGGCGAACCGGAGCCGGTTGCGGCGTAATCGGTGACTTCGAATTGCGCGCCCATCGCGTCGTAAAAGTAGAGTCTCGCTTCCGGTTTTGAATTTCTATCGTAGGTCGCAAAGATCGGCACCACCACGCCGACGCCTTGCATGACGAAACCAAAGTTGTCCCGCAACAATTTGGAAAGTGCGCGCACTTTGCCGTCCACGCTCATCTCCTGCAATTGCGTTCGCCGAAAATATTGAAACGAATGCTCGAGCACGCGCGCCATCTCCCAGGCCGTGGCCGGCACGCCCGCGATCGCCATGATCGAATGACGATCGATCTCAAGCACTTTGTCGGCGCGATCGTAAACGACGGTGTTGCCCGCGGTGGCGCGGCGGTCGCCCGCTACCAGCACGCCGCCGGCAAACTTGAAAGCGAGGATAGTGGTCGACTCCGTCTGAACGAACGAGTGATTTCCTGCCGCGGCCGTTGGCTCGGGCACGATTTGGAGCAGACCTTTACGCCGTAAGAGCGCTGGGAAATCTTCACTCGCGCCAGAGAAATTCTGGTCCAATGCCAGCGGCGGCTTGTCCATTATTGGCCGGTGCGCTGGCGGTAGCGCTTCGACTGGTTCGGATCCACCTTCCGCATTTTCTTCAATAAATCTTTGGTGTCCGGCCGCGAGACGTCGGGTGAACGCGGACCACCTTCGTCCCCCTGCTTCGGTCCCCACGGAGCGGGATCAAACGGCTTTTGCACGCGCTCCGGCATACCAAAAAATTTAAGGAGAAATGACGCAAAGGCAAGCTGACGCCCGTCAGTCGGCTCCGCTTGCCAGTGGGAGCGGCTGATGCCAAAATCGGGGTTCAATGAAATCGCCGGCCGCGAACGCCCTTGCTGCATCCGTTTTGTTCGCTGTTGCGAGCTCGAGCGGCTTTGCGCAAACCTTCGCACCGACGCCGAAGAGTGCTGCGACTCAAACCGCCGCGAGTCAAAATGCGCAACTTCAAGAGCTGCTGAAAAAGGTCGACGAGCAAAACACGAAGATCGACATGCTGTCGCAGCAAATCCTCAAGCTCCAGACACAGCTGTCCAACCAACGTCCTGGCGTCATGATTGGCGAAGGCGCCCCTTCGGCATCGACGTCGGCAACATCGACATCCACTTCCGCGTCGCCCGAACCATCCGCCAAAGCAGGCGATGGTAACAGCCACATCGTCGCCCGCGGCGAAACGCTCACTTCGATCGCCCGGATGCACAACATCAGCGTGAGCGAACTGCAAAAATACAATCACATCGACAACCCTTTGAAACTGCAGGCCGGGCAGACTCTCTTAATTCCCCCATCGCCAATTCCATCGCCCTCGTCCTCCGGCGAGTGATCAACGGAATTGGTAGGGCGACGCTCCGCGGAGCCGACAAATTGTTATTGTCGATCTAACGGAGATGTCTCTTCGTCCACTTCAGTCGGCTCGACTGAGTCTCGCCCTACCAACGCACCTGCCAACTCGCTCTCCATATCGCGCGGCGATTCGAGCAGACTCTGTTCGCACAGCCGCGCGTATTTGCCGCCGTGCCCAATCAGTTCCTCATGGGTGCCCCGCTCGATGATGCGGCCATGGTCGAGCACTAGAATCTGATCGGCGCGCACAATCGTTGAAAGCCGGTGCGCAATTACCATCGACGTCCGATTTGCCATCAAATGCTCGAGTGCTTCCTGAATCAAACGCTCGGTCGCGGTGTCCACGCTCGCGGTCGCTTCGTCCAGGATCAAAATCGGTGGGTCCTTGAGCAACGCGCGCGCGATCGACAGCCGCTGCTTTTCGCCCACGCTTAGTTTCACGCCGCGCTCGCCGACCACGCTTTCCATTTTTTCGGGCAGACGCTCGATGAACTCACGCGCATTCGCTGCATCCACTGCGCGCCATAACTCGGCGTCGGTCGCGCTCGGTTTTCCCATCAAAAGATTTTCGCGGATCGACCCGTTGAAGAGAAAGCTTTCCTGCGTGACCAGGCCAATATTCTCACGCAACGCGCGAATGCCGTATTCGCGAATCTCTTTTCCATCGGCAAAGATCTGACCGTCGCCCTCTTTCAATTCGTAAAAGCGCGGAAGCAAACTCGCGAGCGTCGATTTGCCGGCACCCGTTGCGCCCACTAACGCGATCGTCTCCCCCGGCCGCGCATGAAGTGAAATATTC
>Ga0210410_10002128_pt1 | contig 17967 bp, 20 predicted proteins | sample IncBWC4MmetaG_FD_161058 | JGI IMG/M metagenome (GOLD analysis project Ga0210410, IMG submission 161058) | Forest soil microbial communities from Barre Woods Harvard Forest LTER site, Petersham, Massachusetts, United States - Inc-BW-C-4-M | ecosystem: Environmental > Terrestrial > Soil >... | reverse complement strand
TTCCGAACCGTTGCTCTGGTGAGCTTCGATGGCGTTTATCAGATTGTTGGTACGGCCGTCGTGCAGGAAGAAGATGCGCTGACCCAGGCCCCAGAGCGGAGCCGAGCGGAACTGATCGCCGCCTGCACCGCCCTGGGAAACATTGTCCGCCAAGCCGGTACCCATGTGATGGATCTCGATGTCCGAGAACGCGCTCACGGGTGCACTACCAAGCGAGGAGGTAATGTTCGAGGGTTGCGTAGAGTTGATGGTCGGGGTGTGACAAGTCGCACAACCGATGGAGCCGAACAGGCCCCGTCCGCGGGTGATGGAGGCCGAGCCGCCGGGGGTGGTCGTCGAAGGGATCGGCGGTGCAAGCATGCGCATGAATTCCGCGAAGGCCACGACGTCGCTATTGATGGACGCGTTCAGAGCAAACTGGTCTGTACTGGTGACTGTGGCGGCGAAGTTCGTGGTGTCTTCTGGGTAGCCCGTTCCGGTAAGATTCAGGCAGGTCGCAGGGAGACCGGTTCCCAATTGATCCTCACCGGGCAGCGGGCGATCTTGTCCGAAGATCTCGTTGGAAATGCCCATTTCCACGTTGTAGGCTTCGCCGGAGAAGAGCTGCAAAGATTTGTTTTGCGCTTTCCAGCCGAAGCGGGCGATGGTGCCATCGTTGCCGTTGTGGTTGAAGGCGCCGCCGATTCCGAAATTATTGCCGGCCTGCCCCTGCTGGTTTATGAGCAGCGTGGAGTCGTCAATGTTTTCGATCAGGCCCGCGCCAAAGACCGGTGTGGGAATGCGGAAAATAACATTGTTGGTCTGCTGGGCGATGGCGAAGCTGGGCTGTTGCAGGCTGCAACTGCCGGCGTCCGACCGGCCGGAGACCGTGAACAGGTCTTCTACGCCGCCATTGGGCGCGTTGGTGTTGGGGCTGCCGTTGGAATTAAAGAAGAACGGGAAGCGGGCCTCGCGCGTCGGGCCATTGGCAGTGATGAACGAAGGAATGGAGTTGGTGGAGCCGCTGACAACGCCGTTAGAGATCACCTGGAATTCGAGGTTGCTGGCGGGACTGGTGCCCCCGATCGTTGGTTGCGAATGGCATCCTGAGCACTGATTGAGGTTAAAGCGTGGTCCCAAGCCGTTATTCTTGCCGCCGGAGACAACTTCGACGTCCTGAAAGCGGGCCAGACCATCTTGGAAGAACTCGAGAGAACCTTGCGGACTGTTTGACGCGACTGAAGGGAGCGGTAGCGGACTGGTTGTCGTCGCCCCCGCCTGCCCATTGATCGCACCTGACCGAACACCGGGATCGCTTTGTGCGAAAGCCGATCCCGTAAGTAGTAGTAAAGCGACTGAAGTTAAAACCGACGCGAGCTTCACAATTTTCATTCCTAATCCTCCCCGGATCAGTTGGTCGTGCATGGTTTCCAAGCGTTGTCCGCCGTTGCAAGACACGCCTGCCAGTTCATGCCGTGCAAGTGGGCGGAGCGGGAGGGTAGCGGCGCACGCCTGGCCGGGCAACGGCCCTCGCGGAGATCTTAGGGTGCAAGTTTTCCTGCCCCTCCAGCGGCGGTCGAAGTACAGCGAAGAAAATACAAAAAACACGTAGCTCTCGGATTCAAAAACAACGCGAAACATCAGTGCCGCAGTGTGAACAAATTTTTTTGGGAAAATTCCTTGCTTTTGCCAATCGGTCGGTATAGTGTTTCGGCACTTTTGGAAAGTTAGCGACTTGTTTTTGTAAAACGGTTCTACCAGCTCACCCAGCAAGACTAAGAAAGACTTAGGTTGGCCCGGGTGCAACGCGAGTGGCTATCGCAATCCAATTGATGAGTGCGCATCCCCTGCTGATCCGTGCGGTCAAACGGGTTCTGTCCCATGTCAGGGATTTCCCTGTTCAGATTCTGCCTCCGGCGCAAAATCCGGCGGAAGCCATGCAACAACCCAGAGCACCACGGCTATTCCTTCTCGACGCTTGTTCCCTGCACATGGATTTGGGCTCGCTGGCGGGGCGATGTCGCACCTATCTGCCGGGTAGTAAGTTTCTGGCGCTTCTCCCCCCGGAAAAAAGCACCACCGCGGAGAAGATCCGTCTTTTTTACTGGGGCATCGACGGATTCGTGGAACTCCACAAGACCTGGCAAGCGGAACTTCCCAAAGCGATCCACAGCGTTTTACAGGGACAGCCGTGGGCGCCCCCCGAAGTCATGCTGGCCTTCGTCCAAAGGTCAAAATGGCTATTGGACTCTCAGCTTTTGCCAGGGCATTCCCTGACGGCGCGGGAGGCTCAGGCGCTTCAATTACTCATGCGAAGATTAACGAATAAAGAAATTTCCAGCGCGCTGGGGATTTCCGAACGCACCGTAAAATATCATGTGTCCAATATACTGAGCAAATTGCAACTGGAAGACAGGCGCGGCCTGTCCCCGGAAAGACTTTTGCTCAGGTTGCTTCCCTCCGAGTAATTTGCCGTGCGCCCAGAAAGGGTGCGGCATTTTGGATGACATCCACTAATGCAATTGTTCAAGCATACGGAGTGTTTCTTCGGGGTCGGGCCGAATCGTATAGTCCGGATTCACGTCCGCACTCAGGACGATGCCGTTGCCGTCGAGCACGTACCGCGCGGGCATGGGCAGGCGATACGCAGGTTCTCCGTTGAATTGGTCCAGCGTGGCCCCTAATTTTTTGTATACCTCTTGGAGGTAGTCCGGCAGCGTGAAGACCAGCCCAAATTGCTCCGCTACCTTGAGATGCAGGTCGGACAAAATGTCAAATTCCGCCTTCGTCCGGCGTTTCGCCGCCCGTCCATACTGCGGAAGTTGCGGCGAGATGGCCACCAGCGTCGCTCCCAATGCATGCACTCGCGGCAGACTTGTTTGCAGAGCCTCCAGCTCCATCATGCAATAGGGTCACCAGTGGCCACGAAAGAAGGTAATGACCAAAGGCCTATGCGCGAGCAGCTCACTCGAACGCACGATCGTGTCGTCTTGATTTGGCAGCTCGAATGAGGGAGCGCGGGCGCCAACCTTTAGCGCTCGATCTTGCAATCCGGATTGGCGAAGTTCGTCGGTAGCGCGGTGAAAGATCTCAATGATGTGCCTGGGTGTATTGAAGGGCGGCGCACCCGATTCAAAGGACGCCTTGAATTTGTCGAGGCGCTCTTGAAGCGTCTCCTTAGTATCCGTGGACATGCGATTTCTCCGTTGTTCCGGTGTCAGTCGAATTTTCAGCTTCGGCAGTGCTCGATTCTTGGCGATGAAAGGGCATAGTCCATAGCCGCAATCGCCATATTACATCCTGCGTGAACAAGATAAAAGTTCCACACAGCCCCGGCAACCCAGGTTCTCCGTCGCAAGCCTGCGAAGTGCGAGATTGCGCCGGGATCAGGAGTTCCAGGCCACTCGGGAAAGCCGATTTCTGTAGCAGGCTCACTTGGCCTAGGCTGAACACCAGCCGCAGAAGCGCATGCTAAACTTTGCTTTCTTGCGACCCGATCTGGCGCGCTTGACAAGGAGCATAAAGTGAAGAGGCTATGCGGTTTTTGTCTGGTGCTTGTGTTGACCATCTCGGGCGCTGGCCGAGTCCAGGCTCAAAAGGAGCCCGCTCCTGAAGGACCGCGCCCGCTCGTTTTGACGGAAGCTATCCCGCTGGAAGGAATCAAGGGGCGGTTCGATCATTTCGGATTTGACCGCAAGAACCAGCTGTTTGTTTCCGCGCTGGGCAACAACACCGTCGAGGTCATCGACATCAGTGCGAGAACGCTGGAACACACCATCAAGGGAGTGCCCAATCCCCAAGGCGTGGTGTATTCCCCGGAAACGAAAAAACTGTTTGTGGCGAGCAGCAAAGGCAAGTTGTACATCTACGAAGGAACGACGTTCGACCTCCTCAAAGAGATCGATTTTCATGGCGATGTGGATAATCTGCGATATGACGCAGCAACTAAGCGCGTGTACGTAGGCTATGGGGAAGATGAGACTGGAGCGATCGGAACCATCGACGCCGCAACCAACGAGCGCCTGGGCGAAGAAAATAAATTAGGGGCTCATCCGGAATCGTTTCAATTGGAAACGTCCGGGCCGAATATTTATGTGAACCTACCGGATTTGAAGCAGATCGCGGTAATCAATCGCAGCACTCACGCGATTTCCCGATGGCCGTTGGAACTGGAGCACAACTTTCCCATGGCATTGGATGAAGCCGACCATCGGTTGTTCGTGGGCACGCATGAACCCGCGCGGCTGGCGGTGTTCGACACCAGCACAGGTCACATGATCGCTTCACTTCCCAGCGTTCAAGACACCGATGACGTGTATTACGACGAGGCGCGCAAGCGTATCTACATGGCGGGCGGAGAAGGTTTTGTGTACGTGTTTCAGCAGAACGATCCCGATCACTACCAGCTTCTGGCAAAGATACCGTCGGCCTTGGGTGCGCGCACTGCCGGATATTTTGGCAAGGGCAGAAAAGGCTTCGACCGTTTCTTTCTAGCGGTCCCGGCGCGCGCCGACCACGGCGCCGAGATGTGGATTTATACCGTGCAGGACTAAAACCGCCGGAGACGGCGAAATCCCTACAAGAGACTCGAGTGCCACTCCACGGGAAGACGCGGCGTGGCTGCGGCCCTTGCTAAGATGCTCCAAGCGTGATGCCCGCCGCGCCTTGCAGGCCCTAATTAATCACGGTCTGGATGGCTGTGGCGCCAATTCCAATAGCGCCGCTGGTCGCGATGGTTTTGCCGGTTGTACTCACGATATTCTCTGCGCTGCTCTGCCAGATAACTCCGGTAGGCGTGGTCCTCGCGGTCGTCCCAATTGTGGTAATCGCGGTGGTCGCGGTCGTACACTCGAACCTGTACGCCCACTTGTGGTGTGGGGGTGGCCAGAATTACCGCTGGTGCGGCCGTTGCTGCAACCAAGAGCAGTGACCTGATATATCCGTTCATGTGACGCATGGTGTTGTCCTCCGCGCACGGGACGTCCAGTTGCGGAACCCCGGCACACATGACTATGCACGCTCGGCCTGGAGACGTATGTCCCCTTCGACACCATTTCAATTTCTTAAGAAATAAGACAAACAGCCAACTAAAGATACGGCGGGCGGACAGCCGAGGGTATGCAACTGAGCCCTCTCGCGCGCCATGCAGACCCTGGCAAATCGAAATGCATTACCGAGCATTCCGGCTTGCACTCTCAGAATTAGGGGTGCGTGTGGCTCAAGAGTTCCAGGCCACACGGGAGAGTTGCTGTTTGCGAGAGACCCACTCGGCGCCGGTTAGGATGCGCGGGGCGGCTTCGATGAGGCGCGGGACGAGTTTGAAGACGGCCACGGGTGTCCAGGAGATGGCGTCGCGGGTGCGGAAGCCGCGCTGGTTGAGCGCGTCGGCCATGGCGGTGAAGGAAGCGTCCTGAACGATCAGTTCGGCGAGGAATTTGAGGACTTGCGTTTCCGCAGGGTTTTCCTCCAGGTGCAGGCAGTCCGTGGTGATGCGCAATCCATAAGGAATTTCTTCAGGAAGTTTACCCAAAGGGAAAGGTTCGTTGTGCGTAGCCGGGTCATGGGGAGGCATAACGGTCACCTCACGCTCCCATTCGATGGCTACGGGGCGCCAACCGGCGGCCTCCCGCTGTTTGAGAGATTCGGGGCTGGGCAGCGCGGCGAGCTCTTCGCGAAAACGCTCGGTATTTTTCATGGCGGTCTCCCTGGCGGATACGGCTCACCGACGGCTACAAAATGAGCTATGGGAATTGGGGCAATTCCGATGCCGCGGGCGGCGTTCCCCGAAACGATTGAAATGTAAGGACTTTTGATCGGGGAGTGCTCGCACCGGGGAGCGCCGAGTGTCCGCTCATGGGATAGCCCTGTCGCGTCGACGAACACCTCTGCCAACGCTTGGCATGAGGCTGACTTCCGTTAGCGGAGCTGGGAGGAAGAGGGTTCGCGCCCCTCTGGCGTGCCCGGAGAAACGTTCTCTGCCTACTTTTCTTCCAGGTATTCTTCGGGAACATCATCTTCGGGGACTTCGTGCGTTCGCACTTCTCCCTCGTCGGCGTCGCGAACATCTTCGATGCCCTTGACGACTTCGGCTTCGAATGAATTGCCTTCTTCGAGCAGTTCGTCAACACTCTCCGAATCCGCTCCTTCCCGGTTCGTCAAGCCCTGTAGATCGCCGGACTGCCCTCCCGAGCGCGCGCCGAGACCCTTGGGTTCAAACACCACGTTGTCAACGATCTCGCGCTTGCCGCGAGGGGCCCGCTTCGTCGCTGCTGGTTTCTTTCTGGAAATGGCTTTTTTCTTGAGGGTCTTGGCCCGCGACTTCTTCGCCACTTTCGACTTGATGGCGAGCTTCACTTTCCTGGCGATTTTCTTGCTCCCGTGCTTTTTCTTATTTTTCTTTTTTGCGCTCATGGGCGGAGTCTAACACTTTTGTCCGCGGAGAAACCACTCTCCGGCAATCGTGCGGGTTTTTCAGGAGAGGAAATGCAGCCCTGCGTTTGTAGCTCGAGAAATGCGACTCAAGTGCAAGTGCCGCGAGGAAGGGAAGCCGGAGCGATCAAGCAGTGACTTTGGAAGCGAAAGGACGCCGCAGCGGCCGCGCGCCGGGAATCGGGAAAGTCATGCTCCAGAAATTCGCATCCGGCGTGACAAACTCAACTCCGACATAGGTCTTGCCATCGCGCTCGTGGCGGACAGCCACGACACGGCACTCGATCGAGCGGTTGCTGTTTTCATTCACCAGTATGAGCGGCTGGCCGATGACGACGACCTGTTCCATCTGGAGAAGCCCGCCATTGCGGTTGACGGCTTGGGAGAGCGCGTGAGCGGAGAATTTTTCACCGTCGTCGGATTGACCGCGAACGGTCAACGGCACAGTAAGGGTAACCCTTAAAGTGCGACGCCGTTCCTTGCACCGAAAATGGAGTATAGCCACGGGGACCGCCTACCTAATCTTAAGATCGCAAAACACTCGGCCCGGCTCATCCTGAAGAAAGCCCAAAGCGAGTTGTGCAGCAGCCCCAGAAAACGTTTCAGGCCTGCACAGAGGAAACCCTCACCCAATCAGGAGAACACTCCCGATATAATGCGCCCGGACCTTATTGTGGACAATAGCTGGGCGGTACTAAATTTGCTGACAGCAAACCGGTACTCTAGTACTTCACTCTCGTAAGTTCAACAGGGAAATTGAGGGGGGTGAGGAAAAATGCATGTGAAGGCGGTTTTAGGGTGCCGGAGCGTCCCCCAGCCGGTCTTTGCCAGGCGCTCCAAGCGGCCCAGAGCGAACGGAAATGGCGCCCTGGCTCACGGCGGGTCAGTCGGGGCCTATGCCATCCCCCCTCGAGCCGATTCGCTGGCAATTTGGGCCGCAAGCCCTATAATGCTGGGGCGTCAAGGGGTGTCAGGGCACGAGAGGTGAAGGTTCGTTCGGGGAAGGGCCAGAGGAGCGGTCTCCATGAAGAAAGCAGAGGTTCGCGCACGGATTGAAGAGATTGGCATTATCCCTGCCGTCCGCGCGTCTACCGACGAAGACGCCAGCTTTGCCGCCGAAGCCGTAGCCAGCGGAGGGATCCCCATCGTGGAGATTACACTCACAACTCCCGGTGCCATCGCCCTGATTACCCATCTGGCCAAGTTCCACACGAACGTGCTGGTGGGCGCTGGAACCATTCTGGATATAGACACCGCCAAGCGTTGTTTGGATGCGGGTGCGCAGTTCCTCACCGATCCCTGCCTGGACGTGGAGCTGGTAGAGCTGGCCGTGAAGCAAGACGTGGTGGTCCTGGCGGGGGCGCTCACGCCCACGGAAGTAATCACCGCCTGGAAGGCTGGCTCGGATTTTGTAAAAGTGTTTCCCTGCGCGCAAGTGGGAGGCGAAGCCTACATTCGCGCGTTAAAAGGCCCCTTTCCAAAGATTCCACTGGTGGCCGCGGGCGGTGTAAACCAACAAACGGCGACTGACTTCATTCTAGCCGGGGCGTCGGCGTTGGGCATTGGCGGCGAATTGATACCCCGCACAGCGATTGTGAAGCGCCAGGCGGAACAAGTTCGCGAGCTCTCGAGGCGCTTCATGCGCTTGGTAAGAGCGGCGCGCGAGCGGATTGCCGCCAGCAGAGAACCCGTGGCCATCAGTAAATGAGTCAATCCTCTGCGTACGGCTTTTCCAGGTCGATGAATTTCACTTTCCACGGAGTGTTGCCCAGATCGAGCCGTGCGAGGCTGATGGGCAGCTTAAAACGCCGCGGACCTGCGCTCCCGGGATTGATGTAAAGCACGCCGTCACGCTCGATGCTGCCGGACTGGTGCGAATGTCCGGAAACCACGCAATGAAAACCGGCCACCTTGGGATTCAGATCCAAATCTTGGACGTTATGAAGAATGTAAAAGCTGGCGAGCCTCGCTTCGACCACGGCTGTGGCGGGCAGCCCTTTCGCCCAGGGAGCGGTGTCGATATTGCCTCGTACGGCCACGACGGGGGCGAGCGTCTTTAGCGTCTCCAGAATCTCTGGCTTGCCTACGTCACCAGCGTGCAGGATCAGATCGACTCCGCGCAGGGCTTGTATGGCCTCATCTCGAAGCAAGCCATGCGTGTCCGAAATCAAGCCGACCAGTTGCACGTCCCGCATTTCCATCGTGCGCACTCACTCCCGCAGGAGTTTTACAATCTGCAAGGCGTTCACCCGCGCCTTGTTCACGGTCAAGCCCCAATGAAGATGCGGGCCGGTGACCCGCCCTGTAGCGCCCACTTTGCCGAGCACGGCGCTGGGATCGACGAGGTCACCCGGTTTCACAGAGATTTCCGAAAGATGTGCGTATAAGGTGTAAACGCCCAGGCCGTGGTCCACGATCACGGTGTTTCCGCTGAAAAAAAGAGGCTCCGCCAGAACCACGCGGCCACGCTGCGAGGCATGAACCGGCGTCCCGGTGGGCGCGGGGAAATCGACGCCTGTGTGCGGAGAACGAGGTTCCCCGTTGAGAATGCGGCGCCGTCCGAAGTTGCCGCCCGTGGTCACGCCATTCAGTGGCACGCGAAAGCGGCCTCGCCAAAGGCGCTCTGGCGTCACGGTATCGAAAATCTTATGGAGGCGCTGACCTTCTTCTTCGACGCGCTTGGCTTGTTCCGGATCTGGCTCGACGAACTGTTTTTCCACGTGAAGGCTCTCGGTGGGGAAGTGGCCTGCTCTTACGGCCACGTTTGCCTCGCAGTTCACCGGTTCTCCCTCCGGCGGCTGCGCCGTAATTTTCAGCGGAAAGTCACCGGCAGCTTTCTCAAGATCGACGCCGACGAGCGCGCGCCACACATCCCCGCGTTGGCCTTCCCGCCAGAAAGTTACCTCGCGCGAATCCCATTCGCCGTGGACTTGCGCGAGCGGGGTTGCACTGTGCACATCCGCGAGCAGCAAACTCCCCTGCGTTGATAGCGGCGCACTGAGCCGCAGCACCACGCCTCTGCCGCAGTCTTGAGCACCGCGGGCATCGTTCGCAGGGAAGAAAAACAGCGCCAACGCACAGAACCCGGCATACAGGCAGGAAAGAGAGGATATTCGAGGAAAAGAACCGCTGTGAATTTTGATTTCACGCATCGCCATCGACTATACCGCACTCAAAATGTTTTTTATTTACTTTGCCCCACATGTTTCGATGGCGTCCTGAAGTTTGTACGTTACGTGAGTACTGGAAAATTTGAGGAAGGATGCTTACTTGACGCGCTTCCTTTTCACCGGGCGTGTCTCACGCGGAGAAGGCTTTGAAGATGGTGTGGTTTTGGAAAGAGTGTCGCGCAACTTTTTGGGTAGTTTGACGAACACCATGTCGTAGGATTCGCGCAGAAGCTGCGACAGTTCGCCCTGAGGAATGGCGTTCCTTGTTTCCAGTGCGACCCATTGGGCGCGCGCAAGATAAGGCGCCGGAATGATGTTGGGCCGCTCGGTGAGTTCAGCGAAAGTTTCCGGCGAAGCCTTGAACGAAAGGCAAACCGGGGCCGGCTCCAGCGGCGTAACAGCAAACATCTTGCCGCCCACCTTGAACAATAGATCGCTACCCCATTGAATTTGTTCCGTCGCATGGGGAAAAGACAAACAGAGTTCGCGAAGTTGCTCGACATTCATGGCCAGAGTTTACCTTTGTGCTTGGAACCGCGCCGGCGGGCCACCGAGATCAAAAACAAGTGCCAGGGCCAGTGCTGTAACAACTCGCGCCCATCAGTTTTGTTCCGGTAAGAAATAACGCGGGTGCTCAGTACTGGCAACGGTAGGCACTAGCTCCATCAGGACGCGGTCGATGTGCTCGACCGCTTCACTCACGCGGCGAGTGCGTTCTTGCTTGTCATCGAGCGCGCAAGAATACTGAATCACGACCAGGGCGTTGCGGACATGATGGTTCAACTCCGCCACAAGCGTCATGCGTTCTTTTCCGCGTTGGTAGTTCTGCTCCCGATTCAGGGAGTAGAGAAAGAAGACCAGGAGCATCGCGCCGAGAAGGCCGATGGCCAAGTCGTTGAGGATGGTGGCGGCAGCCGGCACGCCAAACCAGCTGAGCACGATGTCCATGCTAAAGCTGACAAAGAAGAGCGTAATACCGGTGATGAGAGCGGGCTTGAAGCGTTCTGGTGTGAGCCATTGGGGAAGCAGGTTCTTGCCGGACATGACGGACCTCCGAGAGGAGTGCTTTGGATGGAGTATAACGCTGTTTGGCGGAGATGGCGCGGCTGGCGGAAAGAAAAATTTGTCCAGGAATGTTAAAGTACGCGGGCTCTTATAGAGATTAGGAAAAGAGGCCATGGACATGCTGGACCGGCGGAATTTTGTGAAGATATGCTCGGGGATGGGCCTTGCGGGAACGCTGTTTCCCGGCGTGCTGTGGGCGCAAGCACAGGCGCAGGGCGCAAAGAAAATTACAAAAGAGATGATTGAGAGTGCGGCGGTCATCGCGGATGTGGCCATTGCCGATGAATACAAGCAGGCGCTGCTTCAGAACTTAAACGACCAGACGCGCGGCTATGAAGCGGTTTACGCGCTGCACATTCCCAATTCGGTGGAGCCCGCTCTGCTTTTTGATCCTGTGACGCCTGGAACAAAGTACGGGACGGAAAAGCGCCCCGTGCGCATGTCAACGCCAAACCTTTCGGAAGAGTTTGCGAACTTCGGAAGAGCTGGGCTGCGACCGAATTATGAAGCACTGGCGTTTGCCACAGTGCGCGAGCTGGCGGAGTTGGTACGAACGAAAAAAGTCTCATCGCAGGCGCTCACCGAGATGTATCTACAGAGGCTGAAAAAATATGACCCGACGCTGAAATTTGTGGTGACGCTGACGGAAGAACGTGCGCTGGCACAGGCTAGGAAGGCGGACGTCGAAATCGCGGCGGGGAAGTATCGCGGACCGCTGCATGGATTGCCGTGGGGCGCGAAGGATTTACTGGCGGCGAAAGGATATCCAACGACTTGGGGCGCGGGCGGATTTGAAAAGCAAATGATTGACGAAGATGCGACCGTGGTGAAGCGCTTGGACGAAGCGGGAGCCGTGCTGGTCGCGAAGCTGACACTGGGCGCGCTGGCGCTGGGCGATGAGTGGTTCGGCGGCAAAACGCGCAATCCGTGGAATCCCCGGCAGGGTTCGAGTGGATCGTCGGCGGGGCCGGCTTCGGCGACGGCGGCCGGGTGCGTAGCATTCAGCATCGGGTCGGAAACACTGGGCTCGATTTCCTCGCCATCGACGCGCTGCGGCTGCACGGGCCTGCGGCCGACGTTCGGATTAGTGCCGCGCACGGGAGCGATGGCGCTCTCCTGGAGCATGGACAAGCTGGGACCGATTTGCAGGAGCGTCGAGGATTGCGCTTTGGTGCTGGATGCGATTTACGGCCCGGATGGCAAAGATCGAACGGTGGCCAAGGCCTCGTTCAATTGGAATGCGGATCTGGATTGGAAGAAATTGCGCATCGGATATTTGAAAGCGGATTTCGAGCGCAAGCCCGGTGCACCCGAAGAAGCAGCAGCAAAAGAAGAGCCAGCAGCCACGCCGGAAGAGCAAAAAAGACGCGACGAGGCGAAAAAGGCGCGCGAAGCCTTTCGCATCCGTGCCGAATACGACCGCCGATACAACGATGCCGCGCTGGCGAAATTGCAGCAAATGGGCGTGAAAATGCTCCCGCTAGAAATGCCAAAGTTTCCGTATGACGCGATGATATCCATGCTGACGGCGGAAGCAGCGGCAGCATTCGATGAATTGACGCGGTCGGGGCGGGACAAATTGCTGACCGCTCAGGGCCCGGATGATTGGCCGAATACGTTTCGCTCGGCGCGTTTTATTCCCGCGGTGGAGTACATCCAGGCGGCGCGTGCGCGGCGCATGGCCATGGATGCGGTGGCCAAAGTATTCCAGGAATTCGACGTGATCGTTGCGCCGACAAACAGCCAACAACTGGCGATCACGAATTTGACCGGGCACCCGGCAGTGATTTTGCCGAACGGTTTTCGCGGAGACGATGCACCGAAGCCTCAGGTGAAAGACAACGGAGACGACGATGGAATCGGCGGGCCGGGGACACCGGTGAGTCTGACGTTTCTTGGCAAATTATATGGCGAGGCGGAGTTGCTGGCTTTCGCGCGAGCCTATCAGGAGGCGACCCCATTTCACTTGCTGCATCCGAAACTCAAAGTCCTGTAAAAACATGCGTTCGGCCTTCGACACTGGCCCGCTTTAGCGTGATTGACGGTGTGCGATGCGCCAAGTAGGATGGCGCGAGAGATAGATCGCAGCATCGAACCAGCACGGAGGGCCCTTTGTATTGTTCAAAATGTGGAGGAGCGTTGAACAGCGGCTCCGCGTTTTGCAGCATCTGCGGACAGCCGACATACGCGGCCGCGGCGCCCGCAAGCGTGGCCATCGCTATGAGTCCAGCCGCGAACGTTGCGCCCGCTTATATTTATACGGGCGTCTCCTATGCGGGATTTTGGATTCGACTTCTCGCGTATCTGATCGATGCTCTGGTGCTGGGTTTCTGCTTGGTGGCCGTCGTAATTCCTCTAATCTTTCTGACCGGGCTGGGGACTGAGCTGGAGAAGATTCACCCGGGCGAAGATCCGGGTGAGATTGGTTCGCTGATAGGGGTGACGGTTATTTTTGGATTTATTGGGGTCGCGATCCTCGGTACCTGGATCTATCACGCGTATATGGAAAGCTCGGACTGGCAGGGGACGGTTGGCAAACGCGCGCTGAATCTGAAAGTGACCGATCTGGAAGGACGCCCCGTGAGTTTTGGGCGGGCTTCGGGGCGGCACTTCGCAAAAATAATTTCCGGGATGATTCCGCTGGGCATCGGGTACATTATCGCGGGCTTTACGGACAAGAAGCAGGCGATTCACGACATGGTCGCGAGCTGTCTGGTGCTGCGAAAAATTTAGCAGAGATTCTGAGAGCGTGTGGACCGAGTCCTCTTTTTTTTCACCGACCGCAGATATTCTTACATCCCCTTTTGGACCGGATAGCCTTTCTCGACCCAGTCGACGGCAAAATTCTGCGGAAGCACGAGCACGCGCAGATGCATGAAGCCCATCTCGTGAAGCGCTGTGTAAGCAGGCCGGATATTCGGGCAACGATCGAAGGGGCAGCAACCGCAGTAAATCACCAGGTTCGTGGTGCGCGGGAGAGCCGCGGCCCATTGTTTGAATTCGGCCAGGCCCTGTTCGGTAGAAGCGGTGCCGTGAAACGTTGCGCCCGGGATATGTCCTCCTAAAAACAGTGTCCGGAATCCCACATAAACGATCGTAGAGGGAGTTGGTTTTTTCGTATCGGCAAGCTCGCGGGCGAGGTCAGCCGGCTGAAGAACGTGCGAAGCAGACCATGGATCCGCGGTCTTCTTGTCATCCGCGCCCGCAACCATCGCGTAAAGAGACGCAGCTCCCGAGATGAGCAATAGAAATAGGAAGGCCCGGTGCAATTTGCCGGCGGTGCGAAATTCCTTGAGCCTGTGCATGAAAGCGAGCCTCACTGCGCTATTGTACGTCGTAAGCACTGTAGGTTCGAGCTGGCTGCGGGAAAACATATTTGAGAAAAAGTTTGCGAAGGCCCGAAAGAATTTTATTTCTTGAAGTCCTGGCGCTGGCGCTGAAGTTTGACGGCGGTGGTACGTAGGGTTTCGGGAACATTCTTATTGGTGGTGAGCTTTTTGAGATCCATGGCGTTGAGCATGGGCAGCATGTGGAGCGAGACGTCGAGGGGCGTCTTGGGATTGTTCGTCAAATTGCGAACGACGGTGTAGTTCTTGCGGAATTTTCGATTGCCGGCGATGAGCCGCAGAATTTCGTCGGTCAGGCTGGACATGGCGGCGAAAGCCTCCACTTCCTGATCGGTGAGGCGTGGCGATTGGAGGACCGCGCGTTGCACGACTTTATTGGAATCGCGGATGAGAGTGCGGCGGCCTTCGGAGCCCCCTTTGATGGCGAACTGCACGCGCTCGGCTACGGTCATTTTGGCCAGCTTCTGGAGAAGCGTCTGGCGTCTGGCAGCGTCGGGTTCCGCTTCGATGGCGGCTTCGGCGAGAGCGGCTTCATCGATGGCGTTGCCGTGAAGTTCGTGAAGCTGGAGCTTCTGGTCCGCTGTAAGCGAAGTGGAATGTTCGAGGGCCGCGGCCAGCGCCGGCGAATCGCTTACGCGATCCAGTTCTTCCATCAAGGCTTGTATGCCGAGGGAGGAGAGATGGCGCGCGATGGGCACGAGATGCGCGGCGGAACAGTTTTTGTTCTGCACCATGGCATCGCAGACGCCGGGTTTGTCGGCGAAATTTTTTGCAACATAAGTGAAAAGAGCGGGCAGGGCGGTTTCCCGTTTGAGCGCTTCGAGAAAGGATTCGAGGGGCTGCGAGAGCAGCGCATCTTGCGCGCGCTCGGAGACCATTTCGTCGGTGTCACCTGCCAGCACGGTCAGGATTTCGGCGCGGTCCGCGGGCGCGAGGTGCGCGCCGCCCGAGCAGACTGCGATTTTACGTTCGCGCGGTGCGCGGCCGTGGCGCAAATCTTCGAGGACTTCAGGGCTGAGAGGTTCCACCGGACGCCGGCCTCAAATCTTTCTGAGTCAGGACTATTGTACCGGAGGAGCCGGGGGCGCCGAGTGGCCGCATGACCTGGCCGTTCAATTCCAGCAATACCGCGGAGGAGTCGGCGGCGGTGACCTCGAACTGCTCGTTAGCGGGGAAGCGGCGGTTTTCGCCAGCGGGCAGCTCCGCGTCGAGGAGGAGATTGCCATCGGCGAGGATGCGCACGCGCGTGGCAGCAGAAGTGGAAACAGAAAGGTTGAGCGGCGCAGAAACGGAATTTGCCGAGGTCGCCGACGGATCGGAAGACGAAGCAGCCGCGCCGGGAGCGGCGGAAAGCGCTTCCGGCTGCGTTTGCAGGCTTGTCGCCGAGGAATGTTGCGCGGCGCGGTGAGCGGCGTAGCGGTGCCAAGCATAGCGTCCGGCGTAGAAGAGGCCGGCGACGATCAGCAACAACACCAGAATGGCGAGCGCCGGAATCCATTTCGGCGGGGAAGGGATGCGATTCTCGTAGGGAGCCGGAGCTTCGATCTTTTGATCGCCGCGGGCGAGATCGTATTCCGAGAGGAGACTCTCCTCGTCCAGGCCGAGAAACTTGGCGATGGCACGAACGAATCCGCGATTGAAGACCCCGCCGGGAAGCTTGGCCCAGTCTTCGTTTTCCAGCGCTTCCAGAAAGCGCGGGCCGATGCGGGTGGCCTGCGTCACTTCATTGAGCGTGACTTCGCGCATTTCGCGCTCGCGCTTCAGCCGCTCCCCAAAATTTCCCTTGGCCATGGATCGAAGCCTAGCTCAAACATTTCCGCTGCAACCGCGCGACTCTCGGCATTATAAACGGTCCAGCGCGGCGGGCGCCCGCATGGTTGACGGCTGCAAGACAATCTTTCGTTTGTGCAACCGCAAAACGGGCGGCGAAAAGCAGCGTGAAATCCCCTGTTGGCACTATAGGGGGGCCACCACAGCAGTGTCAAACAGCCCGAAATCCGCGGCTGTTCCATCCGCAGTGCTGGTCCTAGTTCTGCGGAAGCGCCGCTGTCCCCCCGGCCCCCTCCGCCTCCCGGCCCGTCCCCAATTGTGTGCAAAATTGAACAGTCGAACATTTCCGAGCGTTCTAGCATTCAGGACGTGTGTAGCGGAAGCGGGAGTACCTGTCGCAAGTAGAGGCGATTTTCTTGCCTAGTCGCACGCGAACTGGTATAAAACAAAAAGGCGGACAACCATGAAGACCTACGTCAAGCCAAGAATAAGATTTTTGGGCCTCCTGAGGCTGGTTACCAAGCTCAGTTTTTGAACAGGCTGGTAACAACGACAAGCGAGAGCAAGGAGCGCTGGTTTAGCAGTCCCGAAGGTACTCCTTGCGTGCGTTTGCACTATCAGTGAACCGCCAAAGAGCGAGGAGCTAGCCTGAGAAGGATATAGCAATTGAGTACCGAGAAAACGATGAAAGAGAACTTAAATCACCGCCCCCGACGTCAGGAGCAGATCATCGTCCAAAAGGGGGCGCAGGAAGTGCTTCTCTTCAATATGGATGACGGGAGCTACTACGCGCTGAACGAGGTAGGAAACAGAATTTGGGAGCTCTGCGACGGAACGCATGGAATGGCGGAAATGGTTTGCATGCTGGCGAAGGAATATGGCACCCCCGCCGAAATTGTCGAGACGGACATTCTGGAACTGCTCGATGATCTGCGAAGCAAGAATCTTATTGTCGAGTGCAGTGGTGATCGTATGGGTTCCGAAACGGGAGGCGCCTCCCCGGGATCTCCATAAACGATGGCACGTGATTCGAATTGTTCCCCTCGCCCAAGTGGGCCGCTGCACATCCCACCGATAGACTTTCGGCGCCAAAGAGGCTCTGATTGCGTTTGGGCAAGCGTTCTCGCGGCTGTTACAGACCTTCAGAGGCCGCAGTACGACTCCTGCTGATTCTCGTCGACAAACTAAGCTCGTAGGGCAAGTATGAGCAGACGATCCATTCCGGATGTATTTCTCTTCTTCCATATATTGTTCTTTGCCGCCGCTGTTCCGTTCCTCCTTCGGCTAAAACTATCGCGAGTGGAAACTCTGCTGGAGCCAAGAACTCCATCCTCGTCGGGCAGAGATCGGGTTGAACAGATTACCGAATACGTGGAAATGGCAATCCGTGCGGGCCGCCCCCTAGTGCGCCCAGGATGTCTCACGCGAGGCGTCACGCGATACTATTTTTTCCGCCGGAACGGACTGGACGTGTCCTTGTGTTTCGGCATGGGTCAAGTCAAAGGCGTGTTTGTTGGCCATTGCTGGTTGGTCAGAGACGGAGTGCCCTTTATGGAAACGCAGGATCCGCGACCTCTGTATACAGAGATGTACCGCATTTCAGGCACTGCCCGCCGTAGCGTGGTTCTCTCCGGAAAATCCGAACTGGAGCAATCAAAACCGTGAGCGATAACCAACGCATGCAGACCTACAGTTTCCACGGCGTGAATCTCAGGGTGTCGTCCTCGGCTGCAATTGCCAGTTGCCTCGATTCCAGATTCCAAATGCTTCCTTCGAACGGAGAGTGCGGCGAGACTATTTTTTTCGACTTCGAGTCCGTTTCGAGTTCGAAAGAACACCGCTTCGGGAAACCGGCCGGGCGGGCAAAGCCCTTTTATCAACTAGAGAGCGGCGATGCCAGCTACTTCGATGCCGAAGACCAACTCTACCTTTCTTACGATGATCGCGTCCGTGTGTTGTGCAGCCCCGGCTCGGGCTCCGCGTACTTCTCAGTGGTCGAGCCGGAGATTGGCAACCTGTGGCTTGCCTCTCATCTTCTGTTCACGATATGCCTGATTGAAATGTTAAAGCGCCGCGGGCTGTATAGCCTGCACGCTGGCGGCTTCAGCGCAAATGGAAAGTGTATTCTGATTCCAGGCACAAGCGGGGCAGGCAAATCCACGCTAACGGTTGCCTCGCTCAGAGCGCGTTTTGACTACATGAGCGAT
>Ga0210410_10002127_pt1 | contig 17969 bp, 15 predicted proteins | sample IncBWC4MmetaG_FD_161058 | JGI IMG/M metagenome (GOLD analysis project Ga0210410, IMG submission 161058) | Forest soil microbial communities from Barre Woods Harvard Forest LTER site, Petersham, Massachusetts, United States - Inc-BW-C-4-M | ecosystem: Environmental > Terrestrial > Soil >... | reverse complement strand
GTCCGGATGAAAGAAGGCGCACACCGAAGCATCGGCCTATGTAATACGCCGATGAATACTGTTCTGCCAGCCCTGAAACGATCCGAGTCGTATCAAACGAGGAGCGTTTCATATGTCCGCTATACCCAGCGCCACTGCCGTCGCCACGATCCTTGAGCCGGTGAAGTTTCCATCTGGGGATCGCTTCATTAGAGCTGTCCAAGACCTGCGCCGGGGCCATCCGGTCATACTCGTTGACGATTTTTATCGCGAGAACGAAGCAGATCTAATCGTAGCTGCCGAACGACTTTCTGTTGCAGCTATGGCCATGCTGATCCGCGAGTGTAGCGGAATTGTGTGTCTGTGTTTGACTGGCGAAGCCTGCAATCGCCTGAAATTGCCGCCGATGGTTTCAAACAACCAGAGCCGATTCAAGACACCTTTCACCGTGAGCATAGAAGCATGTAAAGGCATCACGACCGGAGTTTCAGCGGCGGATCGAGTCACTACCATCCGTACGGCAATTGCGAAGGATGCAGTGGCTTCGGATCTCACGCGCCCCGGACATGTTTTTCCGCTTCGAGCAGCTTCTGGGGGTGTTTTAGAGAGACAAGGGCATACCGAGGGTTCGGTCGAGCTTACCCAACTGGCTGGATTGAGACCTGCTGCGGTCCTCTCCGAACTTACAAATCCCGATGGAACGATGGCCAAGGGAACCGACATCAAGACCTTTGCCGCAAGTCACAACATGGTGGTGTTAAGTATTGCGGAGCTCGTCGATCACAAAATCCGGTCTTGGCAGAGGCGACTTCATGAAGGGCGATGACTACTCTCTCTCAATGAAATGCGTGGCAAGTACCTATCTCCCGACAACGTGGGGAAGATTCCGCGCGCTCGGGTTTGAACGGCCCACGGAAAACAAGCTCGAGACCGCTGTAGTGCTTATCATGGGAGACGTCATGTCAGGCACTCCTCTCGTCAGAATTCACTCCCAGTGCTTAACCGGAGAGGTTTTTGGATCACAGCGATGCGACTGCGGAGAACAACTGAACTGGGCCATGCAAGCTATCGCCAAAGAAGGCTGCGGGATCGTGATCTATGAACGTCAAGAGGGGAGGGGAATCGGACTGATGGCGAAACTCAAGGCCTACGAATTGCAGGATCAAGGGTTTGACACCGTTGAAGCAAACGAGCGTCTCGGTTACGAAGCGGATTTACGTAACTTTGTCCTGCCAGCCAGCGTTCTCCGATTCTTTGGCATCACCCAGATACGACTTCTGACAAACAACCCTCAAAAAGTAGAAGTGCTCGAGGGGGCTGGAATCGAGGTTGTTCAGCGTTTGAATTGCGATGTTGATCCAAGCCCCGATGCAATCCCGTATCTGATGACCAAGAAGATCAAGATGGGCCACATACTGTCGTCGGTCTAGTACAGGACCAAATGAGGCGTGCGCTGAGCACCGTGTTGAAGTCATGCAGCGAACTCGATACCAGCTTTATGTAATTGGCGCATTTGCGCGCTGTATCTAGTATCACGACAAGCCAGGAGCCGATGCCCCAAGGTTATCAAGTCGCGATCCTCACTCCTTGGACCGATGGTGCCGGCGCGTTCTACGTACTACCTTCATCCACGCTTTGGCATTGGGCGCAATGGTCAACTTCTTTCGCCGAGAGACAGGATCAGGCTGGACTGGAATGCGGCGAGCACAGCAGGATTCGAAGCGACGACTTCCACCTTGTAAAGATGCAAGAAAGGGGCTGGGTGAACAATCTAAGGCGTGGAACGACTGCACTATGGAGCTGATCCGTGACGGAGACTTTCTAAATGACGACCTCAGAGACTACAGATCAATCTTCCCCCTCAAAACCCGTTCAGCCCCAATCCTCCACCAACCCATACGTGGGAATTCTGGCGGTCTTCCTGGGCGCGGGGCTCGCTACGCTGACCAGCCGATTACTTAGCGTCGGTCTCCCTGATCTACGAGGCGCCCTTGGCATCAGTTTCGATGATGCATCCTGGCTTCCAACCGCGTTCAACATGGCGACGATGTTCAGTGGCGTATTTGTCGTGTTCGTGAACGCCTTTTGGGGTCCGCGCAGAATTCTGCTACCCGCTGCCGCGGTCTTCACGGTCGCAACTTTCCTGCTGCCGTTTGCGCCGAACTACCAGGTGATGATGGCGCTGGTGATCGTCGCAGGTCTCGCGTCAGGCACGTTCTACTCTCTCACGATGACCTTCGTGTTGACCAACCTTCCAAAGCGGCTGGTCATCTTCGGGATCGCGGCGTACGCAGCGGACATCGTCTTCGTCAGTAACATTGCGTCTTTGCAGGAGGGATGGTACATCGACCATCTTTCCTGGCGCTGGATCTTCTGGACTGCCACACTATTCACCCCGTTGATGATGGTCAGTATCCATTTCGGAATTCCGCGCCGGACCATTGCAGAACCCAGGCCGAGTTGGCACGGGTTCATTTACTTCAGCTTGAGCCTCGCTCTCTTATACGGGGCTCTGGATCAAGGACAGCGGCTGGACTGGCTGAACTCCGCTACGATCGTCGGCATGCTCGTCGCGGGGCTCTTTCTGCTTGGGGCAACCATCCTGAGACGTGTAGTCCAGCCCAACCCAGTCGTGAATCTCCAATTTCTGAACACCCGGAACATCATCATCCTGGCAACATCCATCTTCGTGTTCAAGTTCATGCACCTGGCCGCGATTGTGCTCGTGCCAGGCTTCCTCGCCAACATTCAACACTACCGGCCGCTGGAGACCGGACACACGCTTGCGTGGGTAGCCCTGCCGATGTTCGCGGTTGTGTGGCTGGTGGCCACAATCATCATCTACGTGAACTCGCGGCTGGTCCTGGTGCTTGGACTCACCGTGGGAGCGATATGCTGTTTGTGTTGGACACACGTGGATGCTTCATGGTCAGGGAATAGCTTCGAAATCGTGGAACTTCTGCTGTCTCTCGGATTGGCAAGCGCATACATCGGATTGGTCGGGAGCATTGTCTTGGAAGCGCTCGAATCGGGCGCCCTAACAAACGTCGCTAACGTCGCCACATTCTCCGGATTCATGCACCTTATGCGGCTCTTTGGTGGCCAGATTGGCGTAGCAGCGATGACTCGCTTCATTGCCGTCCGCGAGCAGTTTCATTCCAACATGCTGGGGCTCTATGTACAAAGCGGCAGCTGGCTTACCGATCACCGAGTGCGGATGCTGACGGGCGGACTACTGCCGCAGTCTACTGACGGGCTAGAGGCACAGCAACGTGCAGCCGCTATTGTTGGCCTGAAAGTGCGGGCGCAGGCGTACACGCTCGCGACCTCCGATGGATTCATCCTCATCGTGTGGGTAGTGATTGCTTATCTTTTCATAATGCCGCTTCTAAGGCCAGGCAAGATCACCTTCAACGGCCTTAGCAAGATGCAATGAATCGAGCATCGATATGACCAATGCGCTTAAGCCGCGCGAGTTGTTCAGTTTGCATTTTGTTGAAGCAATCACAGTGCTCGCATTCCGCTAGGGGACCTGTAGCCTGGCTTGGGTTTTGGCGTAGAGAGACTATGCCTTCGCAGGTCCTGCTCAGCAACGCGAGTACCTTCTCAGGACACAAATACCCGAAATCGATGGCATCATTGATGAATGCCCGGGCCATTACTCGACGATGTCGCAATGGTGAGGTTGGGTATATCGGGCGCCGTTACCCTCTTGATGATAAATACGGTTTTATCATCGATACGATCGAGCTCGCCCGTCTGTATTAGGTGCTCGTCATTCCGAAGTGCGTAATCCAGAATTGCGGTGCAAATGTCCCTGGCCGGCTTCCCCTTGCATTCCCTGAAGATGTGTTCGATCTCCTGCCTATCCTGTTCATCGTCACCGTCATAGACTCCATCGGTATAGAGGAAGATAATGTCGCCAATATTCATGAGAGTGATTTCATCCAAGTCAGACGCGGTTATCTGCTTTGGCCGAAGCATGATCGATACATACCTGCTCCGGTCAGGATGATCCTCGGGAATCTCTAACCCTAGCGAAGGGAATTGCACCATGCGATCCCTTCCAATATCCATGAATTTCCCTAATTCCGCGGAGAACACAATTGGCGGTGGATGGCCGAAGTTTACGAAGCGAAAGAGGCCCTCAGGTCGAATCTCACCGTAAACCATGGTCGCGATCTCTCGAGTGTTGTTCTCCGTGTCGAACCCCAATGCGTTTCTCGCAGTGACGGACTGTGCGAGTCTGAGGTTAAGTATCTCGAAGACATCCGCCGTCGTCTTCCCATTGGAGTCGAGTTCGCAAAGCATTGCTGTATGGAAAGTGTCATGTACGGTAGAAGCGATTTTCGCCGCAACGCTTCCATGTCCCTGAGCATCTACCAACAGCACTCCGGCGGTGGTGTAGAGTTCATGCAGGTTCTCAGCAATTCTCAATTGTTCTGAACTCTTGGCCATCCTGTATTGGGCGGCCTTATTCGAGTTGTAATCCGGCCTTGATTTCAACCACTGCAAATGGGCATCGACAACGGTTGAGGTTGTTAAGCCATCTGGAGGCGGCTCGAGGTATTGCCTGGCTAATTTGTTAGCGCGCCCGATACGAGCATCAATGTTATAGCGCTGCTGAAAGTTGATGTACTCAAAGAGATCCCCGTCCGCATTTGCCGCAGGAATCGAGTTGCCGAACATTTCGATCCCAGCCAATTGCGGAATCACCCCCTCCACTGGCTTTAATCTCTTACGGAGGTACTCATCAATGGTTGACGAGATGGTCACACGACCTCAATGGTACGAAAACTTGAAGACTACTGGTCCGGCAGTCATAGAGTGTGTCGCTCTGAGGACATCAGGATATTAGCAAAAAACAGACGGCGGAAAAACTACATATTCCTGTTAGCGCGCGTTCAGATTGCGACTCTTGTCGCTTCTCGAACAGGAAGAGTGGCTCCGTTCGAGACATCGGTACCTACCGATCTACAGGATTCGCATTACATTTGCTGCATAGCGCGATGCGCACTCGAAACAGATCGGGTCGCGTTGCGGAGCAAGGCGTCCGAAGACGCACTAGTTAGCAGGAAGATGTAATGTTCTCGATCCCAATGCAGTCGTAGGATGACAATGCATCGAAACCTGATCTCCGGGCTGAGCAGCATGCACTTTCTGACCGCGACCCCGTTTCAAGCAAAAAGCGCAGCTCCCAGACGTCAAACGTTCGCATGGTGTGCCATGGATCTGCATCCGACCACCTCATGCAATTGGCTTGTTACTCACCGGGTCTTGATTAAGAGGAACGGGTTCGTGTCAATCGAACTCGAAGTGTGCTCAGGTAGCAGAAACGTTGGTGTGCGTATGAACCAGTTCATTGACCTTCTGGAAACACACGGCTACTGGGTATTGTTCGCATCCGTGGCCGGTCGCCAGGCTTGTTTGCCGGTACCGGCGAACTTGTTGCTGCTCGCCGCGGGGGCACTTGCTCGCCAGGGGAAGCTAAATCCTGTGGCGATTCTCGCGTGCTCAGTGGCGGCGTTTATTCTGGAGGATCTTGCCTGGCATGAAGCCGGGCGACGGTGGGGAACAAAAACATTGCATTTCTTTTGAGTGCTTCCCAAGATCCTCACTCATGCGAATCGGCAGCGATTCGATCAAGCTGATTGTGGAACTCGTAGCCTGCAATCATGTATGCGGATGACCAAACCAATGCTCCGAGCCCGTCAAAGACCAGGAAATGAGTCCGGCTTATGCCACAGATGCCCGATAACGGAGAAGCAACGGCATCGAGCCCAAAGACGAACTTCGAAATGAGAAGGGACTTCGGAGCCCGGTTTGAGAAGTTCTTTACCAGTGTCTCGAGTCTCGGAGGACTGGGGAGATTGTGGGGTTTGCAGCAATAGCTGCACTTGGATGTGTCCTTGTCCTTAGGCTATTTCGCTGATATCGCTTCCTTTACGAATTCAGGCTCGCACAGGTATCTCCGGAGGAACTCAATGACAAGCTAAAGATAGGCGATCAAATACTCCTACTGGATTTGCAAGGCAGCGATAAACCGACCAGCGAGGCACTGGCGATTCCAGGGTCCATTCGAATGGATCCACGCCGCCTCGAATGGTACATCAAGCGATACCGAGGTGTAGATCTGAGGACCGATAGAGAGGTGATCCTCTATGGTGCGTCTTCCAAAGACTCAACTAGTGCCCGGGTTGCCCTGGCGCTGCGTCGGAGGGGATTTGAAAAAGTTCGGCCGCTCTCGGGGGTCTTCCCGCGTGGCTCAATCGAGGCTATCCGGCCATCCGCAACCCAACCATGTTGTCGGACACAGAACATGAAGTGTTCACGCTGCGGGAGGTCCTTCTACATTCACGGATGCAGGTAGCGCGGCTGCTTAACAGGAGTGTCGCCGATATTGACCGGATATTGAAACGCGTAAAGGAGCGTATTCAAATCTCGCATGATGCCGACTTGCCATTGCTTAAGAAGGTGACATAGAAAAACCGGTCAAGATCGCGCAGGATCTGCTTGGCACGCCACCGTACGGCCAAGCAAGTGCGCCTGATTGAGAGTCGCGGCCGTTCTGCCGGATTAGCCAGGACAATGTTATTGGATCAGTTGTATCCCAATGATGAATTTCGAATCAGCGTTGCGGAGCGAGCAAGTTTGCCTCGTGCTGCGTTTCCTCCCGGTAGATTTGGGCCAGGGTACAGAACGCAGTCAGAATGGCGGAGACACCGAGCAGGAGCGCCAGAGAGTGCTTTAGCAATTGAACGCCAACAAATGCTCCGGAAAACATCATCAACACAGAGCCGACGCGCCGATGCCACCGGGGATTGTTGCCTGGGGTGAGTGAAAAGTCGAAGGCCAGTGCCGCAAGCGTAAGCGTAAGTACGGTTGTTGTCAGCTCTGGCACTGCGAGCCGCCTGACCGTACCGTTGCGCATCCCCATTCCCAGTGCTGTCAAAGCGATCATCCCGTAAAGTGCCGCAGATATGATCTGTCCTCGTCGAGCTTCGAAGTACCACGAGACTGTCATTGCGCCTAATAGAAACAACGTTTCGATCCCAAGGGCAGCCGCAAGCCAAATATTGCGTCGTTGTCTCCCGAGCAAGGAGTCTAGCTTTCCGGCAAGGAAGCCGCCTAGAAGCGCGAAACCAAGCGCGCTAGAAGATCGCCGGATCGATAAGCCTGACACTCCGCCAAATGCAAAGGCCAGAAAGATGATATTGCCAGTCATGTTGGCGGTGAAGACATGGCCCATTGCTATCCAGCTGCCGGCGTCGACCAAGCCAGTCACGAACGTCAGGCAATAGAGAGACCCATACAGGACGCGTTCGCTATTTGTGAGGGAATCCATCAAGGTCCTGTTTTCAAAACTTATAGCCGGTCCAAAGAGCCCAGTAGTTCAGATTGCGGCCGGGTTGTGTTTCCTTCAGAAAGCGCCCCGCATAGAAAATGCCGTAGTCTCCCTGGAACCACAGGTGACGGTTCGCCTGCCATCGGATTTCGGTGCCAGGTCTGTTTCCAACAAATCGGGCGCGACTACCATCCGCAGCTCTGATCAGGAATCCGGGTACGGCATACACACCGTCGTCAAGACTCTGTCGCCACTGGAAGATCCAGTCGAAAGACAACGAGACATTGTGCGGTGTAGATGCTTCGACGTGAGGATGAACGTCAATGAAGTTGATAGGCCCTGGACCTGTTGTCGCGAGGACGCCGAAATAGTTGCCCTTTGGGTAAAGCGGATTGAAAGTGCCCAGTGTGTTCGTCGCTGGATGATCACCGCTCGAGATGTCTCCCTTTACGCTGAACCGCGGTTTCAACGGAATCGTGGAAATTCTATAGCCCGTCTCCGTTGCGAGCGTCCAGGCGCGGATGTCAGCCGCTCCGAAGCTACCAAACTGCCAAAGTGCTTCATCGTCGAAATCCCAACCCGAGCGCTCGCTGGCGACAGGCCTCGATACTCTCACTCCGAGCGAATGGCGGACCTCATGTGCCGTTCCCCTCTCATAAGCGCCGCCTTTTCGATCCTGGCCCAGGTAGTAAAGGTCCAGTTGCATCTTGTCGGGAATGGGACAGGTTGCATATGCGCCCCAAAAGCCCACGCTGTGATCTGGAGCGTTGTCGAAGAATCCTGGTTTATCTTCGTCGGGCCTCATCGCAAACCCATCCACTTGCCAGGCATTGGTCTTGGTACGTACCAGAAACCCATCGAAACTGAGCCTCACGTTGGGACCTTCGCGTACATCCACGAGCCGGCCCGATCCATACTCCAGTTCCTGTCTGCCGGCCCTCACTCGCACCGACCCCCAGGATGTCTCACCGCCAATCTCGAGGAATCCTGACTGAAAATCCAGGCGCTTTTCGTCGATCGGACGCGGCCCACCAGCACGATAAGAGCCAATGCCGCTCTTCAGTTCGAGGAAGGTTCTGACATGGGGTCCATAATGAAAGTCGGCATAGGCCATGTATCTCTCATTCAGATACGCGTTCATGATGGGCGACTGGCCCCAATCGTCGTTCCCGATCTGCTCCCAGGTCTCGCGTGCTTCGCCGCCAAACGTTACGAACCAATTCCTGTCCGTCTTCCGGACCGGAATGTATTTGATTGGATCCCAGAAATCGCAGTGCAGATTCTTATCGCGAAGAAAGCTCCAGTCGTCGTCCGATCGAAGTAGCTTGTAGCTACAATCAGGTGCTGGTGCAGGCACAATCTTCTGTGCTCGCAGAGCTATGAGCGCTGGCCCGACCAATAGAATGATGGCTGTTGCACAAAGAGATTTGGTCAAAACAACTTCTCACTCGGCTCGGGATAGACCGGAAACCCGCTCCGCCGCCTTGATGGGGGTATCCCAGCGCTTGCCGGAAAGGCATGTAGCCGCTGCGTGAGACACATTTGCGTTCCTGGTGTGAACCCATCCACCTACTTGCTCTCCTATCACCATGCCGAGCAGTCCCAGCAGGGCAATGATGGGTGGTGCTGGGCTCTTCACCTTGATGACTCCATACAGTAGGCCCACAAATGCTCCGACGGCAAATGATATGAGCAGACCCTTCATTGCACTCTCCTCCATTCCTGTGAACCGCGGCTCCCGAGAAGCACTAGGTCAGAACGCGAAACAGTCGCATCCCAGGCCCCAAATTGCTTCACCTAACTTGTGCCGATGCGGCGTATCGTGCGAGTGTCCTTCGCAGCGATGAATAAGCGTCCCGGCGGTGGCCGCCTCTACCTGGTGATAACCGCCATAGTGCGCGGTTGGAGCCCAGTCCAGCGCTGCCGGCAGAGGCGGCGGAGCAAGTGACTGAAAGTCATGGCTCGCGTGAACAATTTCTCCTCCCACTACTGTCAGTTGCGACTCGAGGTATTTGATCTCCTCGGACGGGATTTTGAAGTAGTCGTTGGTTAGCACGGCGAAGTCCGCCATCTGGCCTTCATAGAGTCCGCCTTTAGCGCCATCCTCGGTGGAGAACCAACTGCTGCCTTGCGTGTAAAGCCGCAGCGCCTCTTCTCGTGTCATCCGGTTCTTCTCCGGATAAAGCTCCAGTCCTCCAACCGTCCTTCCCGTTACGAGCCAGTAGAGGGACACGAATGGATTAAAGCTGGCGACGCGGGTCGCATCAGTTCCGGCACCCACAGGGCACCCCAGGTCCAGCATCCTCCGAACGGGTGGCGTCTTGCGCGCTGCGTCTGCACCATAGCGGTTCACAAAATACTCGCCCTGGTATGCCATGCGATGTTGCACCGCAATGCCACCACCCAGCGCAACCACGCGCTCTATATTTCGATCGCTGATTGTTTCTGCGTGATCGAAGAACCAGTTGAGTCCCTTGAACGGAATATCGCGGTTTACCTTTTCAAAAACATTGAGAAAGCGCTCTATCGATTCGTTGTAGGTTGCGTGCAGGCGGAACGGCCAGTGTGCCGCGGCAAGATGGCGAATGACCGCCTCGAGTTCACTTTCCAACACTCCGTCCAGGTCTGGCCGCGGCTCCAGAAAGTCCTCGAAGTCAGCGGCTGAGAACACAAGCATTTCGCCTGCGCCGTTCAGACGGAAGGTGCTGTCTCCCTGGTGGAGTACCGTGCTGCCAGTCCACCGCTTGAAGTCCTCGAGTTCATGCTTGGGGCGTTGTGTGAAGAGGTTATAGGCAACCCTTACAGTCATCTGGTTACGGTCATGCAGTTCGGTGATGACGCCATAGTCGTCGGGATAGTTTTGGAATCCTCCGCCTGCATCAATTGCGCTGGTCACTCCAAGGCGGTTCATTTCACGCATGAAGTGTCGCGTAGAGACAAGCTGATCCTCAAACGACAGCAGCGGCCCTTTTGCGAGCGTGGAGTAAAGAATTCCCGCGTTTGGCCGCGCGATCAACATCCCAGTTGGATTTCCTTGCTTGTCGCGTAGTATCTCTCCGCCCGGAGGATTGGGGCTGTCCTTCGTATACCCCACTGCGCGGAGAGCAGCCGCGTTTAGGAACGCGCGATCATAGAGGTGCAAGACAAAGACCGGCGTCTCCGGCGCCACCGCGTTGATTTCGTCAAGCGTCGGCATACGACGTTCAGCAAACTGAAACTCGTTCCATCCGCCGACCACGCGCACCCATTGCGGAGCAGGAGTGCGCGCCGCCTGATCTTTGAGCATCCGAAGTGCAGCGGCCAATGAGGGCACTCCGTCCCATCGAAGTTCCAGGTTGTAGTGGAGCCCACCCCGAATGATGTGCAGATGCGAGTCGTTCAACCCCGGAATGACTGTTTGGCCGCGCAAGTCAACGGTCTCCGTGTCTGGTTTCTTTAGACGAAGAACCTCGGAGTTCTTTCCCACCGAAGTTATCTTCCCGCCCTCTACGGCAATGGCCTCGACGAAATAAGGCTTTGAATTGGTCGCAATCTTACCGTTATGAAAGATTCTGAGATTTGCCATGAATGCCTCCACTAGCCGGCCGATTCACCGGCTCTGCTTGGACTCCCCTAGCCATTCGTGCGGTCCGCTCATGCCGCAAATCCGCCGTCAATCAGCAGAGAAGCGCCGGTAATATATCCCGCCTCGGGACCGGCCAGGTATGCTGCCATTGCGGCGACCTCATCCGCGTGGCCATAGCGCTTTACAGCCATAAACCCAAGCATGGTGTCCGCAAACGGGCCGCCGGCCGGATTCGCCTCGGTATCTACTGGTCCCGGCAGGATGTTATTCACTGTGATCTTTCGACCACCCAGATCGCGCGCAAGTCCCTTCGTGAAGTTGGCAACCGCTCCCTTCGTCAGTGCGTAAACTGACGCCCCCGGGACGGGCACTCTTTCGCTATTCACCGCACCAATTGTGATGATTCTTCCCCCATCCGGCATATGCCGCACTGACTCCTGGGTTGCGGTGAAGACACTGCGCACATTCACCGACAGCACCTTCTCGAAGTCGTTGACCGGAAAGTCTGTAATCGGCGCAAAGGCGAGCAGCCCCGCGTTGTTCACCAGGATGTCGATCTTGCCAAACTCCTGTGCCACCTGCTGCACAGCCGCGCGCACTGCGGCCTGGTCCGCAGCATCCGCCTTGATCGCGACAGCCCTGCCGCCTCCGCTAAGAATGTCGTCGACCACCTGCTGTGCACGTTGCTGCGAAGAACTGTAGGTGATGGCCACGTCCGCTCCTTCTTTCGCCAGCCGCTTTGCAATAGCCGCGCCAATGCCGCGGGACCCACCTGTAACCAGTGCTGACTTCCCACTGAGTGCTGCCATCTTCGTCTCCTCATGGCGTTCCCTGTTTTTTCTTGAGCAATGGTTTCGCAATATCTAATTTGGCTCCGCGGCGAAACGAATGAGATGTTGGCCTTGTCGAAAGGCGAGGGCCGGCCGATCCACCGGCCCTTGCTTGAGTTCGCTAGCTGTGAACCAGCTCCGACGGAACTTCCCAGCCGGGGTAAACTGTGGCTGGAGCACCGTGGACCATGGTGTAGGCGTATTCGACGCCCATCCCGTAGGCACCGCCATGGTGCTTCACGACATCCATCACTGCGTCATACGTATCCCTCTTTGCCCAGTCGCGCTGCCACTCGAGCATCACCTGAATCCAAGTGACCGGCTTTGCTCCGGCCTGTTCGGCCCGTCGCATCGCCGCGTTATGAGCCCTTTCATCCAGGTCCCCGCAGAGATCCTCAACGACATACACCTCATAGCCGTCGTGGATCGCCTGGATTGAGGGGAATGCGACGCAAACTTCCGTCCACAGACCAGCGAGCACGATCTTCTTGCGCCCTGTCTTCTTCACCGCAGCCACGAACTTCTCGTCATCCCACGAGTTCATGCTGCTGCGCTCAATCGGAGTTTGGTTAGGATAGACTGCCTTTAGTTGAGGCCAAAGGTTTCCGCTGAACGACTTCGTTTCGACTGTGGTCAGGATCAGGGGAACATCGAAGATTCTGGCGGCCTTGGCGAAGCCAACAACGTTGTTGATGAGCGTCTGCCGGTCGATGTTGGTGACCCCAAACAGCATTTGCGGCTGATGGTCAATGAGGGTGATGACGCAGTTATCCGGCGTCAGCAACCCCTTTTCACTTCTTGGTTCCAGTTTCATGTAACCTCCAGTTCCTTTGCATTTTCATGATGGGGGTTCGCTGGCTCTTGCCTCAACCGAGTCCAAATCCCGCGTGGTAGTTGTGCCTCGGCTGCACTCCAAATCGAGACAAGAGTCTCTTACCCAATGTGTGACCAGTTAGGTTCAGGTTTTGACATTCACTCAAAGGAATGCCGATCGACACTGATGCATTTTCGATCGACGAAGTGCAGTCGACGAACGCGATAGTAGCAAGGGTAAGGGAGCAACGAAATTACATGTTTCTGGTAATTACATCTGGCCGGGACTTTGGAAGAATGTTACAGAAGTCTGGGACATATGTCCGCCGCTCGAACTTAATCGCTGGCTTTGGCGGACAGCGGAAGAGCGTCGAAGAAGATGGAGGCAAATATAGAATGGGGCAAACTTGGGCGCGCGACATGATTTAGCCAGGTCCAAAAGAGAATGCGTTGGTCGTCTCGACTGATGATTTAACTGACGACTATGTATCGGAGGAATGCATGCCGGAACCAATTGTCGGACTTCACCACGTAACAGCAATTGCCTCGGATCCGCAGCGCAATCTCGATTTCTACTGTGAGGTGCTCGGTCTTCGTTTTGTCAAACGGACCGTCAACTTCGATGATCCTGGGTCGTACCATTTCTATTTTGGCGACGATATCGGTTCGCCGGGCACGATCCTGACGTTCTTCGCATGGCCTCACGCCCCAAGAGGACGTGTAGGCACTGGAGAGACCTCAGCTGTCGCATTTTCTGTGCCCGCTTCCTCTTTACACTTTTGGGAGCGACGCATCCTCGATGCTGGATCTCCCGTGGAGCATGCTGGCGAACGTTTTGGCAATCCCGTTCTCAGTCTTGGCGATCCCGACGGCATGCGCATCGAACTCGTTGGCTCGGGCAATCCGTTACCGGTCGCTGCGCCGCGCACAAGCGATATTCTCGCTGAGCACGCGATCCGGGGATTCGGTGGAGTCACTCTCTGTGAAACGGGTTTCGAATTGACCGCGAAGGTACTCGAGAAAATGGGTTTCCGGCAGGCTGCTCAGGAAGGCAATTGTATTCGGTTTATCTCGCCCGCGACTGCCCCGGGGAACCGCACCGACATCCTCGTTCAGCCGCAGCTAGTCTACGGAAACTTGGGTGCTGGAACTGTGCATCACATCGCATTCCGGGCGCCGAGTGACAGCGCACAGCTTGAGTGGCGCGAGGTGCTCTCTAGGGTGCCACTGAACGTCACATCCGTGCTCGATCGGACTTATTTCCATTCCATCTATTTCCGTGAGCCGGGTGGCGTTCTCTTTGAAATTGCCACCGACCCACCGGGATTCACATTCGATGAACCCGCCGAACACCTTGGCGAAGCGCTCAAACTGCCGGCGTGGCTTGAAAACGCCGCACTGCCATTGAGCAGGTGCTTTTGCCAATTGAATCGCCGCACCTGCGAAAAGAGCGAGCGGATGCCTGACCCCCATGCCGACATGCCGGTTGCTTACGCCGGCCACGATCTGAAAGGTGCGCGTTGTGCGGTCATACTTCTACACGGCCGCGGTAGTTCGGCAGAGGATATTCTCGGACTTGCTAGCACTTTCTACGAAGAACGGATAGCCTTCCTCGCTCCGCAGGCCGCAAATTACACGTGGTATCCGTACTCCTTTCTCGCGCCGATCGAACAAAACGAACCGTGGCTGTCTTCAGCTATCGCAAGAGTTGGCAGTCTCATTGAGAGCTGCGTGATCGCCGGAATTCAGCACAGCAGCATCGTAGTTTGTGGATTCTCTCAGGGCGCATGCCTTGCCACCGAGTTCATCGCCCGTCATCCCGTGTACTATGGTGCGCTCATTGCATTCACCGGGGGCCTTGTCGGTTCATCCGATCTTGAACTCTGGCATGATGGCTCGCTAGCGGGCACACGAGCGCTTTTTAGTTCGGGAGATCCCGATCCTCATGTGCCCTGGTCCCGAGTCGAAGCTTCGGCCCGTGAACTGGAACGAATGGGGGCTCGAGTCGAACTCATGCGTCACCCCGGAAGACCGCACACAATCATGGATAAAGAGCTGGATGTCGCCCATTCCTTGATCCTGTCCCTGCTTTGAATTCGGTCAGGCTCGTGAGTCAGAGTGCTCTCGAGTCTATTGTTGAGCGTTTGAAGAAAGTCGTGGGCGTTATCTTTGATCCCGGAAGCCCGGACTACAGAGTCGTGAGGAGGATACAATATGCGAGCACTTCATACCGCGTTTCGCCTTGGCGCGATGGCGAGTTTGATCTTCGGCGTCTCAGCCGGTCTGGCGGAAACGCGCTCTCCGAAAGCGACGCCCACTGTCGCTGTCGGTCCGCAGTACGATACAACGCACGTCTATGTCCGGCCAGAGAATGTTGACGCCTTCGTGAAGGCCTTTCTTGGTACGTTTGGAGGCACCACCACAAAGCAAGTCGTGGTCACGGTCACTCCGACTCCGAGCAGCACAAGCTCCCAGCTTCTGCAGACTCCCGTAGGCACAGTGTCGCTGTTTGGATTCAAGACTCCCGTTCCGTATCCCTTCGGCGCGGAGAGGACTGGCTATCTTGTCACCGACCTCGATAGGGCTATCGTTTCCGCAAAGTCTGCGGGTGCGGATGTCCTCGTGTCGCCGTTCCCTGATCCGATTGGAAGCGATGCAGTCATTCAGTGGCCCGGCGGAATCGACATGCAGCTTTACTGGCACACAACTAAACCCTCATACGCGGCATTTCAGACGATTCCCGAGAACCGCGTCTATGTTTCCGCTGTTCGTGTCAACGACTTTCTTCGAGGTTTCCTTGCTTTCTCTCACGGCAAGATCGTTTCAGATGATCCGCGCGCGCCCGGAATTGAGATTGGCCGACCAAGTGACACAATCCGCCGCGTCCGCGTCGAATCTGTTTTTGGCAAGCTCACTGTCTTTGTTACGGATGGTCATCTCCCGTACCCCTATGGACGGGAACTAACTGGCTACGAGGTGTCGAGCCTTTCCGATACGCTCGCGAAGGCTGAGTCGCTGGGCGTTAGCATTCTTGTTCAGCCATATTCCTCGAGTGGGCGGACTGTTGCCATCGTCGAATTTCCAGGCGGCTACGTTGCAGAGATTCACGAGATAAGTAGACGTTGACGCGCCGCCTGCTGATGCCGAGCAGCTTCGCTTTACCTCAAGTGGAGTATTGGCGTGCACGATTCCCAGCCACGCAGCGAAGCCCCGGACCTTGTGGTGGGATACCAGATTCATGTAATTGCCGCCGTTTGCGCATCGTTACTACTATCCGGACTAGCTGGACTGAAGCCTTGAAGATATGAGGGTTAATTCATGTTTAGAAAGCTACTCTCTGTGAACCCAGCGCGCATAGGGCGGTTCGACGGGCCACCAATGAGCGATGCAGTCCCCGCCTCTCTGGTCGACGGGACACCAGGTGACCTGAAGGCCGATCTCATCGCCCTCCTAGGAAAAGAGAACGTCTTCCACAGAGCAATCGACCTCGTACGATATGCCTCCGATGCGAGCCCGTATCGGCTCGTCCCTCAGGTTGTCGTGCTTCCTAGAACGGCCGATGACATCGTCAAACTGTTTCGTTATTGCCGTGAGACCGGGCGGCACGCGACGTTTCGGGCGGCGGGTACGAGCCTCAACGGTCAATCGCTATCCGACGACATTTTGATCGATGTGCGCCGTCACTGGAATGGCGGCAAGTGGCACAACCTGCTGCGGCACTGCGTAGCGCAATCTTGCCTTGTGCTGCGTTTCCTCGCGGAAGATTGGCCAGGCATGCGGAGGTTTGACATGTTAGAGGTTCTAAAAGGCGGGCTTCCAGCTAGGATTCTGTATTGCGATCTAAACCTGCAAATTGATTTCGAACATCAATTCATCGCATGACCTGAACCGGCTGGAATCCAATTCTCAGTGCCTTCATCGTTTCATTTGTTTACAGCCATCATTTGAGCAACAACTATTCGTGTCCGACCGCTTGCATGATCTGGCCCATCTCCATAGCGTTGCTTGATGGAATCTCCTGAAGTGAGAGGACAAATTGATCGGTGGCAATCCCGGTCAGCCCCTGAAACATCGTCCAGAGCTGCCGCAGCATGTCCGTCTTTTCTTCCGGGGTATGCCCGCTTCGCAGAACACAATTGAGCGCGGCGGTGGGAGCTTCCTCCCCACCGGTGAAGCCAGGCCCCTCCGGATAACAGAGAAATACCACACGTACAAAGTTCTTCGGCACCTTCATCACAGTTGTGTGGATTCGGGTGATCTTTTTCGCAATTGTAGCCTTTGTCTCAACAGATACGGTTCCCTCTTGAGTAATCGCCGTGTAGAGCGGCATTGGTATGACTCCTATTGTGTCGGTCGCAGAAATGATAGAAGGTTCTTCCAATCACGAGGAACAACGATTTCACACCACGCCTGCCAAGCTTGTCGTGATCTAAATCATCGGCCTGAGAGCCGCAAGTTACATGAAGCTGGTAGCGCGAGACTAGATTTCATTCGGCCCGATTAGCAGGAACATGTAATTTTCGACGATCGATCCGGTTGTTACGATTCAGGGGTCAATGGAATTCCGCCGACATAAGAGGTCGCGGCAGTACGCACCTGTCAGCGTATATGGGAAATTGCTCCATCTATCTAAGTAAGTCTCACAGCGATCGTGACCAATCCCTGAAATAAATCCGGCACAAAGGAGAATATCGGTGCTCAAAGGTTTCAACTATCCGCTCACGCCGAAAGGAAAGTCGACACTCAACCCGCCCCCGCCCTGGTATTACTCAGCCGATTTTCTCAACATTGAGTTCTGGTCCGATCCGGTCGCGGTTGCTGCCGTACTTCCTCCTGGACTGGATCCGGATCCAGCGGCCAAAGGACACGGCAATGCTTTCTTCTATGACTGGCAGTTCACCGGAGCCAATGAGGAATATCTCGATCCGGCACGCTACCAGTATCGTGAGTTCTTTCTTCTTGTCGACGCCCTCTTTGAAGGCAAGCCGGTAGCGTATTGCCCGTACATCTTTGTTGACAACGACGCAGCCATCGCTCGCGGATGGACGCAAGGTTACCCCAAACGCCTTGGCCAGGTATTTCAGACCCGCTACTTTGCTGCGACCGGTAAGGCTGGTCCCTCATTGGCTCCAGGATCGAAATTCGCCGGCTCGCTGACCGCGAGTGGCCGCCGTCTGGCTCAAGCCCTGGTCACTCTGAAAGAGCCGATCACTGACGGTGCAGTTCTGAAGCAACGGCCGATCGTCAATCTGCTGCATACACCCCGGCTGGCAGCAGGCGAACAAGATAAGCCAGTAGTTCATGAACTTGTAGAAAACGTCCCGCGCGATATCAAGATCGAGCAGGCGTGGATCGGCGACGGACTGCTCACGTTGCCGGTTGTCGATGGAGAAGAGATCTCAGATCTCGCCCCCGTTCGTTGCGGTATTGGCATTCG
>Ga0210410_10002123_pt1 | contig 17987 bp, 15 predicted proteins | sample IncBWC4MmetaG_FD_161058 | JGI IMG/M metagenome (GOLD analysis project Ga0210410, IMG submission 161058) | Forest soil microbial communities from Barre Woods Harvard Forest LTER site, Petersham, Massachusetts, United States - Inc-BW-C-4-M | ecosystem: Environmental > Terrestrial > Soil >... | reverse complement strand
AGCCTATGCGCAGCAGCAATACGATCGGCAGCGGCGGCTCATCGCCTCAGGCATCGCGTCGCAGGCGCAGTTCGATCAGGCCGCTCATGCACTCGATGCGGCTCGGCAACAAGTCGCCAACGTTGAGCAACAGATCGGCGTGGCACTCGCCAACTTAGCAGGTGATGCCAACATTGCACCCGAACGGCATCCTTTGGTCGCCCAGGCGCAGGCCGCACTTGATCGCGCGCAGCTGAACTTATCCTATACCGTGATCAGCGCCCCGACGGATGGCGTCGTGGCTAAAGTAGAACAACTGCAAGTCGGCGACGCCATTGCCGCGTCCGCGCCGGTGTTCGCCTTGGTGGCAACTCGCGATGTCTGGATCGAGGCGAACTTCAAGGAGGTTCAGCTCGCTCGCATGCGCCCAGGCCAGTCAGCCACCGTCGAGATCGATCGATACCCCGGCCGGCGATTCGCGGCAGAGGTCGCGAGCGTGAGCCCGAGCACCGGTTCGCAGTTTTCCCTGCTGCCGCCGGAAAACGCGACGGGCAATTGGGTGAAGGTCGTCCAGCGGGTGCCCGTTCGTCTGCAGCTGACGCGTGCGGATCCTGAGTTTCCATTGCAGGCGGGCTTAAGTGCCAATGTGACCGTCGACACAGGCTCGGGTGACCGCAAGCTTGTGGCCGCGACCGAATCCACCTCTGCAGGCACAGTGTCGCCTTGAGCAGTACGGCTGCGCAGACTGCCGAGATCGATGCACCGCGCCGGGCGCTCATCACGGTCTCTGTCATGCTGGCGTCGATCATGTCCGCACTTGACACCACGATCGCCAACGTCGCTCTACCGCGCATGCAAGGCTCGGTCTCTGCGACCCAGGATCAGATGGCGTGGGTCCTGACCTCGTACATCGTCGCCGCGGCGATCATGACTCCGTTGAGCGGCTGGCTCGCCGGCCAAATCGGCCGCAATCGGGTGTTCCTGTATTCGGTCGCGGGCTTCACAGTGGCGTCCATGCTCTGCGGCCTCGCGCAATCCCTACCGCAGATCATATTGGCGCGACTGGTGCAGGGGCTGTGCGGAGCGGCGCTGGTCCCGCTGTCGCAGGCGGTGCTGCTCGACATCAACCCGCTCGAGCGTCATGCGCGCGCCATGGCCGTTTGGGTGATGGGCGTGACCTTGGGTCCCATCATCGGTCCCGCGCTCGGCGGCTGGTTGACCGAGAATTACAATTGGCGCTGGGTGTTTTATATCAACGTGCCGTTCGGGATTCTGGCATTCCTCGGGATTTTAAGGTTTCTTCCCGAAGCTCCGATCAGCAAGTCACGTTTCGATTTCTTCGGCTTCAGTGCGTTGAGTGTGGGCATAGCCGCCTTTCAAATTATGCTCGATCGCGGCCAATTGAGGGACTGGTTCAGCTCGACGGAAATCTGGATCGAAGCGACCGTCGCGGTGGTGGCCGCCTATCTGTTCGTCATTCACATGCTGACGACGACCGAGCAGCGCTTCGTCAGTCCCGCGCTCTTCAAGGACCGGAACTTCCTCACCGGCAATGTGTTCATTTTCATCGTTGGTGCGGTTCTATATGCCACGCTGGCGCTGTTGCCGCCCCTGCTGCAGGATCTGCTCAATTACCCCGTCGTGACCACGGGTCTCGTAACGGCACCCCGAGGAGCCGGTACCCTGGCCGCGATGTTCATTGTCGGACGCCTGATGGGCAATGTCGACATCCGCCTAATCATTGGCACCGGCTTTGCGCTGGCTGCGGTTTCTTCGTGGCAGATGACCGGCTTCGATCTGCAGATGGACTCCGCGATGGTCGTGTGGTCGGGTCTCTTACAGGGACTGGGTACCGGCTTCGTCTACGTGCCGCTCGCGGCCGCGACTTTCGCGACGCTCACGCCGGCTCTGCGTAACGAGGGCACGGCGATCTTCAGCCTCACCCGTAACCTCGGCAGCAGCATCGGCATCTCGGTGGTGAACACCCTGTTGACGCGCAACACGCAGATCATGCACGCGACGCTCGGCGAGCATGTGACCCGCTACAGCCCGGTGCTCCGTGCGCGACTGTCAGGCGGTTCGCCGAGCTTGCACACCTTGGCGGGATTGAACGCAACCGTGACGGAGCAGGCCGCCATGATCGCCTACAACAACGATTTCCAATTGATGATGGTGTTGAGTCTGGCGGCAATCCCACTGGTCTTCCTGTTGCGCAAGGGCAGGGGCAGTGCTGAGCCGGTCCATATCGAGTAATGATGATGCAGGGCCTCGCCGCGGATTTGGCGGGTTGCCGCAAGGCTCGTGCACCGATGGCGCGCGCGATCGTGCTCGCGTGCGTCTCAGGTTTCGGCGGGTGCACCGTGGGCCCCGACTTCACACGTCCCACGCCTCCGTCGGCGGCGCGTTATACAGCTGACAGCTTGCGCGGCGAAAAGGCTCGCACCGATGACAAGATACAACACATCGCCCTTGGCCAGAAAATCGCCGGCGAGTGGTGGTCTCTGTTCCGCTCCGATGCCATCGATGAACTCGTGAAGCTGGCAGTGGCACACAATCGCAATCTCACCGCGGCGGCGGCGACACTTAAACAGGCCCAGGAACTCGCGCTCGCGCAGGCAGGCTCGCAGTATCCACAAGTGGGCCTCACTGCCGGTGCCGGCCGTCAGCAATACGGGTATGAGTTTCTCGGCGGATTGGCAAAGATACCCCCCTTTACGTATTTCGCCGTCGGGCCAACCGTGAGCTACGCGCTCGACTACACCGGAGGTGTCGCGCGTGGCGTGGAGCAGCAGTACGCGCTGGCTGAGGTGGAGCAGCACCGGCTCGACGCGGCGTATCTGGCGGTAACCGGGCAGGCGGTCATGCAAACGCTCGCCATTGCCTCGGCGCGCTCGCAGATCGCGACGATTGAAACCATCCTGGCGCAAGATCACGACAACCTCAAGCTGGTGCAGACGGCATACGAGAATGGATCGGTGGCACGTGTAGATGTCGTGAGTGCGCAAAGCCAGATCGCCAACGACATGACCTTGCTGCCGCCACTGCGCCAAGACCTAGCAAAGGCGCGCCACGCGCTCTCGGTGGTGCTTGGCCGGGCTCCGGCGAGCGAGCTGCCGAAGGAAGTCGATCTTTCGCAGATCACGCTGCCGCTCGAAGTCCCGGTGAACTTGCCCTCAGAACTTGCTCATCGCCGGCCCGATATTTTGGCCGCGGAGGCGCGCCTGCACGCGGCGACCAGCGCAGTGGGGGTCGCGCAATCGAACCTATATCCCAAGATCCAATTGAGCGCGACGGTGGGACAGCAGTCACTCAAGACCGATCAGTTGTTCGACGGGACAAGCACTGCGTGGAGTCTAATTTCAGGACTTACAGCACCGTTGTTCGACGGTGGAACGCTGCGTGCCGAGAAGCGTGCGGCTATAGATGCGATGTACGCCAGCGCCGCCGCCTATGAGCAGACGGTTCTCGAGGCATTCGCTCAGGTGGCCGACCTGCTCGAGGGCTTGGACCACGACGCTGAGCAGCTCGAGGCGCAGGATCAGGCGCAACAAGCCGCGCAGAGCAGTCTTGATCTGGCGCGCGCCAGCTACAAGGAAGGTAACGTCGGCGTCCTGCAAGTATTGGACGCCGAGCGTTCGTACCAACAGGCGCGGCTCGGGTCTGTCAGGGCGGTAGCGCAGCGCTACCTCGATACCGTGCAGCTTTTCTTGGCACTGGGTGGCACCAGTCCGAGCGCGCCGCTCGCGGCCACCGCCCCGGTACCCATCAGCCGCGATGCTGCGCGACCACTAAAGGATGGCCAGAATGTTTTTTAGATCATCTCGCGGACACTGGGGTCGTATGACCGTAAGGAGCAGCCATGTCTTGGATCTCGAGGAGCGGTTCGAAGTCGCGCTGCGCGGCACCGCGAAGCGCTGGACACAGGCAGTGCACCGCCGCCTTAATCGATTGGGCGTCAGTCAGGCCAGTTTTATGACGATTGCAGCAGCGGCGCAGGCGCGCTTGCCTTTGTCGCAGTCCGAACTGGCCGACACACTCGCGATTTCGCGTGCATCCATGGTGCAGACAATCGATCGCTTGGCGCAGGGCGGCCTGGTGAAGCGCGAATCGGCGACTTCCGACAGAAGAGTCAAGCGTGTGGTGATCACCGATGCGGGCGCGCATCTCTACACCGTCATCAAAGAGGAAGTCGCGTCCATTCGACGACAATTGTTGGCAAACATCGAGCGAGAGAAGCTTGTTCATTTGACGGAGCTGCTCGAGAAACTGCAAGGAGAGATCCCGCCATCTCCCGAGCATTCGATGTTTGCCTCGCCAAAAGGCTCTGCGGTAATCCATCGCAAACAGAAACAGCGTTCTCATTGCGTTTGACGTGCGAAGACGCGGAATGCTCGGCTGCATATCGACGCCGTCGATAGGTGCTATCGAAAGATATGACTACCCAGTTAGGGAGGCGCGTATTAGGCTTCCAGCACGCTGCAGCTACGTGCGCCAAATCGGGAGACTCTGATCGGCTTCGACATTCCATTCGTCTCGCGCGTTGTCGCTTGCGCCGCGGCCAAGACAAATCGACATGGCGCACGACGAAGTCGTCATATACCATGAGCCATTGTGAGCGCACCTGGGTGATGGTGCTCGCCGGCGGCAGGTCCGTTTCGCTGGACGCGCAGAACGGCTATATAGACAGCGGCGTGGACCGGCACCACGGCGGCGCACTGCTGGGACAGCAGTCGCTGTTGAAGATGACGCTGGCGCGCGCAGGCTTGATTGTGCCGAGCGAGCGAATTTGCGTACTCATCAACCGCCCGGAGAGGCGCTACTGGGACGATTTACTCGCAGGATTGACTCGCGGAAATATCATTTTGCAACCGTCTCACCGTGGATCAGCCGTCGAAATACTGCTCGGAGTCCTCAATATACTTGCACGCGATCCGTCCGCGCGGATCCTCGTGCTGCCTTACCATCACTATGTAGCGGACGAACGGGCAATGGCAAGCACTCTGCTCGACGCTGCGACGCCCACCGCGCAGACCCGCAATAAATTGACTCTCGTCGGGATCAAGCCGGGGAAGGCGGATCCCGAGTTGGGATATATCGTACCCGGCCGCTGGTTCGAGGATGGCACGCGCAGCGTGCATCGCGTCGTCAACTGCTTTGGGGAAGCGCGGGCGCGCGAATTGGTGGCGCGTGGCGCATTGTGGAACAGTTCTATTGTTGCCGCGCGAGGCACGGTGTTGCTGAGCATACTGCGCGCGCATCTGCCGGATCTTGTGGATCAAATGGAGACGGCCCTCGCACGAGGCGACGGCCCTGGCGGGCGAGCCAACGAGTTGACGCAGCTCTATGCCCGTCTGCCATCAGTCGATTTCTCGCACGCGATTGCGCTGGGTGCTGAGACGGAATGCCGTGTCATCACGTCGCGCCCATGTGGTTGGTCGAATTTAGGTACGCCGCGACTGGTCGCAGCTGTAGCACGACGGATGCAATTGGCGGTGCGACGCACGACTGAGCCCGGGCCCTTACAGCGAGTGATCGCGCCGCGGGCGATGCATACACTGACGAAGGTAGAGCCTTGATGCCCACTGCGACTCTGGTCGATTTGCTCGAGAATAACCGCAGCATCGATCGAGAAGTATGTTATGTCGAGGGGGGGGATTTCGAGCGCCGACTTCCGTATGGAGAGATACACGCAAGGGCGCTGGGTATCCTGCATCATTTGCAAGCGATGGGCGCCCGGCGCGGCGATAAGCTCATTATTTGGTTGAGTAATAATGAGCAATTCTTGGACGCCTTTTGGGCGGCGGTCTGCGGGGGAATTGTTCCGGTTCCGTTGGCCGTAGGGATCAACGATGAGCATCGTCACAAATTGCTGCGCGTGGCGCGCAGACTCGGTGCTCCATTGTTGTATACCGACGCCAAGAACTTGCAGCGTCTGGAAGGCTTATCGGCGCGCGTCGGCGAGACCGCTTTATTCACCTCGCTCAAGGCACGCAGCTTTCTGGTTGAATCAATCACGGACGTCTCTCGCGCAGGGAAACTGTATCGGCCGAGTGCCGGCGATTTGGCGATGATCCAATTTTCGTCGGGTTCGACGAGCGAGCCCAAAGGCGTAATGCTGACACATGGTAATTTGATCGCCAATTGCGAGGCTGTAACTGCGGTCAGCAAATTGTGCGAAACGGATGTTAGCTTGAGTTGGATGCCATTGACGCACGATATGGGACTCATCGGCTTTTATTTGATGCAGTTTGCGAATCGCGTGCAAATCAATTTGATGGCGACAGATCTATTCGTGCGGCGACCCTTGCTGTGGCTGCAAATTGCGTCGCGAAAACGCGTCACAATCACGTGTTCTCCTAATTTCGGCTACCGGCACTTCCTCAAGGTTCTTGGGGGAAGGCGGCTTGAGGACGCGGACTTGTCTACTATCCGGCTTATCTATAATGGCGCCGAGCCGGTTTCGGTACAGCTGTGCCAGGAATTCATGAACGCACTGGAACATACGGGATTGAGTCCGCTAGCGATGTACCCGGTGTACGGATTGGCGGAAGCCTCGCTGGCGGTGACACTTCCGGAGATTAATTCAGGCTGCCGCTGGATTCGGGCAAATCGGCATCAGCTCAATGTAGGTGCGAAAATTGAATTGAATCCCGCAGATGCGGGGGATTCGCTGGATCTCGTCTGCGTGGGGAGCGCGGTACCCACCACCGAGGTGCGTGTCGTCGATGCTGCGCGAGCCGGACTCCCCGATGGATGTGTGGGCCGCATTCTAATACGTGGCAAGAGCGTGACGCGCGGGTACTTCGGCGATCTGTCCGCCACTACAGACGCGCTCGACGCGGAAGGTTGGCTTGATACGGGCGATCTGGGCGTCCTGCATGAAGGAGAGCTTTATATCACCGGCAGAGCCAAGGAAATCATTGTCCTCAACGGACAAAATTATTATCCGTATGACTTGGAGAACATTGCGCAGCGGGCAGCCGGCCTCGAATTGGGCAAAGTGATTGTTGCCGGGGTACGCAGGCCCGGCGTCCAGAGCGAGGAACTCGTCGTATTTGTCTTGCATCGCGGCGGAATGGCCGAGTTTGTATCGACCGCTCAGACGGTCCGCCGCCTCATGAACGAGCACACAGGCCTCGATGCGGCAAGGGTAATTCCGGTAAAGCGAATTCCGAAGACCACCAGCGGCAAAGTGCAGCGTCACGTGTTGGAGCAGGCTCATATCAACGGCGAGTTCAATGCAGAGCTCTCTGAGCTGGAAATCTTGATCGCGGCCAGTTATCGGGCGTCAGATCTGGCTGGCTCCGAACTCGAAACCCGCTTGCAACTCTTATGCGAGGCAGCTTTGCCAGGCCGACGCATCGACGTCAACGATAACCTGTTCGAGATCGGCGCCAGTTCGCTTAAATTGATCGAGATCCACCAGAACATCGGCCGGGACTTTCCGGGACTCATCGACTTGACAGAAATGTTTGATCATCCAACGATTTCGAAACTAGCGGAACACATCGAGGGCAAACTCATGACACATGTTCAGAGACCTGAGGCGCACGCAACAACCCAGATGTGAGATGTTCAGGAGTACCCAACATGACGAGCATACGAAACCACAGGCTCAAATCGTTGCCGATAGCGAACTATAGTTCGGCCATCGCCACAGCGCTCGAGTGGTTAGGGGACCGCTATTTGTTGGCGAAACCAATCAAAGCTGTACGAAGTCGTGCAAACACCGGCGATGTTACCCATGACAGGCCCGATGGTGAGTTTGGTGCGAACCCTCGCATGCTGATGGGATATGGCGAGCATTAAGGCGCGGCATTCGATGATCGATCTTTATTACTGGCCGACGCCCAACGGCCACAAGATTACGATGTTCCTGGAGGAAGCTGGACTCGAGTACCAAATCGTGCCGGTTGATATCGCCCGCGGCGAGCAGTTCAAGCCTGACTTCCTCGCTATTAGCCCGAACAACCGCATGCCCGCAATCGTCGATCAGGCACCGCTTGGTGGTGGTGAGCCAATCTCCGTGTTTGAGTCGGGCGCGATTCTGCTTTACCTCGCCGAGAAGACAGGTCGCCTGCTGCCCAGAGACGTACGTGGTCGCACGGCCGCCCTCGAATGGTTGTTCTGGCAGGTGGGGGGCTTAGGTCCCATGGCGGGTCAGAATCATCATTTCAGCCGCTACGCTGCCGAGAAAATCACCTACGCGATCGAGCGCTACGTCAAGGAAACCAACCGTCTGTATGGTGTACTCGATCGGCGCCTCACCGCTCAGCCTTATCTGGCGGGCCCTGAGTACTCGATTGCCGATGTGGCGGCCTATCCATGGATCGTACCCTGGCAGCTGCAGTCCCAAGATCTCTCACTGTTTCCCGCGCTATCTCGGTGGTTCGCGGAAATTGCTGCTCGCCCTGGGACTGTGCGCGCCTACGCCCGCGCTGAGGGATTCCGCTCTGGACCAGTTGTGACGGAGGAGAGCCGCAAGATTCTATTCGGTCAATCCGCCAACATCGCTCGCTAAGTCTCCGCTGGCGCGCAAGATTTCGTAGGGCATCGTCTCGACTCGACTCGCGCCTTCATGTTGTTGATAATCTTCTAGTTCTATGTTCACGGGCACTGACGGCGTGAGATCATAGGCGGGCGAGAAGCTCCAGTTCTCTTCCTTCGCAGGGATTTTTACATGAGGTCTGCCGCCATGATCGAGCCCGCTGACTCTCCGGCCTCGGCGGTGCGGCGTGAGGTTTTGCGTGGCTCCGCCGCAGCCCTGATCGCCATTGGAGCCGCGAGCGTCTGCCTCGGAGCGAGTGGCGCGGAGCAAGCGGCCGCGACGGTCCGCAAGAGTTTCCCGGAGGGCTTCATCTGGGGCGCGGCCACAGCCGGTCACCAGGTGGAGGGCAATGACACTAATAGCGACAGCTGGTTCCTGGAGCAACTTCGGCCCACGCTGTTCGCCGAAAGGGTCGGCGATGCCGACAATAGCCTGGAGCTCTGGCAGGTCGATCTCGACCTCGTACGTTCGCTCAACCTCAATGCCTACCGCTTCTCGATCGAGTGGTCGCGAATTGAGCCGGAGCCGGGCCAGTTCTCGGTCGCGATGCTCGATCACTACCTGCGCATCATCGATGGCTGTCGAGCACGAGGGTTGCAGCCGCTCGTCACCTTCAACCACTTCACCGCGCCGCGTTGGTTTGCGGGCCGCGGCGGTTGGACGAACCCGGAGGCGCCGGCGCTGTTTGAGCGATTCTGCGAGCGCGCCGCGCGGCACCTTGCCCGGCCAATCGGCCGCGCCACTACGCTCAACGAGCCAAACCTTTTACGGTTGCTCGGTTGGCTGGATCTCCCGCCCGCAATGATGGAGCTGCAGCGCGGCATGCTCGACGCGGCAGCGCGCACCCTCGGTGTCGCGAAGTTCACGGCTGCGAATGCCGCCAATCGCGATGACCTGGACGTTATCGAGAAGAACTTGCTTGAAGGACATCGTCGCGGCCGGCAGGCCATCAAATCGACACGGCCCGACCTGCCCGTGGGCGTTAGCCTCGCCGTGGTTGATGATCAGGCCGTGGGCGAGCGCAGCAGGCGCGATGAGAAGCGGGCGCAGGTCTATGGCGCCTGGTTGGAGGCCGTGAAGAACGATGACTTCGTCGGCGTGCAGAATTACGAGCGCTCGCGCATTGACGAGCATGGCGCCCTGCCGCCACCGGAGGGCGTGCCCCGCGACGGCATGGGCCGCGAGATCTATCCCTCTTCCCTGGCCAATGCGGTGGGCTACGTGCACGAGCAGACCGGTCGCCCGATCCTCATTACCGAGCACGGGCTCTGCACCGACAATGACCTGCAGCGCGCCGCCTTCATCCCGGCGGCGCTGGCGCATCTCGCCGACGCGATCGCCGGCGGCCTGCCCGTGCTTGGCTACGTGCACTGGACGCTGCTGGACAACTTCGAGTGGATCTTCGGCTACAAGCCGCACTTCGGCTTGTGCGCCGTCGATCGGCAGACCTTCAAGCGCACGCCCAAGCCCAGCGCGGCCGTGCTCGCAACCATCGCTCGCGCAAACGCAGTGGGTTAGCGGAGCGCCTGGCTGGGCGGCTTGTGCGCCTGTGGGTTATGCACACGGGCGATCTTGCGATGATGGACGCTCGAGGCTACTGTCGGATCGCCGGCCGGCTCAAGGACATGGTGATCCGCGGCGGCGAGAATCTATTTCCCGCCGAGATCGAGGCAGTCCTGATCGAACACGCGGCGGTCATGGACGCTACGGTGATCGGTGTGCCGGACAGGCTCATGGGCGAGGAACTTGCCGCATTCATTCGCATTGCCGGACTCCTCCCGAGAATCGACGATCTACGCGCACACGTCCGAGCCCGCCTCGCCGGACCGAAGGCTCCGCGCTACTGGGTGTTCCTCGATGAGTTCCCGGTGACGGGTTCCGGCAAGGTCCAGAAGTTTGTATTACGCGAGCGTTGGGGACGCGGTGAGTTCCAGTTCATTGACGCCCATCTACTCGTGGCGCCGGCTGACGCATTACGACGCTGCTAAGAGCCGCGGCCGGGGAGTGGCGTGCAGGATTCTCGCGGCTCGACCCCCGGCGTCTGGCTAGTGAGCGGCGTCCATATTTTTTCGCTCCACCTGCCACTGAGGATCAGTGCAAAGGCCGCAGTGCGGGCCCGTAAAGTGTTTGGCCGCCTGCGAATCGCCATTCAGCTGCCAGTCCAGCCAGCTGACCGCCACTGACGTGGCGCGTCCACCATTGGGCTGAATGAACGTTCCCCCGTGTCCGACGTCGAGATTCGCCACCATGACAGGTACGGCGTTGATCTGCTTGAAGTCATCCATACCGTTTGTATAGGCAATGTCCGTCGGACCACCCAGAATGTAGAGGATGGGTGTGTGCAATTTCTGCAGCAGGTCTTTGCCCAAGTCCATGCCTGGTATCGGATTGGCGCCGGGACTGAAGATTCCGCTGTTGTGAATGATCACTGTGCGCACGCGCGGATCAGAGGCGATTTCGAGCGCCTGCAGACCGCCGCAACTCCAGCCGGACACCGCAATCCATTTCGGATCGATTCGGCCGAAGTAGGGACTGCCCGCGCGAACATTTTCGGCCAGCGCCCAATCGATGGCTTGGCGAAGACTGCTCGCTTTTGTAGCGGGAGGAGGAATGGAGGGTGGCGCGCCCGCAGCGCCTGGCGCCGGGGGAAAGCCCGGCGGCATCGATCCCGGGGCACGCGGCGGCGCACCGGGACCGCTTAGAATCGTGCCGGGGGCGATCGCGAGGTAGCCGTGCGAGGCAATCTCGGCGAGGTGCAGCCGCGCGCCCGCCCCGTCAGCCGAGCAGCCGCCATTACCCCAGGCGAGTACGCCGAGTTTCTGCTTGCCGAGCTTGGAAAGATCCGCCGGACGGTATATCACATGGTCGGGGAGCGACGGATCCATTTCCTTCAGCGCAGGATAGCTGCCCGTGCCAACGGTGTCGGGCATCTTGCTGTACGCCTCCAGGTCAGCGCGCATCTTTGCGACGTCGAATGGCGGGGGTGCAGGCGGCGCTTGCGCCGTTACGACTCCCGAAGTGATCATCAAGATCGCGGCCGCCTGCATCGCCAAAAGTGTTCGCATGTTTGCGAGCGTGAGGATATCGATGTGCTGCGAAACAGGGAATCCCGTTTGACGGATACATGCTTTCGGCCTGACCGCATGATGCACGACGTGCGAGCATACGACTGGCAGTTGCTTTATCAGGTTGTCGATCGTCTCCGCGTATTCCACGCCAACAACAAGGCGCAGATGCTGCCCAGAATCACAACGGGCAGGAGATCGAGCAACAATTGCGATGGGCCATGGCCCGCGGATTTCAATATCCCGCCCAACTTGGGTCCCACTATGGATCCGATGCGCCCGACCGCGACGGCCGCGCCCACACCGACCCCGCGAATGCTGGTCGGATACGAAACAGGCGCCATTGCGTAGAGAAATGCTTGGGCGGCGATTACCGCGCAGCCGAGGAAGAACACTGTCAGTGAAACTATTCCAACTTCGGCAGGCGCCTTGGCCAAAATCACCACCAGAATTGGCAACGCTACGAATGTCACGATGATGCCGGCATTTCGCAGGCGGCCTACCAGCAAATAGCCGATGAGAATCGCAGCGAGCCCGCCGCCGATATTGAAGCCGATTTGCGCAGCCGCGGCCTGCAATCGAGTCAGGCCGTCGGTTACCAACAATGTCGGCAACCAATTCAACAACAAATAGAGCAGCAGCAATCCCAGGAAAAAACTGACCCACAGCAATCCGGTGCGTAGCGCGCGGCCTTGCGCGAATATTGCCGCGAAACTTCCAGGTTGTGGGCTCCCATCGGCATGCCCCTCGCGTTGGAATGCCAGCGACTCACGCAGGCCAAGAACCATTACCGGAGCGAGCAATAACGGCAGTACGCCGCCAACTATGAATATCAGGCGCCACTGCGAAGCGCTAACCGCCAAGCTGATCAAGCTGGCGATGGCGCCGCCGAAAGGGGTTGCCGCATAAACCATAGCGACGCGTGAACTTTGCTGCCCGATACTGCTGCTCTCGGAGACAAGCGCGAGCAGCATCGGCAACGCACCGCCCAAGCCGAGGCCGGTCAATAGGCGCGCCCAGCTGAGGGATTGAACGTCCCAGGCCAGCGCCGTCATCAGCGAGAACAGCCCGAACAGTCCGACCGAGGTCACCAATACCTTCTTCCGGCCGATGCTGTCGGCAAGCCGTCCGCCGATGAGTGCGCCGAAAAACAGGCCGAATGTACTGGCACTGAAAAATGTGCCGAATTGATCCGGCGTTGGTTTGAACTCCGCGCCGATTCCCGCCGCCGCGACCCCGGCGGCCTGCAAGTCCATCCCCTCGCATAAGGCGGCGCATAGGCAGAAGATCATGGTGCTGCGCGCGGCCAGCAGGCTTGATGAATTGACGTTCAAGGCGCTTCCTTAAGGCTTCCGTAGCTCGCCGTGCTGCGCCTGCGCCGCATATTGGATAGCTATTGACATCCTCTCGCGCCATAAATGACGCAGATTCCCAGCTTCGGCGTTCGATGCCCCGAACGGTGGACAGTGTGTATCCACTTACCCGACGCGCCATCCCAGATTGCAACCGGCTGGCCGTCGCACGCACCAACTTTAGGTGCGCCGCTTTGAAACCGTATCGACTCAAAATGCCGCCGCATAACTGCGAAACACGGCAAGGTTCTATTTTAGTTTTTCACAATAATCAATGCAAGGAGCGGCGTTTCCTCCCCGGCCTAAAGGCCTGGGTATCCACGCCGAATATCTGATGAAAATTGAGCAACCAGTTGCTAGGATCAACAACGACCGATGATGAGAGGGGAGGCGAGCGATGCGATCCATAACGCGTAAGATCCCGAGCTTCTCTTTATATGGCGAGCAGCCGGCTTCGGGTGCCCATACCGGCGCATTGCACGTCGAAGACATCCAATCGCGCAGCCGCAAATATCTGTGGCGAATCGGAACTCATCGGCACACGCTGCTTTGTCAATGCGTATTGGTAACCGCAGGGCCCGTCACTGTGGTTCTCGAGGAGTCGCAGACCAGTTTCAACGGCCCGGCAGTGATGATCATACCGGCGGGGACCATCCATAGCTTTCGCTTTCGCCCTGACACGCAAGGCTATGTCCTGACCATGAATCTTCAACAGGTGCTCTGCATCGCCTCAGTCGCGCATCAGGCACCAATCGAAGCGCTGTTTGCGGTTCCGCGCGCCATCGATCTCTCGCTCAACGCCTCGCTCGCGGCACGTGCAGCACAGCAACTCGAATGCTTGCTGCATGAGTTCAGGCAGACGGAGCGGATCTTGGAGCCGATCGCCAGCTGGTTGGCCTGCTGCGTGCTTTGGACCGTTGCGGTGGCATCCAGAGCAGCCAATTCCGCGGCGATGCAAAGCGGCCACGACCTCGATCAGCTGCGGCAGTTTCGCATGCTCATGGAATCTCATTACGCGGATCATTGGCCGGTGGAGCGCTACGCCCGGCAACTGCGCCTGTCCGAGAGCAGTCTGAATCGGTTGTGCCGCCGATTGACGGGGGGCACCGGCTTCGACTTGGTACAGCAGCGATTGGCGCTGGAGGCGCGCCGGCGCTTGATCCATGTACCGAGTTCGGTGAGCGGTATCGCCAGCGAACTGGGTTTCAAGGATTCGGCTTATTTCTGCCGATTTTTCCGTCGCCACAGCGGAGTATCGCCAAACGAGTTTCGGCGGCGGCACGCTGGCGGATAAGTACCGGAACGCACTCCGATCGTACAATAGCGGGGCGACGGCGCTGCTAGGCTGCCCGCAATCGACATTGGAAGCTCATGGATCGCACCCAAGTTGCAATCATCGGTGCGGGCCCCTCGGGCCTGTTGCTATCGCAGCTTTTATATTTGAACGGCATCGACAGCGTCGTCCTCGAGCGGCAGAGCCGAGAGTATGTCGCCGGCCGCATTCGCGCCGGCGTGCTCGAGCAGGGGACCGTCGAGTTACTTCTGAAGGCGAAGCTGGGCCCAAGAATGCTCGCTGAGCGCCTGGTCCATGATGGCGTTTCTTTAGCGTTTGCCGGACGAACCATGCGCGTCGATTTGAAGGGCTTGACGGGCAGCGCGGTTTCGGTCTACGGGCAAACGGAGGTCACCAAGGACTTGATAGAGGCACGGACGGCGGCCGGCGCAAACCTTATTTTCGACGCAGCGGAGGTTGCCGTCGCAGAATTCGATAGCGTGCACCCGCAAGTGCGCTATCGACACAACGGCCGGACACACGAACTCACCTGCGATTTCATCGCTGGCTGCGACGGGTACCACGGAATTTGCCGCCAAAGCATTCCGCAAGGGGCGCTGCAGACCTTCGAGCGCAATTATCCATTCGGTTGGCTGGGAATTTTGGCTGATGTACCGCCGGTCAGCCATGAGCTGATTTATTCGAATCACGCCAGAGGCTTCGCGCTGTGCAGCATGCGCTCCCTGACCCGCAGCCGCTACTACGTGCAATGCGGACTGGACGAGAAATTGGAGGCATGGCCCGATACCAGATTCTGGGATGAGCTGCGCTTGCGCCTGCCCGACGAGGTCGGTGCGGCCGTGATCACGGGTCCGTCGATTGAGAAAAGCATTGCACCTCTGCGCAGCTTCGTGGTCGAACCGCTGCGCTTCGGGCAGCTATTTTTGGTGGGCGATGCGGCGCATATCGTGCCTCCCACCGGCGCGAAAGGCTTGAATCTGGCCGCGGCGGATGTTCGCGTGCTGTATCAGGCGTTGGTCGAGTACTATCGAACGTCGCGCTCAGATCTTCTCGAGCGGTATTCCGAAATGGCCCTGCGTCGTGCCTGGCTGGCGGTGCGATTTTCCTGGTGGTTCACCTCGATAATGCACAAATTCTCGGACGACCCGTTCAACCACAGGCTGCAGCTGGCGGAACTCGATTATTTGAGCAGTTCGACCCCGGCCCTGACCAGTCTGGCCGAGAATTATGTCGGGCTGCCGTTTTAATCCGTCAAGGATCTGAACGTTCGAGGACAACCATCGTGAGACGGGCAACCGATACAGTCGCACCGTTTGGATCCTTCATCTCCACGTTCCACACGTGGGTTTCCGGAAGAATCGAGACGGGTGATGCTCTCGCAAGTATCGGGCCTGAGGTGATGGACAGGGGATGATTGATGTTAAGTATTTGGCCGAGGCAGATTTGACGAGAAGTATCGATGCACAGGCTGGCGGCCACGCTGCCTATCGTTTCAGCGAGGATGCCTAGGGCACCTGCATGCAAGGCGCCGTTGGCATTCCGGGTGCGCTCATCCAGAGGGATCGTTGCCTCGATCCAATCGTCCCCAAAAGCCGTGTAGCGGATCCCAAAGTTCTCCGACGCCGAATTCTTACCAATGGCGTCCAAATCGCGTAGCGTAAATTGTCGGGTCCAAATGGCCATTGTATCTTCAGTTGAACCGCACGAATTCGAAGTTGGCGGGCTGCTTATTGATCGCGAGAGTGGGCGGCGAAATCCAGGCGCGGCCGATCCGCCCTGACTACGCCTCTGCGGAACGGCGAATGCTTCGCTGCTCGCCACCGTCGGGATTGTTGATCAGCTGAGTGTGGTTGTCGAAAATCATGGTGGGAACCTGCTCGGCACTGAACGCCGTCCAGTGTGGCATCTTCGGATGATTGGGATTGCCACTGCGTGCAAAATGAATCCACGCGTCGCTTACGATCTCCGCAAGCGCGCGCGCATCCGCGCCGCCGCCGGTCATGGTCTCGCATCTGTCGGTATTATTGAACGCGAAGGCAATTTCCGAACAATGGAAGGCGCGCGGCCGGCCGTTGAGGACCGGAGTTTGCCAGGTAAACCAATAAAGATACGCTGGCGCCGCACCCAGCGCCGCTTTCGCCGTGGCCTGTGCAATGGCGGCCTCGCGTACCGAGGAAGCGCCGATATGTGACCATAAATCGAACGGTGATGCAGTGGGCGTGCGCTGGCGAAACGCGGCCAACACCTGTGGTGCTTGCCCGCCAAACAGCGATGCCACGCGTTTCTCGAGGTCGGCCGGCGTCATGTCTTCATATTCCGGATGATTGATCGCAGTGACGAATTCGTTCAAGGTCGTGCCAATGATCATCGGTACGTTCGCTGACACTGCGGGGGCCTGAGGATCGAACGGATGGGCCGGCAGGATGCTGCCGTCCACCACAGGGGCAAACCCCAATGAATCCGCCATCCGGCGAAAATTGGGGATACCGCCCGCAGGCATCGGGGCATTAGCGCGCACCACTTTCTGGCCGGCAAGAACGATTCGCTGATAGGGCAGAGTATGAATCTCATCGATGCTCGCCCTGTTGAGTCCCAGTTCGGCGACGATCAGATCGGCTAACGCCTGCGACTTTTCTTGGCTGCCGGCGCGAAGCATCGAACCGCTCTCGACGATGGCGCGATGAAACAACCCCTTGGCGGACGGCATGGCCATCAAAGCGCCAACTTTTCCGCCGCCGCCGGATTGCCCGAAGATCGTGACTGTCCGCGGGTCGCCGCCGAAAGCCGCGATGTTGTCGCGCACCCACTCCAACGCCGCCACGATGTCGAGCATCCCTGCGTTGGCTGAAGAGGCGTACCTGTCGCCATATTGCGAGAGATTGAGATAGCCCAACGCGTTCAAGCGATGATTTAGCGATACCACGACCACGTCACCGCGCCGGGACAAGTTCTCGCCGTCGTACGAAAGCAGTTCCTGACCTGAGCCGGCGGAATATCCGCCGCCATGCAGCCAAACCATGACGGGACGCTTTGCGCCGTCGTTGACGGCCGGAGACCAGATATTGAGCCGCAGACAGTCCTCCGAGGGTACGCCATCGTCCCAGGAGAACATGAAGGCCTCTTCGTCGTTGGCCCAACCCGTACGAGCGCCCTGCGGACACACATTGCCGAATTGGCGCGAGCTGCGCACACCCGTCCACGGCTTTAGCTTTACAGGCGGCACGAAGCGATGCACGCCCTCGGTCGTGTCCGCATAGGGAATTCCCTTGAAGGTGAACATGCCGTTGCGGACATAGCCCGCCACACTGCCGTATTCCGTGGCGACCACGGCGATGTCCTTCGCGGCGAGTACCGATGCGGTGGAGCGATCAGGCCCGGCCGATGCTTTGGCCGATGCGGCCCGTTTCTCACCGGCCGACGCCGGCAGCACGCCTCCTGCCGCACACGCTCCGATTATTGCCGCCGCGCCTTTCAAAATTGTGCGCCGATCCGATTTCCCGGTTATTGATTGGATGTGGTTCATCTCGCCAGGCGACCCCGTATGCGCTTGTTATGCCAGTTGCCGTTAGACGCTATACGCTTAGTCCCGTGCTGGAAAGCGCGATTTTTGGACGCCAGCTTTCCACCCGACCGAACCACAGAAATCGCTAGGCAAAACAGTGGCTTAATCCGCAATAAAGCCTATGATGGCAGGGGGATAAGAACACAATGATGCGCATCGCGCCCTTTCTCCTATGAATCTAAACCGC
>Ga0210410_10002122_pt1 | contig 17989 bp, 8 predicted proteins | sample IncBWC4MmetaG_FD_161058 | JGI IMG/M metagenome (GOLD analysis project Ga0210410, IMG submission 161058) | Forest soil microbial communities from Barre Woods Harvard Forest LTER site, Petersham, Massachusetts, United States - Inc-BW-C-4-M | ecosystem: Environmental > Terrestrial > Soil >... | reverse complement strand
TGACCACAAAGCGGGCGTGGAGCGTTTCGCGCCCCGGTTTTTTGAATTGGATGGACGCAGCCTTGTCCCACACCACGTAGTCCTTCCCGAGACGGCGGATCAGCATGACCATGTAGATGGGATCGACTGCCGAATACATGCTGCCGCCAAAGATGGTGCCGACGTAGTTGCGCGTCCGCCAGGAAAGCGGCAGATCGAGATGTACCTCGCTCCAGTCTTTCGCGACGTATTGCGCTCGCCCACCGGTTCCTCGATAGCACGCAAAGATATAGAAGGACCAGCAGCGGAATTTACTGGAGAGGTAGGAGTCGAGAAGCATGGATGCGCGATAGTTTAGCGCAGAGCGAACGGACGAAAAGCCAGAAACCGGCGCGCGCCAGAGGGAAACGAAAAAAAAGAGGGTGACGGGCATTCTTGCCGGTCACCCTCCAGAAAGCAAACAAAAAGCGCGCTATTCCTTGCCAGGCTTCAGATCTTTGAGCAAATGATGAACGAGGTCGTTGATATCGCTCTGCGTGAGCGAGAAGGCATCGCGGCGCACCGGCTTTTCGCCAACGGCGCGATAGGCCAAATGCTTGGTTGATTGCTGGACCCAATCGAAGACGATGGTTCCTTCACGGAAATGAATATTTTCGTAGCCTACGTACGCCGGGCCATAACCCCACGATTCCCAGCAGCGAAACGGCCCGCAAACCAGTCCTGGATACGAGCCGGCGTAGCCCACGGGCACGGTCGCATTGTGCCGATTCACCGCAAATTTATAGTCCACCAGAAAATCCGCGGCGGCGGGATCGCTGACTTGCTTGAAACCCTTCGATGTGAGCGCTTGTTCGATGGCCGTCTTCACGCGCCCTCGAACGATTTCGTCGTTGGCATCGGGGTCGCGCCTCGCGGGCTGAGCATGTTGATCATGCCGGATGTCGTCGCGCGAAATAACGGGGCGGCTGTCGCCCGGGCGAGCGTCGCGGGCGGCGGCCGCTTCTTCCACGGCGGGCCGCCACGCCCACGTGGCGTTTCTCGCGATGCGTACATCCCGGTCGCGAGTTACTTGAACATATTCATCGCATCCGGCGAGGAAAATCAAAGAAAGAAAAGCACCAGCGGTCAAAAGCCGCTTGGGTCCGCTTACTGAATGCAAATTCCGCATTGGACTGGCCTCCAAAGGCATATTTCTCCTCTGCCTTATTGAACCCCACACTCATTGGATAGTTGCGGCGGGAAAATGGGTTGCGCGTTAGCCTGTTTTCCCGGTCGAAAGGACAATCCCTCAAGTCTCCCGATTTTCCCAATCCTTGGGGGGGAACACGACAGGCCAGAATTTCGGCGATGGGAGTTCAAACTCGAAGGCTACGGCGAAGTAGTCCGGGCTCGGTTGATCGATGCGGACCACATGGCCGCTTTCCTCCACCCCGGTTTGCGGGTTCACCAGAATGATTGGCTGACCGGCGAGGAGATCCATTTTTAATTTGATGAGGCCGCCATGTGCGTTAACGACGAGCGTGTGTGTTTTTTCCTGGATCTGGACGCGGTCCCGCGTCTCGGCGACAACCGTGATGGGTATCTGCAGCATCACACGCTTACTGCGGCGACGATTGCCGGGATCGGCAGCGGGCACAAGACTCTCCGTTAAGGGGCTCCGTTGGCTGCGAGTCCTTGGAAGAAAATCAGGCTTTGGGCGCCTGCAGTCTCCGAAGACACCTGTACGGCGGCAGCGCGGCCGGGCCGGCACACTTGGCACGAGAAGAACAACTACTCGATGCCTGTTTATTAGTTTACCGAAGACAAGCGCGGCTAACCTGCCTGGAGTGACCCTTGACGTGGATTGGTAAATGGCTTCGCCGGGCGGGAACGGGAATCCAGCGCCAAAGCTGCTCATCGAGCCCGAACGGCGGTGAGACCCGCGTGATGCGCCCGCCAGAGCGGCTCGAGGCGCACGTGACGGCCTTCGAGGGTCACCGGAGCGACGATCATTTATGAGCCTAGTTGTGGGTTCATGCTATCGGCATGGTACTGCCGCACCAGGTGGTTCGCGGAGCGCCAATTTGGCAAGGAGGCTTTCGGCTGGGGCTGAATGCGGGTAAACCAAAACGAACGTGGCAGCGTCCTACATTTTCGGACATGTGCGGGAACTTTCTGCCTAAAATAAATGAACTAGTGATTAGAAGCAGCCGGCCGTTAGTGACTGAGCTTGGAAAATCATGAAGAATACTTCTCGTCATTTTGGATCACTGTCTTCAACAAATCTTTCAAGCGCGGAACCGCGCCTGATTCTCCTGCGCTTGGGCTTAGCTGCACTTTTATTCCTGATGTTTGCGTCGCTTGCGGTCCGGGACTCTCGCGCGCAGGAGAAGCCCCCGGAATCGCCGCCAGCACAGCCACAAGCGCAATCGCTGCCAGAACTAAAACGACTGCAGGAGGGCCAGCCAAAGATAGCGGTCGAAGTCAAAACCGTCAGCGTGCTGGCCACGGTGCGGGACAAGCATGGAAAAATTATCTCGAACCTGACCAAAGACGATTTTCAGTTGGATGAAGACGGGCGTCCGCAAACCATCAACTATTTCGCGCACGAGAGCGACTTGCCGCTGCGGCTCGGCCTACTAGTGGATACCAGCCTGAGCCAGAGGCGCTTGATCGATCAGGAGCGGAGTGCGAGCTACGGCTTCCTCGATCACCTGCTTCGCCAAGACAAGGATTTGGCGTTTGTGATTCATTTCGACAGGGAAGTAGAGTTGCTGCAGGAGTTCACGGCGTCGCGTCCCAAACTACAAGCTGCGCTCCAGGCTCTCGAAACGCCGCAATTCGACAACAACGGGGGTGGAGGCAGAGGCAGCAGCGGAGGCGGCGGTGGAAATGGTGGTGGAGGGGGAGGAGGACGCGGCCGAAGTTCGCACGGCGGAGGCACACTGCTCTACGACGCGGTTTTCCTGGCGTCCGACGAACTCATGAGCAAGCAGCAGGGCCGCAAGGCGCTGATTATCCTTTCGGACGGCGTGGATCACGGTAGCAAAGAGACTTTGGCGGAGGCTATTGCCACCGCACAGCGCGCCGACACGATCATCTATTCCATTTTGTTTGCCGACGACGAAGGAAACAGCCGTCCCGGCGGATTCGGGATGGGGCAGCACGGCGGAATGCACGGCGGCGGCGGTAGATTCCCGCCACAAGAGCAGCGCCCCGACGGCAAGAAAATCCTCGAGCAACTTTCCAAGGAAACAGGCGGGCGCATGTTCAAAGTCTCCAAAAAGGAGACGGTTGACGCAATCTACGCCGAGATAGAAGAAGATTTGCGCAACCAGTACAGCCTCGCGTACACCCCTGATAAGGGCAACACAGTCGGCTACCACAAGATTCATCTCGTCGCCAAACCGAAAGACCTCGTCGTTCAAGCCCGCGACGGCTATTATTTCGGCCGGTAGCCGAGCGACACCGCCATCCTATTCGCATGGACTGGTTCAAGAAACCTGTTTTTTGGCGATCGGGCACAACCTCAGCCAACTCCTGACAACACCACACTCGGAAACTGGCGCAGCACCGGATAAGGAAACCCGGTGCGAGCCGGGCGCGGCGTAGGGTATGATAGAGTGTTCTGAAATTACGGACTTAGGATAACGATGCAGACTGCGACAAATGGAAAGGTATTGCTGAGGGTACGGCCGCGGGGCTTCTGCGCGGGAGTGGTGCGAGCGGTGGATATCGTGGAGCTGGCGCTGGAAGCGTACGGCGCGCCGGTCTACGTCCATCACGAAATCGTGCATAACACCTACGTCGTGGAGCAGTTGCGCCGCCGCGGGGCGATTTTTGTGGAGTCCATCGAGGACGTGCCGCACGGCGCGGTGCTGGTGTTCAGCGCCCACGGCGTGCCGCCGACGGTGCGCCAGGAAGCGAAGGACCGCGCGCTGAAAGTGATTGACGCGACTTGCCCGCTGGTCACCAAGGTGCATCTCGAGGCGCTGAAGTTCGCCCGCGAAAAGCGCACCATTATTTTGATCGGTCACAAGGACCACCAGGAAATTGTCGGGACGTCGGGCGAAGCTCCCGACCGCACCATCGTGGTGGATTCGGTCGCGGCGGTCGACGCGCTCGAAGTGGACGAACCGGACAAGCTGTCGTTTCTAACGCAGACCACGTTGAGTCTCTACGACACGCAAGAAATCGTGGCGCGGCTGCGGCAAAAATTTCCGGCTATCAAGGGCCCGGCGAGCGACGACATTTGCTACGCCACGCAGAACCGCCAGGAAGCCGTCGAGCAAGTGGCCAAGGACGTGGATTTTCTGCTGGTGGTGGGTTCGCCGAACAGCTCGAACTCGAACCGGCTGGTGGAAGTGGCAAAGCGCAGCGGAGTGAAAGCCCAGCTCATTGACTCGGCCACGGACATCGACGTGAAGTGGCTCGAAGGCGTAACGCGCGTCGGCTTGACTGCTGGCGCTTCCGCTCCCGAAGTGCTCGTCGAGCAAGTGAGCGAGCGGCTCGCGGAGTTTGGATTTACGGACCAGCGCGACCTCGATTTGATCCGCGAGGATGTGCGCTTCACGCTGCCTCCCGAGCTGGCAACGATCGCGCCGGCGCCGCAGCGGTAAAAATCTGTAGCGTCATTTGTAGCGTCATCGAAATGCAGGAAGCAGGGACGGGCATTTGGCTCGGGCGTTTTGCAGTCGGCCCAGCGTGGTAGCCGGGGACACACAAAACAAGGAGCTTAACCTTGGCGGTCAAAATCGTCCGTCAGCCGAAGAAAATTGCCTTGATTGGCGCGCCGTCGAGCGCGGCCGCGTTTTTGGCCGGCACTGAGAAAGCACCCGCAGCGTTGCGAGCGGTGGGACTGGTTGAACGCCTGCAAAGCGCGGGCTACGAAGTGATCGATCATGGCGACTGCGTGCCGAGGCTCTTCGCCGACGATGACGAGCACAAGCGGGCGCGCAATTTGCAGGAAATTGTCGCCGGCCTGAACGACCTCAAAGTGCGCGCCGAAATCGCCGTGAAAAGCGGGGCGCTGGTGTTGGTTCTGGGCGGCGATTGCGCGCAAGTGATCGGACTTTTGACGGGCGTGCGCCGCTACTACAAACACGTCAACCTATTGTGGTTCGATCGCGACGCGGATTTGAACACGCCAGCGTCGACACCGTCCGGGCGCATCGATGGAATGGTTGTGGCGCACGTGATCGGCCGGGGCGCTCCGGAACTGGTGCGCTTCTTTGGCGAATCGCCGCTGGTCCGCGAGCCGGATGTGACGCTCTTCGGCCTTGAAAGACTGGATCCGCCGGAACAGGAATTCCTCAGCAAATCGCCGATGCGCCACATAGACGCGGGGGACATTCAATCCAAAGGCGGGACCGCCGCGGCCCGTGACGGTCTCAACTACGTGCACGCCGACGCGCACGAATTTGTGCTGCATCTGGATACCGACGTTATCGCCGCCGCCGAATTTCCTGCCGTTAATATGCCGGGCGGTGACGGACTGCGGATGGGCGAAGTGCGCGCGGCCCTCATCGAATTTGCAAAACACAGGAATCTTCTCGGCCTAGTCGTTGCGCAATACAACCCGGACAAAGACCCCGACGGCAGCAGCGCAAAAAAGCTAGTCGATTTACTGGTGGAGACCCTCTCCACGCGCCTAGAAACTCCAGCCTCACCCGGCGCCGAGCCCGCTCCGACGACCTCCGAAGTTTCCTCGCCGGAATCGAGCGTACAGGCATCCGAATAGAGAGCGGCTTTCGACTCGGAGCCGCGCAAACGCTTACCTCCCAGTCGTTTTCTAAGTCGCTTGAATCCCTTTACGTTGCCTGAAACGTTTGAGATTATTGCTGCACAACACTCCAAGGGTCCAGCTCGGCTCGAAGTGTGCTAACGGGTTTTTCCCCCGACAAAGAATGGCGCACAGAGCTGCCTGCTGGTAGGAGTTCTTCTTGTTTTCTTGTTCAGGAGAGCTATGAAGCGTGGCAGCCTCTTCTTTGCAGCGTTCTTGCTCATTAGCGGTGTGCTCCGTTTTGCCGGTCCGGGAGGCGCTGTCACTACCTCCGAAGAACAAGGCAAGTCCTCGCCCAACTCAGCGGGCTCCGCGGAATCGAAGCAGCGCCTGAAAACCACCTATCCGATCGAATTGGCCGAAAAAATTCAGGAATTTTTTGGAGCTCCATCAGAGATCTATGCAAACAGCGCGGAGCTCCCGGCAAACGCGGATCTTTCCCCAAACGTCCTGGAGCTGATGAGGAAGAATCGCGTGCAATTCGCGATAGCTATCCTGCCTGATCCCGTGCACACCCACCTTGGTCTGTTCTTCGGCCGTAGCATCGAGGCCATCCAGCAGGCTGCGCAGGCGAAGGGCTATGTGTTTGACAGAGCGATTATGCCTTGGGACCGCGGTCCCCGCCGTGCGGAATCGGATCTGAAGACGCGCCGGGAGGAAGCGGACCAGCAACGGCAACGTGAATCATTTCCAGGCCTGATGATTTTTCGTCCCGGGAAGGCACCGGGAACGGTTCCTGGCAATCGCACGCTGTTTGTCCTGGTTGTGAGCGAGACTCCGACAGCCGGATTAAACAAACAACAGTTTCGCAACGCGCTTCAGATCATGATGAAGACGCGCGTGGAAAATCCTCCGCCCGAACTTCCCGAAGATCCGATTTTAATTTTGGGCCCGACTTTCTCCGGCTCCCTCGAGTCGCTCGAGAAGGAGTTGCGCGACGCGGCCCTGCGAAAGGCCTACCGCGAGGCCTTTGTCTACAGCGGAACCGTGACGGCCTCAGGCGCGATGCTTCAATTCAAGGACGCAACCAAGAACTTCGCTCATTTCTCGTCCTTCCAGGAGAATGACGACTACTCGCGAGCGCGCTTCCTTCAGTTTGTCTTCGACCGGGGCTATAAACCCGATGACATCGCCGTTCTCTCCGAGGACGAAACCGTGTACGGCTCCTGGCAACCCGCTTGCCAGGAACGAAAACCTGAAGCCAAGCCACCGTTGGCGGAGGCGCAGGAAGCCTGGCGCAACGCCAAGTCCGTTGCGCCAGAGCCGGACGGATGCGGGGTAAAGGGCGGCTTTCGCAAGCTCGACGAATCCGTCCTCAAGCTTCACTTTCCCCGTGAAATCTCTTATTTTCGCTCCGCTTACCAGAAGCAAGCCGCCGCGCAGCAGTCGTCTGCTTCCAAATCATCCGCAACTTCGACTCTCCCGATGGACCTGGATGAAACCGGCAGTGACGACGATTCGGTTGCATCCTACGCCGTCGCCCAGACGTCCTTCTCGCAGGAAGCAGTGATGGTGGGGATCGTCAGTGAACTACAGAAGCACCACATCAAGTTTACTCTGCTTCTCGCGAGTGATCCCGTCGACGACTTGTTCCTCGCAAGCTATCTTCGCAGAGCCTACGCGCAAGGCCAGGTGGTCATTACCGTTCCGGATTTGCTCTTCGCGCGCGAGGGGGACCCCAACCTCCGCGGGGTGCTCAGCCTCAACACGTATTCCCTGATTCCAGGATTAAGCGATCGCCTCTGCCGCCAGCAAGCGTCGGTGAACTGGCATCAGGACCGGCTGTTCGTCAGCAGCGGAAACATTGGAACATTCAATGCCACGGTCGGCCTGCTATCCGAACAGAAATTGATTCCGCCAACCGTCAAGCCTGCTCCCAGTCCAACGGGAAGAACCGCTACTGCGCAAATCGCAGCTCCGGCAGCCGAGTCCGGCATTCCGTACGCTCCGTATGCGGAATTCGGTTCTCCAAGCCTGTTCCGCTTGAACGGACAAGACTATTGCGAAGAGCGCCCGCTGCTCTGGCTGACGATTCTGGGTCGCGATGGCTTTTGGCCCATCGCCGGCCTCAGCCCCACCGATCTTTATTCGGCGGACGCCCAGATCCCGCTTGCCTTTCTCTCGAGGGACGAGCTTCCGGAGAGCACCCTCACGAAGGGCTCTGGAAGCTATTCGTTGCCGCTCGATTCGCTCGAATTGAGACCGCGCACGCCTACGCCGTGGAATATCGCTTACTTTTTGTGCCTCATTTTGATGCTTGTCCACGCCATCTTGAGCTGGTCGGGATCGATCCTGGCGGACTCCGAGGCCCGCGCTCAATTCGCGCGCAATACCGACTCGCGCGGCACGCTGATCCTCGGAATCGGCGCGCTTTCTTTGGCGTCCGCTTTTGTCCTGGTGATGTGTACTCGGACTCCGATGGTGGATTGGTCTGGCTTTCGAGGCCAGACAGCGTGGCTCTGGCTGCCTTATTTGTTTTTCGTGGCCGCGACGATCTGGGACTTGGGCAAATTGCGCCGCGAACCGATTGTCGCCACTGTCTTTACTTTCTTTGTGTGCCTGATGACGGGCTTTCAGTCATGGCTTACGTGGTGTTCACGCGGCCAGATGCGCGTCTATTGGTCCACGCGGATGCTCTATCTCACTTCCGGCGTGTCGCCGATACTACCCATACTTTTGCTCCTGGCGGCGGCCTATTGGTGGATGTGGATCAGTCTTCGGGGTGTGTGCCTCGTCGATTTGCGCCGTCCACGGCTGCCGCAGCAATACGATCTTCCACAGGATGCCTATCGCGTAAGCGACACCGAGGGAGAGGAACTGCGAAGGACGGCGCACCCGCTTTTTTTTGTCTGGCAAGTAATTACGCCGGTGCTGATACTGGCCGCCATGGCACTGACGGTGCTCGACCTCAGCCATCCTGTGCAAACCATTGAAGGCAAGCCCTTTGATTGGGGATACACGATCCTGCTGGGTTTGCTGGTCGCTTCTTTCCTTGGGTGTTTATTGAAGCTCGTCCGGACCTGGCTGAAGTGCAATCAAGTACTTGCGGGCCTCGACCGACTGCCCCTTCGCAAGGCTTTCTGTCGAATCAACAACCTCTCCTGGAATTCTTTTTGGAATCCGGGCGGAAGCACCTTGCGGGAAACGTACAAGGTGATGCAGCGCGCGCTGGAGAATTTGAATCACTTGCTTGTGCTTGTCGAGAACTGGGAGACTCCCATGTCAGAAGCCGCGCGTCGCACGGCCCGCGAGCAAATCCGGAAGACCCTCGATGCAAGACAATTGATGATTGGTACCTACGGAAGAATTATGGCCGAGCGCAAGAAGAAATCGGATATGCCGGATTACGCTGATACCGGCCCGCCTTCTATTCGTGATCGCTGGAAAGCCGGCGTAGAAGCTGCCTTATTTGTGCTTTTGTGGCCCCGGGAAGCAAAGCGAGAATTTTGCCTGAACGATTTCAAACAGGGCTGGCGCTTGATCTACTTGATGGGGCGCGTCGAAGCGCTGCAGAAAGAGATGGCCCGAACCGCGGGCGTGATGATTCGTGACATCCTGAGACCCCTGTGGGAAGAGGACGGGGAGCTGGCGGTGTCTTCGGACAAACGCGTCCAAGAATCTCCCTTGCCGCTGTATCGCGCGATGGCGGAAGAATACGCTGCGCTGGTCTATGTAAATTTTCTCGTGAGCGTGCTCTTGCGCATCCGGACTTTGGTGATTAGCGCCGGCGGGATGTATGTCCTCATCGTGCTGTCCCTGAATACCTATCCCTTTGAACCGCATCCTGCACTACAGAGTTTGGCGGTGATTCTTCTGTTGGTCATGGCGGGAGCGGTCGGCTATGTTTACGCGGCAATGCACCGCGAAGTGATCTTGAGCCAGCTGACTTCCACGAAGCCCGGGGAATTGGGACTGGATTTCTGGATAAAGTTTCTTTCGGCAGGAGCCCTCCCGGTTTTCAGTCTGCTGGCGTCGCAGTTTCCGAGCATCAACCAGTTTCTTTTCTCTTGGCTCGAGCCTGCCTTGCAGGCCATGAAATAAAGAGATCCTTTTTGAGCGTCGGCGAGTCTCGATTCGGAGCACAACTCCGCTCTGAGCCAGCCCCATTTTTTGTCAATGAACGGCGGCAGAAGGTGAAGGCGCCTTCGCAGGTTCTCTTAGTTTGCTATGGAAGGGGTGTCTGCCTTGGTCCCAGACGTAACGGCGGCTTCGGCGCGCTTGCGGTGGTAGCGTGCCAGCCCCAGCCAGGTAAGATTGAGGCCGCAGTTGAAGATATAGTGCTCGGCTTCGGCGCCAGTTACATGTTTCTCAATTTCGGAACTGGCAGCCGACACAAATGCTTCGAGTCCGCCGCGCTCGTCCGGCGGCGAACGCAGGATTTTCGCAGCAAGAGCTGCCCAGCGCTGCATATTTTCGCGGTATTCCGCGATGTGCGCTGCGGGATCTTTCGAGTACCCGAAGTGCGTGAGAAATAACCGCGCCGGATGGCGCGCCGCGATGGCCTCCAGCGAGGCGTACCAGATTTCGAGATCAATATCTGGCGGCGGAGCGAGCGGCACCACGAAAGGCTGGCCTTCGATGTGGAACCCCGTGGTGTCGCCGACAAACGCGGTGCCGTCCGACGAATCGAAATAGGAAACGTGATGCGAGGCGTGGCCAGGCGTATAAACAACTTCGACGTTGCGGCTCCCCAGAGCGAGCGTCTCTCCACCTTCAAGCATTCGCAAATTTCCAAAGGGTACGGGAAGCGTTTCGCCAAACAAGTGCCCGAGCTCGCCCGGCCAGAGCCGCTCCGCACTCGCAAGCAGCTTCGACGGGTCCGCCATGTGCAGCATTCCGGCCTTATGAACGTACACTTCAAGGTTGGGATTTTCTTTGATGAGCGCGCCTGTCGCCCCCGCATGGTCCAGATGAATATGAGTGAGCAAAATGGCGTTCAAATCCGAGACGCCGATGCCGCGCGAATCCAGATGTTGCCGAAGCGCCAGGATAGTCGAAGCAGGGCCGGGATCAATTATTGCGCGATGCCCGTCCGATTCAAGCAGCACCGCCGCAATCGATCGCGGGCGGCCCAGCCAATTCGTATCCAGAATCGCCGTCGCAAGCATGGAAGCAGTAGTGTAGCGCGAGTTGGCGCGGGGAAGCCCGGCGTTGGAAGTGGGATAGGGTGCCCCACCCCCCAGGCCTTTTTTGTAAGCGCGGGTTCTAAAAGGGATAGGATTGGCACGGCAGAAAACTACGGAGAGGATGCAGAGGGGACGGAGAGGAGCAGATCGCTCAGCAGAGGGGGGTTGGCGACGACGATCATCCCGAGCGGCGCTCACCACGAGACTCTGAGCTTTGGAGCTTTGAACGGACCTGCTGGGCCGTAGCTCGATCTTGCTGCAGATCGGACACATCATAGTGAAGGTAAAACGCCATGTTGCTTCAAAAACGCGTGCACTTCCATCCTAGTTTGGAAGCCCAACATCAGCCGCAGCGCAGATTCCGAGAGCAGTTCTGTACGGTAGCCCTCCGGGGCCAATGCTACTTGTAACAATGGACAGTTAAAAATAGACCGCGGCGGAGAAGGACGTTAGTGAAAGCCAGGCCTACCCTTGCAAAACCAAATGCAAACCCGCAAGGGTGGGCCACTCCGGAAAGGACAAAGTCAGAATCGTTTTATGGTGCTAGGTTGTCCCACCCGCGGAACGTCGAGCAAACCATTTACTGTACTCCAAGCATCACTTGTAGAACGTGGATATCTGCACCTGTATTTGCTTGAAGACTAGCCGGAAAAGCTCCAGTTATGACCTGAGTGAGCGGGGCAGTCGTTGTCGACGCTAGATGATTGGCGTCGCCGGAGTAGCTGGCGGTGATTGAATATAGGCCCGGATTATTAATGTAACCCTGTCCCGTCTGTGCTTGCCCATTGAAGATCGCCCCCCCGGATATCGCGGCACCAAAATTGAAAAACGTTATGGTTCCTGTCAGAGGTTGACCAGAACTCGACGACACTGTCGCTGTGATTATAAAGGGTTGGTTTTGCCCGACCTTTGCATTTGTAGTCGATAATGTGATTGTCGTCGCTTGTGGCTGTGGCGGCGGAGCGCCACTCCCGCCCGCCGAACCGCCGCCGCACGAGGTGGTACATGCCAGCACGGCAGCTAGACTTGCCGCTAGGATTGTTCGACGGCGTATTCGAGATGTTCCGAGACCGAAAAGAAATACCGCGGCTAAGACGATGGAAAGTCCGAAGGGCCACGGATCTTGCTTTCCGGATGTGAACACAAGTGCGTGACGAACACTGCTCTTCAGATTCGGCGATGTCGTCGAGAGCGGAGTCATCGACAGCGTGACGTTGACGGGCGAGCCATTCAAATTAACCTGCTGATTGCTCAGAGAAATCGTGTAACCAGAAATCACGATTGGCGAAAGCGCCAGCGTCACCGTGCTCGGCGTTTGGGTTACCGGGGTTACGGTGAATTGTCCTGATCCCGGCTGGCCGGCTACCGGGGCGACAGTGATCCCACCTGCGGGTCCCAAAGCGAAGTCGGGAATGTTCACGGTAATGGCAATCTGTTGCGAAGTGGAATCGGCATAGTTTGGATCGCCGACGTACGAGGCGGAAACTGTCTCGCTGCTTGGAAGCACCGCGGTGGAGGTCGCTACGAGCATGGTATTTCCGTTCGCGTCTGTGCTGACAGTTTGCGTTTGCGTGCTTCCACTCGCGCCAAGTCCAGCGAAGAATATGACCGAACCGGAAAGCGCGGGAGTCTTGCTGTTTGTAGTTATAGTCGCCGTGAGAACTGTGTTTACCCCGTAAGTTAGATTCGTTGAATTGGCGCTAAGGGAGATGCTTGTGGGAATCAAGGCCGTTACAGAATTGGAGGCGCTGGTGGAGGCGGCATAGTTCTCGTCGCCATTATACCTCGCCGTCAAAATGCGATTCCCGGGATTATTCACGGTCAGAGTGGCGTTGACCGCATAGGTGGGAACAGCGCCATTCGCGCCCGCGGCGCCGTTGATCGCGACAGGGCTCGCGAGCTGCGTTGTTCCATCGAAGAACGTGACGGTGCCCGTCGGAGCCGTCCCGGTGAGCGTTTGTGCAGTGCCAGTTACGCTCACGTTGAACGGTACTCCTACCACGGGATTAGGGACGTTCACAAGCAAGTTGGTTAGCGTCGGTGCCGGCGTCATCGTCAGCGAATAGACTCCCGTGCTTTTTTGGTAGCTTCCATCTCCTCCGTAGCCGGCCGTCAGGACGTGAGTTCCACCGGACAGCTGGATCGTGACATCTTCGGTGTACCCGTCAGCGTTGAGCACTAATGTTCCGCCGTCCAAAGGTGCAGCGGTGGCACCGTTCACCGCATCCGTCCAGCTAATCCTACCCGTAGGGCAAACTGGGGGCTGGCATGGCGCCTGTGGCGGAAAGGTCAGCACCGTACTTGCGTTCCCGATGTCCACCCGCGCGATGTAGGGCGAGCCATAAACCAGGGAAGTTGGGCTGTTCGTCGTTTCCCGGCCGGAATTCGGATCGAACACCGGAATACTCACAACCGTTTTGCTCGCTTCCGCAGAAATGCTTACCGGAATCCCTGCAGAATCGCTGGCTCCAAAAATTCCATCGCCCTGGTAGTGGGCTGTGAGGCTATAGGTTCCGCCCGGGAGTATCACGCTGGAGCTCGAGGCCGCACCTCCTGTCAGACTTAGCACGTCGAATCCGTAAGATCCACCAGGATTCGCCGTGGGATTAGGTGTTGCCAGGAGACCGACCTGCCCGGTGGGAGTGCCGCTTCCGCCAGACCCAGCCGCCACGCTGGTCGCTACTCCGACGGTTTGGCCATGAGTGAGACCGCTGATTGATGCTGCCGATTTTCCGTTTACGGTTGCTGATAGCGCGGTGATCGACGGACTGAAGCTAACCGACGACCAATTGCTAACGAGATTTTGGGCGTTCACCGAGCCCAGTCCGGTGGCCAGGTCATACCCCGCACCCGCGGCGTAGGCGGGCGTGGAGGGACTGGCCGAGGGCACCAGAATTCCTACGCCCCCGGCAACACGGTTGCTACAGTTCAGCGATTGCCCGGCGCAGGGTACGGAATTGTTCCCTTTTGTCACGTCGTAAAAAATGCAGGTAGATGCCGGAAGAGTGCCAGCATTCGCATTACATGAGGCGCCGCTCTTTTTCGCCAAGGCATAAAGCACGTAATTAGCATTTCCCTGGCGGCCGAATTGTTGATTTACGAGCGCCATGATTCCCGCGAAGGCCGGGGAGGAAACCGATGTTCCGCCGACGCCCTGAAAGGTGAACTCGAAATTCGTCAAATTGCAGGCGGTGCCGGGAGCCGGGAGCGCGTCCGACTGACACATGATGTAAAAGCTTTCGCTGGCAGACCCAATACTTGCGAACAGTGAAACGTCGGGCAGATCTCTGCGCTGATCGTTGGGTACTCCGCTCCCGGTTTGCCACGACGGTTTCCCATAGAGCGTGCTTACGCCGCCGCTGCCTGCGACGATGTTCAGCCCATTCCCGGAACTGCATCCACTCAAGCCGTTCCGCGCGCACGAGTCGTTCCACGGCACTTCCGGAATATAGAACAAGGCAGAGCTCGGAACGGGAGGAGTAATCGACGTCGTCGCGGTATTCCAGTAGGTGCTCTGCGTCCCCACATCGTCAAAGTCCGTTCCGCCGACGGCTACGTTAAAGGGTGTGGAGGCAAATCCGCTGACGGCCAGCCCGCCGCTCGCCGTCTGCTCGGTATCGAAATTGTCACAGCCGGCGGAGCCGCCATCGCCGGCAGAGACCATCACCGTAATGCCCTGCGCCGCGGCCTGCTCCCACAGCGAGTTATGAAACTGGTTCAGTCCTCCAATCCGCTGTTCACAGCCGCCGAAGCTCTCGCTCATTACTCCGGCGAGATTGTTCTCCACGATGTATGTCGCCGAAAGAAAGATCCCCGATGTCGTCTCCGTCGATCCCGACACGACGAAGTCGATGGTTGCGCCCGGGGCTACGGCTCCGGCCCATTGGACGTCTAGGTCTGATTCACCCTCACTGCCGTTGAAGCCGGGATCCGGCCCATTAAGCAGGATATTGCTGCTCGAAAAATTCTGAGGCAATCCAAACATGGCCCGGAAATTAATCACGTCCTGAACATCGATGTCGCTTTCTCCAACGATGGCAATGGTTTGACCGGTTCCATCAATCTTCGGAGTCGCGCTTAGCAGCGGCTGCGAGTTGTAAATCGTGGCGAAGTCTGCGGGCCCCACGGCGTAGCAATTGTTCGGGCACGCCGGAGCTGGAAATGTGAGCAAGGGGGTCACTTCGCCAGTCTTTAGCGATTTTCGAAACGTCCCCATTTGGCGAAGGAAAGACTTCACCGGAAAGTTGTTCAGCATAGCCGGCCCCGCGACCACAGGCGCCAACGCCGCAGGGATTTGCGGGTCGCTGGCGTTGGCGATACGCGCTTGCCCATTAACGAAGTACTTGTGAATCTCCGTGTGAAACGCGTCTCGCACCTGAACGGCGCTTCCCGAAAACTCGATCATAGTTCGGCCCGCAGCCACGTTGTTCACTTGAAAGCCGTGCGACTCGAGCCAGCTCGTTACGGCCTGGATGTCCTCATCCGCGGGCCCAAATTGTTGGCCAAACTGTGCGGGTGTCAGCCAGGCATGATAATTTGCCGAGGATTTGTTCTGTTGGTCATCGAGCAGCTTCTGCAGCGCGGCCTCTTGATCCGCGCCGCGTTGCAGAAGAAGCAGCATGCGATGCAGCGGCCGATTATCACTCACCACGCCTTGGTCAAACTCCGGGCGCGCCAACGGGTGCACGTTTCCCTTCAGCGTCACAAGATTTTTCTCATCCACCTCCTGAGTGATGCGGGTAGGGATGCTTGCTGTCTGCGCTTCGGCGCGCGGGCCGCTCAAAACTAAGCTAGCAAGGAAGAGAGTGAGGCCGGGAAGCAGGTTTGCATTTTTGATTCGCATAATCCGTCCACGCAGCAGATGCTTTTATTACTTATTTAAGTTGCTTCTAGCCGCAGGACAAGAGGCCACAAAACATGTGCGATGTCTCCAAACGGAGAGTTCGAAAGTCCAAAAACTCCGTGAGAGGCAGGTTCACCACAACAAGTGGCGGCATCCTATCACAACGTCCGTTAATTCACGAGATACTTGCCGCAGGGAAGAACAGGCGGGACGCGCAACCAGGCGGCCACACGAATTCTTTTTCGCAATTTGGCACGGAAAGGAAAGACTTGCGAATTAAGGGAAATCTAGAATAGGCTTACGGCACCGCGTCCTGTGACCTCTCGGATTTTCTCCCGGTATTTGGAAGAGCAGGAGAAGGTATCGCCGGTGTCGTGGCTAATGGCACGTGGTTGCCGCAATGAGTCCAGGCGAGTTTGTGGCAAGGCCACAGACGCCGCTGCAACGGGGACAAAAGCGACTTGGGTTCCGAAACAGACAACTTAGGGAGACGAATCATGCACAATTGGTGTGCGGCAGTAGCGGTGAGCGCTCTTCTGGCTTTGCCGGTGTGCGCCCAGCAGGCCCGGAAAAATGGCGACGACACAAGCGTGGCGGCAGCAACGGCGGAGAAGAGCCCCGCCAGAACGAATGGGGCGGACATCACGCCTGCTTCGCGAAATCTTTTCGCGCTTCCCGAGTCTCCGCGCCCGAAGCCGTTTCCGGCCGGTGCTGAATCGAACAGTGACACGCCGCCGGGAAGAATTGTTCCCAAATTCGAAATCGCGGGCATGTTCGATTACGTGAATTTTCATCCGGGCGGCGGCTTCGACTCGTTTAACAACTACGGAGGTTCGGGCTCCTTCACCTGGAACCCCTCGCGATGGATCGGGCTCACCGAAGAACTCGGCGGGTTGAGCTACGACCGCAACCTCAACGGCACCTCGACGCACGGCGGGATCACGACATTTTTGCTCGGTCCGCGTTTGAATCTGCGCAAATTCGATTACTTCATACCCTTCGCGGAATTCCTCCTGGGGGGAGCCCATGTCGGTCCTCCGATGACGGGCGCCGGCAGCCAGAGCGCCTTTGCCCTTGCGGCTGGCGGGGGTGTGGATATCGCGCTGACAAAGGACTTCGTTTGGCGCTTCGCGGAGCTTGACTACCTGATGACCAATTTCTCGGGGCCTTCGGTCGGCGGAAACGCCCGCCAGGATAATCTCCGGCTTGGAACCGGAATCGTTCTGCGCTTTGGCTTGCCGCACGAAGCACCACCTCCGGCGCCCGTGAATCACCCGCCGGTGGCCGCGTGTTCGGCCAGTCCCACTTCCGTGTTTGCCGGCTCGGGAGATACCGTCGCGATCCACGTCAACGCCAGCGATCCGGACAACGACCCGCTCACCTTCAGCTACACGGCGACCGGCGGAGTAGTGGATGGCTCGGGCCCTGACGCGCGTTGGAACTCCGCAGGCACCGCCCCGGAAAACTATACCGTGACTGCTCAAGTCAGCGACGGCAAGGGCGGGACGGCGTCGTGCGCAACGGACATCAGGGTCGAGGAGCGGCCCAATCGTCCGCCAACGGCAACTTTGTCGGTTGAGCGCAGCCCGATTCTCGCTGGTGAGCACACGGGAATCACCTGCACCGGCAGCGATCCGGACAACGACCCGCTGACTTATAGTTATTCGGCTTCGGGTGGCCAGGTTAGCGGCACCGGCTCGAACGCGTCGTTCGATGCCACCGGCTTGCAGCCTGGAACGTACACCGTGAAGTGCACGGTGAACGACGGACGCGGCGGCACTGCCGATGCCTCAGGCAACGTCGAGGTCAAGGAACCTCCGCAGGTGCATCAGCTGGAACTCAAGCTGGCCCTGCACAGCATCTATTTCCCGACGGCGCAGCCCACGGTCGCGAAACCGACGGGAGGGTTGATGGCCAGCCAGGCGGTCACTCTCGACACGCTGGCAGCTGACTTCAAGCAGTATTTGACCTACAAACCAGACGCTCACCTGATCCTGGGCGGCCACGCCGATATTCGCGGAGGCAAGGAGTACAACCAGCTTCTCTCCGAGCGCCGCGTGGAAAGAACCAAAAGCTACTTGATCGAAAAGGGTGTGCCCGCCGATCACATCGATACCAAGGCGTACGGTGTCGAGCAAAACATGACCGACGACGAGGTCAAGAAGCTGCTCGAAGACGATCCGGACCTGACTCCGGCGGAAAAGCAGAAGTTCCTGAAAAACCTTCTGACCGTTCGCCTGGCCAATAACCGGCGCGTGGACGTCACCCTCAGCACCACGG
>Ga0210410_10002120_pt1 | contig 17995 bp, 12 predicted proteins | sample IncBWC4MmetaG_FD_161058 | JGI IMG/M metagenome (GOLD analysis project Ga0210410, IMG submission 161058) | Forest soil microbial communities from Barre Woods Harvard Forest LTER site, Petersham, Massachusetts, United States - Inc-BW-C-4-M | ecosystem: Environmental > Terrestrial > Soil >... | reverse complement strand
CCGTGGGTGCGTCCCCAGCCGCTGGCGCCGCAGCCGCCGTGGGGGGCTTCGGCGATGCCGAAATAGCTGATGGCGTCGTTGACCATGACGGCGCCGGCGCGGAGACGCTTGGCGATGGCTTCGCCGCGGGCGGAGTCGCTGGTCCAAACACTGGCGGCTAGCGCAAAGGGTGAATGGTTGGCGCGCTCAATGGCTTCTTCGGCGTCGCGGACGATTTGGATGGCCAGGATGGGGCCGAAGGTTTCTTCCTGGAAGAGCTTCATCGTCGAATCGACGCCGGCGATCACAGTGGGCTCGAAGAAATTTGGGCCGAGGTCGGGTCGGGGATTTCCGCCGCAGAGAATTTTTGCGCCACGTTCGATGGCATCGCGGAGAAGATCGGTCATGCGTTGGACGTGCTGGGGCCTGATGAGCGGGCCGACGTCGGTGGACGGGTCGCTCCCGGGGCCCACGAGGAGCTTGTTTGTTTTTTCGACGCAACGCGCGATGAAGGCTTCGCTGATGGATCGTTCGACGAAGAGGCGCTCGACGGAGAGGCAGACCTGGCCGCAATTGGTGAAGCTGCCCCAGACAGCACCGTTCGCGGCGATTTCGAGATCGGCATCGGCTAGGACGAGCATGGCGTCTTTGCCGCCGAGTTCGAGAACGGTAGGAATGAGTTTTTTGGCGCAGGCTTCGGCTACGCGACGGCCGGTGGCGACGCTGCCAGTGAACATGATTTTGTCGGGGGCAGCGTCGATCAGGGCTTGGCCGACTTCACCAGCGCCCTGGATTACGGTCACTAGATTCTTGGGAAAACCTGCGTCGACGAAGAGTTTTTCGATTAGCGCGCCGCATTGCGGGGTGAAGTCACTGGTTTTGCAGACGACGGCATTGCCTGCGGCGACGGCGGGGATGATCTGGCTCAGGGGGATGGCCAGGGGGTAGTTCCAGGAGCTGATGATGCCGATGACGCCGAGGGGTTCGTAGTGGAGGCGGCCAGATTTGGACTTTGCGGCGAGGCTGTGGTGCGGGACACGTTCGGGTTGCAGGAGGCGCGGCGCATTTTTGGAAAAGTATTCGGCGGTGTCGAGGGCTACGAACAGATCGGCGAAGAGGGCTTCCGCGCGGGGCTTGCCGGATTCGCGGACTACGGCATCGGCAAGAGCGTTGCGAGAGGCCATCATTCGTTCGCGCAGAGTACGCAATAGGGCGCAGCGGCGCTGCGTCTGGTGTTTAGCCCAATTTGTTTGCGCGACGCGCGCATTGGCGACAATTCGCGGCAACAGCGTAGGTGGCGTTTTTTCAAAATGGCCGAGGACTTCGCCCGTCGCGGGATCGATCGAGGGAAGCCTGTCGATAGGAATGGCCGTGGCAGCCATAGGGCAATTCTACCCGATATTTGAGACGGCGCGGAGGCCGCGAATTCTTACCAGGCTTGCGCTACTTCGACGGCGTTGCCGCGGCTGCGACGACGGTGACTTTTTTCACGTTGTCATCGGGGATGCGGTCCACCAGGAGCAGGAAGGGATCGATGCCTGCCTGGTCGGGGAGTTGATCGACTGTAAAAGTTTCCGTGGCTTGTTTGTCGGTGAAATGGATGCGCTGACGGTAGAGGGTCTTGCCGTACTTTTTGCCTTTGTCGGGCTTGGCGAAGGCGCCGATGTCCATCCAATCGTCGACGGGAACTTCCGTTTCGTTGCCTTTGGGGTCGGCTTTGAATTTGTGCATTTCGATGTTGATGGTTACATCGTATTTGCCGTCAGCGCGTTTCACGGCGGAAGCATCGAGGGTGCGATTGGAAAAGATGGTTATGTCTTCGAATAGATCCTTGAGCAGATACTGCAATTCTGGCGGCGTTTCTTCGCGCAGCGCATCGACTAGAGCCCAGGAGGTTGGGTAGGGTGGCTGCGCGTAGGCGTAGCGCTGAATCAGCTTGCGGAGGGCGCGATTGACGGCTTCTTCGCCGATCATTTCCTTCAGGTAGTACATGACCACGCTGCCCTTGCGGTAGTGCACGTAGCCTTGCTGGGCTTCCACGGTGAGGAGTGGGCGTTCCTTGAGGCGTTCGGTGCCGCGGGAGCGAAGATAATTGTCCATTTCATATTTCAGGAATTTGCGCATGATGTCGCGGGCATATTCTTTTTCCATGACCATGAGCGCCGAGTATTGGGCGAGCGTTTCGGAGAGCAACGTGGCGCCTTGCATGTTTGCGCCGACGACTTGGTGCGCCCACCACTGATGGCCCATTTCGTGGACGACTACGTAATAGACCATGTCGATGTCGTCGGGATGATTGAGGTTGGCGATGAAACCGATGGATTCGGAGTATGGCATGGTGCCGGGAAAAGCTTGCGCGAAGCTGGCTACGCGCGGGAATTCGATGATGCGGGCCTCTTTCTGATAGTAGGGGCCGTAGTTGGTGGTGTAGTAGTCGAGAGACTTTTTGATGGAGTTCAGCATGCGCGGAACGTTCCAGGGATGTTCCTTGAGGTAGTAGACCTCGATCTTGATACCGTTCCAATCCTCGCGGGCTACTTCGTAGTGTGCGGAAATGAAGGAGAAGAAGAAGAGCGAGGAATGGTCGAGCTTGTATTCGAAATAGCGGCGGCCGTTTTGCTGCCATTCGCGAACGAGGGAGCCGGGAGCGACGGCGATCTGATCCGGCGAGGTGCTGATGACGGCCTCGGCGGGCTCTATGAAGTCCGCGCTGCCTCCCAGATAGTTGTTGCGGCAATCGTCGGTGCAGTTGCGCTCGAGGGGCGGCATCAGTTCTTGCGGCCCCAGCTTATATTTTCTGCGGTCGTTGGGGTCGGTCAGTTCCCCGCCGGAGCTGTAGCCAATTCCAGGGAGGACGCCGCTGTTGAAAAATGTGCCGTTCTGGACCAGCACCAGGTTGCTCACTTCATTTTCGAAGCCCCGCGTCTTGCTTGTGGCTTTGAGGTGCATGGTGCGACTTTCGCCAGGCTCAAGGGGTGGCGAGAACTTGTAAATGCGGTAGGAAAGGCGCTTATCGTCTTTGGCGAGGGTGGTGCCGGGGATATCAATGGTGTTGTCGTAGGTGCGGTCGACGGTGAAATGAATTTCTTCGAGCGGATGGGAATAGGGGTTGTAAATGACTTCGTCGGCGATCATGGTCAAGTTGCGGGTCTCGGGATAAACGTCGATGGTGTACTTGACGCTGCGGACGCGAGGGAATTCTTTCTTCTCGAACTGTTTGTAGGACTTTTCGTAGTCCGCCTGCAGGCGCTCGTTGTCCTTGGGGCCGCGGATTTTGTTCAAGACTTCGGTGTTGTAGTAGATCCAGGAGCCGGTGGCGACAAAGGCCAGGAGGCAGACGGCTAGCGCGGCGCGCCATATGCCGGTGAAGCGCAGTGCAGCGTTGCGTGCGCGCTCACGCAAAGTGAGCTGTTTGCCGCGCGGCCAGAAGAGCACGGCGAGGATGGACAGCAGCGCACAGAATAGCAGCCAATAGAGCGTGAACCAGTCCCAGGAAGTACGGAACGGCAGGTCGCGGTAAAAATCGGAATAGTTGACATTAGGGCGGCTGGGAAACTGGACCAGGTTGGTGGCCACGTTGAGCGGCCCCCAGATAAAAGCGGTGGTAATCAGGAATGCGACATAGAGAAAGTAGCCGACGTATTTGTTGGGAGCAAAAACATGCATGAAAAAAGCGAGAACAGAGAAGAAGAGAAACAAAGACGCATCTCTAAAAAACATCTCCTTGGCGTAGAGGTCCAGTTGGAAGCGGTGGTAGCCGTGGAAAGCCTGTACCACGATGCCGCTCAGCAGCGCGACGAATTGCACCATCAAGATCAAGACCATCAGGGCAACGAGCCGCGAGGCGTACGAAATCCACTCCGGCGCGGGAGCGGAATCCATGATCTCGTCCATGCGGCTGTCGCGATCTTTCCACACCAAGACACCGGCATAGAAAGTGATTAAAGCGATGAGGAAGCTGTATAGCGACCCGGCGATCACCTGCAAAATCCAGTAGGTCACCGGGAGCGTGCTGTTGCCGTAGCCGGAGGAAGCACTGAGAGCCAAACCCGGAATCGTGTTCAGCAGGGCGGCAGCAACAACCACGATGAAGACCGTACTTTTCACAGTCCCCAGGATATGAATGCGCACAGAAGCAATGAATTTGGTCCAAGGCGATTCGTGGAAAGAAACTGCCGGCATTCGAACGGCGGCGACGGCCTGCCCAGTGACCCCCGGCGCCGGCCCCTTGGCTTTCTTGCTGCGCTCCGAGAAGCTAAACCGGTAGTACGCGAATGCAAAGATAGCAAGCGCGACGGCGATCCAGAGAAGGCGATTCCACAGCAGCAGCCCGGAATAGCCCGCTGCCTGTGTATTCCGTTCGGCCACGGTCCAATACTTTGTGAACTGAGAAAAAGTCCGGATGGCAAAGGGATCGAGGAGAGCGGCGATTTTTTCGTGCTCGATATTCGCTAGGAGGCCGGCGGAGACTCCGTAGCCGGTGAGAAGAAGCAAGGCTCCAATGAAAGAGGCGATCTCGTTGCGGGCCAGCACGGCGATGGCAAAAATAATCGCGGCCATGATGAAGGTGTTGGGGACGGCAAAAAGCAGCACGGCCTTGGCGTGAGCGGACCAGAGCACCGGCCCCCAGCGCTCCGAGTCCACCCAGGGCATGTATTTGCCTAAAAGAATGCCGAGCGAGACACCAAATGAAGGAATCACGGAAACGGCGACCGCGCCCAAAAAGCGCCCCAAAAGGAAATCGAAGCGGCGCATCGGCGTGGAAAACATCAACTGGTACGTGTTGAAGCTGAAATCGCGGGCGGCGGCCGAGTTGACGAACGCGGTGGTCATCAACAGCGTAAAGATCCCGACAATCGCGTAGTACGTCTCGATCACAAACGGAGCATTGTGAAAGGTATTGGGTAAAGCACCGCCAACAATCACGTTGGGGGAAGTCACGGCGCCGAAAATCAGCAGGCCAATGATAAGAAGGAAAATCCAGGTCATCCAGGAGCGGAGCCAGTAGCGAACTTCAAACCAAAGAATGTGGGCTAGCATGGGCGCTCAATTCCAACCACGGATTTTGGTGAAGAAGACGTCTTCGAGGTCCGGTGTAGTGGGTGAGAATCCATCTTCGGGAGGTGTTGGGCTGAGAACGTGAAGAAGCGGGCGTCCGCCTACGAGGCGGTTTGAGATGATTTTGTGGCGCTCCTCATACGCTGAGAGATCGTTTTTGCCGATGGAACGCTGCCACACCCGGCCATTCAGCTCGCTGATGGCGGCATCCGGATGTCCCTGATATAGAACGCGGCCCTCGTGAATGATGGCCATGTTGGTGCAGAGGTCCATCACATCTTCGACGATGTGCGTCGAGAGGATGACAATCACCTGCTCGCCGACCTCAGCGAGTAAATTGTAGAAGCGATTGCGCTCGCCGGGGTCAAGGCCGGCGGTGGGCTCGTCGACAATTAAAAGCTGCGGATTGCCGATGAGGGCTTGCGCGATTCCGAAGCGTTGACGCATGCCGCCGGAAAAACCGGTGAGTGATTTCTTGCGGACATCCCAAAGATTGCAGCGGCGAAGTAAAGCTTCCACCGTTTCCTTGCGCTGCTTGCCGTTGGTGATGCCTTTGAGCATGGCGATGTGGCTGAGCATGTCTTGCGCGGAGATGCGCGGATACACACCAAAATCTTGCGGCAAGTAACCAAGCAGGCTGCGAATCTTTTCCTTCTGACGCAGCGCGTCGATATCCCCGAACGACACTTTGCCCGTGTCCGCCTCCTGAAGTGTGGCCAGCGTCCGCATGAGCGTGGACTTGCCGGCGCCGTTGGGGCCAAGCAATCCATACATCCCGCACGGGATGGTCAGGGAGACATTGTCGAGCGCTTTCACACCATTCGGGTAAGTCTTGGACAGACCTTCAATTTTCAGTTCCATTTAGGGCTCCCGCGTAAAGACGTGTACGGATGAGGCTGCCAGAAGGTTTCAGAACATGGCAAAGACAATCGTTCTCCAGAGTTCATGCGCGGCCCAGACGCCAAGCCTCCTCGTGTTGAACTTCGACCATCACCAGGCCCTGAGGAGGCACCGTAGGCCCGGACTTCGAGCGGTCTTTCAGAATATAAAGACGGTCAATATCGTCCGGAGTTAGCTTCCCACGGCCGATATCCAGGAGAGTCCCAACCATTTTGCGGACCATGTAACGCAAAAAAGACCGTCCGCACACGGTGAAGACCAACTCTTCGTTATTCGGTGAGCGGGCGAGCTCCGAGGAGTAGATATCGCGCACTGTGGAGCGCTCTTTGTCGTCTTCCTCAGAGCCGGTGGATGCAGCAAAGGAGGCGAAGTCATGCGTGCCCGCAAAACGCGCGGCGGCATCGCGCATGGCGTCTTCGTCGAGCGGAAAAGGATAATGGAGGACGTAGCGCCAAAGCATTGGCGGCACAACTTTACCGCGATAGATGCGATAGCGATAGATTTTTCCGCGTGCCGACCAGCGCGCGTTGAAGTCCGGGCCAACCTCTTCGGCGGCCACGATGCGGATGGCAGGCGGAAGGATGGCATTGAGCGCGCGCTGGAATTCCTGCGCGGAAAGCCCCGATTGCGTGCGAAAGCTGGCCACCTGGCCGAGTGCGTGAACCCCGGAATCCGTGCGTCCCGCTCCGTGCAGCGCGAGGTGTGCCTGGGTAATGCTGCGCAGCACCTTGACGATTTCTCCCTGAATCGTGGGCTTGTTGGACTGGATTTGCCAGCCATGAAAATCGGTGCCGTCGTAGGCAATGGTGAGCTTGAAATAATGCATTCGAGAAGCGGGCGTCGCGCGAATACGAGGCGGAACGTGCGAGGCAAGAGCGCAGGAGCATCAAAGCATCTTTGCGCCCGGGAAACGGCCCCGGCTAACGGCAAGAAACTCGTAAACGTCGAAACCTCAGCAGCCTAGCCGCGGTGGTACGCGTTGTCAAGGATTGGGACCCCCTGATAGACTGCCCTTTTGCTCCGGATGGCGCGGCGCAGCCCTGCCTAGGCACTCCGTTTGCCGAAATAGTGAAACAAAGACCGTGCCGCGAACGTTTTACAAGGTTGAGCCACAATTTAGAACGTCCCGTGGGGACAGAATCTCGAGGGGTAAGAACACGATGAAGAAGCAGTTTGCTCGTCCACTGGTTGCCACTCTGCTGGCGGGCCTGATCGCCGTGGGACAAGTCCCGCTGGCCTTTGCCCAAGACCCGCAGTATCCGGCTCCCGCGTTGCCATCGCCCGCTCCCGTGCAGACGGCCAACCCCACGCCTTTGGCGCCTGCGATTCCCGTATCGCTCGGCCTGTCAAAGTACAATTTCACGCGTGCCCCGCGGCCTTTTCCGAATTTAATCGATCCCTACCGGCCCATCCACGTCGACGAGCCGAATCTGACGAACTCTCCGCGCATCGACCAGTTGGTGCATGACGGCAAGCTGGAGATTACCCTGCAAGATGCTGTCGAACTGGCGCTTGAAAACAGCCTGGACATCGTGGTGCAACGCTACGTGCCGTGGCTCGCGGACACGGACATTTTGAAGGCCGACTCGGGCGGCTTCGGCCGTGGAAGTCAGAACACAGCGATTGGCCAATCCTCGGCGAGCGTGCCCACGCTCAATTTTGATCCTGTGATTACAAGCACGCTGGGGATCGATTCGCGGACTACCCCGGTGAACAACCCACTGACCTCTGGAACGGGAACGGGAACGACGTCGACCACCACGCCGCCGAGCCTGGAATCCCACAGCTCGCAGTACAACTTTCAATACGCGCAGGGCTTTCAGACCGGCACCAGCTTCTTCATCTCCTGGAACAACACGCGCAGTTCCACGAGCTCGGTCTTCAACTTGTTCAACCCGGCGGTGCAGACATCCATCTTCATTGGCTTTCAACAACAGCTCTTGAACGGCTTCGGCCCTTCGGTGAACACGCGCAATATCCGCATCGCAAAAAACAACCGCAAAATTGCGGATTGGGCATTCACGCAGCAGGCGATTACCACGGTGACCAACACGGTTACGGCGTATTGGGAACTCGTGTATGCGCGCGAAAACGTGAAGGTGCAGCAGCAGGCCGTGGATGTCGCGGCCAAGCTGTACGGCGACAACAAAAAGCAGTTGGAGATTGGCACCATGGCGCCGTTGGACGTCACCCGCGCCGAATCCGAGCTGGCCACCGACCGCCAGAACTTGATCGTGGCGCAGACCGTCAAATTGCAGAATGAGCAGATTCTCAAGAACGACATTTCCAAGGACCCGCTGGCGCCCAATTTGATTAACGTCGAAATCATTCCGACGGAATTGCCGGTGAGGCCGGACGCGATCGAAGCCCCTTCCTTTGAAGAGGGGGTGAAGGAAGCGTTCGCAAAACGTCCGGAGCTGCAGGAACAGGCGCTCAACCTTTTGAACGGGGAAATCGACATACAAGCCACGCGCAACGCGCTTTTGCCCGTCGCTACCCTCTCCGCACAGTATGGCACCGTGGGACTTTCCGGTAGATCCCTGAATACGACATCGGCGATCGTGGCGGGCGCGCCGGTTGTGGACGCCAACGGCAACCCTGTGAATGGCATTGATCCGATTACCGGCCTGCCGGTACCCATCTTTCTCCCTACTACGAAAACCACTGTCACCGGGACAACGAACAACGGCCTGGGCACCGCTCTCGACCAGGCTTTCCATAGCCAATTTCCGGACTTCAACGCGCAATTGACTTTGACGCTTCCCCTTCGCAACCGCGCCGCGCAATCGGACAACCAGCGCGCCATCCTGACGCAGCGCCAGCTCGAGGCACAGCTGCAGCAGCTCAAGAACGCCGCGCTTCTCGATGTGCGCAACAATTACATTGCGCTGGTGCAGGACCGCGCCCAAGTCGATGCCGCGGCAAAAGCCCGCGAACTGCAGCAGCAGACGTTCGACGCCGAGCAGAAAAAGTATCAGCTCGGGGCGTCCACCGTGTATCTGGTGATTCAGACGCAGCGCGACTTGATTGCCGCGCAAGGTACCGAGTTGCGCGCCCTGGCCAACCTCGTGGAAGCCAAGGCCAACTACGAACGCGCCCTGGGACGCACGCTGGAAGTGAATCGCGTGACCGTTGCGAACGCCAAATCGGGCGAAGTCGACCGCGAGACGCTCATTCCCGGGACGCTGCACGGCCACGTGGTGGGCACTGAAACCATGTTCACGACTTCCGGCGAGAAGTAGACGGGCGGAAGTTTTCAATGGCCGGTCCGGATCTCCGCATCCGGGCCGGTTTTTGTTTTTCCGCGAACGCCGTTGCACTGGCGGCCCGGTTCTGCGCCCTTCGCGCCTTGCCCCAGCACGGGCTTTCGCATAGCATTGAGTTTGGGGCTTTTTTCGAATGAGCGTTCGAATCCTGGCCGATAGGGGAGCGCCGCAAAATGAGTGATGACGTAAAGACAAATACGCAGACCGTTCCTCCCGCCGAGACTTCCGCAACCACACGCGAGCCATCCCCCCAAGAAAAAGCCTGGGAGAAAAACACGCTTCAGCCAACTCTGACGAAGAACCCCGAGCGGCAAACCGAATTCACGACGATTTCCGGGCATCCCATCCGCAGACTTTATACGAAAGCCGATCTGCCGCATTCGGACGTGGACCGCGACCTGGGTTTTCCGGGCGAGCCGCCTTACACGCGCGGGATTCACTCCTCCATGCACCGCACGCGTTTGTGGACCATGCGGCAATTCGCGGGCTTCGGCACCGCTGAGGATACCAACGAGCGTTTTCGTTATTTGCTGGCGCAGGGGCAAACGGGACTTTCGACGGCGTTCGATCTGCCAACGTTGATGGGCTACGACTCCGACCATGCCCTCTCCGAGGGTGAAGTCGGCAAATGCGGCGTGGCCATCAGTTCGCTGGCGGATATGGAAGTGCTCTTCGATCAGATTCCGCTGGCTAACGTCACCACTTCGATGACCATCAATTCACCGGCGGCAGTGATTTGGGCGATGTACCTGGCCGTGGCGGAAAAACAAGGCGCCGACTGGAAAAAACTTTCGGGTACGCTGCAAAACGACATCCTCAAGGAATACATCGCGCAGAAAGAATATATCTACCCGCCGGAACCGTCGATGCGATTGGTGATCGATACGTTCGAATTCGGGGTGAAGAATACGCCAAAGTTCAACCCCATTTCGATCAGCGGGTATCACATCCGGGAAGCGGGCTCGACCGCCATTCAGGAGCTGGCGTTTACGCTGCGCGACGGGCTCGAATATGTCGAGTGGGGCATGCGGCGCGGGCTGGATGTGGACGAATTTGTCCCGCAGCTTTCGTTTTTCTTCAACGCGCACAGCGATTTCTTCGAAGAGATCGCCAAGTACCGCGCTGCGCGGCGCATCTGGCACAAGGCGATGGTCGAGCGGTACAAATCGAAGAATCCGCGGTCTTGGGCGTTGCGCTTTCACACGCAGACGGCGGGTTGTTCGCTCACGGCGCAGCAGCCTTACAACAACGTGGTGCGCACGGCCATCCAGGCGCTGGCCGCGGTGTTGGGCGGAACGCAATCTCTCCACACCAATTCTTTGGACGAAGCCTGGGCGCTGCCGACAGAGTTTGCCGCCACGATCGCCTTGCGCACCCAGCAAATCATTGCACATGAAACGGGCGTCACGAACACTGTCGATCCTCTTGGTGGTTCCTATTTCGTCGAAACGCTCACTAATGAAGTCGAGCGCGGCGCCTGGGATTACATCGAAAAAATCGACGCCATGGGAGGAATGGTTGCGGCCATCGAGCGCAGCTATCCGCAGCGCGAGATTGCCGAAGCCTCCTATCGCTACCAGCGCGAACTGGACAAAAAAGAAAAGATCATGGTCGGCGTGAATGATTTCGTCTCGCAGGAGAAGCCGCTGGACATCCTGCAAATTGATGAGAGCGTGGCGCGTAGGCAAGCGGAGCGCCTGAGCAAACTGCGCGCCGACCGCTCGAAGGCCGAAGTCGACCGCCGCCTCGGGGCGCTGCGCAAAGCGGCGCGAGGCAAAGACAACCTGATGCCATACATCTACGACGCCGTGAAATGCTACGCCACGCTCGGCGAAATCTGCGACGCCATGAAAGACGTCTTCGGGATCTACGAAGAAGTGGCCATCACGTAGACCGCTGCCGGGGACACGGAAGAACGCCTCCACTTATGCCTGAGAAAAAAATAAGAGTTTTGATTGCCAAGCCGGGGTTGGATGGACACGACCGCGGCGCGAAAGTGATTGCGCGCGCATTGCGGGACGCCGGCATGGAAGTGATTTACACCGGTTTGCGGCAAACGCCGGAGATGATCGCTTCCGCGGCGATTCAGGAAGATGTCGACGTGATCGGCCTCTCAATTCTCTCCGGGGCGCACAACACGATCTGCCCGCAGCTCATGACCATGCTGCACGAAAAAGGGATGGACGACGTTACTGTGCTCGTCGGGGGCATTATTCCCGAAGCCGACATTCCGGCGCTAAAAAAATCGGGCATCTCGGGCATTTTTCTGCCCGGCACTTCCACGCAAGACATCATTGATTTTATTCACAAAAACGTTCCGCACCGGTAGACGCAATGATTGGTAATTTCCCTGAGGGTTCCGTCCAGAGAAGAAAACTTTGCTCTAAGATGCAAACTACAAGTCTTTTTCAAATTTGACGCGCGTATAGAGGACGCGAAAATCCTGGCGCACAATGTTGCGCTGCGAAACGCTGCCGGGCCGGGCGAGGCTGACAGCGACATCGCACCCGCTGGCTGCGGCGCGCGCGAGGCGAGTGTGCAAAAGGGCCGTCTGCACGCCGCGATTGCGGAATGCCGGCAGCGTGCTCGCACCGAACAGCCCGGCGACACGGGAACGCACCGAAAGCGTTGCGCCGCCCGCAACCTTGCCGTCCACACGGGCAACGTAGCATTCGGAGCCGGAGCCCAACGCGAACATGTGCATCACGTCGAGGAGCTCCTGCGTGACGGCAAACTGTTCCGCGAAGCCTTGTGAGACGGTCATCGTCCATAGTTCGATCAGTTCCGGACCGCACTTCTCGATGGTCACGCCCGGAGACGGCGCTGGCCATTTTTCGCCCTTTTCGACAGGGCGGGCCATCACATTAGTGAACTCCGTCACACGATAGCTGCGCTTCCCAAAATGTTCGATCAACGACGGATCGGCCAGCGGGCAGGTCTCCACACGGACCGGTTCGCTTCGGCTGCGATAGAATTCCTCCAACCTGTCGAACTCCTCCTCGCTGACGGGGCCATCGAGGCCGAGCCCGACCGCTTGCGTGATGGGAGAAGTCGCGCCGCAATAGATGGCGAAACCGCCGGCGATTTCTTCGACCGCCGCGAAGCTGCCGGGCCGGAGCCGCGTATAGGTCTCCGCGCCTTCGACGGCTGCCAGCGCCTCCGCCAACTCGATCCGACGTGCCAAATCCAAGTCCAAATGAGGATGGTTCATGTCCCGCGCAGTGTACAGGCTTGCCGCAGGTTTCGCCAAACCAGCTTCGAGGAAGCGGTTGTGCACCAAATGATTTTTGAGAGCGCCATGTGATCGTCTAATTCGGAAAAGCTCTTGACCGGCAGTGCTATCCTTCCAGCTCTCGGGTTTGAAGAAGGATCTACGACTCCATGCCGCCAGAAGACCCCAATCGCGATCCTCGCGTTTACCTTGCTGCGGAACGGACGTTTCTCGCCTGGATACGCACCGGACTTTCGCTCATGGCATTTGGTTTCGTCATAGCGCGCTTCGGCCTTTTTCTTCGCGCGTTGGAAGCGTCACGCAGCGGATCGCCTATCGAATCGCTAGCTCTGTCGATGCCGCTTGGCGTTGCGTTTGTTTTGACCGGTGTGCTCGTCAACGTGTTCTCTGCGTGGCAGCATGTGCGTTACATCCACGGCCTTAACCAGGACTCGCTCCCTGTGGGCAGGCCGTCCAGATTAGCCCTGGCTCTCGCATTGGTTGTCGCCGTCGCCGGTTTGGTGATGGCTTGCTATTTGGGTATGGCGAAGTCTGGAAATTTGAGTCCTGCCGCGCCTTCGACTCAAACCGTTCCCAGGTAGATTCGTGACCGAGCGCCGCCGCGCTGTCTACAGTCGCCAACCCGAGTGCTTCCCTGCCTTGCTCGCACAATCAGGAATTAATTCGTATACTGTTTTGCTCGGTGCGCGCACGAAACGTGGCGGTTCTCGCGCGCGCTCGTTGTGAATTTCTGCTTCTGCGCGAGGTCCGTGAGTGTCTGCTTCCGTGCTGAAAACAAGCGTAAATGCCAAGTCGCCCGAATTTGAGAAGAATACGCGTCGGGTGATCGACCTGCTCACGAAAATCAAGAATGAAGAAGAACAGATTCGCCAGGGCGGCGGCGCGAAAGCTATCGAAGCACAATACAAAAAAGGGCGGCTGACCGCTCGCGAACGTATCGCAAAGCTGGCTGATCCAGGCTCGCAGTTTTTCGAGTTGAGTGTCTTCGCGGCTTACGAAATGTACGAAGAGTGGGGTGGCGCGCCATCCGCTGGAACGGTGACCGGCCTTGCGCGTGTCTGCGGGCGCACGTCCATGATCATCGCCAACGACGCGACCGTGAAGGCGGGCGCATTTTTCCCAATGACGGCGAAGAAGGTCATTCGCGCGCAGAACATCGCCATCGAAAACCGCATCCCGACGATCTACCTGGTCGACTCCGCCGGCGTTTTTCTTCCCCTGCAGGAAGATGTTTTTCCGGATACCGACGATTTTGGCCGCGTCTTCCGCAACAACGCGGTGATGAGCGCGATGGGCATCCCCCAGATTGCGGCCATCATGGGTATGTGTGTGGCCGGCGGAGCTTATTTGCCGCTGATGTGCGACCACATTTTGATGACCGAAGGCTCAGGGTTATTTCTCGCTGGGCCCGCGCTGGTGCAAGCTGCCATCGGACAAAAAACTTCCGCCGAAGATTTGGGCGGAGCGAAAATGCACTCGCAGATCAGCGGCACGGTGGATTTTCGCGAGCCCAATGACGATGCCTGTATCGGCAGGATTCGCGCGCTCGTCGACAAGATTGGTGCGCCCGATGCTTCACCCTTTAGCCACGTCGCGGCGCGCGAACCGCTCTACTCCAGCGAAGAGATCTACGGCATTTTCTCAGACAATCCCGCGAGGCAATACGACATGCGCGAAATTATTGCGCGCATTGTAGATGGCAGCGAATTCGAGGAATACAAGGCGGAGTATGGCGAAACGCTGCTATGTGGCTACGCGCGCATCGGTGGCTGGGCCGTCGGCGTCGTCGCCAACCAGAAAAAACACGTCCAAACCATGGCGCGCGGCTCCGACCAAAAGCGCATGGAATTTGGCGGCGTGATTTACACGGAATCCGCCGAGAAAGCCGCCAGATTCATTATGGACTGCAATCAAAACCGCATCCCCTTGGTGTTCCTGCACGACGTGAACGGCTTCATGGTCGGCAAGGACGCCGAGTGGAGCGGCATCATCCGTGCCGGGGCCAAGATGGTCAACGCCATGGCCAACAGTGTAGTCCCCAAAATTTCCGTAATTTGCGGCGGTAGCTTCGGCGCCGGGAACTACGCCATGTGCGGCAAAGCTTACGACCCACGTTTCCTGTTCGCTTGGCCCACCGCAAAATTCGCGGTCATGAGCGGCGATGCCGCAGCAAACACGCTAGCCGAAATCAAGCTGAAACAACTCGAACGCGAAGGCAAAAAAGTCGACGAAGCCGCAAAAAAAGAACTCCTCGCTTCCGTCAAAGCTACCTACGACAAGCAAACCGACCCGCGCTACGCCGCCGCCCGCCTCTGGGTCGACGCCATCATCGACCCTGCACACACACGCGACGCGCTGATCAGCGCACTCGACGCCGCCGCGCTCAACCCCGAAATCCGCGAATTCAAAACTGGAGTCCTTCAAACCTGATGAACATGCGGAAGCGAGGGCTCATTATCATAGTGGCGACTGTTCCGGCTTGGGCAGTTTTTCTTTACTTCGGATCAGAATTCGAAAGAGAAAATCGACAATGGGGATACGAGGGCTCGCTGCCGCCCTATCTAGTCGGCGCAGGTTTGGCGATTCTCCTTACGACCCTTGTGGCCCTCGCTTTCGTGCTCATCGATCACATCTCATGGCGTCGTCAACAAAATCATGGAACAAATAAAACTAATTGAATGCCCTCGCGATGCGTGGCAGGGATTGCCGGACCTCATCCCGACCGAATACAAGACGGAATATCTCCGCGAACTTGTACTCGCCGGATTCAAACACATTGATGCGGTGAGTTTTGTTTCGCCGAAGCATGTGAAGCAGATGGCAGACAGTGAAGACGTGATGGCGAAGCTGCGTGCTTCCCTGCCCGTTGGGGAAAACGCGCCGGAAATTATTGGCATCGTCGTGAATGAAAAAGGACTGGAGCGCGCGCTGGCGACGCCGGGCGTTACTACGATCGGATATCCGTACTCGATCTCGGCATACTTTCGGCGAGCGAACGCCAACATGACCCGCGCGGAATCGCGCGCTCTAGTAGAAAGACTGAGCAAAGAAACCAAGGCGGCCAACCGCGGCCTGGTAATTTACATTTCGATGGCTTTTGGAAATCCTTACGATGAGCCCTGGGGACCGGAAATTGTCTCCGAGACACTAGAGTGGCTCAAAGACATCAAGATTCGCACGGTCTCGCTCGCAGATACCGTCGGTACCGCAGAGCCAGCGCTGGTAGGCGACCTTTACCGCCAAGTAAAAGATCACGTCGCAGGTATCGAGCTCGGCGTACACTTGCACAGCCGCCCCGAGCAAGCTGAAGAAAAGATTCTTGCCGCGTACGAAGCGGGGTGCAGACGATTTGATAGCGCGCTTACAGGACTTGGGGGCTGCCCTTTTGCGGGCGATAATCTGGTCGGAAATATCGCAACCGAAGACGTTCTTGCCGCTTTGCGCAAGGCCGGTGCCGACCCAGGAATCGATCCCGCCAAACTGGCGAAGGTTCTGGCGATGACCAACGAGATTCGCTCCAAGTATGCACACGCTCCCCTGGTGAATTAGAATCGAATGACGATTTGTGACTGCCTTTGTAGGGGCGCCCCTACAAAGCATGCGCGATCCGTTGACCGAGTTTGTGAAAGCGGAGCAACGCCGAAAACTTTTCTCCGACAGGTCGAACGTTAGGATAGTGCTGCGATGCTGGAAACACTGAAACTGGAATTCACGGGGGAACTCGCCACTATTACTCTGAATCGCGAGGAGAAGCGTAATGCTATCTCCGCGCTGATGCTCTCGGAGTTGCAAACGGCGCTGGACGCGGTTGAGAAAAGTCACGCGCGCGTCGGCATCTTTACGGGGGCGGGCAAGGCGTTTTGCGCGGGCATGGATCTGGACATGCTCGCCACCCTCGCAAAACAATCTCCCGCGGAAAATCAGGAAGACTCGCGGCGGATGGCGCGGATGTTCCGGCGTATCTGGAGTTTTTCAAAGCCACTGATTGCCGCGGTCAACGGTGCGGCGCTGGCCGGCGGCTGCGGGATCGCGACACTTTGTGATTTCACGCTGGCGGCGCCGGAAGCGAAGTTCGGATACACGGAAGTGAGAATTGGTTTTCTGCCCGCGATTGTCTCTGTTTTCCTCACGCGGCAGATTGGTGAGAAGCGTGCGAGAGATCTGTTGTTGACGGGCCGCGTGATCGAAGCGGCGGAAGCGAAAGAAATTGGCCTGATCACCGAGGTTGTGCCTGCTGAACATTTGATGGACCGGGCCCATGAACTTGCGTCGGTGCTGATTGCCGCGAGTCCCAGCAGCTTGACGCGCGCGAAGCGGCTGCTGACTTCCGCGGCCGCGGCCACCGTGGACGCCGACCTGGAGCGCGCCGTGCTCGAGAATGCCCGCATTCGCTGCACGCCGGACTTCAAAGAGGGCGTGGCGTCATTCCTAGAGAAACGCAAACCAGTGTGGCGCGGCGAATCCGACTGAGCGTGCGGCAGAACAAGCGATCTCATTCCGGAAAGCAGAGGGAGAAGCAAGTGATCGAGTATCACGATGCCGCGGTGCGCGTGCGCTACGCCGAGACGGACCAGATGGGCGTGGTTTATCACGCCAACTACCTGGTGTGGTTCGAGGTCGGACGCGTCGAGCTGATTCGCGCGCTGGGCATTGAGTATAAGAAGATGGAAATCGAGGACGACTGCCACATCGTGGTGGCCGACGCGCATTGCCGCTATCACCGTTCGGCGCAATACGACGAAGTTCTGCGCGTGCGGACGCGCATCGCCAAATCGGCGAACCGCATGATTACTTTTTCTTATGAAGTTTTGCGCGACAGCGACGGGCAACTTCTCGCAACTGGCGAGACGACCCACGTAATTTGCGGAAGCAACGGACGCCCAAAGCTGTTGCCCGAGAAATATCGCAGCGCATTTGGCGCCGTCGCCACACACCAAAGAGATGGGAGTCACGGATGACCATTGCCCTAACCGGCAACGACTTAACGTTTGCGCAGCTTTACGCTGTGGCACTGCGCAGCGAAAACGTCTCGTTAGCCCCTGCCGCCATCGAGCGCATGAACGCTTCGCGCGGAGTAGTTGACCGGCTGGTGGCCTCGGGCGCGACAGCTTACGGGATCAACACAGGATTCGGGAAGCTTGCGTCAGTGCGCATTTCCACGGAACAAGTTCGGCAACTGCAGGTGAATCTGGTGCGCTCGCACGCTTGCGGCGTCGGTCCGGCCCTCAGCGAAGCGGAAACGCGCGCGATGATGGTCTTACGTGCGAATGCGCTGGCCAAGGGATTGAGTGGAATTCGCCCGCACGTTGTAGAAACTCTTTGCGCGATGCTGAATGCCAAGGTGCATCCGGTGATTCCGTCGCAGGGATCGGTTGGCGCTTCCGGCGATCTCGCGCCACTCGCGCATCTTGCCCAAGTGGTGATCGGCGAAGGCCGCGCGTCCTATCAAGGCAAAATTCTCGCCGGCGGCGAAGCCATGCAGCGCGCTGGAATCAAACCGGTATCGCTCGAAGCGAAAGAGGGGCTTTCGCTTCTAAACGGCACGCAAGGCATGCTGGCA